>Ga0182012_10007032_pt1 | contig 11335 bp, 11 predicted proteins | sample 612S2SmetaG_FD_120486 | JGI IMG/M metagenome (GOLD analysis project Ga0182012, IMG submission 120486) | Permafrost microbial communities from Stordalen Mire, Sweden - 612S2S metaG | ecosystem: Environmental > Terrestrial > Soil > Wetlands > Permafrost | place: Sweden: Stordalen | collected...
CCCATGACGCTCACCATTACAAACTAACTGGCTGGCGGGTTCAAGAAAGGGGGCACTCCGTTCTCCGCAACGTTCAACGCCTGACCACCGCAAGCGTACAGTCACTTCCGAAACTTATTAGCGTGCTCAAGAAAATGGGGGGACACTCCGGGCCTGGCGATCACAGCGAATTCAACGAATTCAGCAGGCGTGTCCCCTCATTTTCGCTCTACCCTTTCTCGGCAGTCTTCAACGCCTAACAGCCGCAAGCGTACAGTCACTTTCGAAACTTACTGGCGTGCTCAAGAAAATAGGGGGACACTCCGGGCCCTTCGATCACAGCGAATTCAACGAATTTCGGCAGGGGAGTGCCCTCGTTTTCGCTCTACCGTTTCTCACGTTGCAGAGGGTTTACCAACGCGAATGATTCGCATGCTGTGTAGATAAACTCACAAGCTGAGCACAAGCAAATCTCGATCACTCTTAGCGAACTCCGCAGCAACAATCGCGTTCCCGCGGATCAGGCCAACCGTCCGCCCAGTCTTGGTCGTCAAAGCCCATCTCGTCCAAGTGGAGCCGGCCAAAGACTTAATTGACACTTGAGAGTGGTCTTGGTGCCCCGAAAGGTTAGGCTGAGAGACCAAGAGCTTTTAGGAAAGCGGTATTTCAACTTCCATGTAACTGCCCGGTGTACCCGGCGGGGGTCGATGGTAGCGGCGTGGCCAAACATCTATTTCGAAGGCGACACCTCCCTCAAGTCAGGCCTCAGCCAGTTTTTTGCAGAGCTCAGACTTCTCGCTCGCAGGCAGCGCTGCGAATTTCATCTGATAGCCGCGGGAGATGGTTCAAGGGCGTGCCGTGACTTTGGCCTCGCACTGAAAAACCACAGCACCGCCTGCAATATCCTTTTGATGGATAGCGAAGGCCCGCTTAATGCCAGCGCTGCCGCCGATCTTTGCAAAGACCATGGCTGGAACCACGCTACCGGCGCCGCCATTTTTTGGATGGTCGAGATGATGGAGGCTTGGTTTCATGCCGATAAAGACGCACTCGAAAAGTTCTACGGTCAGGGCTTTAACAGAAAAGCTCTGAAGCCGAACCCAAGAGTGGAGAAAATTGCCAAGCACGATATCAGAGAGGGTTTGGCGAATGCGACGCGAAAATCGAAACCCGGCAACTACTTCGACCACAAAACCATGCACGGACCGAAGCTTTTAGAGCTAATCGATCCTAATCTCGTCAAGTCAGCTTCACCCCAATGCGAGAAGCTTTTTGCCACAGTTTTGGCCGAGCTAGGCTGATTGGCAAACGGCCATCACAGATTTTAAAAATAAAGTTTCTCCCATCCCCTCAACAACTTAAGCCCAATTTCCCCCTCTGCTGCGAACGCCCGTATTCCAAAATCGAACCGAAAGGTCACATCAAATGTCAACAGCAGCAGCACCCGCATTCAATCCGTCGACGGCCCAAACCCGTCTCAACAGCCTCAAACACGGCGCCACCTCCAAACAACTCTTCATCCCCGGCGAAGACCCCTCCGCCTTCCTGTCCATGCTCCAGGAAAACTTCCGTTATTACAAACCCGTCACCGAGCAACAAGCGGCGCTAGTCGAAGACGCCACCATCGCGCACTGGCACCTCGCGCGAGTCCAACGCGTCCACAACGAAAACGAATTCGATCACTACACCGCCAAACCCGAAGTGTCCGATTGGACGAACCAAGACATGGACCGTCTCAACAAATTCGATCGCTATAAAACCCAAGCCGAGCGCTCCCTACAGCGCGCCCTCGCCAACGTACTCGCGTTCCACAAAGACAACGTACGCACCCGTCAATGGCAACAACTCCACGAACTCCGCCAACAAAAATTCGAGATCCAGCGCGAACGTTTCGAACTCGCCAAGGCCCGCGAAGCTCGGCTGGCGGCCAAATCACAAAAAACCGAAGCCAGCGTTGCAAACAAAGCAGATAGCGAAATCCGTTTCGCAAAAAACGCTTTTTCTTCGCCCCAGAAAACCGCGCCTACAGAACCGAAACCCACCGCAAACGCGGCAACCGATCCGAAATCCCAAACTCCGGAGGAAATGATCCAATAGCAGCGACTGCAGCGGCAACCAACATCCGTCACTCAAAAGATATCTGCACAGGCGTACTATCCTTGCTACTGTTTGCTGTTTTCTGTTTACTGTTTCCTATCATCCCTATAGACAAATCGCCTGTAGGATTAGAATCGGTAGTGGGTTAGTGAAGACGGCATGAACATTTCGGTGAAGAGCGAATACGCGCTCAAAGCGATATTCGATTTAGTCGCGCAATCCTTGACGGTCCCGCAAGGTTCCACCATGGCACCCGTGAAGATTGCCGATATCGCCAAGCGGCAGAAGATTCCGCAGAAGTTTTTAGAATTGATTCTGGCTGGTTTGAAACAAAATGGGTTTGTCGATTCGCGCCGCGGTGCCGAAGGCGGCTACCTGTTGGCCAAACAACCAGACGCGTTAACCGTCGGCGAAGTTTTGCGCGCTGTTGAGAGTACGCGCAATGGCGGAAAGCGCAGCAAAGAAGATCCGTTCGGACCGATCTGGCAGCGAGTGGATGCAGCAGTTTCAAATGTGTTGGATGAAACAAGCTTTGGTGAACTGGCCCGGAGTTGGAAAGCAAAGCACGCAAAGTATATTCCCAACTGGGAAATTTAGGAGTCTTTTGTGATTTTTCAAGATAATTCCCTGAGCATCGGGCGCACCCCGCTAGTGAAGTTGAACCGGGTAACGGACGGAGCACAAGCCACGGTTCTGGCGAAAATTGAAGGACGCAATCCCGCGTTTTCAGTGAAGTGCCGCATCGGTGCCTCCATGATTTGGGATGCCGAAGAGCGCGGGGTGCTACGCCCTGGTAAAGAAATCGTCGAACCCACCAGCGGAAATACGGGGATCGCGCTCGCGTTTGTCGCGGCTGCCCGCGGTTACCCCATCACTTTATGCATGCCCGAAACCATGTCTTTGGAACGCCGCAAAATCCTCAAAATCTTCGGCGCCAATCTCGTGCTCACGGAAGGCTCTAAGGGAATGAAGGGTGCCATTGCCAAGGCCGAAGAAATCCACGCCTCCGATCCCGATCATTATTTCCTGCCGCAGCAATTCGACAATCCCGCCAACCCACGCATTCACCTCGAAACCACCGGCCCCGAAATTTGGCAGGACACCGGGGGCGCGGTTGACGTCTTTGTCGCCGGCGTCGGTACCGGCGGAACCATCACGGGCGTCTCTCGCTACATCAAGGGAATCAAAAAGCATCCTCTTCTTTCTGTTGCAGTCGAACCCACGTCAAGCCCGGTCATTACCCAAACACTCGAACGCCTCGAAATCAAACCGGGTCCACACAAGATCCAGGGCATCGGCGCTGGCTTCATTCCAAAGAATTTGGACTTGTCGCAGATCGACCGCGTGGAACAAGTAACTAACGAAGAGTCCATCGAAATGGCTCGACGCATGGCGCGCGAAGAAGGCATCCTGTGCGGCATCTCTTGCGGAGCGGCTACTGCTGCTGCTGTGAAGATCGCGAAAGAACCGGCCATGGCGGGCAAAACGATTGTTGTGGTCTTGCCCGATGGTGGCGAACGCTACCTCAGTTCTGCCTTGTTTGAAGGAATGTTTGACTAACATCCTGGAAAATATACGGGACGTGTAACCCCGATGGGTACTTGCGTCGTTTACATGTTATCCCCGTAACAGGCGGGCGCTCTTCCCCAAACCCGAAACCCCGAGCGCCCGCCACCCCAAAGTTCAAACGACCGCGCGATTCTGCGTGGTCTTTTTATTTGCCAAGGCAAACCGTGCTTCGGGAGCGCATCCTTCTAGTGCATTAAGTATATAGTCGGCCACGGCAGGCCCATGCTTAAAGCCGTGGCCCGACCCGCCGCCTGCGAACCAAACATTCTTAAACTCCGGATGCCGGTCAATGATGAAGTCACCGTTCGACGTGTTTTCATACTGGCAAACGCGCGCATCCACCACCGGCGCATCCGCCAAGGCCGGGAACCGCTCTCCCAAATAAGCACGCATCTTCCGAACCGTTTCGGCGGTTACAAGCCGCTCTTCGGTGTCCGGATCAATGGGCGGACCATGCCGATCACAAGCCAACTTGAAGCCGCGCGCTTCCAAGTCAGGAAAGCCGTACATACCTCGGTCCGATCCGAAATCGAGCCAGATCGGAAGTTGCGGCGCTTGAAAACGCAGATCGCCCGGCGGGATACCAAAGAACAAAATCTCCTGCCGCGTGATAAACAATCGAGAGCCCAGTATGTCCGGGAACAATTTTCCCAGCCACGGCCCGCACGCATAGATCAAGATGTCGGCGCTGCAGCTTTCCTCTTTCGGCGACCGCAGTGCTGTCTGGCGGTAAGTGCCGCCCAGTCTAACGAACTCCTTTACGACGGCTTGTACTGCTTGACGCGCCAGCAGTGCTCCAGCGTTGCGTTCAAAGATCGCACCAATCTGCGCAGGCACCTGAATCTGCGGATAGCGCCGCCTCAGTTCATCCGGCGAAAGATCTTCGAATTCGACGCCGACCTTCCGCAAAACAACTCGGCTCGCCTCAGCGTGTGCGTCGCCCGGTTCGGTCAACCAAAGCGCGCCAGTGCGGTGCAACAGTTTTGCCCGAGGACTGGCGATTTCAAAATCAGACCATAGCGCTAGCGACCGTTGCGCCATGCGCGTGTAGATTTCATCCGCCCCATATCCACATCGAATGATGCGCGACTCTCCACCCGAACTCGCCCGCGAGTGCGCCACCCCAAACGGATCAAGCAGCGTAACTTGATAACCCGCGCGCTGCAGCGTATACGAGATCCATGCGCCAAACACACCCGCACCCGCCACAAACACAGTAGGCATTTTATCTGCCGTCACACTACCGCTTCTTTCTTAACGCCTGCTAAAAAAAACGCAGCGTTGAGTTTATTTTGACTCTCTAGCTCTTTCCACACAATCTTTAACGACGGATAAGGAGAGGTAACTTTGTGGTTACAATCACAGTTGATCAGTACAATCTCGTCTACAATGCATTTTCGTTTACGATCGCGGTCATGGGCGCGGCGACGGCTTTTTTCTTCTTAAACCGCGCGCAAGTTTCGCCAACGTATCGAACAGCTATTTCACTCACGGGTCTAGTGACTCTTATTGCGCTGTATCACTATGTTCGTATTTTTAATTCCTGGGAAGCTGCTTTCTCTGTCACCAACGGGCAAATCAAGGCAACCGGCTTGGCATTCAACGATGCCTATCGCTACGTTGACTGGCTGCTCACCGTTCCCCTGCTTCTCATCGAACTGATTCTCGTTATGCGCCTGCCTCGCGCCGAGACTGTCGGTCGAGCTACCAAGTTGGCTTTGCTCGCAGCAGTTATGGTGCTGCTTGGCTATCCAGGCGAAATCGCCACCGACAACAGCACCCGCTGGATGTGGTGGGGCTTGTCGATGATTCCATTCTTAATTATTGTGTTCGATCTTTTCTTCGGACTCAAAAAATCCATCAACTCCCAGCCGGATGAAGCGCGCGGCCTGGTGAATATAGCGCGGTGGGTCACCGTCGTTTCCTGGTGTTTCTACCCCCTTGTATTCACCCTTCCCATGCTCGGAATGGCCGGCGGGAATGCCCGTGCTGCCGTACAAGTCGGTTACACCATCTCCGACATTGTTGCCAAGGCAGGCTTCGGCGTACTTATCTATTCGATCGCCCTCCGCAAGTCTGAAGTGGAGGGTTATCGTCAAGACGCCATTGCTCCCACTCCGTACCGCGCTACTGCCTAACTTAGCGTCTGGAGAGGCGACCCCGGTGTCGCCTCTCCACCTTACTTATGATTGCCAAGCTTGCGTCTTTGCCGCTAGTCGATCCCGTCAGTCTTGCTGATGGCCCCGCGGTAGTCGAACGGGTCACGACGCTCCGGCGTTCGGCTGACTACGATCTCATCATTCTCGGTGGTGGTTGCGCTGGTCTCAGTCTCGCCATGCGGCTCGCGTCTCTCGGCGTAAAGTGCCCGCGAACTCTGGTAATTGAAAAACGTCCCGAATATACCAACGATCGGACTTGGTGTTTCTGGGGCAAAGGTTCGCCTCAAGTGAACCACTTGGTCTCTCACGCCTGGCAGCGAGTCACTCTTCGTTCCGAATCTCGGTCCGTTGAAGTGGATTGTGGCGCCACGCCTTACCAGATGATTCCAGGCCAGGCATTTTATGTTCACGCTCTCCAAGCCATCGAAGCGTCCCAAAGAATCGATCTATTGAAAGGCGTATCGCTGTTATCCGAGCCTCGCAACTCCGGCCATGAGTGGCACCTCGAGACCAGCGAAGGATCGTACAGCGGCGCCGCAGTCATCGATACTCGCCCCAGCCATTCATCCGGGCTGCAAAATGTTTTGCTATGGCAATCGTTTTGTGGAAGCGAAATCGAGTGTGAATCGCCGGTTTTTGATCCCACCACCGTCGAGTTAATGGATTTCTCCAAGACTCATAAATCGCGCATCCACTTCACCTACCTTCTGCCGCTCTCACGTACACGCGCCCTCGTGGAAACCACCGCTTTCGCTCTTGTCCCCCTGACAGCGCAAGATCTCTCGTCAGATTTGTCTTCCGCCATCGCCAGCCGCGTCCAAGGCCGGCGTTTCCGATCTTTGCGCAGTGAGAGCGGTATTTTGCCCATGGGCACTTCGCTCGCGCGCAACTCGCCCCATCCCACGTTCATTCGCGCCGGTCTCACAGCAGGAGCTGCCCGCCCCAGCACCGGATACGCTTTCCAACGCATTCAACGCTGGGCCGACTCTTGCGTTCAGTTGATAGCCGACGGAAAACCGCCGATCAGCCATAAACCCGATCCCCTAGTGCTCAGAGGCCTCGACCACCTTTTCGTCTCCGTCTTGCGCTCCCGTCCTGAGTTAGGTCCCGAACTGTTTCTCTCGCTATTCGAAAAAACGGACACCGAACGTTTGATTCGTTTTCTGAGCGATCAAGGCACCATCTCAGACTATGCCGCCATCGCCTCCGTCCTTCCCGTTTTTCCATTCATCCGCGAGATTCCAAAAGCCGTACTTCGAAAGGCTGCGGCTCAATCATGAACGTCCTCCGCATGCAGGGCCTCGCTTTCAGCCTCTTGGCGATCCTGCTCTCCGCCGTTACGATCACAATCAGGCCGATCAACCAGTCGACGGAGCTTCTGATCATGGCCGCACTGATTCTCCTCTTCGGAGTGCCGCACGGTGCCCTAGACACAGTCTTCGCGCGCCGCATCTATAGTCTGCGCACCATCATTGGCTGGCTCGTTTTTACGGTTGCCTATCTCGCTCTAGTAGTGCTCGTCATCCTGTTATGGCGAGCGGCGCCCGTTCTTTTTCTCAGCGGATTCTTGCTCATCTCCTTCGCTCATTTCTCTGGCGATCCCGCCGCCGGAACGCCGCTTGCCTCGCGCATTCTCTATGGTGGCGCCATCATCGTATTTCCCGTTCTCCTGCACGCCCAGGAAGTAAGCCGGCTGTTTTCATTCTTGGTTGGCGAAACCGCATCCGCCCAAGTTCTCTACTGTCTTCATTTCTTAGCGTGGCCTTGGCTCATCGCCTTGACTTGCGCCGCTGCGTATTCGCTAAAAGGGAATTGGTTGACTACCACCGAACTCGTCGCCGTCGCGCTTCTGGCCATCTTCACCCAGCCACTCCTCGCCTTTACTGTTTTCTTCTGCGGCATGCACAGCGCGCGCCACATTCTCCGAACGTTTCAATATTCAGGACGCCGGCAGCCCCGTCAACTCGCCGCCTCCGCGTTCCTGCCAATGCTGGCCGTCCTCGGCGCTGCTCTCGCTGTATTCTTTTGGCTGCCCAATTTATCGCTCGAAACAAAAATCGTTCAACTTGTCTTCGTGGGTCTCGCTGCGCTAACGGTCCCGCACATGCTCCTGGTGGAACGTATCCGATCCTCCGGTTGGGTCAGTTAAGTCACCAACACAATCTTGCCAATATTCCCGCCCGACTCCAAACGCTCGTGCGCGCGCCAAGCTTCCGCCAAGGGAAACGTCGAATCAACCATCGGCCGGATATGATCCTTCGCCGGCAGCAGCGGCCAAATATCGGCGAACAGCGCCGCTGCTACTTCCCCCTTCGCTTCACTCGGCCGAGCGCGCATCGTAGAGCCCATCACCCGCAGCCTCTTCAATAGCAGCTTCCCAATGTCCAGCGTCGCCGTCCGTCCGCCCTGCGTCGCCACAATCACCAATCGTCCCTCTACCGCCAGCGCATCCAGATTGCGATCCAAATACGACCCGCCCACCATGTCCAAAATCAAGTTCACCCCGCGGCTCTGCGTCAGTTTCTGCGCTTCTGCAACAAAATCTTCCTCTTTGTAATTGATCGCGTGCTCCGCCCCCAACTGCAAACAAGCTACGCACTTCTCCGCCGAACCCGCTGTCGCAAACGCATGCGCTCCTTTGGCGCCCGCCAGCATAATTGCCATCGTGCCAATGCCGCTCGACCCGCCATGAATCAGAATCGTTTCACCCGCGCGCAAACCACCGCGCGTCACCACGTTGTCATAAACCGTAAACAGATTCTCGGGTAACGTCGCCGCTTCAACATACGTCCACCCTTTCGGGATCGGCAGAGCTTGCATGGACGGAACGGCGCAATATTCCGCATAACCGCCGCCGGTGAGAATGGCGCAGACTTCATCGCCCACTTTCCAACTCCTCACGCCGGCACCGAGTGCATAGACCGTACCGGCAACATCCAAGCCCGGAATATCGGACGCGCCTTTGGGCGGGGGATAATGTCCTTGGCGCTGTAATAAATCAGCTCGCGCCACCCCGGCGGCCGCCACGCGGATCACAATTTCTTCGTTTTGCGGCGTCGGAATCGGTCGTTCGGCAGGGCGCAAAACATCCGGCGCACCTGGTTTTGAGATCTCAATGGTTAGCATAGTAGTCGTATTCTCTGAGTGGGCTATCTGAAAAATTTATTTAAACCGCTACAATCTGGTGTACGTCGTCTTTTTCAATGAGTAAAACATTTTGCTTTGGTGTAGTGGCAGTGCCACTGATAATCAGTCTCTTTTCGGCCCCCGTGATGGCCCAGGGAACGGAGCCGCCCAGTCAGGCGCCGCAGCCTGCTCCCGCGCCCACTCAGCTTCCTCCCGGCGTCTCTTCCACTACAACGGTGGTACCGTCTCCCCCTCCGCCGCCCAAAGAACCGTACGTGCTGGAAGATGGCGGCTTCTATTTTGAGCCCCTGTATTGGCTGAACACCGCCCAGCCCCGAGTCCGCGGCGGCTTGACCGCCGCCAACATCGGCGATTTTAAATTTGCTGGACACGCCAAAGCGGCTCTCGGCGCTGAAATTGGTATTCCCGCCGGCCGATCAAACACCCTGCGAATTTCTGCGTTCCGCATCCAAGGCAACTCTGGTCAAACTGTCGCCAACGACACTCTAGTATTCAGCGAGACGTACCCAGCAGGTACGTTCGTCAACGCCACCTACCGGCTCGAAGCCATCAAGGTCTCTTGGGATTATCTCTCTTACACGTTTCACAAACCCAGTACCGCCATTCGAGTAAAGACTTTGTACGAAGTCCAGTACATCACCAATAGCTTTAATATGGCAGCGCCTTATTTGATTGGCGGCAACGATCCAACTGGTAGTTCCTACCTTGCCACCGGCAGCAAGTCTATCATTCTACCCACTCTCGGCATGGCCTTAGGTTCGTCGTTCGGCAAACACTTCCGCTGGGATATCCGCGGTTCCGGCTTTGGCATTCCCAAACGTAGTTCCATAGCCGATGTGCAGGCAACCGTAGCGTTCCGCCTCGGCAAAGTCGAACTGATCGCCGGCGAACGCCTCTACTATTTCAAGAGTTCTCCCCGCAGCGATACGTATATGAACGATACGCTGCAAGGCGTTTTCGGCGGTCTCCGCTATGTGCTCGGCAAGGGTAATCTCTAAAGCCGCGCGGGCACACAAATGACGGCCGTCGAGTTGTCCAGTGATGCAGGCTTGGTAGCCATGGTGCTCCTCACCGTGAACATTCTGCTTGGCCTGCTGCTTTCTGCCCGCTACAACACTTTGCGCAGCTGGCCGCACAAGCGGCTGCCGGTATTCGACATTCACAACTGGACCGCCTACATCGCGCTCGGCCTAATTGTGCTTCATCCGGTGCTGCTGCTGGTTTCGGAGACGGCGCATTTCCGCGTGATTGATGTTCTGTTCCCGATCAAATCGCCGCATCAAACGCTGTACAACAATCTGGGTGCGCTGGCGTTCTACTCTGTCCTCTTCGTCGTTGTTACCTCTTACATTCGCTCGCGTCTCGGCAGCCGGCTTTGGAAAAAGTTGCATTACGTCTCTTACGCCGCCGCTGCCTTGCTATTCGTTCATGGCTTGGAGATCGATCCTGATCTAAAAGAAAAAGCGCCCGATTATCTTGACGGCGAAAAAGTGCTGGTTGAAGTTTGCGCGCTGCTGATCATCGTTGCTACGGTTTGGCGCATTCGCTATCAACCGAAGAAACGCGCCGTTGGAACCACCGTCAACAAAGTCGATTATGAGCCCGTTTAGGAACTTTGCGCCCTGTGTGATAACTTCTTCTTTCTGCGCCTTTTTGGAGATCGAATGAAAAACTATCGAATGACTCTTGCTTCGCTCATCGGACTCGCCGTTTTGAGCACCGGCGTCTATTTAGGTTTAGCCAAGGCACAAACGCCGCCGATCCCCATCAAGCATGTACTGGTAGTCGCGCAGACCAACGGATTTGAGCACGATTCCGTGCCTGACGCGATGGCCGCTGTTTATAAAATGGGCCACGATACGCGGCTATGGGAAACCACGCTGCGCACCGATACCGAAAACCTGACCAAGAAAGACACCAAAAAAGGCAATTTCAAAAACCTGAACTACTTCGACGCCATCGTTTTCGCCAGCACTACCGGCGAGATGGACCTCACCGACGATCAAAAAGCTGACATCATGTCGTTCATCAAAGAGGACGGCAAAGGCTTCGTCGGCATCCACGCCGCGCTCGACACCAACTACAAATGGCCCGAGTACGGCGAAATGATTGGCGGTTGGTTCAACGAACACCCGTGGGGCACTTTCAATGCGCCAATCATTGTGGAAGATCCTAGTTTTCCGGCCGTCCGCCACTTCCCGGCGGCGTTCATGAAGAAAGACGAGATCTATCAAGCCAAGGAATGGTCGCGCGACAAAGTCAACGTTCTGCTGCGCCTGGACGAAACCAAATTAAACTTCAACAATCCGCGCGTGCATCGCGACGATCATGACTTCGCCGTGGCTTGGTCGAAGATGCACGGCAAAGGCCGCGTGTTTTATTCG
>Ga0182012_10007033_pt1 | contig 11334 bp, 11 predicted proteins | sample 612S2SmetaG_FD_120486 | JGI IMG/M metagenome (GOLD analysis project Ga0182012, IMG submission 120486) | Permafrost microbial communities from Stordalen Mire, Sweden - 612S2S metaG | ecosystem: Environmental > Terrestrial > Soil > Wetlands > Permafrost | place: Sweden: Stordalen | collected...
CCTGTATGGGGGGAAACGAGGATGCTCCTTCACCCTACCGATACACTCGGGGGCAATCTCATATTCATTCCCCATTTGTGGGATCGCTGGGAGCGCAAATACGTCCGAAGGTGCTTAGAGCCAGGATCGGTTTTCGTCGATGTTGGCAGCAACATCGGGGCATATGCGCTGTGGGCGGCCAGTGTTGTCGGCCCCAGCGGCAGCGTCATCGCAATCGAGCCCGATCCGATGACTGTTGAGATACTGAGACGCAACATAGCGCTGAATCAGATGGAGTCCGTAATTTCAGTTTGTCAGATTGGTGTCTCGGATCGCGATGAAGTTCTCCGGGTCGTGAGGCCTTGTCTAGGAAACATGGGCATAACGAGACTCGTGCCCGATGGCCAGGGCGATGGAACTCAGATAGCCTGTCGAACACTTGCCTCAATTCTCAGAGCGGCTGGGGTCAACAAGGTGGACATGCTGAAAATTGATATTGAAGGCTCTGAGTCGAAGGTTCTGAGAGAGTTCTTTCGGGAGACACAATCTGCACTGCACCTGCGCCCAACACACCTGTTGGTGGAGTTCAATGAGGGGCCTCTGTCGCACATCGAAAAGCAAGCCCTGGCTGAGCTAATACGGTCCAATCAATACGAACTCGTGCACACCGGCCCCAACGCTGCTTTTCGACGGGCGTGATGTCCAGGTGTGCCATCTAAGGATGTAACTGAGATTGGAATGGAGACTGCCAGTTGTTGATACCTGCTGACATCAAATCGTGGGATGGGGTTCATGGGGCCACTCGGAACATATGGACGGCGGATTCTCTGCGTGGCCGGTTCGCCAGAGGTGCTGTCTGGTCTTTTGTTGGGGCGATCCTGGCGCAAAGCTCAAACTTGATCGCGTTCATTATTACCGCCAGGCTGCTGGGCCGTCAGCAGTTCGGCGAGTATGGAATGATCCAAAGCACGGTCGGTATGCTTGGCCTGTTCGCGGGCCTTGGACTTGGAGTCACGGCTACTAAATATGTTGCCGAGTTTCGCAATCTTGCTCCGGAACGGGCTGGACGAATTATCGCTTTAGGCTCCGCTGTAGCCATTGCATCGGGGGATTGCTTGCCCTCGTGCTTCTTGTCTTTGCGCCGCTGATCGCAGCCAAAACGCTGAATGCCCCTGGACTGACAAGCGAGCTGCGCATAGCCAGCGTACTCTTGTTCTTCAACGCAGTAAACGGATCGCAGATGGGTGCTTTGGCCGGGTTTGAGGCTTTCCGTGCCATTGCACGCATCAATTTGCTGCGTGGACTCATCTCGTTCCCCATAGCGATCGCTGCCGTACTCCTCTGGCAACTCCCTGGCTCGGTGTGGGCACTGTCTGTCACGGCGGCTGTCACATGCATCTTGAGCAATTTCTCGCTGCGACGCGAGTGCCGGTCCCTGGGAATCCGCCCACAATTCTCCAGCGCGCTGGCGGAAGGCCGGATACTTTGGAAGTTTTCCATCCCGGTGGTCTTGATGGGGGCGATAGCTGGGCCCGCGATGTGGGCAGCCGACACCATGCTGGTCAATCAGCCGCGCGGATACGTGGAGATGGCCTTGTTCAGCGCGGCGAATCAATGGAAAAGCGCCATTCTCTTCGCGCCTCTTGTGCTGGCGCAGTTTGCGCTCCCACTTTTGTCCAACCTGAACGGTGAGAGCAATCTGTCGAGATACGAGAAGACACTGAAGTGGCACTTCATCCTTACGGCCATTGTCTCCACCTTGGCCGCAGTCCCGGTTGCGCTGGCGTCTCCGTTCATCATGACCCTGTATGGGCGTAGTTTTCGAGAGGGTTGGCTGGTGTTGGTTCTTTCCGCAGCCACGGCTGTGGTGGCCTGCCTGAATGGGGTGGTCGGGACTGCAATTCTCAGTGCTGGATCCGTGTGGGTCAGTTGCGCATTCAATGCGATGTGGGCGGTTGTCTTCCTCGCGTGCAGTTATTGGTTGATTCCAAAATACCTTGCACTCGGCTTGACGGTCTCCTTGCTTTGCGCATACGTCGCCCACGCTGCCTGGCAGGCGGTTTATCTTCGCAGGGCCATAAAGCGTTTGGAGCGGCAGAATCAATGCAGTGCTGCTTCGGTTGCATAGCGCCTGGCGACAGCTTAAATATCTTTGGCCGTGAGTCCGAAACTTTGTAAGCGATCGCAATCAAAGATGAACCAATGCTGGCTATCGAACTTTACAAAGCCCGTGTGCAAAATGAATATCGAACCGCGATTTCCGCGGAGCCTCCAACAAAATGACTAATCCTGCTGTTTCGGTCATAACGCCAAGCTTCAATCGTGCCGGCTTGTTGCCCAGGGCGTGGCGCAGCATCCGCGACGAGTCTCTGCCGCTTGAGTGGGTCGTGGTCGACGACGCATCGACTGACTCAACTCTTTCTGTCGTAGAAAGCCTCGACGATCAACGGATAGTCTTCCTTCGCCTCGATCAGAATCAAGGTAGCAACATTGCTCGTAATGCCGGTGTACGCGCGTCACGCGGGCGATACATCCTCTTTCTGGATAGTGACGACGAACTCGTGCCGAATGCGCTCAGAGATGCAGTCCATATCCTTGAGAGTGCGCCGGCTGGCATCGGGGCTGTCCTGATGATTGCTCAGCCTACGTTTACGTCAAAGCTCAAATCCTCTCTGCCGGATGGCGCAGTCCTCAACGAAGAGGACCTGGTGATCCATCATCGTCTTCGCGGGGATCAAGCCGTCCTCTACAAGAGTGAAGTCTTTCTCAAGCAGATGTTGCCGGAAGAATATCGCGAATCGCAGTTCGTTTTCGTCTTCGGTATCAGCCGCTGGTGGAATTATCTTGTGGTGAATAGACCGCTCACGCTGGTTCATCGCCAGGACGACAACCTATCGCAGGCGCAGAGCGTCGTAACACGATCCAGGGCTATCGCCATGGGATGGGAGTCGGTCATACACAACCACGCCGGCATCCTGCGGCAAAACGCACCTGCACGCATTCGCCTGTACGGAAGGGTGCTCTATCGATATGCCGTTGCAGGTGACCGGGAAGCTCTGAGGCGCGCCTTCCATGAATTTCGACTGGAGCACCCCGGCCTTTTGAACGCGATCAGAGGATCTGCGATGGTGATCGCGGGTAAGATAGGCCGCCGGGGAGGAGATCACCTGCGGATGAGATTGATGCGGCTGCGGGAAGAGGGAATAGGCCGCGCAAGACAGCGGGTTCAGGCGATCCGCTGACCGCGGAATCCATCACGAACGCATAACGCAGAGTTTCGCTCCGAACTCGTGAGATCGTTTCAGGGCATTCTGCCCGGTTCGCGAGCTTCAAGACTGAGCTGCATCCACCTTATGTCAAGACGCTTCGCACACAGCCTGTAAATGACACTTCTTGCCTCCATCCTTATCGCTGGTCTGGCTGTTCTCAATTGGAGCTACGCCAAGTCGATCCTTTTCCCACCCGTGGTCTTCTGCCTTGTTTGGGCCAGTATTTTGATGGGTCTGGTGTTATCCGGGAATACCTTCTATCCGCTAAGCGCAATAACGCCAATAGTCTGCGTCTTAGGCTGCGTAGCATTCAGCGCCGGGGCTATGGCGTTCCACCCACTGCGCGGTTTGGGCAAGTTCCGGCGATGGCAAGCCAGGACTCTGCGGGAGGACAAGTGGACGCTGCGAGCAATTGACGTGTTATTTGTGATTTTCGCCGGGCTGTACCCTGTTTACTGGATGCGGCTCGCTGAGATGGGGCACGGATCCGTAGGCCTGGCGCTCTTGCAGCAAGTTCGCTTGGAGATGATCGAGGGAGATCTGGGCAACTCCGCTGGTCTTGGTCCATTCCGATATGTCCTCGCTGCGTTGATCGTCATCACGCTGATCGTAACCACTGAAACCTGCCGGATGCATCTCTCCAAGTGGCGCCTCTTCCTCTGGATACTTCTTGCGATGGCGTACAACATTCCTACCGGATCGCGGCTGAGCTCACTCGTTGTTCTGTTTGGAGTGCTTGCGATCTTTGCATTTGCCAAGAATAGTATCCCGCTGCTACCCGCAATATCGATCGGCATGGCAGTGGTCATCGTTTTTGCGGTGGTGGCAATCGCTATGGGAAAGGGCGGAAGCCTGACCCAATCGCCTCTGGAAAACGCCAGTGGAGTGGTGCGCAGCTTGCAGGTTTACGTTTTCGGAGGCATCGTGGCCTGCGACCAGTCACTTCAAAAGCCTCCCGAGCGGCCTCAGGAAATGCCTAGCTTTCGGTTCTTTGACGAGGTTGCCGTTGCGCTCGGGAGCCATACGTCAGCGCCGCCCCTGCTCCTTCCGTACGTCAATACGCCGTCGGAGACAAATGCCTACAGTGTCTTCTATAGCTATTTTGGAGACTTCGGATGGGCAGGAATGTCCGCCATATTCATGGGCCTGGGTATGGGATTTGCCGGCCTCTACCGAGCCGCCGCCATGGGACGTCCTGAAGCTGTAACCCTTCTTGGACTTGGGTGCGCCTATCTTGTCCTTACCTGTTCCGGAGATCCGTTTCTGAGTGGGTTGAGCGCATGCATTCAATCTGCAACGCTGGTTTGGCTGATATACGACATTGTGCCATTGCTCCGGTGGTGCAATGTAGCATTCTCACCTTCGCAAAAACTGAGCAAGGGATAGAGCAGAGGATTCTATGGCGGCGTCCGTCGACATCATTATTGTGAACTGGAACACCCAGGGGGCGCTAGCCGCATGTCTGCAATCCATCGAAGCCGTTCCGCGCGAGACGATCGACCTATTGCGGGTCGTCGTAGTAGATAACAACTCTTTCGATGACTCCTTATCCACTATCGGCAGTCCGAATTTGCCTCTTTATATCCGGCGGAACACATCAAATCTTGGCTTTGCGGCTGGTTGTAACCAAGGAGCGCAAGAAAGCCGTGCAGAATATCTCTTGTTTTTGAATCCGGACACTCGTCTCACAAAGGAGGCCCTGCAACGACCGATTTGCTTCATGAATCAGCCCCAGAACAATGCCTTCGGCATTTGCGGCATCCGGCTGCTTGATGATCATGGATTGCCTGGAACGTGTTCGGCTCGCTTTCCTACGCCTCGGTCGATGTGGGAGGAAGGTACAGGCCTGCATCGACTTGCTCCGAGGCTCTTCACAGACCGTTGTCAATCAGATGTCAAAGCCGATGTCAAAGAAGTCGATCAGGTAATTGGCGCCTACTTTCTGATCCGCCAACACCTCTTTGACCAACTCAATGGCTTTGATGAGAGATTCTATGTATATTTTGAGGAAGTTGATATTTCTCTCCGAGCGCGCAATGCTGGGCACGGCTCCTGCATACTGGGAAGTGTCAGCGCATACCATACAGGCTGTGGGAGCAGCGATCAAGTAAAGGACAAAAGGCTATTCTATTTCTGGCGGAGCCGCCTGCTCTATGCCAGAAAGCATTTCTCTACGGCAGACTTTTTGGGGGTCTTGCTCCTCACCTTTGCGGTGGAGCCGATTGTACGCATTCTACAGGCAACCTCGTCAAGCTCCATGAAGGTAGTTCTGACGACGGCGCGTGCCTATCTCTACCTTATTCGTTATTGTCTCTCGGGGAGCATCAATGGCTATTCAAGATAAGCGAGATCTACTGAGCTACATTCAGCTCCATCACGAGGAAGAGTCCTTTGAGATTGAGTTGGGCTGTGGGAACCGCAAGAGGTCGCCCACGGCAATTGGCATAGACCGTCTCGACTATCCTGGCGTAGACATTGTCGGTGAAATCGGTGATGTTCTCGCAAAGATTCCGGAGGGCAGCATTGCAACGATTCGTTCTTTTCATGTGCTAGAACATCTCGATAAATTTGACGAAATCATGGCGCAGCTGGAAACTGCCCTCAAGGAGGGCGGCCAGTTACAGATTGTGGTTCCTCACTTCTCGAATCCACACTACTATTCCGACTATACGCACAAACGTTTCTTCGGACTCTATTCGCTGTCATATGTGGCGCGCGATGAGCTTTTTCGCCGCAGGGTGCCGAACTATGGCAGGGTCTCCGCGCTCACACTGGATGATGTCCGGCTGGTATTCAAGTCTAGTCCGCCATTCTATCTGAAGCACGCGATCAAGGTGGCGATGACAAAGCTTTTCAACAGCACACGATACCTTCAGGAAACCTACGAAGAGCTCTTCTGTTGGATTGCCCCCTGTTACGAAATTGACTACAGGCTCACGAAGCGTCCATCTGCAAGCTGATAGCTGGGTAGCGCAGGCTGGCAGCAGATACGACAATGAAGGTAAGCATCATGATCCACATAGGAACGCGATGAGAATCCTGCTATTAAGCCGATACGATCGTCTCGGCAGTAGCAGCAGAGTCCGGTCGTTTCAGTACCTAGACTTGCTTCGCAACGCCGGGTGGGATGTCGTTGTGAGACCTTTGCTCAGCGACGACTATATTGAACGACTGTATACAAGTCGGCGCCAAAACCTCATAGAAGTCGCGCGCCGATATGTCAGCCGTGTACGCACTTTGGTTGATGCGCGCAATTACGACTTGATCTGGATCGAACGGGAAGTGTTGCCCTGGGTTCCCGGCGTCTTAGAGCGCAGCCTTCTTCCTGGTGGAGTTCCTTATGTTGTCGACTTCGATGACGCCGTATTCCATCGCTATGACAAGCATGCATCGCCGGTCGTGAGGGCTGTTCTCGGTAGCAAGATCGACGAGTTGATGCGAGGTGCAGCTGCTGTGATTGTTGGGAATGAATACCTCCAGGATCGCGCGCTCACGGCGGGGGCTCGCCATGTTGAAATATTGCCCACGGTTGTGGATCTCACCAGATACCGCGTAGATAAGGCTGCCGATCGCGCATGGCCGGTAATTGGCTGGATTGGAAGCCCTGCTACGCAGCAGTTCCTGGATAAAATCTCTCCCGCGCTTGTCGAACTGCGCCGTAAGCACCATTTCAAAGTAATACTGATTGGAACCGATGGAAAGGCACTGCCGTCGTTGGAGCATGAGACAGTTAATTGGTCGGAAGACACGGAGGCAGAGTCCATTCGCATGCTGGATATCGGCATCATGCCGCTCCCCGACGATTCATTCGCCAAAGGAAAATGCGGCTACAAGTTGATTCAATACATGGCGTGCGGGCTTCCTGTCGTTGCTTCCCCTGTCGGGATGAACTGCAGTCTGATCAAGCATGGGAAAAACGGGTACCTCGCTCAGACAAATGCGGAATGGGTCGAAGCGCTGGATGCTTTACTCTCGAATTGCGCACTACGTGCAGAGATGGGTGTCCATGGGCGCTACCTCGTTGAGCAGCACTATTCACTGGTTATCGCAGGGCCGGAGTTACTCAGAATCCTAACTGCAGCCAGCAGCCTTTAGTGCCTGGTTACGGAGTATACAACTCTGCTCATGCCGTGGAGAGCCGAGATCGCGGCACAGATCGCCAGATGGAGAGCTCATGAAAGTGGCTGTTACCGGCGCGACAGGGTTCATCGGCCGCGAGCTTGTTCGTAAACTTATTGAAAAGGGAGATGATGTTCGCATCCTGTCTCGCCGCTCGCTTGCCGATGTGCTGTTTGCCGATGGCGTATCAGTTCACCATGGAGATCTGACGAACGCAGGTAGCCGTTCTTTGAATGCATTTGTGGACGGAGTGGATGTGCTGTACCACGCAGCGGGCCAACTGACCGAAGAAAGTAACATGCATTTGCTCCACGTCAAGGGAACACGACGATTACTTGAGGCTTCAGCTGGCAGGATCGGCCGATGGGTTCAGTTGAGTAGCGTTGGTGTTTACGGGCCAGTGCGTGACGGAATTGTGACTGAAGATACGCCGCTGGACCCGGTGGGACTCTATGAATGCAGTAAAGCGGAGAGTGACGAACTGATTGAACGTTATGCCGGTACTGCCGCTCTTGAATACGTGATTCTGCGGCCATCCAATGTGTTTGGTCCCGAGATGACTAACCAATCTTTGTTCCAGTTGATTAAGTCGATCGACCGAAAACTTTTCCTCTTCATAGGTCGGCCAGGCGCATCGGCTAACTACATCGCCGTTGAGAACGTGGCAGACGCTCTGATACGTTGCGGGACAATGACCCAGGCAAAAGGAAGAATCTACAACCTCTCAGACCACCGGATCCTGGAAACATTTGTTTCCGCCATCGCGCATTGTCTCGGTGTTTCCTGTCCGAGGCGGCGCATCTCGGAGAGCACAGCGCGTCAAGTAGCCAGGCTGTTCCGCAACGTTTCTTCCATGCCTTTGACGGAGAGCAGGGTCAACGCTTTGGTCAATCGATGCGTGTACCCAGCCAGCCGCATAGCGAGGGAACTGAGTTACACGCACGAGGTCTCGATGGAAGAAGCCGTTCACAACCTTGTCAGGAGGTGGAAGTGCCAGCACGAAAAACGGTCTGCATGGTGGTTTCGAGTGTTGAGCTGACCGCGCAGTGGTTTCTATTGGGACATATAGCGGCAATGGCTGATCTCTATGACGTGTATTTGGTAGGGAATTGCCGTGATACAGACTACCTACGGCGGCAGGGGATTCCAGTAGATGTTTTGTATGTTCCCATTGTGCGCGAGATTTCACTTTTGTCGGATCTCAAGGCTCTCTTCATACTTGTAGCTCTTTTCAGGAAGCGCAAATTTGATGTTATCCACTCGTTCACGCCAAAAGCTGGACTGCTGACGATGCTCGCCGCCCTGCTTGCTCGCAATCACGTCAGAGCTCACACGTTTACAGGGCAGGTGTGGGCGGCACGTCGTGGTCCTGGCAGGTTCGTTCTCAAGACTATGGACAGACTCTTGGCGGCTTGCGCAACGCACATACTGGTCGATAGCCATTCTCAAATGGAGTTCCTGCTGAGAGAGAGAGTTATCAGCAAGCGCAAGACCTCGGTTTTGGGCAGCGGATCAATCAGTGGGGTCGACACAGACAGGTTTCAGCCTCGACAGGATGTGCGTGATCGCATGCGGGCTAAGCTTGAAATTCCGATGGGGGCCACGGTGTTTGTCTACATCGGACGGTTGAAGCGAGACAAAGGAATACTTGATTTGGCCACCGCGTTCTCCCAGTTGTCCCAGTCATACGCGAACGCATACTTGATTGTCGTGGGGCCGGATGAGGAGAACCTGAGATTGGAGATCGAGAGCCGTTGTGCAACTTATGCAGAGAGTGTGCGGATAGTGAGCCAGACTTCGACTCTGGAAGACTACATGGCAAGCGCTGATGTCCTGTGCCTGCCGAGCTACCGAGAAGGCTTCGGGAGTGTGATCATTGAAGCGGCTGCGTGTGGAGTTCCAGCCCTCGCATCGAGGATTTATGGAATAACCGATGCGATTCGCGAAGGCGAGACCGGTATTTTTCACAGGGCTGGCGATGTCGGAGATTTGTTGTCTGGAATGCAGTTACTAGCGCGGGACCAGGCAAAACGTATTGAGATGGGAAAGAGTGCCCGGGCACGTGCAGAAGCAGACTTTTGCAGCAAGAATGTGACTGCGGCTCTGCTGGAGTACTACCGGCGTCGATTGTTAGCCTTGTAAACCTGAAGAGACCACCGCTTGCCCGCAACTGTCACTACGAACTGCCAATGGCCGCTGCATCCATGTTGTGAAGCACTCGCTGCCCTTTCTTATGAAGCGCCTATTTGACTTTATCTCGTGCAGCATTCTCCTGATTATGTTTGCCGTTCCGATGGCGGTGATCGCACTCGTCGTCAAGCTCTCATCCAAAGGACCGGTACTGTATTGGTCTAACCGTGTCGGCCTTCGGAATACCATTATTCTGATGCCAAAATTTCGGAGCATGAGAATTGATGCGCCCCAGGTCGCCACACACTTGCTTCGCGATCCTAGTGTCTATCTCACAGCAATCGGAGGCTTCCTTCGTCGTAGCAGCCTTGATGAACTGCCACAGTTGTTTTCCGTTTTGCGCGGTGACCTAAGCCTTGTCGGGCCCCGCCCTGCCCTGTTTAATCAGGACGACTTGATCGCGCTCAGGACCGAATGCCGCGTTCATGAGCTTGTCCCTGGGATCACAGGCTGGGCGCAGGTGAACGGGCGGGACGATCTGCCGATTCCGGAGAAGGTTCGCCTCGATTGCGAGTATCTGCACGCACGCTCTTTCTGGCTTGACCTAAAGATTCTTGTCTTGACCGTCGTGAAAGTTGCCCGTTGCGAAGGTGTGTCTCATTAAAGAATTCGACGCCGAGGAGATCACGATGAAGGCACAGTCTGCGCCGTGCGAGATTAGCTGCTTCGCACGATTTTATGAACCCGCCAGGCAGAGCGCGTACGCAGTTTCCCTGGGATCGTTCATTGGGCTGCTAAGCAATGGAAAAAAAGAGAGATAGGTATGAGCGAGAGCAGATATGCAGCCATAGCTTCTGTTATCCAATGCGCAACCATGTTGGCAGGATTTCTCCTGATGACCGCCATTCCAATAGCGGCTCAGCAGCCTGCCGCACCAGTGGGCTCCGGGCAGTCTAAGGGCGATTCCGGCCGTTCGGCGACCGTGTGCGAATCTTCCACTCAGGGTTCGCCGTACATTCCGGTTGACAGTTGGGTCTACCCGGCTATGCTGCGGCTCTACTCCATGGGCTATATCGATCACGCGTATCTGGGCATGCGTCCATGGACGCGCGCCAGTTTGAGCCACATGCTTGAAGATATCGATGCCGAGTTTCGCGACGCGGATTTGTATGGAGATCCGACCTCAGGCGAGGCGCAGGATATTTACACTGCCTTAATCCGTTTTTTACATTACGACGCAGAGAAGCAATGCCTGGTACGCCAAGCCAGCTCCGGGCTGGAGTCGATTTACTCAACAGGCCGCGGCATCAGCGGTTCGTCCCTACGAGACAGCTTCCATCTGGGCTCGACCATCATCAATGACTATGGACGCCCCTACGAAAGTGGTTTCAACAACTACTCCGGTGCCAGCGGGTATGCTACTGCCGGCCGGTTTACCCTCTATGCGCGCGGCGAGTTCCAAGACGCGCCATCCGCCACCGGCTACTCCCAAACACTTGCACAGACGCTCAGTGCAATTGACCTCACGACCTTCCTCAACGCCGCCACCGGGCTCCCATACAACCAAACCACCATCCCTATGGGGCCGATCGCCGCAACCACCGATGGGCGATTCATTGAAGCCTATGTTTCAGCGCACGTGGTCGGCCACGAGATATCGTTTGGCAAGCAGGATGACTGGTTGGGGCCTGGGCTGGGCGGTGGCATGGCCTACTCCAACAACGCGGAGAATATTTATTCGTTCCGCATCAACCGCGTGGAACCGATATACATTCCGGTTCTCTCCAGACTCACTGGGCTTTTCCGCTACGAGTTTATGGTCGGACCGCTCAAAGGC
>Ga0182012_10007035_pt1 | contig 11333 bp, 12 predicted proteins | sample 612S2SmetaG_FD_120486 | JGI IMG/M metagenome (GOLD analysis project Ga0182012, IMG submission 120486) | Permafrost microbial communities from Stordalen Mire, Sweden - 612S2S metaG | ecosystem: Environmental > Terrestrial > Soil > Wetlands > Permafrost | place: Sweden: Stordalen | collected...
GATCCCGGCAAGGCGAAAGATGTCCACGGCACATCGGTCGGCGTACCGGCACCACGCGGTTTCCGCATCCAGGCGGTTCTGTCCGCGTGACTGGGTCGGGACAGGCGGCGTGTCCTCATCAACCCAACCGCCGTCCCGGTTGCCATAGACAACGGTGCTGGACAGGTAGCCGATCCAGTGCAACGCCGGCGCCCGCTCGATCGCGGCGGCGTAGGACGCCAGCACCGGATCGCCCTGTTCGCCCGGCGCGGCCGTGGTCAGCAGGTGAGTCGCGGACTCGATGGCGTCGTGGGCGGCATCGAAGCGGATGGTCCCAGGGATTCCGGTCCGCGATGTCCCGGTCACCGTGAAACCCGCCTCGCGTGCAGCATCGGCAATCGCTGCGCCGGTATAGCCCAGTCCAAAAACCAAAAGTCGGTTCATGCGCGATCCTTTTGCTTATGCGCGCGGGACGGAAAGCGGCAGGTCACTGGCGGCGCCGCAATATCGCCTGCCCCAACGCGCCGAGGCCGAAATTGAGCACGATACCGGCCAGCGCCAGCAGCACCAGCGCGGCGAACATGCGCGGCATCTCCAGGCGGAAGCTGGCTTCCAGGATCCGGTATGCCAGTCCCGACGCAAATCCGCCAGAACCGGCAACCAATTCCGCCACCACCGCACCCACCAGCGCCAGGCCGCCGGAAATGCGCAGACCGGACAGGAAGTAGGGCAGGGCGGCGGGCAGACGCAGCAGCGCCATGGTGCGCCAGCGGCTCGCTCCGTAAAGCCGGAACAGATCGTTCAGTTCGGGCGGCGCCGAGGCGAGGCCCGTCGCGGTGTTGGCGAACAGCGGGAAGAACGCGACGATCGTGGCGCAGACCACCAGCGCGATGAACGGCTCGCCCACCCAGATGATGATCAGTGGCGCGATGGCCGGCAGCGGAGTCACTTGCAGTGCCACCGCCCAGGGCTGGATGGCCGCCTGCGCCAACCGGCTGGCCGACATGGCGATCGCCATCGCAAGGCTGAGGATCGCGGCGACCAGCAGCGCGGTGAAGGTGACGAACAGAGTCGAGGCAAGGGCCTGAAGCAGCCCGACGGGATCGGCAACAAAAGCGCCGACGATCGCGATCGGACCCGGCAGCTCATACACGGGCACGTCGCCAATTCGGACCGCGGCCTCCCACAGCGCCAGCGCCAGCAAGCCGAACAGAAACGGCGCGAACTTCATCCCAGCGCCGCCTCCATGCCACGGGCAATCGTGGCAACGAGGGCGGCATAGGCGGGGTCGAGACGGGTCTCCGGCCCGGCGTCCAGCGTGGAAGCGATCTCGCGGTCGATCCGGCCCGGCCGCGGAGTCATCAGGACGATGCGGTGGGCCAGGAACGCCGCCTCGTAGATCGAGTGGGTGACGAACACGACGGTGCAACCCGCCTGACGCCACACCTCCAGCAAATCGGCCTGCAGCTTATGGCGGGTGAACTCGTCCAGCGCGGCGAACGGTTCGTCCATCAGCAACAGCCGCGGTTTGGTGACCAAGGCGCGGGCGATCGAAACCCGCATTCGCATGCCGCCCGACAACTGCCGGGGACGGGCCTGTTCGAATCCCTGCAGGCCGACTCGGCGCAGCATCGCGTGGACATCCGGAAGGGCTCTGTCACGCGGGACGCCGCGCAGGCGCAGCGGCAGAAACACGTTGTCCTCGGCGGTGGCCCAAGGCAGCAGCGTGGCGTCCTGGAACACATAGCCGATGTCGCCCGGCGCCGGTGGTCTGTCGTCCCATACCAAACGCCCATCATCCGGTTGGTCCAATCCGGCGATCAGGCGCAACAAGGTCGATTTGCCGCAGCCCGAGGGGCCGAGCAGGGCGACAAAATCGGCTTCGGACAGGCGAAGGGAAGCGTCACGCAGGGCCTCGACGCCCCCCGGAAACCGGCGGGCGACATGACTGACGGTCAGCACCGCTGGTTCAATGCGCCAGCCCGAGTTTCTGGTCGACGAACTGCAAGGTATACGCCTTGGTGATGTCCAACCCCTTCGGATACAGACCCTGGTCCGCGGTGGTCTGATAGAACTCGGCCCAGCGCTCCGCAGTCATCGCACCAATGCCCAGGGTCGCCGCGTCGCCCGATTCCACAATGCCGTGCGCCTTCATCGATCCAATGCCGTAGGCGATCAGCGCGTCGTTCATCTCCGGGTTCGCCTGCTTGATCAGCGCATTGCCCGGCGCCGGATCGCCGTTGAGGTAGGAGTACCAGCCCTCGATCGAGGCCTCGACGAAGCGCTTCACCAGGTCTGGCTGTTCCTTGATCTTCTTGTCGGAAGTCGCGATCAGGCTGGAGTAACCCTTGAAGCCGGCATCGGCGACCAGCAGCACCACCGGGTCGAAATGCCCCTCCTGCTTGATGGAGAACGGTTCGGAGCCGAGGTAGCCCTGCTGGATCGCCTGCTTGCTGGCCAGGAACGGCGCCAGGTTGAAGGTATACGGCCGGATCTGGCTGTCGGAATAGCCGTACTTGGCGGCAAGAAAGCCCCACCAGCCCGCGCGGGTGTCGGCGCTGATCATGATCGGCTTGCCCTTCAGCGCGGCGAAACTGTCATTGCCCTCCCCGGGATGGGCGATCAGCACCGCCGGATCCTTCTGGAACACCGACGCGACCGCTCGGAACGGGATGTTCTCCTTGACGAAATTCAGCGCCAGGAACGAATTGCTGGTGATGTTGAAATCCAGCCGTCCGGCCAGCAGCAGCTGGGTATGGTTGACCTGCGGACCGCCCTGCTGGATCGTCACATCCAGGCCATGCCGCGCATAAATGCCATCCGCCACGGCCTGATAGAAGCCGCCATATTCCGCTTCCGCTGTCCAATCGAGGCCGAACGTGACCTTGTCATTAGCGCGGGCCACGCCGGTAAGCGCGAAAAGTGACAGGATCGCGGCCAGAAGACGCATAGAGGGTATTCCTTCCCAGTGTTGCAGGCGAGAATGGCACCGATATGCAAGGAGGCAAGATGGGTGCGGAGCTGAGTTTTGGTCTGGCCGGGCGGCGGGCGATCGTGACTGGACACAGGGGCGGCATCGGTGGCGCGATTTTCGACGTGCTGGCGCGTGACGGCGTTGAGGTAACCGGCCTCGATCTGCCGGATTTCGATCTGTCCGACACCGGGACTCTGGAAAACCGGCTGGCTGCCGTGGTCGCCGACGGCCCGGTGGATATTCTGGTCAACTGCGCCGGGGTGACCGTGCTGGGCAGCGTGACGGAAACCTCCCTGGCGGAGGTGGAGCGGGTCTTCCGGGTGAATTTCCTCGCCGCGTACGCGCTGATGCGGGCCGTGCTGCCCGGCATGGCGGAACACCGGCGCGGCGCAATCGTCAATATCGCGTCGGACCAGGCGCTGATCGGCAAGCAGGTCAGCGCAGCCTATGGCGCGTCAAAGGCGGCGATTGCGCAGTTGTCGCGGTCCGCCGCATTGGACTGGGCACGATACGGGATTCGAGTGAATTGCATCGCACCAGGATCGACCGACACCGCGATGTTGGCGACGGTGATCGGCGATCTGTCGTCCAAATACCCCGACCGCTTTCCCGTCTCCTCCGCCGACGCCTACATGTCCGGCGTGCCGCTCGGACGCTTCGCAGCGCCATCGGAAATCGCCTCCGCGGTGGCGTTTCTGGCATCCGACGCGGCCTCGTTCATCACCGGCGTGGTGCTCCCGGTGGATGGCGGCGGGACCGCGCAGTGAAACAGGCGATCGTAACCGGCGGAACGCGGGGGATCGGGCGGGCGGTCGCCGACCGCCTTTCGGACGAAGGCTGGGACGTGCTGGTGCTCGCCCGGCATCCCGCCCCATCGCCGCATCGTCTGCTGGAATGTGACGTGGCGGATTCCGCCGCCGTATGCGCGGTGTTTGCCAACCTCGACCGGGTCGACGCCCTGGTCAACTGCGCCGGCATCGCCGGGGCGAACCGGCTGGATGGCGACGACGCGCTGTGGCATGCGATCATCGCCTCGAACCTGCATGGCACATATCATACCTGCAAAGCTGCGCTGCCGCTGCTGCCCGACCGGACCGGGCGGATCGTCAACATCGCCTCCGTCCTCGGGCTGCGCGGCGTGCCGGATCAAACCGCCTACTGCGCCGCGAAACACGCCGTCGTCGGGTTCTCCAGAGCGCTCGCGCTGGCCGTGGCGCCACGCGGCATCACCGTGAACGCGCTGTGCCCGGGCTGGGTGGATACGGACATGGCGCACCAGCGCTACGCCGAACTCGGCATCACCGCGGAACAGGCCGCCGCCGGCGTGCCGACCGGCCGAATCGCCACACCGGCCGAGGTCGCCGACGCAGTCCTGTGGCTGCTGCGGCCGGAGGCAAGGGGCATCACCGGCCACGCATTGCCGATCGATGGCGGCGGCCTCGCCTTGCCATAACGCGCGCCAAGGAGACCATAATGAACATCATCACGCTGATCCGTCCGGCCAACTGCTCCGAAACGGAATGGACGCTTCGCTGCCAACTCGCGCAAGGCTACCATCTTGTCGACTATTTCGGCTGGACCGAAACAATCTTCAACCACATATCAGTCCGGCTGCCCGGCAACCAAGGTCATTACCTCGTCAATCCGTTCGGCTTGAACTACGACGAAGTCACCCCGGCGAATCTGCTTAAGATCGACCTGGACGGCAAGCTGGTCGAGCCGTCGCCACACCCAGCGAATCCCGCCGGCTTCGCCCTGCACAGCGCGATCCACGGCGCCAGGGCCGACGCCCACTGCGTCATCCACACCCATACCACGCCAATCTCGGCGATCGCACTGAAGCGGGCCGGCTTCGGGCATGACGATTTCTATGGGGCACAGCTCACCGGGCGCATCGGTTACCACACGTTCGAGGGGATAACCCTGTTCGCGGACGAAAAAACCCGCATGCTGGAAAGCCTGGGCGACAAGCATATCCTGGTGCTGCGCAATCATGGCGTCGCCGTCTGCGAGTCTGACATTCCCCGCGCTTTCTTCCTGCTATGGACCGTGCAACGGGCCGCCGAGATCCAGTGCCAGGCGCTGTCGATGGCCGGCGACAACGTTGCGCTACCAGTCCAGATCGGTGAACGCTGCGCCGCCCTGACCCAGCAGTTGATCGCCAACAACGATTACGCGGAAAAATGGTTCGCCGCGATGGTCCGGCGCAGCAACGCAAGCCGCCGGATGTTCGGCCTCCAGGGGTAGCCGAACGCCCGATCCCGTGACAAGCTTCCCCCAGCCAAGAAAAGGGGGAAGCGGACATGGTTACCATGGGCGATGGCGACTACCTCTACGAACCGATCGACGACTGGGCAAAACTCCCGCCCGGCTGGTCGTTCAAGGAGATCGGCGGCGTCGGCGTGGACCACAAAGACAACGTTTACGTCTTCAACCGCGGCGAACATCCGATGATGGTGTTCGACCGGGACGGTAATTTCCTGCGCGCCTGGGGCGAGGGGATTTTCCCGCGCGCCCACGGCGTTTTCGTCGCCCCTGACGAGACCTTGTGGCTGACCGATGACGCCGATCACTCGGTCCGCCAGTGCACCCTCGACGGCAAAATACTGCTGACGCTGGGAACCCCGGGCAAACCCGCCCCCTACATGAGTGGCGAACCGTTCCACCGCTGCACCCACACCGCCATGGCTCCGAACGGCGACATTTATGTCTCCGACGGCTACGGCAACGCCCGCGTCCACAAATACAGCCCCGACGGCCGCCTCATCACATCCTGGGGCGGCTCCGGCACCGATCCGGGCGAGTTCAACATCGCCCACAACATCACCTGCGACGCCGATGGCTGGGTCTATGTGGCGGACCGCGAAAATCACCGCGTCCAGGTGTTCGACAGCAACGGCCGCTATGAGGCTCAGTGGAACAACCTGCACCGGCCCTGCGGCATATTCATGCCGGCCGGAAAGTGCCCCGTCTGTTACGTCGGAGAACTGGGTCCGGTGCAGCCGGTCAACCGCGACGCCCCCAACCTCGGACCGCGTGTCACGATCGTCGATAACACCGGCAAGCGGCTGGCCCGCCTGGGCGGGCTGTGCGCGGGCCTCGGGGTGGATCAGTTTCTGGCGCCACACGGGCTGTGTGTCGACAGCCGAGGCGACATTTACGTCGGTGAAGTCTCCTGGACTCAATGGCCGCAATTGTTTCCCAAGGACCCAATGCCGGACAACCTGCGGTCACTCAGAAAATTCCGGAAGGTTTCATAGAAATGGTCACCCTGGGCAGCGGCGATTACGTTTACGAACCGATCGAAGACTGGGCGAAACTCCCCCCTGGCTGGTCGTTCAAGGAAATCGGCGGCATCGGTGTGGACAGCAAGGACAATGTCTACGTCTTCAATCGCGGCGAACACCCGATGATGGTGTTCGACCACAACGGCAACTTCCTGCGCTCCTGGGGGGAGGGCGTGTTTCCGCGCGCTCACGGCGTCTTCGTCGCACCCGACGAGACCTTGTGGCTGACCGACGACGCCGACCATACGGTCCGCCAGTGCACTCTCGACGGCAGAATCCTCCTGACGCTCGGCACGCCCGGCGAGCCGGCGCCGTACATGAGCGGCAATCCGTTCCATCGCTGCACCCATACCGCCATGGCGCCGAACGGCGACCTCTATATCTCCGATGGCTACGGCAACGCCCGCGTCCACAAATACGCCCCCGACGGCCGCCTCATCATGTCATGGGGCGGTCCGGGCACCGATCCGGGCGAGTTCAACATCGTGCACAACATTACATGCGATGCCGATGGCTGGGTCTATGTCGCGGATCGCGAGAACCATCGCGTGCAGATTTTCGACGGCAACGGCCGTTACGAGACCCAGTGGAACAACCTGCATCGCCCCAGCGGCCTGTTCATGCCACCGGGCAAGTGCCCGATCTGTTACATCGGCGAAATAGGCCCGGCGCAGCCGGTGAACCGGAACGTGCCGAATCTCGGCCCTCGCGTGACGATCGTCGACCACACCGGCAAACGCCTGTCACGTTTGGGCGGCCTCGGTCCGGGCCTCGGCGTCGATCAGTTCCTCTCGCCGCACGGCCTGTGCGTGGACAGCCACGGCGATATCTATGTCGGTGAGGTGTCCTGGACCAACTGGCCGCAGACCTTCCCGAATCAGCCGCGTCCGGAAAACCTGCGGTCACTCAGAAAATTCCGCAAAGTCGGATAGGCACGTCCTTTACGGGGTCCCGCCCACAGACTACCTCTTCAACCATGCCACCGGCGATCCCCACCTCCATCCCCCGCACTGCGCTTGTCACCGGCGCGGCGCGGCGGCTTGGCCGATCGATCGCCCTGGCGCTCGCCGAACAGGGGTTCGATATCGCAATCCATTGCGGCAGCAGCGTGGTCGCAGCCGAACGAACCCGAATGGAAATCCTCGGGCTGGGTCGTCGCGCCGTGGTCCTGCCGGCCGACCTCGGGGATGAAGCACAGGTGACACCATTGCTTGCGCTGGCGGCAGGAAAGCTCGGGCCGGTCGGCGTGTTGGTCAACAACGCCTCCCGCTTCGATCGTGACGAGTGGCACGATGTGACCCGCGAGTCCTGGGATTCCCACATGGAATCCAACCTCCGCGCGCCCTTCGTGCTGACGCAGGCATTTGCGCTGGCTCTGCCGCCCAACGCCGAGGGCGTCGTCATCAACATGATCGATCAGCGGGTGTGGTCGCTCACCCAGCATTTCGTCTCCTATACGCTGTCGAAAGCCGGCCTGTGGGCCTTGACCCAGACCATGGCGCTGGCGCTGGCACCGCGCATCCGGGTGAACGCGATCGGGCCTGGCCCGGCGCTGCCCAGCCCGCGTCAGTCGCAGGAGCAATTCGCCCAGCAATCGGCCTCAGTCCCGCTGGGCCACGGCACCGATCCGGCCGAGGTGGCGCGTGCCGTGGTGGCAATTCTCAGCCTGCCGGCAATGACCGGCCAGATGATCGCGCTGGATGGCGGGCAGCATCTGCAGTGGGCGTCATCCACCAACGTTTCGGAGCTGGAGGAATGACAGGCTCGCAGATCGCCAGTGTCGCCGCCGGCCTGCGCCACGTGTTCCTGCGTGATCTCTTGCTCCAGGCCAGTGTCGGCATCTACCCCCACGAACACGCAGCGCGGCAGCGCGTGCGCATCAATATCGATCTCGGGGTGACCGACGAAACCGCCGCGGCCGGCCTCGCGGTCGGGCCGGACGAACTGTCGCGTGTCGTGGACTACGAAAAAGTGGCCCACCAGGCCCGAACGATTGTCACCGCCGGGCACACCAGGTTGGTCGAAACCTTGGCGGAGCGGATCGCCGAAAGCTGCCTCACCGACCCGCGCGTCCGCACCGTTCGCGTCAGGGTGGAAAAGCTCGATATCTTCGCCGACGCCGTCTCCGCCGGGGTCGAAATCGAACGTCAGCAACTCGCCTGAGTCCTGCTATCCCTTCCGCGCCGCCGCCACCGCCTTCTGCAGTTCCGGCAACTCCACCGCGCCAGGCACAAGGGTGTTGCCGATCACCAGCGCCGGCGTCCCTTCGATCCCCAACTCATGCGCCAGTTTCAAATTCGCATCGATGCGAGCCTGCACATCCGGATCGTCCATGTCATGCGCCATGCGCGGCCAGTCCAGGCCCACCGTTCGCGCCGTCGCTTCGATCTGCGCCATCGTCGTGTCCGGCGGCAACTGCATGACCGCCTCACGCATCCTGCCATAGGCGTTCTGCTTCTGCGCCGCCAGCAGCGCCTTGGTGCCCAGAACGCTGGCTGGGCCCAGGATCGGCAGATCCTTGTAAACCAGACGCACATTGGCATCGCGCACCAGGAACCCCTCCATCACCGGCTCCAGCTTCCGGCAATACGGGCAGCGCGTGTCGAAGAACTCGACAATGGTGACATCGCCGCGCGGATTGCCGGCGACCGGGTCGGCTTGCGTGACCAATTGGTTCTTCGATTGCGCGATGGCGGCGCGGGTGGCCTGCTGTGACTTCTCGCCCTCATCCGCCTGCAGCGCAATCACGGCGTCGCGCAGAATGGACGGGTCCTGTTTCAGCGCATCGCGCACGATGCCGACGATCTCCGCCCGCTGCGCCGGGGTGAACTCCGCCGCAGCCGCGAACACCGGCAGCATCAGACTCGTGGCAAGGGTTAGCAGCGTCAGGGTCATTAAGCGGAGCATTTTGGAGTCCTTGACGTTCCCGGCGTGCCGTCGGGCGGCAGGCCGGCAGGTTAAGCCCCGGAATACGCTTCGTTGCAAGTCAATCTGCGGCCCGTGGTTGCCGCTGATGCGGAAGCCGTTTATGGCACCCTCCCTCAACAACAAGACGCGGTCCGGTGGATCGGCGATTCCGAGATTTGACGAACCCGATGACTGGCGAGACCGACAGGATGGATGGAATGCGTCGCGGCACGATGACCGATAGACCGCAGGCGTCGACGCGATTGTCCAACCATGTGCCGGCGAAACGGCGTCTGCTGCCGGTTCGGATTTTTCTGACCGTGCTGACGGTTCTGTCCGGCTGTTCCACCGTCGACTCGGTCACCAAAAGCGTGTTGGGGCCCGCAGGGCCGCCCCCCGGCCAGCCGGGATACATTGCCGGCTTCCTCGGCGGGGTTGTGGCGGATGAGCCGCGCGCCGCGCTGGCCGGACGGGAAATGCTGTCCGCCGGCGGCACGGCCGCCGATGCAGCGGCGGCGGTCGGCCTGACCCTGGCGGTGACATACCCGTCGCGCGCCGGTCTGGGCGGCGGCGGCGCCTGCCTCGCCTATGGGCCAGACCCGAAATCGCAGGCACATGGCCTGCCCGAGGCGGTGATGTTCATGCCGCTCGCCCCGTCAGCGCCAGGCCCCAGCGCGGATCGGCCCGCAGCGGTACCGATGCTGGCGCGCGGCCTGTTTCTGCTGCAGGCACGCTACGGCAATCAGTCGTTCGATGCCATGGTGACCGCGGCCGAACAGTTGGCACGCGGCGGCGTGCCGGTGTCACGCGCCCTGGCCAAGGATCTGGCGCTGGTGGCCGGGCCGCTGCTGGCCGATCCCAACGCGGCGGCGGTATTCAGCAACAACGGCGCCGTGCTGACCGAAGGTCAGATGCTGCGGCAGCCCGATCTGGCTTCGACGCTCGCCCAGCTTCGCAACGCCGGCGTCGGCGACATGTATCAAGGTGCCCTGGCCCACCGTATCGCCCAGGTTTCCGGCGATATCGGCGGCCCGATCCGGTTCGAAGACCTGCGCGGTGCGCTGCCCAAGCTGGCGCGGCCGCTGGTGCGCGACTTCCATAATGACAAGGTGGCCTTCCTGCCGCCGCCAGCCGATGGAGGCCTCGGGGCAGAGGCTGCGTTCAACGTGCTGGCTGCCAATGCCGATGACGACGGCGATGCGCTGGTCCGCTCGCTGGCCGTCGTCGCCCGCTACCGCGCCGGCGGCATCACGCCGGAGGCCGCCTTGGCGGCGCAGAACCTCCCTGCGGCGGTGCCGACACTCTATCCCGCCTCGACCAGCTTCGTGACGATGGACCGGTTTGGTGATGCTGTGGCATGCGCCTTCACACTGGACAACCTATTCGGCACTGGCCGGATCCTGCCCGGCCTGGGTTTCCTGGCCGCGGCATCGCCGGCCGCGGTCCCACCGCCGCTGCTGGCCGCCGGGCTGGTCTGGAACGACAACCTCAAGGCATTCCGAGCGGCCGCGGCCGGATCGGGACAGGCGGGTGCGCCACTGGCGGTGGCGGTGGCGCTGATCAACACGCTGAAGACCAACCGTCCGATGCCCGTGCCCGTCCCCGATCCGGGACGCGCCAACGTCATCGCCTGCGGACGGTATCTGCCAGGGGAGAACAGCGAGTGCGGCTGGGCAAACGATCCACGCGAATACGGGCTGGCGGTCGGCGCCAACTGACCCGGCCAGCGGTCGGGGCGCTCGCGGCTGGTTTCGCCGTCGTTGCGCTCTGCGCCGCACCGGTGCGGGCGCAGCGGGCCGCCCCGGCCACCGTCGGGCCGGAGCGAATCATCTGCAACGCGTCATTCTGCGAGATGGGAAGCGGCGCGCGGCCGAAGCAGCGTGTCCGGGTGATCGTGTCGAACCTGCCGCAGGATGAACTCCGTCGCCTGCGTAAGTGCACCGGCATCGCCAAGCCCTGCATCGTCACCATCGGCGGCACCCAGCAGGGCGATCCCATGAAGATCTTGGCCAGTACCATCCAGTGGCAGGATTGACCGAATGGCATTGAAGATCGGCAAGGGCGCCGCGGCGCCACCGTTCCTGGTGATGGATGTGATTTCCGCCGCCAACGCCCGCCAGGCCGCGCTGCCGCCATCCGCGCCGCACGTCATTCGAATGGAGGTCGGGCAGCCGGGAACGGGAGCA
>Ga0182012_10007036_pt1 | contig 11333 bp, 9 predicted proteins | sample 612S2SmetaG_FD_120486 | JGI IMG/M metagenome (GOLD analysis project Ga0182012, IMG submission 120486) | Permafrost microbial communities from Stordalen Mire, Sweden - 612S2S metaG | ecosystem: Environmental > Terrestrial > Soil > Wetlands > Permafrost | place: Sweden: Stordalen | collected...
AATTATCGGCGCGACTGAGACGATTGCCGCACCTGGAGGCAAGTACGAAAAGGTCCAGTTGGCGGCGGCGTTTCGAGCGCTTCCAGTAAAGGATCCTGTTGACGGCGAAACGGTCGTCTGTTTTCGGAGTTATGTGGCTGGTTAGGACTGTAATGAAGGAGAAAATGTGCGGATAACGATCGACAATCTTGATGGACTAGGTACGGTCGACTATACGGGAACAGTCGCGGCCGAGGGCCCGATCACGGTCCAGCGGACACTCAATGAACCATCGCGCTGTACTTTGGAGCTGGTCCTCGGTTTGACTGGATTGAAGACACCGGTGCGTCGCGGCAGGGTTACAGTCACCGCAGCGGATACGACGCTGTTGTTCACCGGGTATCTGGCGACGGAGCCGGTCAGGTTGTATGCGGGCAACGCGTCTCAAGGAGCTGTGTACAGGGCTCGCGTCACCGCAGTCAGCGACGAGTGGCTGCTCGACAATCTCGGTTCTGGGGCCGGCTTGAGAGACACCGAATCGCTGGGACTTGGGGGCATAGTCTTGGTGGAGCAGATGGCTTTGCGGGTGCAAGCGGGTGGCTCGGCGGGTGTGACTGTTGCGGGAACGGGAACGGTTCAGGCGACGGGCGCCTTTGCGGCACGCGCTTCGTCTGCGTTCAGTGTAAACGCTGCGAATGCGGCGAGCTCTGCGTATGCCGCCTACCGTGCCTTGAATGGGCAGATTCTCATGCAACCCGTAGGAAATGTGACGCATATGTTCAGTGACGCAAGCGGCACGTTGTCGGTATCCGAATTGCAGACGAGTGCAGTACGTGAGTTAGCCAATGATGTAACCCTTACGGGCGAAGAAGAACCGGCGGCCTACATTGCGGAGAGCTTCTTCGGCGATGGGACGACGACAGTCTTTGAGCTCAGTGAAGCCGCTTATCGCGGTGCCAATCGCACTTTAGTTCTGGATAACTTCAATGAGGGTGTCTTCAATCCCGCGCAGTGGATTGTGGCTGATCCAGGCAGCTGCCTTTCACTGACTTCGGCAGGCTTGAAGATGAATGGAGGTAATGGCTTTGATGGGCAGACGACGCTCACGGCTATTGACGCGGTAGAGATGGGTGGATCGATTGTTGTCCAGTTGAGCGGGGCTGTGCTCTCTGCCGCGTGCAATGGCATGCTCGCCGGGATGTACCAGGGCCTTCCGGTTCTCGCGGAATGCTTTGCGGGGTTTCGTGTTCGGCAAAGCGTGAGTGGCACTGGAGGCGTTACGGTCATTGTGCCGGTGGTCAGCGGCGCCGAAACTGGAACAGTGTTTACCCCTATTACGGGGCACTCCTACACCTTGCGGATGAGGTTGCATAGTGTCGAGATGCAGCGCGTGTTGCAACGGTATTACTGCATGGTGGATGGAGTGATCGAAGGATTCGGCAATCTGGGCGGTGTGACAGCACCTATGGATTTGGCGTTTGAGTTAGTCGACGAAGGAGTTGCATCGAATACTCCGGCGACGGTGCTCTATGACAGCGCGGCCGCAGGTGCTGGGATCACTAACTCACCTGCAACCTGTTCGTTTGTTGTTGCGAACGCGACGCAGATGTTTGGTTCGATTAGTTCTGTGAGCGTAATGCGCACGGGAAGCGTGTGGATTGTGAGTACGTTACCAAGCGGCGTGTTGCAAACGAGGTTGATCGGGTTGGCGGGCCAAGGTGTCGATTGCTCGGTGAGTTTCGGTTCGGCCGCAGGGTCTCCGGGTAAGGTGACTTTTCTGGCGGGACGTGTGCCCGTGGCGGGCGAGCGCGTGACGGTAAGCTATCGCGACGGGCAGAGATCGGTGGCGCGGCTTGCGGATCCTGGCAGCATTGTTTCTGAGGCTGTGAATGGAGTTCCTGGAACATGCCGTTGGCTTGGTAGCGTAACTCTACCGCCGGCTCGCAACAGCATGGATTGCGAAAGTGCGGCGCAGGCGGTGCTTGCATTTGCGACCAGTCGAACAGCGGCCATCGCGGGAACCTATGCCATGGTGAATCCTTCGCAAGATATCTGGCCTGGCGACATACTAGCGATTACCAGTGCGGGGGTGACGTCGTCTTTGCTAGTGCGAAGCGTCACTGTGCAGGACGGAAGCGCGGTGCCTGAGGTCAGGCGATATAAAGTGAATTTCGCCAATGACTGGGCTGCTGAGTGGGCCGCAGGTATTGGATTGAAGTTGAGCGAAGAGATTGCGGCGGATGCCTATTTGCCGCAGACGGCGTTAGGCGCGCCTGGCCAGGTGCTTGCAAACATGCAACACCTGACCGTGGTGAGTTTGACGGATACTGCCATGCAAGTGGATGCCGGAACGGCTCCGCCTGCAGGCGGTGGGTTTGAAGTGCGGCTCAAAGACTGGGAGTTTGGAGTCGGTGTGGATGCGGCAGACCTGGTATTGCGAAGTCCGGTACGCAGCTTTTCAATTCCAATTGCCGCACAGTTACAGCGTTTTTATGTGCGTATGTACGACACGAGTACGCCACCGTTGTACTCACGGTTTTCCAGTGCGTTATTCGTGAACATGCCGGTTAACGAGGCGGCATGAGCTTGTGTTTTGATTCAAATCGAAGGGGGGCAAATGACGGATTTTGAAAGCCAGGTGCTTCAGGAATTAAGTGTTCTGAAGACTCAAATGCAGCAGTTGATGGGAATTGGACAACCGGGCCGGCTGCATCAGTTGGAGGCGCGCGTCGAGTCACATGAGCGAAGCGTGCAGCGATTGAAAGGTGTCGGCGCGGCCTGTGGAGTTTTGTGGACACTGGTACACGTAGTCATCGCCTATCTTGCAACGAAAAACTAAAGACACGAGATGTGTGCATGAAATCCAGCCGGAGATCAAGCATTTGGGGTGACGAGGTTTACCCGATGTCTTCGGACCAGGTCTCGAGATATGCCTTGAACTCGGACATAAACTTGCCTGCGTCGGCGCCATCGATGATGCGGTGATCGAAGCCCAGGGTGAAGTGCTGGATGGTCCGGATCGCGATCGTATCCTGCCCCTCTCTATCCGTGAGTACGATCGTCTCTTTGTTGAGTCCACCGATGCCGAGGATTGCCGCTTGGGGTTGAGCGATGATGGGCATGCCAAATTGCTCGCCGAAGATACCAGAGTTGGTGAGCGTAAAGGTTCCACCAGCTACATCATCAGGAGCAAGCTTTTTGGCGCGGGCGCGCTCTGCGAGGTCGACCACCGCGCGAGCAATCCCAAGGAAGCTCTTTTCTTCAGCCTGTTTAATAACAGGGACGATGAGCCCCCACTCCAACGCAACAGCGATCCCGACGTTGATGTTCTTGTTGTAAAGAATCGATTCGCCCTGCATCGAAGCGTTGACGATGGGGTGCTTGCGGAGAGCCTGCACGGCAGCGCGCGTGATGAATGGCATGTAGGTTAGCTTCACGCTGTTGCGCTGCTCGTACTTGTTTTTCTCTTTCTCGCGGAGCTTCACAATGCGCGTCATATCCACCTTGAACACCGTGTGGACGTGCGGGCTGGTGGCTTTGGATTCGACCATCCGCTTTGCGATGATCGAGCGCATCTTGGAGAGTGGCACGAGCTCGCCAGGCAGCGGTGCAGAGGCCGGAGGCGCAGGGCTCTTCGTTGCTGCTGCGGGAACGATCTGGGGTGTGGGCGCGGCCGGTGCCGGAGAATCTGCCGGACCTGCCGTGCTCCCACGCTCGACTTGGCCGAGGATGTCCTGCTTGGTAATGCGACCCGATGCACCTGTGCCGGGGATCCCCTTGAGATCAATGTTGTTCTCAGAGGCGATCTTGCGGACGAGCGGCGAAGAGCGCGGAGTTTCCTCCGTTGAGACGGAGGTCGCGGTACTCGGGGCGGGGGAGGTAGCAGCTGGAGGGGCTTGTGGAGTTGCAGCCGGAGGTTGGGGTGTGGATGCGGGAGTCGCGGCAGCTCCGCCGATCACCGCAACCACAGTATTGACGGTGACGGTTTGACCTTCCTGTACGCGGATCTCGGATAGAACGCCCGCAGATGGGGAAGGAATCTCGGCATCCACCTTGTCGGTCGAGATCTCAAAGATGGGTTCATCCCGCGCTACCGCGTCTCCAATCTTCTTGAGCCACTTAGTGAGGGTGCCTTCGGTGATGGACTCGCCCATCTGGGGCATCAAAACGTTGGTGCCAGGGCCTGAGTCTTTGGGAGTTGGTGGAGGAGCGGCCTGGTCGACGGCGGCAGTAGCAACCGCGGCAGGTGTGACCGTCTCCTCTTTCGGCCCTGTCTCTGTGGTGGACTTCGTTGGAGCTAAGACCTCGGCGCCCGCGTCGCTGATGTCACAAACTACGGTCCCTACACAAACGGTGGCGCCTTCCTGAACCTTGATTTCTCCCAATATGCCTGCAGTCGGCGAAGGAATTTCGGCATCGACTTTGTCCGTGGAAATTTCGAACAGGGGCTCGTCGCGCGCAACGGTGTCGCCGGGCTTTTTTAGCCACTTGGTAAGAGTACCTTCCGTGATTGATTCGCCCATTTGGGGCATGACGACATCGATTGGCATAAAGGAAGATCTCCGGGACTTGAGGCGAAAACTAACAGCGCAATTTCAGATTATACGGGTGCCTGCGACATGTAGAAGATATTCCGCGGATATGTATACCGCACAGTACAGAAGGCAAGGTCAAGCCACATATGCATGTGTTATCAAGAGTTGGTCGACAGATTCGGTGGCGATGACCTGGCGCTCGAAGATGCGGCCGAAATTTACGGCGATGCTATTCGCGACTTGCAGGACAGTCGGCGTAGGAATTTGGGGCGACTCCAACTCTAACGAAGTAACCGGCCGATCGCTTATGCCGCATGGGACAATCAAGTCGAAGTCGCGCAGGTCCGTGCTGACGTTCAGTGCAAATCCATGGGATGTTACAGCCTGCGAGACGTGAACGCCGATGGCGGCAAGCTTCTTCTCGGGAATCTTGCCTCCTGGGAGCGTCCAGACGCCAGTGCGTTTGGCGATCCGTTGGCTTGGGACACCGAAGTCTTTGCAGGAAAGAATGAGAACTTCTTCGATCAACCGAACAAAATCGACCGGACCAAGGTGTGGGCCGCGTTTGCCGGAAAGGTCGCCGCGGAGATCGAAGATGGGGTATCCGACGAGCTGGCCAGGCCCGTGATAGGTAACGTCACCGCCACGGTTGACCTCGTGGATCTCAACGCCGCGGCTTGCGAGCAATTCGTCGCTCGCAAGGATGTTGGCTCGGGATGCATTTCGGCCAAGCGTGAGCACGGGCGGGTGTTCCAGCAGCACGAGCGTGTCGCCGATCGTTCCGGCTTTGCGCGCCGTAACAATTTCGCCCTGAATGCGCAGACCTTCAACATATGAGATACGGCCGAGCTGGAGGAGATGAAGATGCACTCTAAAGACCAAGCTCGCTAAGGCCTGGATGGTCGAGCGGCCGACGGCCAGACGGCCAGTGGAAGAGCCGGTCCTCTGCGGTGATTGCCAAGTCGTTGATGCTCGCGTGGCGGGCTGTCATCAGGCCGTTGGAGTCGAACTCCCAATTTTCGTTGCCGTAGGAGCGAAACCACTGGCCGGCAGCATCGCGAGATTCATAGGCAAAGCGCACGGCAATACGGTTTTCCGTGAACGCCCAAAGCTCCTTAACGAGGCGATACTCGAATTCCAACTCCCATTTGCGGGTGAGAAATGCGACTATCTCTTCGCGGCCATGGGGAAACTCGTTGCGGTTTCGCCAACGGCTATCGACGGAGTACGCAAGCGCAATCTTTTGCGGGTCGCAGCTATTCCACGCGTCCTCAGCCTTGCGAGCTTTTGCGATAGCCGTCTCGCGCGTGAAGGGCGGAAACGGAGGCCTTTGTTCTGGATTCATAGCGTACCTCGAATGAACTGCGGTTAGACGTTGACGGCCATGCCTTCGACGCTTGAGAAGCCGTCCAGCAGGCTCTCAGAAAGAGTCGGATGCGCGTGAATGATGAACATCATTTCTTCAACAGTGGCCTCTAATTCCATCGCAACGACACACTCGGCTATGAGCTCGGTAGCTTGCGGGCCGATGATATGGACGCCCAGAACCTCGCCATATTTCGCATCGGAGACGACCTTGACGAAGCCGTCATGCGAGTCAACGATCGTGGCTTTGGAGTTGCCAACGAAGGGGAACTTGCCAACCTTAACCTGGTAGCCCTTCTCTTTCGCCTGGGCTTCGGTGAGGCCGGCGCTACCGATCTGCGGATCACAGTAGGTGCAGCCCGGAACACGGTCCTTTCGGACAGGCCGCGCATACTTGCCCGCAAGCTTGCTGGCGACAACAACGCCACTCATCGCGCCAACATGGGCGAGTTGCGGGAGCCCGGCAACAATGTCGCCAATGGCATAGACGCCGGGTTCGGAGGTCTCCATCCATTCATTTACCGGGATAAACCCGCGATCGAGCGTGATTTTCACCTTGTCGATGCCAGCGTCTCCGGTCCGCGGGCCCCGGCCAACAGCCACAAGAACCTTCTCCGCTTCCTTCACCTGCGATTTTCCTGCAGCGTCAGTGAAGCTAACTTTCACACCCTCGCTCGTCTTTTCAATTTTCTCCACCTTGCAGCTTACGTTCACGTCGATGCCGCGCTTTTTGTATGCGCGTGTCAGCTCCTTTGAAACTTCCTCGTCCTCGACTGGAACGATGCGTGGAAGTGCTTCAATGATCGTCACGTCAGCGCCAAAGCTCTTGAAGACCGAGGCAAACTCAACACCGACTGCGCCAGAGCCGATGACGATCAGCGATTTGGGCAGTTTCGGAAGTACAAGAATCTCCATGTTCGTGAGGATCCTGTCGTCCGCCTTGTATCCGGGCAACATGCGCGCGTCAGACCCCGTGGCAAGCACAACTTTTTTCCCTAGAACCTGCGTCGCAGTCTGTAACTCCGATCCTTGACCCTTCCCCTTGTCTTCTGCCGATACGTCGACAGTGAAGACACCTTCCTTGGCAGGGCCGGTGAGCCGTGCGTGGCCGCGCACCACCGTGATCTTGTTTTTCTTCATCAGGAAGTCGAGGCCTTTGGTGTGTTTCGCGAGGATGTCGTCCTTGCGCTTGAGCAGATTCTCCCAGTTCAGCGTGGGCGAGGCGACGCCGTCGATGCCGTAGCTTGAGGCGTGCTTGAGGTGGTCCCAGATCTCTGCTGAGAAGAGCATGGCCTTCGTAGGAATGCAGCCCCAGTGAAGGCAGGTGCCGCCAAGCTTGTCGGTCTTTTCGATGATGGCGACTTTAAGGCCGAGCTGCGCGGCGCGGATGCCGCAGGTATAGCCCGCCGGACCGCCGCCGATGATGACCAGGTCATAAATAGTGTCTGCCAAAAGAGTGCTCCATTCCTTGGGCGACCACGACGCACAGTACCGCTCGTGCTCGTAACCGCGAGTTCCCGTTAGACCTTAGTTTAGCCGTTGCCGCAGTCCACGTCATTCGACGTGGGGCCCAAGGCGTGCGATTCAGGCTGCCATTTCTTCAACTTATCAAACAACCCATGCGCTCGTGGAGGTGCGCTTCCCATGCAGGAACTCAGCTATAGCAAGAAAGGTTTGGCCCTCACCAAGAGTTTTGAGGGACTCCATTTGGAGGCGTATCGTGATTGCGCAGGCATCTGGACGATAGGTTATGGCCATACAGGTCTTGGCGTCTTCCCAGACCGGATCATCAGTGAGCCGGAGGCGGACGAACTGCTGCGCGCTGACTTGGCAGAAGCCGTTGCCTGCGTAAACCGCGCCGTGCAGACATTCATCTCGCAGGGCCAATTCGATGCAATGGTCGATTTCTGCTTCAACGCCGGCCGCGGAAACTTCATCCAATCCACGCTGTTGCGAAAGGTCAATGGCGAAGATATCGAAGGTGCTGCTGCGCAGTTCGCACTCTGGGTACACGCCGGCGGTGAAGTAGTTGCGGGTTTGGTGCGACGCCGGGCCGCGGAAGTAGACCTGTTCACCTCCTAAAGGATACTAGAGCGCCTTGGCGGCATCTTTAGCAAAGTAGGTGACGATGAAGTCCGCGCCAGCTCGGCGAATGCTCAGCAGGCTTTCGAGCATAGCACGCTCGGGCTCCAGCCAGCCGCGCTCAAAGGCGGCGTGGAGCATGGAATACTCTCCGGAAACCTGGTAAGCGCCCATCGGAAGGTCGAAGCGATTGCGCGCCTCACGGATAACGTCCAGATAAGGCATGGCGGGCTTCATCAGCAGCATGTCGGCGCCCTCGGCGATGTCCTGCTCGATCTCCCGCATAGCTTCGCGAAGATTTGCGCCATCCATCTGGTACGTGCGCCGATCCCCGAACTGCGGAGCCGAATCGGCTGCCTCGCGGAATGGGCCATAGAAAGCCGAAGCAAACTTCGAGGCGTAACTGAGTATCGGAGTGTTGTGTTTTCCGGTCTCGTCGAGCGCTGCCCGGATTGCGGCAACGCGTCCATCCATCATGTCGCTCGGAGCGACAATGTCGGCCCCGGCCTCCGCAAGCGATGCAGCAGTCTTTGCGAGCAACGCCACACTCGAGTCGTTTTCGACGGAAAAGTGCTCACCGTCGCGAGTAACAATGCCGCAGTGGCCGTGCGAGGTGTATTCGCATAAACATACGTCTGCGATTATCACTAGAGATTCAGCTTTCGGTACCTTTTTGATCGCACGCAGACCGCGCTGAACAATCCCATCTGCGGCCCATGCGCCACTGCCACGCTCATCTTTCTCGTCCGGAATACCAAAAAGTAGAAGTCCGCCAATTCCCAGAGACGCGCACGCTTCCACTTCCTTCAGGGCTTCATCGATAGAAAGATTGAAGACGCCGGGCATGCTGCTGATCTCCCGCCGCACTCCCTCGCCCTCGCACAGAAACAGCGGATAGATGAGACCCGAGGGCTCAAGATGTGTCTCCCGGACGAGTGACCGCATAGCTGCGGAGGAGCGGAGACGGCGTAGGCGCGTTGCAGGAAATTCCATGCCACAATTCTATGGCTAACGCGGGTTTCGTTTCGTAACGCCGATCACACCCAGGCGAGAGCTCAAGGTCTAGGCTGTGCGTTCGCTAGCGCCGCGTACTCATCCCCGCTGGCCGTCGGTGCCAGCACCCAGAGCGTGTAAATGCCGAGTGCTGTTCCTAGTGGCAGGTGAATCAGGGCAAGAATTCCAAAGACGATCGCAACTACGCGACCCCATGCCTGCCGCGTCAGAAGTGCGTATCCGGTCAGAAGAATGCAGCAGACGCTGGTCAAAAGCGAGAAAAGCGCCATAGGCCAGAGACTGGCCAGCCACATCGACCCGAACGGGCTCCACCCCAGATTGAAGTCCGAGTTGCCAAAGTGCCTTCCGAAAAGTCCGTGAAGAACCAGCACGCCGAAAAGCCCCGAGAAGACGCGCATAGCCGCATACACGAGCCAGAGGATCCCTAATCCCTGTATGTTCCGTGAGACACGGTTATATGGAAGCACCAACGGTGCCTGCGTATAGGCGAATCCAGGTTGTGGCTGGAACAGTGTTTGGCCGCCGCATCGAGGACAAAATCGCGCGTCAGGCGCCAAAGTATTTCCGCATGCTGAACAAACCATCGCACTGCCTCCTCGCACTACACCCGCACCAAACCGTTCGAGAAAGACTACGCAAATCCTGCGGGGCAGGTTCCGTTGCCCGCCTAGCGTAACGGTGCATAACCTCGAATTCCCTACCAAAGGATGCGTCCTCATTTCCCCGTATCCTATGCATGTGGCCTTCCTCCCTGAAATTCCGTCCCCGCTGTCTGAGATTAGCGCTGAAGCCTTGCAATGGCCTGAGCTGATTAATCGCCTCTCTCGCAGGGCGCAGTCTCCCCTAGGCGGGGAGTGGATCAAGGCGTTGCACCCAAGCTCCGACGCCCAATGGGTTGAGCAGCAGCAGCAGCGCAACGCCGAGATGCAGAAGCTGATTACCGGCGGCAGCTTCGACTTCCGCGGCATCTTCGATGTCACCGAAGCCTTGGACAAAGCGCGAATTGAGGGATCAGCGCTCGAGGCGATGGAGATTCGATCGCTCATCGTGCACGCGGAGCGAGTGGAGGCGTGGCGCCAGACCATACTGGCCCCCCCGGATGCTGTGCGAGACCAATGGCCAGCGATCGAAGAATTAACGGCTCCCCTGCTGCCCTACGACCTGGGCGATCTGTTGCGATCCCTGAGTGGCAAGATTGAGCCCGACGGTAGCTTGAGTGATGACGCGTCGCCCGAACTGCGTCGAATCCGGCGCGCGCTGGAACAGCAGCACCGAGCCATTGAGACAAGTCTGCGCCGCGCGCTGGCCAGGCTATCAGATGATGGCAATACGCAGGACTCGCTCATCACCGTCCGCGGCGAACGCTTCGTCATTCCCGTCAAGACCGAGTTCAAGCGCAAGGTTGGCGGCGTCATCCACGGCTCCAGTTCGAGCGGCCAGACCGTATTTGTAGAGCCGCTCGAGACCATCGAGCACAATAACGAGCTGGCTCGGCTGCTGGATGAAGAGCAGGGCGAGATCCATCGAATCCTGGTCGCTATGACCCGCTCGATCGCTGCACAGAGTGAGGCGTTCCTGCTCGGCGCTGCGATCCTGGCTCAGGCAGATGCACACCAGGCAGTCGCACGTTTTGCGGCGGATCTGGCCTGTGTGCGCCCGGCCTTTATTGGCGTCACTCCGGTCCCGGCCGGCGAAGAGCTGGACGACTTCTCCTTGATCGAAGCGCGCCACCCACTCCTGGATATGCGGCTGCGTGCTCAAAATCAGCAGATCATTCCGTTGACGATTGCGTTGCCCGCGGGCAAACGCCAGATGATCATCAGCGGACCAAATACCGGGGGAAAAACGGTAGCCCTGAAGACTTCCGGCCTGGTCGCGCTGATGGCTCAGGCCGGCCTTCCGGTGCCGGCGACCAAGGCGCGACTCCCTCTCTTCCAAGCCATTTACGCGGACATCGGAGACGCTCAATCGATCGAGCAAAACCTCTCCACGTTCTCTGCTCATATCGTGCACGTCGAGCACATCGCTCGCAAGGCGGATGCCGAGTCACTGGTGCTGCTCGACGAACTCGGCTCTGCGACCGACCCCGAAGAGGGAGCAGCCCTGGCCGTTGCCGTCGCGGAACATTTCCTTGAACGCAGCGCCTGGTGCATTATCACAACGCACCTCACCTCATTGAAGGTGTACGCGGCCAAACATCAGGGCGTGCTCAACGCGGCCGTCGGATTTGACGAGGTGGCGCTGGCACCGACGTACGAATTGCGGCTGGGCGTGCCTGGCGCCTCGGCAGGGCTGAACATTGCTGCGCGATTGGGCCTCGATCCCGCGATCGTAGCGAATGCTCGCTCCCAGATGACG
>Ga0182012_10007037_pt1 | contig 11333 bp, 10 predicted proteins | sample 612S2SmetaG_FD_120486 | JGI IMG/M metagenome (GOLD analysis project Ga0182012, IMG submission 120486) | Permafrost microbial communities from Stordalen Mire, Sweden - 612S2S metaG | ecosystem: Environmental > Terrestrial > Soil > Wetlands > Permafrost | place: Sweden: Stordalen | collected...
ATCGTGGTGCAGGCGGGGCCGGAGGGGATTCGCTTCCTGCTGGTTTCCGGCAAGCCGCTGGAAGAGCCGGTGGCGTGGTATGGGCCGATTGTGATGAACACGCAGGCTGAGCTGCGGCAGGCGATGAGCGAGTTGCAGACTGGGAAGTTCATCCGGCATCAGTAATCGCCGGGTTAGCGAATTGAACCGGTATTACATGCGGAATTTGCTATACTCTGCTTAATCCCGGAAGGAGTGTGGACCTCCCGGGAGTTTGGCTACTTCATCGGCAGCGCCAGGACTAGGATTACGAGTGCCATTACGAACCGCCAATCAACGGCAATTGTGATGGCCACTCTCATCCAGGACGATTTCTCATCCAATCATCCTCACCTCCCTTGCGTTGGCACGATCCGCAGGTCGTCTCAGCGGCCTGCGGATCGACGGCCCATTCTTCCGGGCCGATCTCCACTGCTGCCGCTCCCACACACGCAAAAGAAGCGCACTCAGTCTACAGCTTGAATCCCATTTTGATCTGTGGCATGGATTACACCTCTACCGGCAGTTCCGCGGACAGAATATTCATCGGTGTGAGTCCCCGTTGGCGCAGGGCGCGCAGGCTGAGCGAGTCGTGACGCTTGGCGAGACGGCGGCCGTTATGATCCACGACCAGGCGGCAGTGGAACCAGGCGGGATTGTCGTATCCGAGAGCGCGGTAGAGCAGGATCTGGCGGGCTGTTGACTTCAGCAGATCGGCGCCGCGGACAACTTCTGTGATGCCCATGGCGGCGTCGTCGGCGACGCAGGCGAGCTGGTAAGCGGGAACGCCATCGCGACGCCAGACTACAAAGTCGCCGAAGTCGACGCCGGCTATGAAACGCTGCCGGCCCAGGTTGCGGTCTACAAATTCGATAACTTCGCCGTCGGGCACGCGGAAGCGCCAGTTGCAGCCATCCGGCGTATCAAAATCGCTTGATGTCGGGCCGGGCAATTGCGTGGGAAGCGCGAGTCGGGGGCGGCAGGTTCCGGGATAAATAGGCTCGTCGTCCTGCAGGTCCCACTTGCCCGCGGCAACAGAGCTATTTGCTGCGGCCCTTTCATGCGGCGCACTGAGAGCGGATTCAAGATCCTTGCGTGAGCAGCGGCAGGGATAGATGTATCCGCGCCGCAAAAGCCTGCGCCATGCGGCCAGGTAGATCGATCGCCTCCTGCTTTGCACATAGGGTGCGAACGGGCCACCTTTGTCTGGGCCTTCCTGCCAGCGGATACCGAGCCAGCGCAGGTCTTCATAGGCGGCTTCGGCAAAAGAGGATTTGCTGCGGTCGGGATCCAGGTCTTCCATGCGCATGACCAGCGCGCCGCCCGCATCGCGTGCTCGTTGCCACGCGGTCCAAAAAGTGCGCGCGTGACCCACATGGAGATAGCCGGTGGGTGAGGGCGCAAGACGGCCGCGATAACTCGATGTCGGCGTGGGTGCGAGGCTGGCCATACTACGTTCAAGTGTAGGAACGATGAGCCTCGCCGCATAGGTACAGCTTGATTCTCGTGACTTACTTGATTCCCGTCACTGGCTTGATTCCTGCCGCGCTGGTTTGCGCCGGGCTAATTCGAATCGCCGTCGCTGTTGTTGTCCTTGTCGGTGTCTTTGTCGTCGTCCTTGTCGCCGTCTTGATGATGATGCCGATAGTGGCCGATGTCGTCGTCCAGATGCTTGGGGTCGACTGAGACTTGCACGACGTCCATCTCGTTGCCATCCATATCGACTACGAACATGCCCATGCGGTCGCCGCCTTCAGGATGAATGAAGACGAGCGTCTGCTCGTGACCTTTCTTGCTGGTTTCGCGGATCATCCGCTCCCAGCCTGCGCCGAGCTTTTCCTCGACCATGGTGTTCAGCTCGTCGCCGTCTACCGGCTCTGAAAAGTTCTCGATCTCCGCGACGTGAAGGCCGCCAACTCCGCCATGCGTAGCCTTTTTCGAAATCAGGCTGATGAGGCCGAGAAAGGGAATCCGCGTCGCATGCACGTGATACCGGCCTTCAATTGAGTGCACTACACCGTCAAAGCCGCCTTCGCCGCTGCCCGCCAGAACGGCCACGGGAATCGCCAGCGCTACAAATGCAATGAGAATCATCGATAGCCGTTTCATTTGCCTGCCCCTTTCTTGTCCTTGGTTTTATCTTTGTCTTTGCCGTCCACATCACGGGAAATATCGCCGAGCACATCGAGCCCGCCGATGACCCTCAATCTACTCAGATCGTCCGTGTGGATGGGGCCCAGGATCAGCACGATGGTCAGTTCTCTCGGACCGGCATCGAGGATGAACATCCCGTGCGACTCGCCATTCACAAGCTTGACCATCACGTCGGTGCTCTCGCCGGTCTTGCGCTGGCGTTCCTTCACAATCGGCGACCACTCGCTGGTCTCGAAGTACTTGCGCAGTTGATCAACTTCGTCCGGCGAAAACTGCCCGTCCTTGTCGAACTCGTACTCGCGGACGTAGATGCCGTCGAGGCCTTCAATCAGGTGGCGGGCTTCCGCATCGTCATCATTTTTGCCGTTCATGATCTTGGCCGCGAAGGCCAGCATGTTCTTGCCCAGCGTGACTTCGGTTACGCCGGAGGCGCGGGCGGCCAACTCCTTTTCAATGGGCGACGGGGCGGGCAGCTGCGCTGTTTGTGCCAGAGCTGGTGCGGCTGAAATGCCCGCTGCCAATATGAAGGTAATAATGCTGCTTCGCATACGACTTTCTCCTAGAACGAAAACTTGGGATTCCCGATCCTGTTATGCCTACGACGTGTCTCATAAATTGCCGTGCACTCTTGGCGTTCATCCGCGCAGGGGTTAAAACCCATTCTTCTCCGAGGCATCTTCGGCACGACTGAAGTCGTGCCCTGACACCTCTTGCCTCTTCCGTTGAGTTTTCCCGCAAGCTGTAGAGTCGTGCCCTGACACAAAGCAGGTTTATGAGACCCCCCTAATCCTGTGTGCCGCGGCGGCGGGACGCGAGTCTTGCATTCATCCGGTTCAGCGCGTGGCTGGTAATGCGCAGTGCGGTCATCACCTGCTCGCGAGCCGCCTCTTCCTTGCGCCGCTCCTGGATGTTGCGCCATTCAAAGCCGCCGGCTAAAACCGCGGTCAGCACAAGCGATGCGGCCAGACGCTGCCATGTGAAGAATGAATCGTAGGACTTGCGTGTGCGCCTTTTCTCCATCAGCTTGCGCTTCAGGCCGGGCGGTGCGGGACGGCGCTCAAAAGCCTGCCGCATCTCGCGTTCAAATTCGTCCATCGGTCAAACCTCCCGCGAACTTGTTATCCCTGACGTATTCCTTCAAATGGCTCTGCGCCCTGGCGCGCAGCAGCTTCAGTCCGCGCTGCAAATGGCTCTTCACCGTGGCCAGCGGCTGATCGAGCGTGTTCGCAATCTCTTCCGGCGTCAAGTCTTCCTGGTAGCGAAGAATCAGCGCCGCCCGCTGCGGTTCTGAAAGCGTAGCCAGCAACTGCTCCAGCCGCGCGCTCAGCGGAGTGGCGCGATCTTCCGTCGCAACTCCATGAACATCCTCCATCTCCACCCACAAATCAATGCCGCGAACTCTTCGCCTGCGCATAGCGTCCGTCGACCGGCTCATTGCCACGCGCCGCAGCCAGAAGCAGGCATGGTCGGCGTTTTCGATCCTGCCCAGGTTGCGATCAAGTTCCAGAAAAACATCCTGCGCGATCTCTTCCGCCAGCCCGCGATCTCCGGTCATCCGCAGCGCCAGCGAAAAGACCATTGACTGGTGCTGGTCCACGAGGTGTTCGAAGTCCGGCTGCCAATCGTGAGCCATAAGTTTCGCTTCTACTCTCTTATCCGCAGAAACGCGGGCGCTGGGATGCAGAGAGTACGCGATTGGGTGAGAAAAGTTCGGGGAGGGGGAGGCGATTTGAGGATTGGTTAGTTCTCGGTGGGGATTCTTTCTGCACTATCGACGACCGATACAGCTACGCTTCCTTTGCGGCTTTCGATTCTCAGCCCCAACTGATCTTCCAGCGCCCTTTGCCAGGACGCGAATCCATCAGTGCCCAGTTCAGGGTGGATGTCCACGCTGAAGTCAAAAATGCCTGGGAGCCCTGTTTTGTCCAGCACTGGAGTCGGAGATGTACTTGCTCTGGCTGGTTCGTTTGGATTATCCGCCGATGGTATGGATAGCTGGACGGAAAGCAGGTCCGCGAACTGGCGCATATCCCCGTGGAAATGAAATCCGGCTTGCGTCTTTTCGGTTTGTCCCTCATTAAACGGTTGAATTTTGGAGCCCGACTTAGCGACTACCAGTTCGTACACGCGCATCTCTCGCATTTCGGTGTGCTGTGTCAGTTTGAAGCGCTCGGCGACAAGGGTTCGCAGCATCGGGGCCATTTGCTCCCTGGTTGCACCGCCTCCCGCTCTTGCGTCGATATCGTATTCGCTCTGGTCAAGCCAGCTGGGACCGAATACCTGGTTCAGTTGCAGATGGTAAGCCTCCGCTATGAGGCGCTTCAGGGTGACGTTTCTGGCTGTGAACCCGGTGGGAGTATATGTCAATTGGTTGTTGTAGTCGGGGCCGACTGAGTGTTGGCTTGGCCTCACCGATGCGACGTCAAAAGACGGCGTTGCGGTTGGTACTTGACCGAAGACTACTGAACTCGAAAGCGCGAGGGAAATTACGAGAATAGGAAGCGCGGGCATGGCCATGAGCATACGCGTTCAAAAAATGGATGGGCAAATTGTTCAATGTGGGTTAGCTGGTTTCGTTGACTACCCCAGAGGACGGTTGTCTCTGTAACTCCTTTAGAATTGAAAATACCAAAAAATGGATATGGCGTAACTTGTTTGTTTCAGAGGGTTTTTTGGGCTAAAATCGACGTAACGCTATTGTTATCAGTTGCATACAAGAAAATCGGGGAAATGGGTGTTTTTTTGGCGGCGGGCAGTTCGAAGTTGGGGCTGGAAAAGGGGAGATTTCGGATGCTTTGGCGACCATGATTCAATTGTGCGCGTTTGCGCGAATTAGACTGCAAACTCCGGTAGAATTGTCGATCAGAACAGCTCTGGAATGCTATGGAAAGCGATCCTGGTGGGGGCGGACTTGTAGGCTGTAAGCATGGTTGCAGGTGCTAACGTACTCATTCCGTATTTGTTGTTGATCTGGTCCATCACGGCGAGTAGCTTGGCGCGGCTTTGCTCGTCCTCTGTGCCGTCGAAGAGGTTCAGGGAGTGAAGCCGGTCGGGGACCAGGCCGTCGAGATGGACGCCTATGAAGTAGGGATGATTGAACTCCTCGCCAGTCGGTTTGCTCGCCCAAAGGCGGGTTAGAGCGGCGATAAGGGTCTGGTTGTCCTGGCACTCGCTTAGCTTGATTTCGCTTTTCCAGCCTTTGGTGGGAACGCCGAAGTTGCTCACTGGTCCTCGTTCGCCTTTGGGTCCCGCGAACCCGATCGCTAGCCCGATACTGCTTGTCCACAGGCCGCCCGCGCGCAGGCGCATGGCTGCCTTGTGGAGCAACTTGTGGGCGACGGCCCAGGCTTTCTCCGGAGTGCGCATTTCGGGGGCCAGCACATGCTGATGGCTCAGGGATTTCAAATGCTCGGTGTCAGCCATGTCGAAGTCTTCACCGCGCAACCAGTGCCATAGCCGCTCGCCCCACACCGAGCCCCAAAGCTCGCCGGCCTTCTCGCAGTCCAGGGCTAGCAACTGGTCCATGGTGTGGATGCCCTTGTCGTTGAGGCGCTTCTCGGTCTTCGCGCCGATGCCCGGCAGGTCGCGAAGCGTGAGGTGACGCAGAGCCTCAGGCAGGATGTCCAAGGGAAGGGCGATCAGGCCGTCGGGCTTCTCCATGTCGCTGGCTATTTTGGCGAGATAGCGGTTGGTGGCCAAGCCCACGGAACTGCGCAACAGGGGACCAACCCTTTCCCGGATCGTCGCCTTGACCCGTCGCCCCAATTCGATCGCCGCCAGCAATGGCCGTTCGCGGCCCATCAGGCGGCAAGCCATTTCATCGATGGAAAGCACGGCTGTGACCGGAAGGCAACTCTCGACAGCCTCGACAATGCGATGGTGGTAATCGACATAGAGCTCGTGGCGCGCCTCAACCAGCACCAGGCCGGGGCACATACGCTTGGCGTCGGCAACAACGGTTCCTGTCTTCACGCCGTGGGCCTTGGCCTCGTAACTTGCTGCGATGCAAACGGTTGTGTCGGCCATCATGGGCACGACACCGACCGGACGGCCGCGCAGATCGGGCCGGACCTCTTGCTCAACGGACGCGAAATAGGAGTTCAGATCGACGAACAGCCAGTTGAGCGCGGGGGGCTGGCCTTGGTCCTGAGTGGGGGGATGCGACAGGACTTTTGGGGCAATTTCGTCTACCCGGTCTGTGGGATGGAGGTTTTGCGCGTCTAAGTCCATGATGGGTCCAACTCCCGGATTGGAACGCGATACCATATTGGATTCATCTTCGCCTTTTATTCACTTCAAGGCAAGAACGATTTGATTGAATGACAGGGAAAATGCGCCGATGGTAAGATTGGTTCGCCGGGATTTTCGGTGTACCGATGAATGATCGTATCGACCCGTGTTCGGTCCATCGGCGAAACGACGACAGATTGAGTGGGTATCCTGGATATGCATAACGCTATTCATTGGTTCGCGGCGAACGGAACTGTTATCGCAGTCCTGGTCACTGTAGGTGTGGCAGTTCTTCTGGTCTGCTGCCTGGGCTGCTCGAACTGCTCATCGCGGGACAAGGACGATCTGTTCCGCCGCCATGAAATGTAGAGTTTGGGCAAGGCAAGCGTCACGTTACGCGGGTTCCCTGATGGAACCTTACGCGCCATTCCCCGGCTTCCTTTATCCATATTGAACTGCGCAACGCCGAGCTCCCATCTTCTCGAACCGTTCTATAAGTCGCCAGCACAACGCCTTCCGCAAGCCAATGGCACTTGAAATCCTCCATCGTTGGTGGATCGTAATTCTCGGTTGTTAGCAGGTCGAGAATTTGCTCCCGGGAGCATATGCGGCCGGAAGCGCCGAATTCCTGAAAGTCCTCGGCCAGAAGCGCCGATACGCATGCTCGATCGCGGCGGAGGGCCGGATCGAGCAAGGATTGTTCGCAGGATTGCAGGTGGGCGGACAGTTCGTCCGACAGATGGGGATGCGGGGTCATCGGGGCAGGGCACGTTGCAATGAATATTATCGCGTAAGGAGAGGTTCACAGCGGCCCTACGGGACGCTTACGAGGGGATTGGGGCGCTATCCCAGGATTTCATCCTGGGCTATTTTCGTTTCTTCCCGCCGGGAAGAAGGTCTCTGCTGTCTGTGCACTTACCTGCATTGGACTAGGCTTATTGCACCGGGCTCATAGGATGGGCGGTTTCAGGTATTCCTCGAAATGAGCCAGGATGCGGTTGAACAAATGGGTGCGCACATCCGGGCCGGCGATGGAGTGAGTCTTGCGTGGATAGATCTGCAGGTCGTACGGAAGCTCGGCTTCAATGAGCTGCTGGATGAACTGCACGCTGTTCTCGAGATGCACGTTGTCGTCGCCCGTGCCATGCACCAGCAAAAGACGTCCTTTAAGATTGGCCGCCGAATTGACGACCGAGAAGTCGCGATAGCCGGTTGGAAATTCGGACGGCAGGCTCATGTAGCGCTCAGTGTAAATCGAGTCGTAGTTGCGCCAATCGGTCACGGGCGCCACGGCAACTCCGGCACGAAAGCGATCGGAATGGGTCATGGCGTAAAGCGTGAACGTTCCACCCCAGCTCCAGCCCCACCAGCCCAGCCGCTTCGGGTCCAGTTGCGGATACTGCGCCAAAACAGCATCAACGACGGTCAACTGATCTTCAAGCTGCACCGGGCCAAAGTTGTGATACGCCGCCTGCGCAAAATCGCGTCCCCGCATGCCTGCGCCGCGATTGTCGGCGTGCAAAACTGCAAAGCCATGTTGAGCGAGCAATTCATCAAAGAGCAGTCCATCGCCCCATCGGTTGGCCACCGTTTGCGGAACGGGGCCTCCATAAGGATTCACGATCAGCGGAACAGAAGCCGCACTCCTGTCTCCTTCAGGAAGCAACAGCGTGCCAAAGAGTGTAGTCCCGTCGTGCGCCTTCACCTGAAGCTGCTCGGGAGCGCGCAGGTGATAGAGCTCCACGGCACGCGTTGACCAGAAGACATTGCATTTTTCTGCTTCCTGGCAAAGCTGGAGCGTGGGCGGGCTGAGGAGGGTGGAATGCTTATCTACAAATCCTCCGCCCAATGGCGCAAAGTTCCCTTCATGGCTCCCCGCAAGACTGGTCAACTGCTTCTTCTCGCCCGCAAATGTGACCTCCCATAGCTGTTGGCCCAGGGGATTGCCTTCGAGCGCGTTGCCTTCGTTTGAGGCGTAGTGGATCAGCTTGCCCGCGTGATCGACGCCGAGTACATCGCCAACTTCAAATTCGCCCTTGGTCAGTTGCCGCTCAAGCTTGGCCGTGGTTATCGCTGGATTGCCATCCTCGTAGCTATAGAGGTAGAGATGGTTGTGCCCGTCGGTCCAATTGGTTAGCACGATGGTGCCGTAGCCCACCGAGACGTCGTAGTTGTCATCCACAAACTTTTCGTCGGTCAGCGAAAGCACGGAATGGGATTGACCTGTGGCGGCATCGGCAAAATAGATATCCCGATGTTTGTGGTCGCGGGTCACTGTCTCGATCCACACCGTTTTGCGATCGACCCAGCCAAACCGCGGAATGTAATCCTGGCCGGGGTGAATGGGCAGCTTGACCCACATCGTTTTTCCTCCGTTGGCACCCACCACGCCTACGCGGACGTCGGGGTTGGGATCGCCGGGCTGCGGAAATCGCTGCGAATCCACCTTGGCGTGGGTAGGAATCCAATCGGTGATGGGATACTCCGGCACTTCGTTTTCGTTCATTTGCAGATAGGCAAGGCTCTTCGAATCCGGCGACCAGAAGTAGTTGCTGCGGACATCGAGCTCTTCTTCATACACCCAGTCGACCTCGCCATTGAGGGTGGCCGCGTTAGGCGAAGGGGCTACTGAGCTGGCGGGCATGCCGGGGTCCTTCAGATGCAGGACAGAGAGGCCGTGATCGCGCACAAAGGAGACCATCTCGCCATTGGGAGAGAACTTGGGGTCGTCGCCGGAAGCAGCTCCCGTAAAGCCGATCTGGATGCCCGTACCGTTCTTCAGATCGTAGAGCCATAACCGGCCATTGGAGTCGAACAGCAGATGCGCGGAGTCCGGCGCCCACAGATAGCTGGCCATCTTGTAACGGTCGCGGTGGTCGCGATCCGTTTCCGATCCCGAAGCTCCGGAAAGCGAAGCCAGCTTGGCGCGGCTCACCAGAACATGCGACTTGGCGGTGGCCAGGTCGAGGTCGACAAGTTCGCCACCATCGATATAAGTGAGATGCTTTCCATCCGGGGACCAGGTGAGCCCGTCCGGCGGGTGGCCGATGAGCGGCCCGTGCGCGAAGATTGCCTCCACGGTGAGCGGCTTCGGAGCAGCCTTGTCGCTGGCGGCCTGGGATGCAAGAGGCTGCGCTGCGAAAGGGCAGGCAAGCGCGGCCAAAAGCAGAAGGGCGCGTACATGGTTCAAAGGAATTCCTCCCCCGGCGGGGCCCGGCTGGTTGTTCAGCGGGTCCCGGAAGCGCGGGCCATGCAGCGCGCGTCATCCAGCCAAAGTGTAACGCACAGGGTCTGTGGGAGTTGCACTGCGGGTGGCCAAACTAGTATGGTGCGGGCTATGCAATGGGCAACTCCGCAGGAACGCACAAGCATGGGGCAGGCGCGTCGCAAACAGGTGGGCCGCCAGGAACACAGCAACCTCAACATCAAGGCCCGTACCGCTTCGCCGCACGAGCTTCTTGAACGGTCCACGCGCGGGCGCATCCCGGCCCTGGTCAAGCTTAAGAACGAGCTCATGGCTGAAACGCCGTTTGGCTACTTCCGCGGCGCTGTGCCTGTAATGGCTGGCGATCTTGCCGTGCTGCCAAACACCGGCATCGTGAGCCAGCTTTGCGGCGACGCGCACGTGCGCAACGTTGGCGCCTACGCCGCACCCGACGGCCGCCTGGTCTTCGACATCAACGACTTCGACGAGACCATCCGCGGGCCCTTCGAGTGGGACCTGAAGCGCATGTCCGCCTCAATAAGCCTGGCTGGACGCGGCTCAGGCCACAAGGACGCCGGTGTGTGTCGCGCCGTGGAACTGGCCATCGAGCGCTATTCGGCCCAGATGCGCGCTTTTGCAAAAATGTCGCACCTGGAAGTCGGACGCTTTCAAGTGCACCGTCTCGGCCAGGTTGAGCCTGTACACGCGGCGCTGTTGAAGGCCGAGCGAGCCACCCCGCTGCATACGCTGGAACAACTCACAGAGCCTTCATCGGACAAGCCGGGGGCGCCGCGCCGCTTCAAGGAAATCAAGCCCATGCTGACCCGCGTGTCAGCCTCTCAGGCCGCGGCAGTGCTGGCCTCGCTGGAGCCTTATCGCGAAATGCTGGAGCCGCAGCGCCAACACCTGCTATCGTTCTATCGCCCCATCGACGTGGCCTTCAAAGTGGTCGGCACCGGCTCGGTGGGACTGCGCGATTATTGCGTCTACTTTGAAGGAAATGGCCCCAAGGACCCTCTGTTTCTGCAAATCAAGGAGGAGCCGGCCTCCGGCTACACAGCGTATCTTCCCAACGCCCATGCCGACCACAACAACGGAAAGCGCGTTGCCGACGGTCAGCGAGCCATGCAGTTGCAGTCCGATCCATTCCTCGGGTGGACGCATATTGGGAGCCGCCAATACCTGGTGCGCCAGCTGAACGATCACAAAGGGTCCATTGACCTCGATGACCTGGCGGGGAGCGGTCTTGCTGCATTCGCTGAAGTCTGCGGGGAGCTTCTCGCGCGCGGTCATGGCCGCGCGAGCGATCCGGCGGTGATTGCCGGCTACCTTGGCTCCGGCGATGGGTTCGCCGAGGCGCTGGGCAAATTTGGTCTCGCCTATGCCGACCAAACAGAAAAGGATTGGGAGGCGCTGCGCCGCTCGCGCAAAATGACGTTGAAGCCGTGAGCGTAGAATACCGGGTGACTTCATCTCCAGTTTCTTCTGAGGCGCAGCGATGAGATTTGCCCGCTACACGTCCTTCGTCCCGCTGCTATTTCTGGGGATTACTTCAACTGAAATGAGGCAAGTATGAATCGCCGAACTTTTGCCCTAACTCTGGCCACGGCCGCTCTTTCCGCCGTAGTTCCGACCCTCCATGCAGCATCCATCTCCAGCAACTCTTCATCCAAAGCGACTCCGTTTTCACTCTCGGTGATGCTCTGGACTGTCTTCAAAGATATTC
>Ga0182012_10007038_pt1 | contig 11332 bp, 9 predicted proteins | sample 612S2SmetaG_FD_120486 | JGI IMG/M metagenome (GOLD analysis project Ga0182012, IMG submission 120486) | Permafrost microbial communities from Stordalen Mire, Sweden - 612S2S metaG | ecosystem: Environmental > Terrestrial > Soil > Wetlands > Permafrost | place: Sweden: Stordalen | collected...
CGAGCACAAGTGGCAATTGGAGTTTCAACTACGTAAAACGCCTGGCACGGCTGAGGTTGCGCCGCGGGCCGCAGCGGCGGCACGGTCGAGTGCGGTGATCAGCACGGAGGCGCAGGCGGCAGCCGAGGAACTGATTGAACAGGTATTCGGCAAAACGGCTCCAGGATTCGCGCCTGAGCAGTTGCCGGCCAAGCTGGAACATGTATTGGGCTTGGGACGGCTTTCATGGCCGCTGGCAACGGTGCGGGCGTTTGCGGACAAACTGCTCTTGCTGGCGGACGGACGGCGCAAGAACGCACCGCACGAAGTGCGCTGGTTAAACCTGACTGGATTCTGTTTGCGGCCGGGGTTTGGTTTTCCGGGTGACGATTTCCGCATTGAACAGGCGCGCCGCATCTATGCCGGTGGCATCACGTTTGGCAACCAGGTGCAGTGTGAGATCGATTGGTGGATTTTCTGCGGACGCATTGCAGGTGGATTGAATCGGAATCAACAGGCCGATATTTTCCAGCGGCTATCGCCTTCGCTGCTGCCGAAGCAGAAGAATAAGCAGCGGCTGAATCAGAGTTTGTATCGCGAGATGTGGCGGACGGCGGCGAGCTTGGAATTGCTGCCGGCCCAAACGAAAATGCAGTTGGGCGATGGGCTGCTGGATATCGTGAGGCGCGGCGACATGCTGGACGCGGGCACTTGGTGCTTGTCGCGCTTAGGGGCGCGCAGGCTGTTCAGCGGGCCTATCAATCTGGTGGTAGGGCCGACGGCTGCTGCCCGCTGGGTTGACGGGCTGTTGCGATTGAAGCATACGCCAGCGTTGCTCGACGCGGTGGTGCAGATTGCGCAGCAGACGGGGGATACGGCGCGCGATCTGCCGCCGGCGACTTTGGAGAAAGTGCGCGCCGCGGTGGAAGCGAGTTCGCACGCGGCTGAATTGTTGCGCCAGTTGGCAGGTGCGCAGCAGGATTTGGCGGGATCGAGCCGCATTTTCGGCGAAGAGTTGCCCGCCGGGTTGGTGTTGGCGGCGGAGGTTTGAGCTCGAACAGATGCGCGAAACCGAGATCATTGATTGGATCAAGAGCGCGGTGCGCAACAATTACCGCGACAAAACGTTGCGGCGTGGTATAGGGGACGATTGCGCGATTGTGAGTCCGAGGGCCGGCGAGGATTTGGTCTTCACCTCGGATTTTGTTTTGGAAGACCGGCATTTTACATTGGACACGCACACGCCGGCGGCCATTGGCGAGAAGGCGCTGGCAAGAAGCTTATCCGACCTGGCGGCGATGGGCGCGGAGCCGGTTTTTTGTTTGGTGTCGTTAGCGGTTCCGGCGAAGCTCGGTGGGGCCTTTGTGGAAGGGTTTTATAAGGGGCTGCTGGGGACGGCGAATCGTTATGCGATTTCGCTAGCAGGTGGGGATTTGGCGCGCTTCGATCAAGTGATCGCGGATGTGATGTGCTGCGGGCGAGTATCGCGCGGAAAGGCGCTGTTGCGCAGCGGGGCTAAAGCGGGCCAGCGAATTTTTGTAACGGGCAAACTGGGCGCGGCGGCGCATGCGTTCGCGGCGGGCCGGCCGATTTTGCCGGTGCCGCGTTTGGAAGCAGGAATAGCGTTACGGAAGCTTGGTGTGGCGGCGGCGATTGATTTGAGTGATGGGTTGTCGCTCGATTTGGCGCGGGTTTGCCGGGAATCGAATCTGGGAGCGGAAATCTTTGCCGCCAAGTTGCCCGTGGCGCGGGCGGCCACGCTTGATGAAGCTTTGCATGGCGGCGAAGACTATGAGCTTTTATTTACCGCAGCGGCGAAGATCAAAGTGCCTGCGCGTATTGGCAAATTGCCGGTCACGGAAATTGGCGTAGTGACGCGCGGCAAGCCGGGCATGGTGTTGCTGGACGGGCAACCGCTACAATCCAAGGGATTCGACCATTTCGCATGAATCATGAACCACAAGCGCAGGCTATTCTCGATTTGATTGAGGCCTTCCGCCGTTCTAAGACTATGTTCACAGCAGTGAGGCTGGGCGTGTTTGAACAGTTGGCGATCTCACCGCAGCCGTGTGCCGCTTTGGCTGTACAGCTCAAGTTGGACCGCCGTGCCTTGTCGCGCTTGTTGAATGGCTGCGTGACGCTGGGATTGCTGAATCGCGATGGTGAAGTCTATTCAAATAGCAATGCGGCCACGCGTTTCTTGACGGAAGGCAGTTCGGAGACGCTCGCGGGCTACATTACCTATTCCGATCAATCGCTGTATAAATTGTGGGACCACTTGGACGATGCCGTGCGGCAGGGGACGAACCGTTGGAAGCAGACGTTCGGGAGCCGCGCGTCGTTATTTGATCATTACTTTCGCGATGAAGCGTCAACGCGCAGTTTTCTGGCGGGGATGCACGGCTTTGGTCAACTCGCATCGCCCCGCGTCGTGAAGGCGTTCGATCTTGCAGGCTTTGAGCATTTGGTGGATTTGGGTGGGGCGACGGGGCACTTGGCGATTGCCGCCTGCCGGGCGTATCCGGAGCTGCGAGCAACGGTGCTGGATTTGCCGGCGGTTGAGCCGTTCGCGCGTGAATATATTGAGCAGACCGGGTTGGGCGACCGGGTAGAGTTTGTGACAGGCGATTTTTTTGCCGATGATTTACCGGAAGCGGACCTTTATACGCTCGGGCGCATTCTGCACGATTGGGACGACAAGAAGATTCACAAGCTGCTGAGTAAGGTGTACCTGACGCTGCCCCGCAGAGGCGCACTGTTGGTTACGGAAACGCTGGTGGACGATGAACGCGACGGGCCGGCATACACGTTGATGCAGGATTTGAATATGCTGGTTTGCACAGACGGGCGCGAGCGCACGGAGGGTGAATATTCGGCGTTATTGCAGAGCGCGGGGTTTTCCACCGTGCAGTTCCGCAGGACGGGTTCCCTGGTGGATGCGATTCTGGCGACAAAGGATTAAGAATGCCACAGATCAAAGTTGAGCCAGTGCCTTATGGCGGCTGGCCGAATTGCTATCGGGTTTCGGACGGCGAGACGGAACTGGTTGTGACGACGGACGTGGGACCGCGCGTGATGCGTTTTGGCTTCGTGGGCGGCCAGAATCTGTTCGTTGAGATCGCGGACCAGCTGGGAAAGTCGGGCGAGCGTTGGTGGGCGATGCGCGGCGGGCACAGGTTGTGGATATCGCCGGAGGTGAAGCCGGATACTTACGCGCTGGACAATGGGCCGGTGAAGGCGACGGTTCATGAGACCGCCATTTCGTTGTTGCAGCCGGTGGAACCCGAGACGGGGTTGCAGAAGGAAATCAACGTTGCCTACCATGGTTCGAGCGTGCAGGTGACGCATCGGATTGCCAACCGGGGTGCGGCAATGCGGCGGCTCGCGCCCTGGGCGTTAAGCCAGATGGCCCCGGGCGGGATTGGGATCGCGGCGTTTCCACCGCGCGGCGGGCATAGCGAGCAGTTGCTGCCCACGAATCCATTGACGATGTGGGCTTATACGAATTTTGCGGACAAGCGTTGGATGTTGATGAACAAATATATTGCGCTGCAGCAGGACGCAAATGACCATTCGCCGCAGAAGGCGGGCTTATTCAATGTAGATACCCGCGCGGCGTATTTGTTGGGGCAGGAGTTGTTTATTAAACGGGCGCAGGCGGACGCGAAGGCGGAGTATCCGGATTTTGGCTGTTCGTTCGAGATGTTTACGAATGGAGATTTCTTGGAGTTGGAGACCCTGGGGGCGCTGGTGGATTTGGGGCCCGGGGAAAGTGTCGAGCATGTGGAGAGCTGGTCGCTGCATAGGGGGATGCAGATAGCGGGGTTTAGTGAAGCGGAGGTTGAGCGGGTCATTGAAGCGCTGTTATAAAAAATCAATGCGCTTGGTACGGAGCAGGGCAGAGAGTAACCTCGATGAGACGGTTCTCTTCACTTAAGTAAGTAAATCGGATTTCGCTGTGCTCTTGGGGTATGATTTCCGGAAACCGTTCGCCCCACTCAATCAGGACCAACGCGGGTCTGTCGAAGAGCTCTTCGAGACCGAGGCGGCGCACTTGGTTGACCGTGTCGAGGCGGTACAGGTCAACGTGGTAAATCTGCACAGGTACACCATATTCGTGAATCAAGGTGAACGTTGGGCTCGAAACTTCATCCGCTGCCGCTGCGCCGCGGCCTTCCACAATGCCTTTGGCGAGCGTGGTTTTACCCGCGCCTAGATCCCCGATGAGCAACACTGCGCCTTGGAGCTGCGGAGCGAGTTGGCGGCCTAGCGCAAGTGTTTCATCCGCCGCATGGGTTTCAAAGCGCTGGCCGGATTTCATTCATGGCCTCCGGCAGATAGTTGAGCAGGTCGGTCGCGAGCGTGGATTCCTCACCCCAGTGTGCGCCGGCCAATTCACCGGCGCGGCCGTGCAGCCAAACGGCGGCAATGACGGCGCGTTTCCAATCCTTCTGATGCTGGGCAACAACACCGGCGATGATACCCGTCAAGATATCGCCCGTTCCGCCCTTGGCCAAAGCGGGAGAGCCGGTTGGATTAACCCAGGTCTCGCCGTCGGGGAAGGCGATGATGGTGCGGTCCCCCTTGAGGACGATGGTGGCGTTGCTTTTGGTCGCTAACTGCTGGGCAAGCGGCAGACGATCGGCTTGCACTTCTTTGGCGGATTTATTGACCAGGCGGCCCATTTCGCCAGGGTGGGGCGTGAGGATGCGAACTTTGGTGGTGCGTGACAGCGAGCCCGCGAGCGCGTTAAGGCCGTCGGCATCCACCACGGCGGGAGCATCGCAGCGTTCGTAGAGCGTTCTGGCTAAACGCACTGCTTCGTCGCTCGTGCCGAGACCAGGGCCGACGGCCAATACCGACATTTTGGCCAGCAGTTGCAGGATTTGGGCAGCATCGCGCAGCGCTTCGGTCATGAGTTCGGGTGGCGCGTTGGGCGCACCACCCGGTGACGCCACCGTCACCAAACCTGCGCCGCTGCGGTATGCCGCCAAACCGCTCATGACCGGCGCGCCGGGTTTGCCAACCGAACCGCCGACAACCAGCACGTGCCCATAGATGCCTTTATTGGAATTGCGCAGCCGCGGCGCGAACAAGTCGCGAATCTCATCCGGCGTGGTGAGATTGAGCTTCGACGGTTCAAGTAAAGAAGAAGGAGAGCCGATGGGAACGACGAATAGCTTGCCCATGTATTCATAAGTGGGCGAGAGGCACTGGCTGCGTTTGGCCGCCGTGAACGTAATGGTGAAAGCGGCGTCGACCGCTTCGCCGGTGGGATTCGTCAGATCTGAAGGAAAACCCGATGGAATATCGACGGCGACTTTCTTCGCGAGCGGAAAATTCTTGTTGATGAGTTGGATTGCTTCCAAAGCTGGGCCGGTGGCCGGGCCGGCAAGGCCTGTTCCTAAGACGGCGTCGATGACTAGCGTAGCGAGGTTGGCGTCAGGCGGGAGTTCGCGAACGATGGGGCAACCGGCGGCAACCAGCATGCTGCGGACAGCCCTTGCGTCGCCGGAAAGTCCTTCGGGATCGAAAAGTTCCCACACCGTGAGCTGCCGGCAGAGCGAGCGAATAAAAAGCTGGCGCGCCACCACGAAGCCATCACCGCCGTTGTTGCCTTTACCGCAAACGATGAGCACGCGCTGCTCGCTCAATGCGGGGAAAATTTCCCGCAGCACATCGACCACCCGGCACCCGGCATTTTCCATCAGTACGAGGCCGGGAATGCCACGCTCCATCGTAAGGCGGTCTACTTCGCGCATTTCGGCGGCGCTCAGGATTTTCATGCGCTCTGGGCCTCACTGGCTACCGAACCGCGACCGTAAGGGATCTGCGTTGGCACGCTCGGAAAACTAAGTGGCATTGCTTTGCACCTCGCGCGCCAGCAGCAGCGTCATGTCGTCCTGCAATTCGGGCGTACCGGTCCAACTGCGCACCGCCTCAAGGATGATTTGCAGCAGTTCGCGGTCGTCGCGCTGGGAATGTTTCTTTACCAAATCAATTAGACGCTCTTCGCCGAACATTTCGCCATACGGATTTTCAGGTTCGGTAATTCCGTCCGTGTAGCAAAGCAGTAAATCGCCGGGATTGAGGATCAGCGTGCTTTCGTCGTAGAGAGCGCCGGGGAATGCGCCGACGACGGTGCCGTTGGAATCGAGAGAACTCACGCCGCCGTCGCGGAAGAGCAGAGGCGAGAGATGGCCGGCGTTGGTGTAGGTGAGTTTGCGGGAAAGCTCGTCGAAAGTGGCGAAGAAAAAGGTGGCATATTTTTCGGGCGCGGTATTGGCCCAGATTTGCTTGTTGAGGCGTGAGACCACTACCGAAGATTGCAATAGAGTATTGGGTTGGTTGAGGTTGATTTGCGCACGCAGGGCGGCGGAAATGGTGGCCATCAGCAGCGCTGCGGAAATGCCTTTGCCGGCTACGTCACCGATCGCGAAAGCCATTTTGCCGCCCGCGATTTCTTGATAATCGTAATAATCGCCCGAGACCATGCGGGCCGGATCGCAGCAAACCGTAAGCTTCAAGCCGCGCATGGGCGGCGCTTCCTTCGGATAGAGCTGATTTTGCACTTCGCGCGCGATTTCGAGTTCGGTCTGCAGGCGCTCTTTCTCTTTTTCAACGGAAAACAGCCGCTCCAGATTGCTCGTCATTTGGTTGAAGGATGCGCTCAGGTCGCCAAGCTGATCTTTGTCGCGCACCGGAATGCGGTGTTGAAAATCGCCCAGCAAAACGCGGCGCGTGCCTTCATACAACTGATTGATGGAGGTAGTGAGGCGATGCGAGAGTGAGACGCCGATCGTAACGGCGATCGCTTCGACCACCAAAAAGAGGATAACGACAATGACGAAGAGAGTGGCAAGCGTGCCGCGGATGGATTCCGATTTGGAGAAAAACGAAGCCAGCACGGCGGATGGGCGCGACATGACGAACAGCACGGCATCGTGCGTTTTATTGGGGGCATTGACGTGGTAATGTTGCACGTTCGAAGGAAGAAAAACTGGGATATCGAGCGTGCTCACGGCGGGCGGGAGGTGAACGTTGTCCAGGTCGAGCTGCGGGTTTACGATACCGTCTTGTTCTTCGCTTAACACAATTACGCCCAGGTTGGGAACTAGACTTTCAAAGAGCTGCTGGGTGAGCGGAGCCAGGGCATAAACCTGAGATTTGCCATCAACACGCAGACACCAACCGTAGAAATGATCGCGCCAATAGAGCAGGCCGTTGGCATCGCGCCAGGAAAGATCGAGCTGGAGTTCCGGGCTATCGAGCGGGTAGCGATGGCTGCCGTTTTCGTCGCGTATATAGAAGGTGACGCCGGGAAAATTTTTGCTCAAGGCGTCCTGCATTTCGCCGGCGACCGGCGCGCGCTGATCGGCGTTCATGCGTGACAGACCATCAACCGCGCCAATGAGTGGGTCGAGGCGGCGCTCCAGAGCGGAACTCGCGAGATAGATGGCGAGGTCATTGGTAAGACCCCAAAGACTAAGTCCGACCAGCACAACTAATAAAAGGATGGGCAGCACGCCGATGAGTCCGTAGACGAAAAGGAGGCGATTGCGCACGCTCCACAGCGAGTGGCGCTGAATGAAACGGAGCGCGCGAAAAGTGACGAAAGCTCCAAGCGGCACCAACAGGAACAGTGTGAGGAAAGCCGGCACAAGACGCCCCGACAGGTAAAACGCCAGATAGAGCGCCAGAACCAGCAGGAACGCCATACCGGATTTGCCAAGACGCCGCAATGCTTGGCGAAGGGCAGACATTACCTAGAGATTATCGCGGGTTATACGGTGCAACGGCAATTACGCGGCTTTTTGCACTTTGCCGTCCCGGATGCAGGACGTGCAGGCGCGAATCCGTTTGTTGGCGCCTTTTACAACCGCGCGCACCGATTGCAGGTTTAGATCCCAGCGACGCTTCGTTACGTTGTGCGCGTGGCTGATTTTATTGCCAAATTGCGGCCCACGGCCACAGATATCACAGACTTTAGACATGGAAAAGCTCCAGTGTGCGCATGGCACACAAAACACGAGTATAGCATGCATGTTTCTCCGACGTCCTAGCCCGGGCAGCTATCGGGGAGGACGCAGCAAAGGGCTAAAGCACGACCCAAATCGCTGCCACAGAGGCGGGACCGACCCTTTGGTGGATCGGCCCGATAGATACGAAAAGACGACTTTGGACAAATTGTAGTGGGACAAGTAGTGAATGGTCGTCCCCCAAATGAAGTAGTACCAATGTTCGCCAGTACTGAAACTATAGTTTTTCAGAATTTTGCTTGTTAACCTGGATCGAGCTCCAACTGCTGAAGAGCAGCCCGACCAGTTCGCTCTGGCGGCGGGTCGCGGTCTTAGAAAAGAGCCGTTTCAGGTGCGTGCGCACCGTCGCCACGGTGACGCCCGAGGCGGCCGCCACTTCGTCCAGCGTCTTCCCTTGCATCAGGGCGGCGGCCAAGGCGGCTTCGGCATTGGTGAGCGAGAAAGCGCTTTGTAACAGTTCAACATTGGCGCCCTGGTTGTCGTCCGGGTCGGAAATGAAGAGAATAGCGGCCGGTTGGCCGCGGGTGCCGGATGTTTGCGCTGGCAGCGGCGCTATGACAACTTGTAAAGGCCTGCTGGCCCCCGGCCGAGCCAGCGCGAGCGGAACGGGGGCCGCCAAAGCACCCTCGCGGGCCGCCACGGCCTGGGCAATCATCTTGCGTAGCGGAGCGGACTCATTCTTCTCCGACGCAAACAGCCCATCGGGGCCATTACGCAGGCCACGGTTGCGCGCCAAAATAGTCTCGGCCGCACGGTTCATCACCAGAACGCGCGAGTCCGCATCGGCGATAATTACCCCGCCTGGCAAGTAGTCCAGGGTGTCCACCAAGGCATAAACAGACGCCTCCAAGTTGGCGATGCGCTTGTGCAAACGCATGGCGCACTGCAGATGAGGCATCAGAGTTTTTAGCAGCTCGCGGCCAATGTCGGAGTCGACGGAGCGCGGGCGCGCCGCCGTGATGAAAGCATTGCCGGTTGGGCTGGCGCTAATGGAGCCGCCGAGGGCGGAAAAAAAACCCTGGGGACGAAGAAAATCGTTGTAGAATTCCGTCTTGAGCATGTCCTCGTCGTTGATCACATCCCGCCCGTCCATGACGGCGCCGGGAGTCCAGAGATGCATGTTCTTCGCGGTCGCCCACGGATTGAGCAAACCGTAATGCGCATCAAAGGCTAGCTCGTAGAACGGGTCGACGTTATACACCGCGTCGATTTGGGCTTTGCGGTCTATATCGATGACGGACAGGGCAACGGACAGGGCTTGCACTTCTTCAGCAAATGCTTGAAGAAACTGTGGCCAGGCGCGATGGTCCGAGCCCGCCTCATAGTTCAGCCTAATGAGCCTGTGGACAGTTTCTTCGTTTGACCCGGACGACAAGGTGTAACCAAACTCCCAATATCTGTACGCAATCGTACAGAACATAGTGAAATTACTCAATACGGTGCGGTACTACGAGGTGAATCAGTACTGGCAGTTATAGGCCAAAGCCTAGGGCGGGCCTGAAACGTCCTTGACAGCAGTGGCCAGACCTCGGTACTCTATACATAGATACTCTATGCCTAAAACCGAGATGCCTTCCGGCTCGCTTATTCTACTCATTCTGCGGGTGCTTCGCTCCGGCCCGTTGCATGGTTACGCCATTGCGCAGCGCATTCACGCGTTGTCGGCGGAGGTGCTGCGGGTGGAAGAGGGGTCGCTCTATCCGGCGCTGCAGCGCATTTTGTTAAAGGGCTGGGCAGACGCCGATTGGGGGATTTCTGAAACCAACCGTAAGGTGCGTTTTTACAAGCTGACGGCGGCAGGACGCAAGCAACTCGAAACTGAGTTAGCTGAATATGAACGCGTGAACGAGGCGATTCAATCGGTTTTGCGCACTGCCTGAGAAAGAAAGGAATACCGATGCTTGAATTATTTCGACGTCTCCAATATCTCTTAAACCGCCGCCGTCTGGACGAGGAGTTGGCGAGCGAGATGGAGGCCCACCGCGCAATGGCACAACAGCACGGCGGCCATTTCGGCAGCACGCTGCGGTTGCGCGAAGATGCGCGCGAGGCGTGGGGTTGGATGTGGATTGACCGGCTTGGGCAAGACCTGCGTTATGCTGCGCGCATGTTGCGAAAAGCTCCCGGCTTCACCTGCGCGGCGGTCCTGATGCTGGCAATAGGTATCGGGGTCAACGTGGCCGCGTTCGGCTTCTTCAATATGCTGTTTTTCAAGCCGCTGCCCGTGCGCGACGCTGCGACTCTGGTGCGCTTCGACCGGCGCGCGCCACACGGTTATGCCAACTACGTGCCTTATCCGGAGATGGACTTCATCCGGCAATATTCCAAAACACTAGCGGCCGTATTAGCTTCTGCCGGCGGCCGGCTGCGCGTTGAAGGCGAAGAGAAGTGGCTTGGCACGCGCTTCGTGACTAGCAATTTCTTCAGTGAACTGGGTGCTCGGCCAGCGTTGGGCAGGCTCATCAGCCCGGCCATCGACGATGCGGCCAGCGCGCCACCGGTGGTGGTGTTGAGTTATGCGTTCTTGCAGCGGCATTTCGCCGCGGACCCATTGATTGCCGGGAAAACGATCCGTCTGAATGGTAAGCCCGTCATGGTGGTGGGCGTGGCCGCCAGTGAGTTTAGCGGCCTCGATTTGAGCAAGGTGGATGTGTGGCTACCTCTGAAGCAGCAGCCGTTTTTCGTTGACGGCAGCCGCCTGCTCAGCGACTTTTCAGACAACGACGGCGTGGATATGTGGGGCCGTTTGAAACCGGGTCTCACCGCCGCTGTTATGGAGAACGAACTGCATCCCCTCCTGAAACAGTTGTACCAGCAGCATCCCACTGAACTCTGGAAAGATGAGACGCTGCACAGCGATCCTGCCGGCTACGCGCGCCTCGTTCACGGGCGCAGCAAAGGCTCCGGCCCGCCCGCGAGCCCCTGGCAGGAAACTTATCCGATAGTCGCCTTAGTGAGTGCGTTTGTGATTTTGATTCTTACTGTCTCCTGCGGCAATTTGGGGAGTCTTCTGCTGGCGCGCAGCGTGGCGCGCGAGCGTGAAATCAGCATACGAATTTCAGTGGGCGCAGGGCGCGCTCGCCTTATCCGTCAGCTTTTCACAGAGAGCCTCCTGCTGGCGTTCTTCGGGTCGCTCGCCGGGCTGGCATTCGGTCTTATCACGCTCCGCACTTTCATCCTTTGGGTGGAGGGGCCGGCCTGGCTGAACGCCACTCCCGATTGGCGGGTCATGGCATTTTCAATTTTGGCCGGCGTAGTCGCCGCCGTGTTGTTCGGGCTAACACCCGCGCTGCAAGTGGCTCGCCAGCGGCAAC
>Ga0182012_10007042_pt1 | contig 11329 bp, 9 predicted proteins | sample 612S2SmetaG_FD_120486 | JGI IMG/M metagenome (GOLD analysis project Ga0182012, IMG submission 120486) | Permafrost microbial communities from Stordalen Mire, Sweden - 612S2S metaG | ecosystem: Environmental > Terrestrial > Soil > Wetlands > Permafrost | place: Sweden: Stordalen | collected...
CCGCCGTTGAAACTATGGCGGACAGGGAAGCTTCCGCCGCCGCTAAAGCTATGGCGGACGGGATGGCGGGCAGGCGGGCGCGCTCCCCGGCCGGCTGAAACAAAACCTCGAAGAAGCCACAGGCCGTATTCGCGGGTCGTATTGACCCTGAATTTGGACGTGGCCATGAATTCGTCCGACTCACGGCCGACCGCGAGGGCGCGGTCGGCTGCGCCCGAGGCGGGCGCGCTCCCCGGCGGCTGAAACTATGGCGGACGGGATGGCGGGCAGGCGGGCGCGCTCCCCGGACTTTGGGGGGCGCAATTTGCACTTTACTACGGGTCGAAACCCATTATGCTTTCTGCTTGGTTTTTTGCATATTAACTAAACAATTTTATGGCCAAACTGACAGTTCGTGACTTGGATGTGCGCGGCAAGCGGGTGTTTCTGCGCGTGGATTACAACGTTCCCCTGGAGGAAAAAGACGGGCAGATGGTGATCACCGACGCCACCCGCATTGTGGAAACGCTGCCCACCCTGAAATTGCTGATCGAAAAGGGCGGGAAACTCATTTTGACGGCCCATCTGGGCCGGCCAAAGGGGAAGCGGGACGTGACGATGTCGCTGGCGCCGGTGGCGGTGAAGCTGGGTGAACTGCTCGGCCAGAAGGTCGGGTTTGTGGCGGATTGCATCGGGGAACCGGTGGAACAGGCCGTGGCGGCGATGAAGGAGGGGGACGTATTGCTGCTGGAGAACGTGCGTTATTACAATGAGGAGGAGGCCAACGACCCGGCATTTTCGGCGAAGCTGGCGAAGGTGGCGGATGTTTATGTGAACGACGCCTTTGGCGCGGCGCATCGCGCCCACGCCTCGACGGCCGGGGTGGCGGCGGTGGTGGCCGCGCGCGGCGGCAAATGCGCGGCGGGCTTGCTGATGGAGCGGGAATTGAAGTTTCTGGGGGACGAACTGGACCATCCGGCGCGGCCGTTTGTGGTCATTCTGGGCGGCGCGAAGGTCTCGGACAAGATCAAGGTCATTGACCGCCTGCTGGAGAAGGCGGACACAATTCTCATTGGCGGGGCGATGGCCTACACCTTCCGCCTGGCGCAAGGTTACCAGACCGGCAAATCGCTGGTGGAACCGGACGCGGTGGAGACGGCGAAATTGGCGCTGAGCAAGGCGAAGGTCAAGAATGTGAAATTCCTGCTGCCGGTGGACGACGTGGTGGCCACGCCGGTGAAGACGGACAAGCTGGACAAGAAAGGGAAGCCGGTGATCGAATTTCAAAACCCGACGGTGAGCACGGACCTGAATGTGCCGGCGGGCACGGCGGGGCTGGACATCGGGCCGGCGACGGTCAAGGCGTATGCCGCCGAGGTGGCGGGCGCGAAGACGATTTTATGGAACGGGCCGATGGGCCTGTTTGAGAACAAGCAGTTTGCCGCCGGGACCAACGCGGTGGCGCAGGCGGTGGTGGCGGCGACGCAAACGAGCGGGGCCAAGAGCATCATCGGCGGGGGCGACAGCGTGAAGGCGTTGAACAAGGCCAAGCTCGGGGACAAGGTGACGTTCATGAGCACGGGCGGCGGGGCGAGCCTGGAATTTCTGGAAGGGGCGGTGCTGCCGGGGGTGGCCGCGCTGTCGGACAAATAATTTTACCCACTTTTAAAATGAACAAAGAACGCAAACTGATTATTGCCGGCAACTGGAAGATGAACAAGACCGTGGCGGAGGGGCTGTCCCTCGTCCGCGATTTGAAACGGGAACTCGCGGGGGTGAAAGAGGTGGACATCGTGGTGTGTCCGCCGTTTACGGCGCTGGAGTCCGTTTCCAAGGAAATCCTTGATTCCAACCTCCGGCTGGGCGCGCAGAACATGAGCGAAAGCAACTTTGGGGCGCACACGGGGGAAATATGCGCCGGGATGCTGAAGGAATTTTCGGTGCGCTACGTGATCCTGGGCCACAGCGAACGCCGGCAGTATCAAAAGGAGGCGGATGGGCTGATCGCCAAAAAGGCGGCGGCCGTGCATGGCGCCTCGCTGAAGCCGATTGTGTGCGTGGGCGAGACGCTGGCGGAACGCGAGGGCGGGCGCACGGAGAAAGTGCTGGACACGCAGGTGCGCGGCAGCCTGGCCGGCCTGACCAAGGAGCAGATGATCGAAACGGTGGTGGCGTATGAGCCGGTGTGGGCGATTGGCACCGGCAAGACGGCGACCACGGAACAGGCGCAGGCGGCGCACGCCTTCATCCGGGCGTTGCTGGGAAAGATCTTCGACGAACCGGTGGCGCGCCGGGTGCGCATCCAATACGGCGGCAGCGTGAAGGCGAACAACGCCAAAGAACTGATGAGCCAGCCGGATGTGGACGGCGCGTTGGTGGGCGGGGCTTCGCTGGAGCCGAGAAGTTTTGCTGACATTATCAAAAATTCCATTTAATCTATTGTCATGATATTTCTATTTGGTCTGTTAACGGTGGCCTTGGTCCTGCTGGCCGGTCTGCTGATCCTGCTGGTGCTGGTGCAACTGCCCAAGAAGGACGCGGGCACGGGGATTTCCTTTGGCGGCGCGGCGGCGGACGCCCTGTTTGGCGCCGGCTCGGGCAACGTGCTGACGAAGATCACGGCGTGGTCAACGGGGATTTTCTTCCTGGTCATCGTTTTGTTGAGCTATGTCCATGACAATCTGGGCACCAGCGCCCACGACAAGGACTTCGCCAAAAAAGTGCAGGAGCGGGAACAGGCGGCCGCCACCGCGGCGGCCACGGCCCCGGCCACGCCGGCACCGGCCACCACGCAACCCGCCGCGGCGGCAACCAACGGGTTTAAGTTGACCACCGCGCCCGCCGCGCCGACGCCCGCCACGCCGGCGGCCCCGGCCACCAAAAACTGATCCGATGCTCCTCTCCGAACGCGCCCGGCGACTTTTGTTCCCGGCGCGTTTTTTCTTTTTACTGGCCGCCGGCCCCGGCCTGGGCGGCTGTCTGCGCCATGATCCGCCGGCGGAGGTCACCATCATCAACGGGGCCGAGCCGGAATCGCTGGACCCGGAGATCATCACCGGCCAGCCGGAGATGCGCATTGTGGAGGGGCTGTTTGAGGGCTTGATGCGGCTGGACCCCGAAACCGCCCGGGCCATTCCCGGTCTGGCGGAGCGGTACGAGCTGTCGCCGGACGGCAAGGTTTATACGTTTCATTTGCGGACGAACCTGGTGTGGTCCACCGGCGAGCCGATCCGGGCGGAGGATGTCGTTTATTCCTGGCACCGGGCGCTGAACCCCGACACGGCTTCGGAATACGCCGGACAACTTTATTATATCAAGAATGGCGAGGAATATAACACCGGCAAGCTCAAGGATCCGGCGCTGGTGGGGGTGCGGGCGTTGGACGATTACACGGTGCGGGTGGAATTGAACCAGCCGACGGCGTTTTTCATTGATCTCTGCGCCTTCCCAACCCTGTATGTCGTCCCCCGCCGGACGATTGAACAATACGGGGATGCCTGGATCAAGGCCCGGCCGCTGCCCAGTTCCGGACCGTTTGAGCTGGTGGACTGGCGCCTGAACGACAAGGTGCGGGTGAAGAAGAACCCGCGCTACTGGGACGCCGCCAACACGCGGGCGCAGCTGGTTGACTTTCTGCCCATCACCTCGCCCAGCACGGCCTTTAATCTCTATGAGCAGGGCCGGGCGGACGTGGTGTGGGACAAGAACCTGGTGCCGGCCGAGCTGCTGGACGTGCTGATGAACCGGCCGGATGTGCATCATTTTGATTATCTGGGCACCTCCTTCATCCGGTTCAACGTGACCCGCAAACCGTTTGATGACCCCCGGGTGCGCCGCGCGCTGGGGATGGCGGTGGACCGCCAGCGGCTGGTGGACAAGATCATCCGGGGCGGCGAACACATCACCACCAGTCTGGTCCCGGCCGGGACGGCGAACTACAACCCGGTGCCCGGACTGGCTTACAACCCGGAGGCCGCGCGCACGCTGCTGGCCGAAGCGGGCTTTCCCGGCGGGAAAGGGTTCCCGCGCTTTGAGTTTCTGGGGACGACCGCCAAACTGGGCGAAGATGTCGCGGTGGAACTGCAACAAATGTGGCGCGACAACCTCGGCCTAAACATGACCCTGCATCCGCTGGAATGGAAGGTGTACCTGAGTTCCGAGGCCCATTTGGATTACGACGTGGCCGGGGCGTCCTGGATCGGTGATTACAACGACGCCCAGACGTTTCTGGGCATGTTCACGAGCGAGGACGGCAACAACCAGACGGGTTGGAAAAACCCCCGGTATGACGCCCTCATCCACGCCGCCGGCGAACAGGCCGACCTGGTGGCCCGCGCGAAGATCTTTGAGGAAGCCGAGACCTTGCTGGTGCGCGACGAGGCGCCCATCGTGCCCACGTACAACTACAAGGGCGTGAATTATTTTAACACCAACCGCATCCAGGGCATCCACCCGAATCTGCTGGATGATCATCCGTTGCGGGCGATCCACCGGGTCAGCCCCCCCTGATAAATGTATTTTTTCCGCCGCATCCTCTTCGCCATCCCGCTGCTGCTGGTCATCAGCGCGGTGGCTTTTGTGCTGGTGCATCTGGCCCCCGGCAGCCCGTTCGACCGGGAGCGCGTGCCGGCCTCGCCGGAAATCGAGCGCCACCTGCAGGCCGCGTACCATCTGGATGAACCGATCTGGAAACAATACCTCCGCTACCTTTATGGACTGGCCGCGCACGGCGATTTTGGCCCTTCCATGAAGTACCGCAATCATTCGGTGAATGACATCATCGCGCAAGGGCTGCCGGTCTCCGTGACACTGGGGGCGCTGGCGTTCAGTTTTGCGCTCGGCCTCGGGCTGCCGGCGGGCTTCTTCGCGGCGGCCCGGCGCGGGCGGTGGCCGGATTATGCGGGCAGTTTTTTGGCCATGCTGGCGGTGTGCGTGCCGGGGCTGGTGATTGCCCCGCTGCTGATCATGGGCCTGGCCGTCAAATTGCAATGGCTGCCGGTGGCGTTGTGGGAATCGCCGCCGCATGTCATTCTGCCCACGCTGACGCTCGGGCTGTATTTTGCCGGGCAGGTCGCCCGGCTCATGCGGGAGGGCATGCTCAACGCCATGCAAGCGGAATTCATCACCGCGGCCCGCTCGAAGGGGCTGGGGGAAAATGAGCTGCTCTTCAAGCACGCCTTTCGCATTGCGGTGTTGCCCGTGGTTTCGTATGCCGGCCCCATGCTGGCGGACCTGCTGACCGGCTCGTTCATCATTGAGAACATTTTTCAAATCCCCGGCATCGGGGTCTTCCTGGTCAACAGCTCGTTGAACCGTGACTATAACATGGTGATCGGCCTGGCCCTGCTGTATGCCATCCTGCTCATCGGTCTGAACCTGGTCGTGGACTTCGCCTACACCCTCCTGGACCCCCGCGTGAAATATGAGTAACCCCGCGCCCCTCCCTCTCTCGCCCGGCCGGCAGGCGTGGCGGCGGTTTAAGAAGAACCGCCCGGCGGTCGGGAGCGCCTGGTATCTGGGGCTGCTGATCCTCGCCCTGTCCCTCTGGCCGTTGCTGCTCCATGTCATCGGCGGCCATTTCGGCCACGACCACGACCCCAACCAGCTTTCGGACGCGCAGTTCGCCCCCCCCGACGCCTGGCACTGGTTTGGCACGGATGTCCACGGCCGGGATCTCTTTTCCCGGGTGCTCTACGGCGCGCAAATTTCCCTGCTGGTCGGACTGGTCGGTACGCTGGTGAGCTTGGTGATCGGCGTGATTTGGGGGGCAGTGGCCGGCTATGTGGGCGGACGCGTGGACAGTTTTCTGATGCGGGTGGTGGACATTCTCTATTCCCTGCCCTCGATCATTTTCGTCATCGTCCTCATCACCACGCTGGGTGAACTGCTCAAGCAACTGCCGTGGGTGGTCAAATCGCCCGCCATGAGCGCGGCGTTGCGGGTCGTGCTGTTGTTTGTGGGCCTGGGGGCGGTTTCGTGGCTGACCATGGCGCGGATCGTGCGCGGCCAGGTGCTGACGCTGCGGACGCGGGCCTTTGTGGAGGCCAGCCGGACGCTCGGGGCCGGGCCGGTGTGGATACTTTCCAAGCACATCATCCCGAACATTTTTGGCGTGGTCATCACCTACCTGGCCCTGACCGTCCCGGCGATCGTGCTGTATGAATCGTTCCTGAGCTTCTTGGGCCTGGGGGTGCAGGCGCCGATGGCCAGTTGGGGCACGCTGCTGGCCGAAGGCGTGGGCCAGATCAATCCCATTCGGATTTATTGGTGGTTGATCGTCTTCCCCGGCGCGGTGCTGGTGCTCACGCTGCTGGCGCTGAACTTTCTCGGCGATGGCCTGCGGGATGCGTGGGACATCAAAGGCAGGTGATCAGCGGGACGATTTGCGGAGTTCCTCCAGCCGCCAGCGAATGAACGCCGTGCAATGCCGGGGCGTGGCCTTGTTGCGCACCGGCCATAAGGCGTGGAATTCCCGGTCCAATTGCCGCAGTTCCCGGATCATTGGGGCGGCCAATTTTTGGGCCGCCGCCGCTTTGCCGGCGACGCCGGCCTGTTGCCAGAGCATGTATTGACACGACAGGGCGGCCAGGCGGGCGGCCAGCCGGAGTTCACGTAACACGATACGGGCTTTCGGACCGGCGGGCCGGGCGCGCGCCAGCCGGGCCAATTGCCGCCGGATTTCCGCCAGGGTGGCGCGAATATTCCGGCCGGGGATCCGGGTGAAATGGCTCAGGCCGTGGCGGCAGAACAATTCGCGCTGTTCCGGCGGCGGCGCGGTGATGACCGTGCCCAGCGGGGTTTCATTGGGCGCGGTGAACTTAAGCCGGCGATGGGCCAGGCCGAGGGCCAGGGCGGCTCCGGCGACGCGCCCGCCGCGGTCCTCATACAGGTCGCGGTTGAGGACCGGGACCAGCAACGCTTTAGAAAAGGACCGGGCGCACCAACCCAGGGCCGCGCCGGCCAGGAGGGGCGGCCAGCTCACCGCCGGCGGTTGCGGATGCCCGCCATCACCCCAGTCGGTGATCAGATAACCCCGCGCGCCGTGCCGGCGTCCGGCCAGGGCGGCCCGCCGCAGATTGGCAAAAGCGTTGTCGTGTTTGCCGATCAAGGTCATCCACGTGGAGGTGCCGGGGCACACGTAAAACGGAATCTTCGCCCGGGCAAACCGCGCGGCCTCGCGGTCGAACGGATGGTCCGCCTCGTAACCCCAGTTGAGCGCGATCACGTCTTTGGGCAGTTCGGGGATCAGTTCCGGGTGATTGAGGATGATGTCGCCCCAGAACATCATGGTGCGGCCGCGTTGTTTCACCGCCGCGTGGATTTTTTTGAGGAACTCCAGATACACCCGGCCTTTGCCCAGCCGGTCGCAGTCGGCCCGGCTCCGGCCCCGGCCCAGGTCCCAGGTTTCATCGCAGCCCACATTGAAAAAGCGGCTGGAAAAATTGGGCAGCAATTCATCGTACAAGCCGCACACAAAGGGCAGCGTCCCCGGGTGATTGGGGGCCAGCGTGCCGGGATAACGCAAAAATTCACCGTTCGGGCCTTCGTACGGCGCGGCGACCTCGGCCAGTTTTTTCAACGGCGGGTGGGCCAGCCATTCGCGCAAATGGCCGAAGGAGTTTTGGTTGGGCACCAAGTCAATCCCGAGGCGGCGGCAGTGCGCGTCCAGTTTCCGCAGCTCGGTTCCGGTCAGGGCGCCCCAACTTTGCCAGACCGGTTTGAACTGCCGGCAGGCAAACGTGTGTTCGGTGGAAAGCTGCAGTTCGTTGATTTTATAATCCGCCAGGTGATCGGCCAGGTCCAGCAGCGTGGCCAGGTTCGGCACCCGGCCGCGGGAAACATCCAGCAGGTATCCACGCCGGGGGAAATCCGGCCAGTCCCGGATGCGCAGGTGGGGCAACCGGCGCCCGTGTGCGCGCAACAACTGCCGCAAGGTGGCCGCCGCGGCACGCGCGCCGGCGGGCTCTCCGCTGGTGATATGGACCCCCGAGCCGTCAATGACGAGGGTGTAGTATTCGGGCGGGTGTTGACGCGCGGTGTCCAAGCTGAACCGGAATCCGGCGGGGGCGGATCCGCGTTGTTCTGTAGCGCCGGTCTCTGACCGGCATTTGACAAAAGCACGGTTTAAGCCGGTCAGAGACCGGCGCTCCGTCCGTTTGGTGCTGGGGCCGCTGGTCTGGACGGCGGCAAGCTCAACGCCGAGGTCCCGCGCGGCGGATTGCAACCGCTCCATTAACGGACGGGCGTCCGCCGCCGGAAAGCGGCCCGCCAGTTCCAACCGGACCCGCCGGGGCAAGACGAAAACACCGGCGCCCAAGATAAGGGAGCGGGGCGCCGGAAGCAGGTTCAACGTTTTCAACGCATCCCGGGGCACCGGGTTCTATTTGGCAATCATCCCGGTCTGCCGCGCGTAATTGAACAACCCGCCGGCATCCACCACGGGGCGGACATCCCCCAGCGGTTTGAATTTGTAGACCTTGCCGGTGGCGGGGACGGTGACCGTGGCGGCGTCCAAATCCACCGTGACAACGTCGCCCGTTTTCAGAAGGTCGCAGAGGCGGTCGGCGCTTTCACAGGGATAGAGCTCGCCGGTGGCCACGCAGTTGCGGAAGAAGATGCGCGCAAAACTCTCGGCCAGGACGATTTCGCAACTGGCCGAGCCCAGAGCGATGGGGGCATGCTCGCGGGAGCTGCCGCAGCCGAAGTTTTTGCCGGCGACCACGATAGGGTACTGGGTGTCCAACTGTCCCTCCGGCACATAGCGGACGGCGTACAGCGACTCGGGCAGGCCGCACAAGGCATAGGCGCCCAGCTTCTCATATTCGTCGGGAATGGTGGGGACGAGGTTCAGGTATTGCGCGGGAATGATCTGATCCGTGTCAATATTGTCGCGCACGACGTAAACGGGGCCGGTGAAAACTGATTTCGTCATGGCGGCAATGTGCCGTGAACGGCCGCGCTTTTCAAACTGAAAATGAACCCCAGCGGCGCGCCCCGGAGTTGCCAAGGGGGCGATTGTGTCGCACACTGGGGCCTTGATGAGCAAGCGTTTTTACATTACGACCGCGATTGATTACGTCAACGGCCAGCCGCATATCGGCCATGCCTACGAGAAGATCATCGCGGATGTCATCGCGCGGTCGCGGCGCAGCCTGGGGCAGGAGGTGTTTTTTCTGACCGGGCTGGATGAACACGGCCAGAAGGTCCAGCAGGCGGCGCAGGCGGAACAGAAAAGCCCGCAGGAATACTGCGACGTGCTGGCGGCGGACTGGCAGGCGTTCGCCCGCAAGCTGGAGCTGACCAACGACGGCTTCATCCGGACCACCGATCCGCGGCACAAGGCCTTTGTGCAGGCGGCGCTGGCGAAACTCCAGGCCGCCGGCCATTTTTACAAGGCCGGCTACACGGGCTATTATTCCACGAAAGAGGAGACGTTTTTGACGGAAAAGGACCGCCGGCCCGACGGCACCTTTGACCCTGCTTACGGCGAGGTGGTGGAGTTGCAGGAGGATAATTATTACTTCAAACTCAAGCCGCATCAGCAGTGGCTCATTGACCACATCGCCGCCAACCCGTCGTTCATCACGCCGGATTACCGGCGCAACGAGGTGCTGGGGTTTCTCCACAGCCAGACCTTGGAAGACCTGTGCATCTCCCGCCCGGCGGCGCGCCTGAACTGGGGCATTCCCCTGCCCTTCGACCCGAATTTTGTGACCTACGTGTGGTTTGACGCCCTGGTCAATTACATCAGCGCCGCCGCCGCGCAAGGCGACCCCACGGTGTGCGCCGCCACCGGCGTCGAGCCCGGTCCGCAACCGCCGCTGGAATTGTGGCCGGCGGACATCCAGGTGATCGGCAAGGACATCGTCAAATTCCACGCCGTGTACTGGCCGATCATGCTCAAAGCCATGGGGCTGCCCCTGCCCAAACAGATTTTGGTCCACGGGTGGTGGCAGAAGGACGGCGCCCGCATCAGCAAAAGCACCGGCAACGTCATAGATCCCATCGCGGTGATCAACGAGTGGGGCCTGGACGCCTTCCGGTTTTATGTGCTGCGCGAACTGGACATCGGACCGGACGGCAACTGGACGGACGCAGGGTTCCAGGCGCGCTATTCGGCCGAACTGGCCAACGGTTTGGGCAATTTGGTGAACCGCTCGCTCTCGATGCTCAAGCGTTACCGGCAGGGCGTAGTGCCCGCGCGGCATGACGAACTGGCGGCCGACGCGGCCAAGGCGGCGGATGAAACCCGGGCGCTGCTGAAGCAAAACCAGTTGCAGGCGGCCCTGCAAAGCATCTGGGGCCTGGTCAACCGGGCCAACCAATACGTGGAACAAACGGCGCCGTTCAAGCTGGCCAAAGACCCGGCGCAGGCGAAGCGGTTGGACGAAGTGCTTTACAATCTGGCGGAGTCGTGCCGGGTGCTGGCGGTGTTGTTGCGACCCTTTCTGCCCGGCACCGCCGCGCGCATCTACGCGCAGTTGGGTCTGGTTGAAACGCCGGACCACTTGACGGCGGCGGCCTGGGGCGGGTTGACGGCCGGCCAGACCATTGGCGAACCCGCACCGCTGTTTCCCCGTCGGGACACTTAAAGATGTCCAAAGTCCCAAGTCCGCAGTTCAAAGTCTGTCAGGCACGGCGGCCTCTCCTCACTTCGCCGGCTGGAAATCCTTGTGTCCCGTCTGCCAGAGGAGAAAGGCGTACTGGCCGGCAAAGTTCTTGAACGTGACGCTCTTTTCTTCAGTGAAGTGGCCGTTGTCATAGTTCACCTTCATCAGGACGGGCTTGCCTGAACTGGAGGCCGCTTGCAGGGCGGCGACCAATTTGCCCGGTTGCCAGGCCGGGACCCGGGGATCATTCCAGCCCCCGACCCCCAGGACGGCCGGGTACTTCACCCCTGGCACCACATGCTGGAGTCCGTCCATCTCGAACAGCGCCAGGCATTCCACCGGGTCTTTTACGGTGCCAAATTCCGGCGTGTTGCCGGGACCGTTGGGCGAAAATTCCAGCCGGAGCGCATTCGCGCAACCGACATTGCAAATGGCCGCGGCAAACAAATCCGGCCGTTCCGTGATGGCCCGGCTGATGAGGATCCCGCCCGCGCTGGTGCCCGTACCGGCGAGTTTCCCGGGGCTGGTGTAACCTTTGCTGACCAGATATTCCCCGCACGAAATAAAGTCCTTCCAGGTGTTCGGCTTGGTTGTCTTGAACCCGGCCTTGTACCACTCCTCGCCCTTTTCGCTCCCGCCCCGGACATGCGCGATGGCGACCACCGCCCCGTGGGCCGCCAGCGAGTCCAAGCGGACGCTGAACTGGGGGTCCATGCTGATGCCATAAGCCCCATAGCCGG
>Ga0182012_10007043_pt1 | contig 11328 bp, 9 predicted proteins | sample 612S2SmetaG_FD_120486 | JGI IMG/M metagenome (GOLD analysis project Ga0182012, IMG submission 120486) | Permafrost microbial communities from Stordalen Mire, Sweden - 612S2S metaG | ecosystem: Environmental > Terrestrial > Soil > Wetlands > Permafrost | place: Sweden: Stordalen | collected...
AGATCGTGAGCGAGCCCGACATCCGCTCGGCCGCACAGGCGCGGGCCTACGCATCCGAGCTGCGGGGGGTCCTGGTGGCCACGGGCGCATCCGACGGGCGCATGGAAGAGGGCTCCATGCGGATCGACGCCAACATCTCGGTCCGCCCGGCCGGGAGCGCCGAGTACGGCACGCGTTGCGAGGTGAAGAACCTCAACTCATTGCGCTCGCTCGGCCGTGCCATCGACTACGAGGTAGCGCGCCAGATCGCTCTCATCGAGGCGGGCGAGCCGGTGCGCCAGGAGACCCGGCACTGGGACGAAGCAAAAGGACGCACGGAGTCGATGCGCTCGAAGGAGGAGGCCAACGACTACCGGTACTTCCCCGAGCCCGATCTGGTGCCGCTCGTCCCCGACGAGGCATGGCAGGAGCGAGTGCGCACGGTGATGGGCCCGATGCCGGCCGACCGGCGCCGCCAGCTGGTGACCCTCTTGGGCGGTTCGACCAGCGACGCCGAGGTGGATCAGATCCGGGCCGTGGTCGATCTCGCTCTCGACCCGTTGGTTCTCGCCGCCGTCACCGCGGGCGCGTCGGCCCCGCTGGCCCTGGCCCGGGCCTCCAACGAGGTGGCGGCCGAGGGTGAAGCAGGTCGGGCGCTTCGGGCGGGCTCCTTCGCCGCCCTGCTGGCGATGGAGGGGAGCGGCGAGTTGTCCGCCACCCAGTCCAAGGCCGTGCTCCACGAGCTCGTGGTCAGAGGCGGGGGTGATCCCGCCATGGTGGCCAAGGAGATGGGGTTGGAGTCTCTCGGCGCTGACTCGCTGGCGGCAGTGGTGGCGGAGGCGATCGCCGCCCATCCGGACGAGTGGACGCGGTATGTCGAGGGGGAGGACAAGTTGACCGGGTTCTTCACCGGCGCGGTCATGAAGGCGACGAAGGGGCAGGCGGACGGCAAGCAGGTGGCGGCGGAGCTCCGGCGCCTCCGCGGGTAGACGCCGGCACCGGCACCGGCCATCTGGCACCGGCACCGGCACCCGCCATCTGGCACCGGCCATCTGGCACCGGCGCCCGCAGTAGTTTGGGTCCATGCCCAACAGGTCGGAGACCTTCGTGTCCATCAACCCCGGGCGTGACGTGCAGAGGGTGGGCACGGCCAGGTTCCTCGGCGAGGACGTCGGCAAAATACACGACCCCGTGTGGGCGGTCATCGGCAACCTCGGAGACAGCCAGTGCTATCTGGGCGTCCCCGAAAAGGTCCAGGCGGTGCAGGCCGCCATGTCACGCCGCATCGCACAGGACGACCTGGCGGTGCGGCTGATCCCCCCTGCCTTCACGCTGGGCGTCTCGGACGGCCAGCTCAACGGCACGCCTCAGATGCGGTTCTCCCTCGTCGGCCGCGAGCTCGTGCACGACGTGGCCGACGTCCACCTGGCCGCGAACAGCGTCGCCGGCGTGGTGGCCGTCGTGGCCTGTGACAAGCCGCCGGTCGGCACCGTCGCCGCCGTGCTCGAGAACAACACGCCAGCCGTCATCCTCTCCGACGGCCCGATCAGGCCCGGCATCGATCCGGCGACAGGGCAACGGATCGATCTCGTCTCGGCCTTCCAGGTAGCCGACCAGGACGCCGAAGTCCGGGCCCGCTATGCGCAGCACGCCTGCCCGGGGCAGGGCAGCTGCGGGGGCATGTTCACGTACAACACCATGCAGACGTTCATCGCCGTGCTCGGGCTCGAGCCGCTGCACATGGTGGCCCCTGCTTCGGACGACCCGCGCCGGCTGACCGAGTTCCCCGATCAGGCGGTGGAGTGCCTCCTCGCGATGACCAAGGCGCGCCTCGCACCCCGCGACATCGTGACGCCCGCCTCGCTGCGTAACGCGCTGACGGTGGCCATCGCCATGGGAGGTTCGACCAACGTGCTGCTGCACAGCGTCGAGATCGCACGCGCCGCCGGCCTCGACCTCTGGGGGGATGTCCTCAGCCAGGACGAATTCAACGCGCTGGCCCGGCGGCTCCCGGTGCTGGTCAACATGCGGCCCTTCGGCGACTACTCGATGGTGGACGTGGACGCCAAGGGCGGCTTGCAGGTCATCGTCTCCGAGCTCCTCGAGGCCGGGTTCCTCGACGGCGACACGATCACGTGCACGGGTGAGACTCTGGCCGAGCAGCTGCGCCGGCTCGACCCGCCCGGGCCCGACCACGACGTGATCTTCGGGGTCGACAAGCCCTTCAAGGACACGGGCGGACTCCGCCTGCTGCGGGGCAACCTGGCGCCCGAGGGCGGGGCGATCCTCAAGGTCGCCGGGGTCGAGGGCGGGGTGAAAGACGGTGTCTTCACCGGGCGCGCCCGCGTGTTCGACGGCGAGCGCTCCCTGATCGCCGCCCTCGACGAGCACCCTGACAGCTTCATGGACAACGACATGGTGGTGATCCGCTACGAGGGCCCCCGGGGGGCGCCGGGCATGCCCGAGCTGCTCGATCCCACCTCGCGCATTACCGCCCTGTGCCGACAGCGGAACATCACGATCGCGTTGATGACCGATGCCAGGTTCTCGGGGGGATCGGTCGGGCTGGTCATCGGCCACGTCGCCCCTGAAGCATTCCTCGGGGGGCCGATCGCCCTCGTGGAGGACGGGGACACCATCATCGTGGACCTGACGACCGATCGTCTCACGTGCGTGCAGTTCGACGATGCCGCCGTGGTGGAGCGCCGTGCGGCGGCGTGGTGGGCGGCGGCCCGGGCTCATGGCGGCGTCCACCCCGACGTGGCCCCGGTGGCGGACCGGGTCCTGGCCCGGATGCGGGCGACGGCGCTCCCGGCCCTCCTCGGCGGCGGGATGGCGACGCCTCCGAGCACCGGGGCCGTCCCGGACTGACCCCGCCGCTCCCGGCGGAGTACCGGGTGGACCCGGGGGTTGTCTCCGGTCGGCGGCCGTGGCACAATGGGAGCCTCATGCAGAGCCGCCGCAACCAGCCCGAGATTCTGGTACTCGTAACCTAGGCGCGCCGCCACACTGCAAGCCGCGCGCCACGACCTCCCACACCGGGGGGTCGTTTTCATTTTCCGGACCAATTCACGCGAACCCCGCCGATCCACCCCAGGCGCTGAGACATAGAGGGAGCAACAATGCAGCTCACGGGAGCACAGGCACTGATCAAGAGCCTCGAGATGCAAGGCGTGGACGTCATGTTCGGCCTGCCCGGCGGCGCCATCCTGCCCGTATACGACCCGATCATCGACTCGTCCATCCGCCACATCCTGGTGCGCCACGAGCAGGGGGCGGGCCACATGGCCGAGGGCTACGCCATGGTGACCGGCAAGCCCGGCGTCGCCATGGTGACCAGCGGCCCCGGGGCGACGAACATCGTCACTCCGCTGGCGAACGCCTACATGGACTCGACGCCGCTGGTCGTGGTCTCGGGCCAGGTGGCCACCGGCTCCATCGGCACGGACGCCTTCCAAGAGTGCGACATCACCGGCGTCACCATGGGCATCACCAAGCACAACTGGCTGATCAAGGATGTCGATGACATCCCCCGGGTGGTCGCCGCCGCCTTCCACGTGGCGACGACGGGGCAGCCGGGCCCGGTGCTCATCGACTTTCCCAAAGACATCGCCAACGCCACGATGGAGTGGTACTGGCCCACGTCGGTCGACGAGCTCGATCTTCCGGGCTACCACCCGTTGACCGTCGGCGACCCCGAGCTCGTCCGCCAGGCGGCTGGGCTCATCGCCGGCGCGCACCGCCCGGTCCTCTATGTCGGCGGCGGCGTCCTCAAGGCGCGCGCCGCAGGGGCGCTGCGGGCCCTGGCCGAGCGGACGGGGATCCCGGTGGTCACGACCCTCATGGCCCGGGGCGCCTTCCCCGACTCGCACCCGCAGTGCCTCGGGATGCCCGGCATGCACGGCCACTACACGGCGGTGACGGCCATGCAGCGCAGCGATCTGCTCATCAGCCTCGGAGCGCGGTTCGACGACCGGGTCACGGGCAAGGTCAGCGCGTTCGCTCCTGATGCCAAGATCATCCACGTCGACATCGACCCGGCCGAGCTGGGCAAGGTGCGCACGGCCGACGTGGGCATAGCCGGGGACTGCAAGCTGGTGGTCGAGGAGCTTCTCTCCGCCATGGATGCCAGCCAGGAGCCCGTGGCCCAGGACCTCGAAGCGTGGTGGAAGCAGATCCACATCTGGCAGGAGAGGTTCCCCCTCTACTACGACCACGCCGACGGCGGCGCCATCAAGCCCCAAATGGTGGTCGAGCAATTGCGCGACGCGGCGCCTTCGGACGCCATCGTGGTCTCCGGTGTGGGCCAGCACCAAATGTGGGCCTCGCAGTACTGGCGGTTCGACCACCCGTACACCTGGGTCAACTCGGGCGGGGCCGGGACGATGGGGTTCGCCGTCCCGGCGTCCATCGGGGCCAAGGTCGGGCGTCCGGACCGGATGGTCTGGGCCATCGACGGGGACGGGTGCTTCCAAATGACTGCGCAGGAGCTCGTGACGGCCACGGCGGAACAGATCCCGGTGAAGATCGCGATCTTGAACAATGCCTACCTGGGCATGGTGCGCCAGTGGCAGGAGATGTTCTACGAGGAGCGCTACTCCGAGGTCTACCTCTCGCCGGATCTGCCCGACTACGTGAAGTGGGCGGAGGCCATGGGGTGCGTGGGCATCCGGGCCGAGTCTCCCGAGGATGTCGGCCCGGCGATCGAGAAGGCCAATTCCATCGATGACAGGCCCGTGGTGGTGGACTTCCGCACCGATGCGTTCGAGAAGGTGTACCCGATGGTGGCCGCCGGCCAGTCCAACGACGACATCGTGGTGCATCCGGATCAAGAGGCGCAGGCCAGATGAGCCCGACCCTCAGCGCCCTCCCGGGAGGCAAGACCGGCACGCCGCGCCACCACATCCTCTCGGTGCTGGTGGAGAACAAGGCGGGCGTCCTCTCCCGCGTGGCCGGGCTCTTCAGCCGCCGCGGCTTCAACATCTACTCCCTGGCGGTGGCGCCGACCGACGACAACGAGCACTTCAGCCGGATCACCATCGTGGTCGACGTGGAGTCGGCCCCGCTCGAACAGGTGATCATGCAGCTGGACAAGCTGGTCAACGTGGTCTCCATCGGCGAGCTCGCACCGTCCGAAGCGGTCGAACGCGAGCTGCTCTTGGTCACGGTGGAAGTCGGGCCTACCGAGCGCTCCCAGGTCATTCAGCTCGTCGGCGTGTTCGGGGGCGAGGTGGTGAGCGTGGGTGCAGACCGGATCACGGTCATGCTGGCCGGGCGGCCCGAGAAGATCGACGACTTCGAGGGGCTTTTGGAGCAGTACACGGTGGTCGAGCTCCAGCGGACCGGGCGGGTGGCCTTGCCTAAGCTCGACCGTTGATTTCGCCGCGCTGAATTTACAGTCGGTGGCACCGCCGCCGATGCTGTTGCATGTTTCGCCGTAGCTGAAGTACACACGCAACCGAGAGAGAAAAGAGCACACGACATGGCCACGCTGTACTACGAAGCCGACGCCGACCCGAGCCTGATCGCCGGCCGCAAAGTGGCGATCCTCGGGTACGGTTCGCAGGGGCACGCCCACGCGCTCAACCTGCTCGAGTCGGGCGTCGACGTGCGCGTCGCCTTGCGCGAGGGCTCGGGGAGCCGCCGCAAGGCGGAGGAGGCGGGGCTCCGGGTCACGTCGCTGGCGGACGCAGCCGCCGAGGCGGACGTGATCATGATCCTTCTGCCTGACACCGAGCAGAAGGCGGCGTACGACGAGCACATCGCACCGCACCTCAACGAGGGCGACTGCCTCATGTTCGCCCATGGGTTCAACATCCGATTCGGGCAGATCGTGCCGCCGGCCGGCGTCGACGTCGCCATGGTGGCGCCGAAGGGCCCGGGCCACCTCGTGCGCCGCACCTACACCGAGGGGGGCGGGGTGCCGTCCCTCATCGCCGTGCACCAGGACGCCAGCGGGAAGGCTCGGGAATTGGCGCTCTCCTATGCCCACGCCATCGGGGCCACCAGGGCCGGCGTGCTCGACACGACGTTCGACGAGGAGACCGAGACGGACCTCTTCGGCGAGCAAGTCGTCCTGTGCGGCGGGTTGACCGCGCTGGTGACCGCTGGATTCGAGACGCTCGTGGACGCGGGCTACCAGCCCGAGTCCGCGTACTTCGAGTGCCTCCACGAGCTCAAGCTCATCGTCGACCTCATGTACGAACAGGGCATCGCCGGCATGCGCTACTCCATTTCGGACACCGCTGAGTACGGCGACGTGACTCGCGGGCCCCGGGTCATCAACGAGGCGGTGCGGGCCGAAATGCGGACGATCCTCGACGAGATCCGCAGCGGCGCCTTCGCCGAGGAGTGGATCGCCGAGAACAAGGCCGGCCGGCCCAAGTTCGAAGCGCTCCGTCATGCGGGGCAGGAGCACCCGATCGAAAAGATCGGTCAGGAGCTCCGCGCCATGATGCCGTTCATCTCCGCCGGCAAGACGCGCGTGCAGGACGCCTCGGGAGGCTGACCGCCGGGCCGCTCGGCCCGCAGACCCTTGGGCGACGAGGCCTGCGCTGCGCACCACCTCGCCCATCTGCGGCCACTGCCGCTCCACGTCGTCGGCCAACGGGACGCCGAGGATGTAGCCACTCGAGTGGCGCCGTCGGATTCTGTCGTCGTATCCGTCATGCACATCCTCCTCGCAGCGCCATTCTCCAAGCCACCATCAACGACGCGCACGGTCCTCGTCGGTCTGCTCGAGCACCGTCTGCACGTCGTCTGGCGGGCCGACGAGGTGGTGCAGGTGGGCGCGCACGGAGGCGGCGGCGCCGGCCAGGAATCGTTCGATGATGGCGAGCTCGCCCCCGTCGAACTGGTCGAGCACTTCTTCCATACGGGCGCCGAGCGGTCCGAAGAACGCAACTCCGGTGGCCATCCCGTGTTCGGTGAAGTGGAGTCGCACGATACGCCGATCGGCGTCGCTGCGTTCTCGACGGATGTGGCCGGCGTTCTCGAGCCGGTCGATCACGTAGCTGGTCCCACCCGAGGAGAGACCGATGATGTGCCGGAGGTCTTTCGGGCTGAGCGGTGAGCCCTGTCCCTCCGCGCTCATGATGGCCACAAGAGCCTGGAGGTCCGCCGGCGCAAGGCCATGAGCGGCGGAGAAGGCGTGTACCACGGCGGCGGCATCGGTCCCGTAACGCCGGAGCAGGTCGATGATCAGCCATCGGCGCTGTTGGGCGGAGTCGTGGTGGTGCGCCCCGCTCTGGGTCCTCTTCGGCACGGATATATCCTAAATCAATGAATGATTCATTGACTGAGCGAGTGGCCGGGTATTCCATCCGCCACCGGCGGGCCGTGGTCGGGATCTGGGTCGCCCTCGCTCTGGTGGGCGCTTTCTGTGCTGCCCACTCAAGCGCGCGGCTCTCGTTCACCTTCGACCTCCCTGGTCAGCCCGCCTTCGAGGCCAACACGGCGATCGTGTCCGAATTCCACTCCGGGGGCGACAACACGCCTCTCGTGGCCGTGGTCACCCTGCCCGCCGGCACGACGGTCGATTCACCCGGCGTCCACGACCAGCTGGCGATGGTCTTCGACCGGGGAGCGGCCGCACTGCCCGGGTCGCGGACCGCTTCGTGGGTGACGACCGGGAGCCGTGACTTCGTCTCCGCGGACGGGCGGACGACGTTCGCCCTCTACTACCCGACCCCGGCGTTCACCTCGAGCGATCCCTACGTGCTCGCCCTGCCCCGACTCGAGCGGGCGCTGACCGGCCAGCGTGTGGCCGGCGCCCCGGTCCACGTAACCGGTGCCACCATCTTGTCCAGCGGAGGGAAGGGCGGGAGCAGCAGCGTGCTGGCCGAGACGCTCTTCGCCGGTGTGGCGGCGCTCGTCGTGCTGGGCCTCGTCTTCGGCTCCCTGCTCGCCCTGCTGCCCCTGATCGTCGCAGGCATTGCCATACCGACGACGTTCGCCGGTGTGTTCCTCCTGACCTATGTCACGACCATGTCCACCCTGGTCCAGAACATCGTTGCCCTGGTCGGCCTGGGGATCGCCATCGACTACTCGCTTCTCATCGTCACGCGCTGGAGGGAGGAACGCTCGAACGGCCGCGCCATCTCCGATGCCGTGCTCACTGCAGCCCGGACGGCCGGGCACTCGGTGTTGTTCTCGGGAATGACGGTTGCGGTCAGCTTGGCCGCGCTCGCGCTGACCTCCGTCCCCTTCCTCCGGAGCATCGGCCTGGCCGGGCTGCTCATCGCTCTCATCAGTGTGGCCGTTTCGACCACCCTGCTCCCGGTCATACTCGACACCATAGGCACCCGCCTCGAATGGCCCCGGAAGAAGCCGGCGACCACGGTCAGCAAGCTGTGGACGCGCATCGCCGCCGGGGTCGTCCGTCACCGTGTTGCATCTGCGGTGGGGTCGCTGGTGGCGCTCGGGGTGCTGATCGTCCCCGTGTTTTCCATCAATCTTGGCGAACCCCTGGCCACGACGACCGCCGTCTCTGCCCCGGCAGAGGCTCGTGCCGGCGTCGAGGCGCTGGCCGCATCCGGGATCGGCGTGGGGGTCCTCCGTCCGACTGAGATCCTGGCACCGGTGACTGCCACCTTTGCACGACCGATACCGGCCGGCGTCCACGTGGTCGAGCTCGCGGCCTGGACGGCAGGAGAATCAAGGGTTATCGAAGCCTGGGCCCGGCCCGATGCGTCGACCAAGGCGGGCAAGTCGGCACTCAGTGCAATCCGGACGGTGGCTGCCGCCATCTCGGGCGCCCGGGTGGGCGGCTCGCCCGCCCAGGACGCCGACTTCATCGATGCCCTCTACGGGCGCAACCTCGTGTTGATCATCGCCGCCATCGTCGTCGCCTCGCTCCTCTTCTTGACCCGGGCGCTGCGGTCCCTCTGGCTCCCGGTCAAGGCGCTCTTGCTCAACCTGATCTCATTAGCCGCCGCGTTCGGAGTGGTCACTTTCATCTGGCAGGAAGGCCACGGGACCCACACCCTCTTCTCGACGCCGGCTGCGGGTGCCATCACCTTATGGGTGCCGCTGGCCATGTTCTCGTTGCTGTTCGGCCTGTCAATGGACTACGAGGTGTTCATCCTCACCCGGATCAATGAAGAGCACGAAAACGGGTACGACACCGATCAGGCGGTCGTCCGGGGCATCGGCCACACCGGGCGTCTGGTCTCGTCCGGCGCCCTCATCCTGTTTTTCGCATTCGTCGCTCTCGGAGGAGTACCGGTGACCGACGTGAAGATACTGTCCACCGGCCTTGCCGTCGGGATCATTCTGGACGCCACCATCGTCCGGGGCGTCCTGGCCCCCTCACTCGTGGCCCTGTTCGGCGAGTTCGTCGAGCACCTGCGCCGAGGTCGACCACGCGCCGGTCTTGGTCTTGGTGCCGCCGGTGATTCCCATCTTGCCGAACAGGATGTCGCCGATCTGCTTGGGGCTGCCGACATTGATCGGCTCACCCGCCAGTTCCTGAAGCTCGGCTTCGACCCGCGCGGCGGTCTGGGCGAATTCGCCCGACAGCCGCGACAGCACCTGGCGGTCGATCGAGATGCCGCGCCGCTCCATCCGCGCCAGCACCGAGATCAGCGGGCGCTCCAGGGTCTCGTAAACCGCGGTCATGCGCTCGGCGACCAGCCGCGGCTTCAGCACCCGCCACAGCCGCAAGATCACATCGGCGTCCTCGGCCGAATAGGCCGTGGCCTTGTCGATCGCGACCTGGTCGAAGGCAATCTTGCCCTTGCCGCTGCCGATCAGATCGCCATGGGTCTGGTTGGCATGGCCGAGCCAGCGCTCGGCCAGCGCATCGAGCCCGTGCGCATTGCGCCCGGCGTCCAGCGCGTAGGACATCAGCTGCGCGTCGTCGTGATTGCGCAAGGTCACGCCGTGCTGGGCCAGCATCACGGCGCCGAACTTGATGTTGAAGCCGATCTTGAGGATGCCCGCGGACTCCAGCAGCGGCCGCAGCGCTTCCAGCGCGTCGGCCGTCCTGATCTGGTCCGGCGCGAGGCCGGCCGCGAACAGGCCCGAGCCGTCGCCGGACAGCTTGTGGCCGAGCGGAACGTAGCAGGCGTCGTTGGGGCCAAGCGCCAGCGCGATGCCGCCGATTTCGGCCTGCATCGGATCGTCGGAGTCCGACTTGGCCTCGATGGCGAAGTGCCCGACTTCGTGCACGCGCGCCAGCCAGGCCTTGAGTTCCGGCAGGGAACGGATCGTCTGGTATTTGCCGCGGTCGATCCGTGTCTTGCGCGCTTCCTCGGCGCGGGCCGCGGCAAGGTCCTGCGGGGTGCCCTTGAGGCTGGCCGACTTGTCCTGACGGTCGCCCCCCGATTTGCCCGGTGGTGCGCTTCCTCTCCCGCTTGCAGGGGAGGGCGGGGTGGAGGCTTCCTGATCGGCAAAGAGGTCGCCTGCCGGCACCGGCGACGACGAACCGGCGGAGCGGCCGCCGGCCGCGCTCTTGTTCTTGTCGTCCGCCTCGACATCCGCCGGATCGATCTGCGAATATTCGGCGACGCGGCGGGTCAGGGTGGAGAATTCCATCGCCTTCAGGAACGCGATCAGCTTGCGCGCGTCGGGCTCATGCACCGCGAGTTCGGCGAGCGGCACGTCGAGCGCGACGTGATCGTCGAGCAGCACCAGCTGGCGCGAGATCCGCGCCTTTTCGGCGTTCGCGATCAGCGCCTCGCGCCGCTTCGGTTGCTTGATCTCGGAGGCGCGGCCGAGCAGCGTTTCCAGATCGCCATATTCGACGATCAGTTGCGCTGCGGTCTTGATGCCGATGCCGGGCACGCCGGGCACGTTGTCGGTGGAATCGCCGGCCAGCGCCTGCACCTCGACCACTTTTTCCGGCGGAACGCCGAATTTCTCGATCACCTCGGGAATGCCGATGCGGCGGTCCTTCATGGTGTCGTACATGGTCACCTTGTCGGTGACGAGCTGCATCAGGTCCTTGTCGGAGGAGACGATGGTGGCGATGGCGCCGCGCTCGCCGGCCTCGCGGGCATAGGTGGCGATCAGGTCGTCGGCCTCGAAGCCGCCCTGCTCCAGGCAGGGCAGGTCGAACGCGCGCACCGCCTCGCGGATCAGCGCGAATTGCGGGATCAAATCGTCCGGCGCCGGCGGCCGGTGCGCCTTGTAGTCGGGGTAGAGCTTGTTGCGGAAGGTGATCTCCGCCTTGTCGAACACGATCGCCAGATGGGTCGGGCGGTTGTCCGGCGGCATGTCGCGCAGCAGCTTCCACAGCATGTTGCAGAAGCCGAGCACGGCATTGACCTGCAGGCCGTCGGACTTGCGGTTCAGCGGCGGCAGCGCGTGGTAGGCGCGGAAAATATAGGAGGAACCGTCGACCAGAAA
>Ga0182012_10007046_pt1 | contig 11324 bp, 10 predicted proteins | sample 612S2SmetaG_FD_120486 | JGI IMG/M metagenome (GOLD analysis project Ga0182012, IMG submission 120486) | Permafrost microbial communities from Stordalen Mire, Sweden - 612S2S metaG | ecosystem: Environmental > Terrestrial > Soil > Wetlands > Permafrost | place: Sweden: Stordalen | collected...
CACCAGGGCAGCACCTTCGTGCAGCGATTCGACGCGAACTCGTATCTGACGATCACGCGGGCGACCGACTATTTCGATCTCGCGGCGGATTACCAGGGCGATCTGGCCAATGCGTTCTGTGGCACGAAAACGCGGTTTCTGTTGGCGTCTTTCACCTCGGACTGGCTGTATCCGACTGCCGAGAGCCGCTCAATCGCGCGCGCGTTGAACCGTGCCGGCGCAAACGTGTCGTTCGTCGAATTCCCGAGCGACAAGGGCCACGACGCGTTTTTACTTGACGAACCGGACTTCCATCGCACGTTGGCCGGATTCTTGCGCGGTTGCGCGGTGCACGCCGGGCTGACGGTTTGACGGCTGACGCGACGGCGCTCGGCCGGATGGACGGCGACCGTACCATCGCCGAGGCCTTGCGCGACGGCGCGGCCATCCTGATCGCCGCCGGGATCGACAACCACCGCCTCGAATCCCGCCTCCTGCTGGCGCATGCTCTTGGCTGCTCCTCCGAGGATCTGATCCGCGACCTGAGTGTGAAAGTCGGTCCGTCCGGTTTCAGCACGTTGCTCGCTCGCCGCGCCGCGCATGAGCCGATGGCATTCATTCTGGGCTGGCGGGAGTTCTGGAGCCTGCGATTCCGCGTCTCTCCCGCGACCCTGATTCCCCGGCCCGATTCGGAAACGGTCGTGGAGGCGGCGTTGGCGCGGTTCCCGTCAGTCCAGACGGAATTGCGCGCGCTGGACCTGGGAACCGGCACCGGTTGCCTGCTGCTTTCAGTCCTGCATGACAGGCCCGCGGCGTTCGGAGTCGGGATAGACATTTCGGAGGTCGCCGCCTGTCTCGCCCGGCGGAACGCATGCGATCTGGGGCTTGCCTCCCGTTCGGCTTTCCTATGCGGTGATTGGGCTGAATCGGTCTCCGGCCGATTCGATCTGGTGCTGAGCAATCCGCCTTACATCGCGAGCGCCCAGTTGGCTGGGCTGATGCCGGACGTCGCAAAGCACGAGCCCGCCGCCGCGCTGGACGGGGGGCGTTGTGGTCTGACGGCCTACCGTGCGATCATCGCAATGTTGCCCAGGCTTCTGACCGCGGGGGGAGCGGCCGTGCTGGAGCTGGGAGTCGGCCAGTTGGACGCGGTTCGGGCACTCTCCGAAGCCGCCGGCTTCTGGGTCGAGACCCGTCGTGATCTGTCCGGAATCGTACGGGCGATAATTCTCCACCCGCCCCCCTGAAAATATCCATTGGCACCACCATGTAACCGGGATAGTGTAATCCCAGACCGAGCCGCTATACGCGGCGGCGTCTGAACGCCCATGGTTACCGAACCGACCGGGGCAATACGCTACCAACGCCGATGATTTGCGGTTGGCCGGGGGCATTACCCTCGGGACCCCACGATGGCGGTCCCATACCCCTCATGCCGCGCCACAACGGGAAAGCACGACGGCAACAGTATGAACATGAAACGCATGCGTGGCCGCAACCATCGCTCTGGCGGAGGTGGCGGCGGAAGTGGCGGCGGCGGTGGCGGCGGAATTCGCCACAATACGGGCGGCGGCATCCCGCTCAACCGCAATCACGTTTTCGACAGCAGCGGTCCGGACATCCGCGTTCGCGGCACCGCGCAACAGTTGTTCGAAAAATACCTGCAACTGGGCCGCGATGCCACCAGCGGCGGCGACCGCGTGATGGCCGAAGGTTATCTTCAATATGCCGAGCACTACTTTCGCGTGCTCAACCTGATGAACCAGGCCGCCACGCAGCAAGGTCAGGGCCAGGGTGGCGGCCAAGGGGGCGGGTCGGGACAGATGAACGGCCACCAGGGCGGCGGCCAGCAACGCTACCGCTCCGGCTACCAGAACGGGGAAGAAGCGCCGCAAATGTCCAACGTCGATGCCGAGGAAGCGGAAATCCGCGCTCCCGGCATGGGCGACCAACCCGAGGCGCGCGAAATTCCCATCGCCGCCACGCCACCCGAAGAGTGATGCGCTCGCGCGTGATGTCGCTTGCGGGACGCGGAGCGACGACGCGGGTCCGGCCTGGCCGGATCTGTTGCCTTGAACGACAGCGGGCTCCGGCGCGTGTTCGGGGTGGCGCGTGACCGGCCAGGCGCGGGTGCTTCGCGTGAATACAAATCAAGGAGCCGCGGCCTTGACCGAACGCCCCACGGGTGGCGCGGCTTCCCTGAGCGGAACCACTTCGAAACAAAACTCCCTTTGAGAGAACACCCAATGACAAACTCCGAGAGACAACGATGCATCTCGCCGAGCTAAAAACCAAAACCCCCGCCGAGTTGCTGAATTTCGCGGAATCCCTGCAAATCGAAAACGTCTCGTCGTTGCGCAAGCAGGACATCATGTTTTCGATCCTTAAATCGCTCGCCGAATCCGATCAGATTATTCTGGGTGAAGGCACGCTGGAAATTCTGTCCGACGGGTTCGGCTATTTGCGCAGCCCGGAGGCCAACTATCTTCCCGGCCCGGACGACATTTACGTCAGCCCTAACCTCGTGCGCCGCTACGCGTTGCGCACCGGCGACACCGTCGAAGGCCAGATCCGCGCGCCGAAGGATGGCGAGCGGTATTTCGCTCTGGCCAAGGTCGAGCAGGTCAATTTCGAGCCTCCGGACGCGGTACGTCATCGCATCAATTTCGACAACCTGACCCCGCTGTATCCAGATCGCCGGCTGAAGATGGAAATGGAGAATTTCCAGTCGGTCGCGAAAGGGCCGCAGAAGGACAACACGCCGAGGGTGATCGACCTGATCTCCCCGATCGGCATGGGCCAGCGCGCGCTGATCGTGGCGCCCCCGCGCACCGGCAAGACGGTGATGCTGCAAAACATCGCCGCCGCAATCGCCGCCAATCATCCGGAAGTCTTTCTGTTGGTGCTGCTGATCGATGAGCGGCCGGAAGAAGTCACCGACATGGCGCGCTCGGTGAAAGGCGAGGTCGTGGCCTCGACCTTCGACGAACCGGCGACGCGTCACGTGCAGGTCACCGAAATGGTGCTGGAAAAAGCCAAGCGGCTGGTCGAGCACAAGCGCGACGTGGTGATCCTGCTGGACAGCATCACGCGATTGGCGCGAGCCTACAACACCGTCGTGCCGTCGTCCGGAAAGGTGCTGACCGGCGGCGTGGACGCCAACGCGCTGCAACGTCCGAAGCGGTTTTTCGGCGCGGCGCGTAACATCGAAGAGGGCGGTTCGCTGACCATCATCGCCACCGCGCTGATCGATACCGGCAGCCGCATGGACGAAGTTATCTTCGAGGAGTTCAAGGGCACCGGTAACTCGGAAATCATCCTCGACCGCAAATTGTCAGACAAACGCACGTTCCCGGCGATCGACATCACCAAGTCCGGCACGCGGAAGGAAGAGTTGCTGGTAGAGAAGGGCGTGCTGTCGAAGATGTGGGTGCTGCGGCGCATCCTCAATCCGATGGGCACGGTCGATGCGATGGAGTTCCTGTTGGACAAGCTGAAATACAGCAAGACGAACAACGAATTCTTCGACGCGATGAACACGTGAGGATCCTGAACAACTGAGGCGGGACCGCAAACGGCGGTTGGGCCAGATGAGTGACCTTTACGACGAGGACATCGTGCTGTGGTCGGAGCGTCAGAGCGAACTATTGCGTCGTCGTGCCGCCTGTGAGCGCGTGAACGAGGCCGAACTGGACTGACCGAACATCGCCGAGGAAATCGAGTCCGTGGGCAATGAGCCGCGCTTCGCCGGGGAGTCATTGCTGGTCCAGACGATGGTCCGCATGCTGAAAGCCCAGGCCTGGCCGGAGTGCCGGGATGTGGAGAATTGGCTGGCGGACTCGATGCGATTTCATGGCGACGCGCCGGCGCGGTTCGTCCGGTACATGCGGCCGAGATTCGATCTCGCATGCGCCAGAGGCATGATCTCGATCGACTCTGGCGCCGCGCGGTCAAGGCCGTTCCAGCGTCGATCGATGGAGGGACGCCGCCGCCCTTTCCGGAGACCTGTCCGTACACACTCGATCAGATTCTGATCGAGGAGGCTTGAGCCGGCCAGTAGGGTCAGGGCGCTGTTTTTCCCCGCCCTCGTCCGGATGCCTGCCCTTGACGCGCATGCAGTGCGATGGCCACCTGCGGCCTCTCTTGTTCATTCTCGACAGGACCCGACATGCCCGATTTCGTGATCCCCGCGCCCGCCGTCACCGCAGTCCCCGTCGCCGGCGGTGGGGCCTTCCCCGTCCGCCGCGTCTTCTGCGTCGGCCGCAACTACGCCGAGCACGCGCGCGAAATGGGCAGCGATCCGGATCGCGAGCCGCCGTTCTTCTTCATGAAACCGGCCGACGCCCTGCTGATCAACGGCGCCGACATGCCCTACCCGCCGCAAAGCACCCAGTTGCACCATGAGATGGAGTTGGTCGTCGCGCTGAGCGAAGGCGGCGCCGACATTCAGGAAGCCGACGCGTTGCGGCATGTCTGGGGCTATGCCGCCGGGCTCGACATGACTCGGCGCGATCTACAGAACGCGGCGAAGAAAGAAGGCAAGCCCTGGGACATGGGCAAAGGCTTCGATTGGTCCGCGCCGATCGGACTGATGGTGCCGGCGTCGAAGATCGGCCATCCTGCGACCGGGCTGATCGAATTGAAGGTCAACGGGAAGGTCCGCCAGACCTCCGATCTGTCGAAGATGATCTGGAACATTCCGGAGACGATCGCCTATCTGTCGCGCCTCGTGCGGCTGGCGCCCGGAGATCTGATCTATACCGGCACGCCGGAGAATGTCGCCGCCGTCGAGCGGGGCGATCTTCTGGAGGGTGTGGTCGAGGGCGTCGGCACGGTGCGGACCCGCATCGTCTGATGGCATCTGACAAGCTTCGGGTCGCGACCTGGAATATCAATTCGCTCCGGTTGCGGCTCGGGTTGCTGAAGGACCTCGTCACGGCGCTCGATCCCGACGTGATCTGCCTACAGGAAACCAAGGTTCCGGACGAGTTGTTTCCCGGCGATGGCCCAACGGCCCTGGGCTACAATCACGTCGTCTACCAGGGGATGAAGGGTTACAACGGCGTCGCGATCCTGTCGCGGTTTCCGGTCCGCCGCTTCGACGCCGCGCCCGATTGGTGCGGCAAGGGCGACTGCCGGCATATCGCGGTCGAAGTGGATCTGAAGTCCGGACCGGTCGAATTGCACGACTTTTACGTGCCCGCCGGTGGCGACATACCCGATCGCGAGGCGAACCCGAAATATGGCCACAAGCTGGATTTCATCGCCGAGGCGCGGAACTGGTTCGCCGCGCGCACCAATCTCCGACGCGGAATCCTGGTCGGCGACCTCAACATCGCGCCCCTGGAGCACGACGTCTGGAGCCACAAGCAACTGCTGGACGTGGTCAGCCACACCCCGCCGGAAACCGAGGGTCTGAACGCCTGGATGAACACCGGCTTCATCGACGCAGTGCGTCACTTCGTTCCGGAGACCGAGAAAGTCTATACATGGTGGTCCTACCGGAACCGTGACTGGAAGGTCGCCAACCGAGGCCGGCGGCTGGATCACATCTGGGTCACGCCCGATCTGAAAGACGCGTTACACCAGCACACGATCCTGACCCACGCCCGCGACTGGACCAAAGGATCCGATCACGTGCCGGTCTGCGTGGAGTTACGTCTCTGACAGCGCGTGTCGGGGCCCCATCCTGGTAGAGCCGGATCAAGCCATGGAGTGCGCCGCCCCATGGCGCTACCCCTGTAGGCATCAAAAGAAGCGGCCAGCAAGGTCCAAATAACCTCCCGCCGTCTTGCTCGGGCTCGACTCGCGCATCCATGCACGCGCCCCGAAGCTGACAATCATCCAAGTCGCGCGATACGTGCGACCCTCGGCTCGAGGCCGAGGAGGCGATAAGGCGAAGGTCGTGCCATCGCGGGCGCCAACCTGATGCGCGCGGCGGTCACCCCCGCCGGTCCTGCTTTGGCCGCGAACGGCGGCTGGGCTCAGATGTTGAGCCCGGGGCGCTCCGGCAGTCGCCCATGGTCCTGAAGCAAAGTCAGGCCGGCGCTCGTAGCTTGCACGATCAGTGTCTTGTCCTCACCCCGGCGGCGGGTAATCAGGCCGCGGTCGATTGCGTCCTCCCACACGGTCAGCCGTGGGCAGGAGGTACGCCAGGCGTCGATCACCTCGTCATAGGGCCGCGGTCCCACCGCCACGAACGCGACAAGGTCCATAACCAGGGGATCGAGTGTCGCCGACATCGCCGCCTCCTTTAATGCGCCAGTTTCGTCCGCATCTTTTGCTTGTACTCGTCCATCATCGTGAAGCCTGCGTCCTCGCGGCAATGTGCCTCGGTCCAGCGCAGGATCTCATCGTCAGGCGCGGCCAGATCGAACGGCACGCCGTGTGGCTGCGGCACGTGGAAGGGCGTGTCGGGGTAAGCCTCGACCGTGTTGCCTTCGGGATCCTGAAAATAACAGGACCAGGCGTTGCCATGGCAGGTGACGCGCATGCCCTTCGCGCCATTCTCCAGCGCCCGGTTGTGCACCTCCCGCAGCTGCGACAGCGAATCGACCATGAACGAGATCTGGTTGATCGGGTTGAAGCCGGCGGTATCCGGACGGCCGGAGACCAGAACGAACTGATGATGATTGTCGGGATTGCCGCTCATGAACGTCAGTTCGATGCCGCCCCGGCCCACGCCCTTGTCGGTGACCAAAAGGCCGAGCACGGTGGTGTAGAATTTTTCCAGTAACGGCTTGTCGTGAGCGTAAACTCCGACGTGAGCCAATCTGGCATGGATGGTTCCCATGATCGTATGCTCCGGTTGCGCATTCGCATTGAAGAACCACGGGGGCCGGATCGCAAGTCCCATCGTCTGAGCCGGCGGGGCACGGCACGCCCAGGGACGAAAAAATCGACCCGGCTCACACGGAGAAGCCGGGTCGAAGTGTGGTCCGGGTGACCTCGACCAAATGAATTGGCCGTTCGGCCGGCGCGTATCAAATTTGGGGGCAGCGCCAGCCGAACGCCGCACCGTAGCCCGGATGTATCATGCACTCGTGAACGGAAACGCATTGGCGCGTGAAATCGTCGGCTGATGGGTGATTGTCTGAAGGTCGCGCGGTGGTCGCGGGGGTCCACCGGTTCGTTCCTCGGGCATGGCCCTCCGATCTCTTCCCCCGCCATTTCTGGGGATAGCCCTTGAGGAAAACCGCGTCCAGGCGGACTATCGGCTCAACCAACGCCAAAGGAGACCAAGGATGCCGGAAAGTCCAGCCGATAAAGCCCTGTTCGATCAGAGCAAGACCCGCCTGCCGTTGAACGGCATCACGGTGCTCGATCTGACGCTCGCCCGCGCCGGGCCCACGGCGGTGCGCCATTTCGCCGACTGGGGTGCCAACGTGATCCGGATCGAGCCGCCCGCCAGCGAAGGCGAGGATGTCGCCGGCCGCCGCCATGGTTTCGACTTCCAGAACCTGCACCGCAACAAGCGCGCGATCACGCTGAACCTGAAAACGCCCGAGGGTCACGCCGCCTTCATGCGCCTGGCGAAGACCGCCGACGTGGTGCTGGAGAACATGCGCGCCGCGGTGAAGCACCGGCTCAAAGTGTCGTACGAAGACGTAAAGGCGGTGAACCCGCGCATCGTTTATGGCTCGATTTCCGGGTTTGGCCAGGACGGGCCTTATGGGCCTCGTGCCGGTGTGGATCAGATCGCGCAGGGCATGGGGGGACTGATGTCGATCACCGGTCTGCCGGGCCAGGGGCCGGTGCGGGTCGGCATTCCAATCGACGATTTGACCGCGGGGAATTTGCTCGCCCTGGGCTGCATGATGGCGCTGTTCGACCGGGAGCGGACGGGCGTCGGCCGCTGGGTCACGACCAGTTTGCTGGAAGCGCAGATCTTCATGCTCGACTTCCAGGGCAGCCGCTGGCTGATCGAGAAAGAGGTCGCGGGTCAGGCCGGCAACGATCACCCGACCGGCATTCCGACCGGCGTGTTCCCTGCCAGCGACGGCGACATCAACATCGCCGCCAGTTCGTCCCGTGTGTTCATCCGGTTCTGCGAGGCGATTGGCAAACCGGAATGGTTGCAGGACCCGGAATGGAAAACCCAGGTCGGACGCAGCCGGCATCGCAAGGAGATCAACGCCGCGATCGGCGAGATCACCAAAACGAAGCCGGCGCAACACTGGATCGAGTTGTTCGAGGCGAACGGCATTCCGTGCGGACCGATTTACTCGATCGATCAGGTGTTCGCGGATCCGCAGGTGAAACATCTGGGCATGGCGACGAAAATGGTGAGCCCGTATATCGGGGAAGCCGAAGTGGTGGCGTCGGCGATCAACATTTCGGGGTTCTCGAAAGCCATCCGCCATCATACGCCTGACGCGGGCGAGCATCAGGACGAGATCATGAAGTCGGTTGGCTACACCGACGCGGAGATCGCGACGATGCGCGAAAAGGGAGTGATCTGACATGCTCGAGAAGGTTGGCGTCACCGAATACGCCGGCGGCAAGATGCTGGCCGGGCGTGACGGCGGGGTTGGATTGATCACGTTCAACCAGCCGGAAAAACGCAACGCCATGTCGATGGAGATGTGGATCGGGTTGGGCGAAATCCTGACCGGGTTCGAGGCGGACGACACGGTCAGCGTGGTCGTCTTGTCCGGCGCGGGCGACAAGGCATTTGTTTCGGGTGCGGATATTTCCCAGTTCGAGAAGAACCGGTACAACGCGGACGCGCAGAAGGAATACGACCGGCTGACCGGGGTCGGGCGGGAGACGTTTCATTCGTTCTCGAAGCCGATCATCGCCAAAATCCGTGGGTTCTGCATGGGCGGTGGGTTGGCCATCGCGATGGCGACCGATTTGCGGTTCGGCACGCCGGACAGCCAGTTCGGGATCCCGGCGGCTCGTCTGTCGATCGCTTACGCGGCGGATTCGGTGAAGCGGCTGATCGATCTGGTAGGACCGGCGCATGCCCGGATGATTCTTTACACGGCACGGCGGATCGATGGGCACGAGGCGGAACGGATCGGGCTGATCAATCAGTGCGTGCCGGTGGAAGAGTTGGACGAGGTGGTGATGAGTATTGCCCGGACAATTTCGGAAAACGCGCCGCTGTCGGTGCGGGCGTCGAAGATGACGATCAATGCGATGTTGAAGGACGAGTCGCAACGGGACATGGCGGCGTTGAAGGCAATTGGAGAAACGTGCTTCAACAGCGCGGATTATAAGGAGGGGCGGACGGCGTTCATGGAGAAGCGGGCGCCGCGGTTCGTGGGGAGGTAAGGCCGTGCCTCCGCTCGCCTGGCGTGGCCTGGTTTAGCGTTGCCGTTGTTTCGCGCGTGATGGCCGCTCAAGCGATCCACTGGCCGGGCGGGCTCTGGTTGTCGCTGGCGGCGAGATCGGCGGGGTTCCGGAATCACGAAAATTTGAACGAGCAACAGTACGAAACTGAGACTGCTGGTGCCGGGAGGATGATCGTGTGAACCGGCGCCGATCGGCGACCTGACCCCGCCACGACGATTCGGCCCGAAGCACACCCTGTTCCATTTCGTACGAGCATCGTGTTCGCGTGATTCCATTTTGATACAGAATCAAAACGCATTTGCCAAACGTTGCGAATTACGATAGAATGACCTCTGCGTCGGAGGAACGTTCGAATGCCGGAGGCCCCCAGCTACAAATACCGTGCGTTTCTGTCCTATGCCCATGCCGACAAAGAGTAGGCGAAATGGCTGCACGGCCGCCTTGAGAGGTTCAAAATCGATGGAGATCTGGCGGGACGCGAAACGTCCTCCGGTGTTGTTCCGGCCACGATCCGTCCTGTGTTCCGAGACAGAGATGACTTCGCCGGCGGCCGAACGTTGTCCGAGGCGACAATCGCCGCGTTAGAGCAATCGGCGGCCTTGATTGTCTTGTGTTCGACCATCGCGGCGAGCTGCCCGGCGGTGAATGAGGAGGTCAGGCAGTTTCGTTCGCGGTGCCCCGACCGGCCAGTGATTCCGGTTATCGTCGAAGGCGACTATCCGGATAATTTCCCGGCTGCATTACGCAATGAGATTGACCCTGACGGAATCGTCACCGAAAACCCGATCACCATCCAGGCACCTGACCTGAGACCCGATGCCGACGAAAAGGCGCTCGGTTTGGCGAAGATCGTCGCAGGGTTGATCAATGTCGGCACCGACGAGATTGTCCGCCGCGCCGAAAGCGCGCAACGGCGAAGGTTCCAGCAATGGATTTTGGGGCTCTCCGGCGTCGGCGCGGTCCTGGCGGGGTTCGCGATCTGGGCTGAGGTGAATCGGCGGGAAGCCTCCAATCAAAGGAATATCGCGGTCGCGAGGCAGCTTTTGGCGCTGACGCAGGCGCAGGAACAGATCAACGCGGAATGCAGCCTCGCTCTCGCGGTGCGGGGAGAAGATGCCGCGGCCCTATCACGCGACCTGGATCTAAGGCCATTCAGGAACGCCGTTTGGAAAGCCGCCAGTCAGGTGCACATCGTTCGGACGTTTTCGGATGCTTTGTCCGTGCCGCATTCGCACTCGATCGCCGCGTGGGTTCCGGGAAGCGACGATCTGCTCTATGTCGATAACGAACTGAATGTGGTGCGTTGGTCCTCTGGCACCGGCCGCGTGGAACGTGTCGCCGCCCTGGAGAGAGCCACCGGCCTGAAATTCAGTGCCGATGGAAAGCGGCTCGCGGTGCTCAGGCCGGCCGGTGTGCAATTTCTGACCTTTCCGGAGCTTGAGACTGAGGGCGCGTTGCCGATCGATGCGCCCCACGAGGTTAAATGGAGTCCGGATGGCTCCAAAGTACTGATCGCCGGCGCGCCTGGTGTCATACTGATCGACCTTGCCACCGGCTCAGCGGGGCGGTTGGCGCCGACGTCCAACGCGGTTGACCGCGGCATGGCGTGGGCCCCCGACGGTGGCTCGGTTGCCCTCGGTACAAACACCAACGTTCTGATGCTCTACGATCTTGCATCCAAACAAAGAACGCCGCTGCGGAATCCCGTGCCGATCCTGTCCATCGCGTGGTCGCCCGATGGAAAGTACGTGGCAGCTGGACTTGATGATGGCCAGATCTGGATCTGGGATCCGGTGCGTGCTGAGCGCATCCAGATCCTCACCGGCCATAACAATCAGGTGGTGACTCTGGCATTTTCACCCGATGGGAAGTCCTTGTTGTCCGGGTCGTGGGATCACGCGGTACGGCTTTGGAGCACGGTTGACTGGAGTATGCTCGCAGAGATGACCGGACACACCGGAAGCGTTTTCCAGACCAGTTGGCACACGGACCAACCGCGGTTCGTGACAGCCAGCGTCGATGGAACGGTGCGCGTTTGGGACCCA
>Ga0182012_10007047_pt1 | contig 11323 bp, 7 predicted proteins | sample 612S2SmetaG_FD_120486 | JGI IMG/M metagenome (GOLD analysis project Ga0182012, IMG submission 120486) | Permafrost microbial communities from Stordalen Mire, Sweden - 612S2S metaG | ecosystem: Environmental > Terrestrial > Soil > Wetlands > Permafrost | place: Sweden: Stordalen | collected...
CATATGGCCACGCGGCAGCGCGAACTCATCCTCGAATCGGTGGGCGACGGCATCTACGGCATCGACCTCGAAGGCCGCCTCACCTTCATCAATCAGGCCGGCGCGCATGCCTTGGGATATACGCCTGAACAGTTGACCGGCCGCGATCTGCACGAGGTCATCCACCACAGCCACGCGGATGGCACGCCCTACTCCAAGTCCACCGACCCCATTCTCCAGGCACTGCGGCGCTGCGAGTCCATCCGCATGCGCGACGAAGTTTTCTGGCGTCACGACGGCACCGCATTCCCGGTTGAATACAGCGCCAACCCGCTGCTGGAAGAGGGCGTTATATCCGGCATGGTCGTGGCATTCCAGGATGTATCGGAACGCCGCCGGCTGGAACGGATGAAGGACGAATTCATCTCCACCGTGAGCCACGAACTGCGCACGCCGCTCACCTCGCTGCGCGCTTCGCTCGGTCTCATCACTTCCGGCACACTCGACAAACGTCCGGAGAAGCAGCGCCAGATGCTGGACATGGCAATCGGCAACTGCGACCGCCTCATTCGCCTGGTCAACGACATTCTCGACTTCGAAAAAGTCGAAAAGGGAAAGCTGCCGCTCGATCGACAGCCTGTGGAAGCCATCGACCTGCTGCGCCGCGCCGCCGACGTGGCCTACGCCGCTGCCAGCCAGGCACATATTGCCGTGCGCGTCGATGCTGCGCGTGTAAAAGTTCTGGGCGACGAAGAACGCATCCTGCAAGTGCTCAACGAACTGGTCGCCAACGCCATAAAATTCTCGCCACCGGACACTACCATCCGCCTCTCCGCGCAGCCCGGCAGAGAGAACGCCGATAGTTCCGGCAATACGGCGGCCGATACGGCAAATGGTTCGGAAGAAGTTTGCTTCACCGTTGAAGATCAAGGCCGTGGCATTGCTCCCGAGAAGCTGGAGCGCATCTTCGAGCGCTTCCAGCAAGGTGACGCCTCGGACTCCCGCGCGTTGGGCGGAACCGGCCTGGGCCTGGCCCTCTGCCGCAGTATTGTGGAGCAACATGGCGGTCGCATCTGGGCCGAAAGCACCCCAGGAAAAGGCAGCCAATTCCACTTCACGCTGCCCGCCGCGGCAAAGAGCGCCCCGTAAGAACCTGTCCGGAAATTGTGCGCATTGAACGGTATGGGATTCATCCCACAGGTTTACCTTCGCGTTTTCCCTCCCGGATTCTCGCGATGCCCGGCCCATTATGTGGGATCGGACGAACCGCACAGCCCCTCCAACGCATCTGCTCAGTGAGCACCCTTTAGACGGATTCATCGTCTAATTTTTCACGGGCAGAAGGAGGGACATGGGAAAGTTCAACTCACGGATGGGTCAATCCCTGGTGTGTGCAGCGGGCTTTATGTTGTGTCATTTGTGCGTGGGGCAGCAAAGTTCTTCTCAGCAAACCGATCCGCCGCAAGTTCCTTCCAATCAGACCACACCCGCTCCTCTGCCGAATGCGCCAGCGCCAGCCCAGGCGCAGCAAGGCCAGCCCGGCGCTACTCCCGGCACAAACCCGACGCCTTCGACAGACGAACAGCAGTCGAAACGCATCTGGGGTGTGCTGCCCAACTTCCGTTCCGTCAGCGCGGGCGCGAATGTGCCGAGCGAGACGATAAAAGATAAGTTCATGACCGCCACGCAAGATAACTTCGACTACACCTCCCTGCTCTATGCGGGATTGATCGCGGGATACCAGTTCAGCACAAAGGCGACGCCGGAGTTTCATCAGGGAGCGGCGGGGTACGCGCGCTACTACTGGCACGCCGCCGCCGACCAAGCAGTGGAGAATTATTTTGTCGAGTTCATTGTTCCGGTGGCGACCCACGAAGATTCGCGCTACTTCGCCATGGGCCAGGCGGGGGGAAGCCGGTGGAAGCGCGCGGGATACGCTTTGAGCCGCGTAGTGGTGACACGGACCGATTCCGGAAAGTCCACATTCAACATCGCGGAGATCGGTGGTGCGGCCGCTTCGGTCTCCGTCTCCCAGTTTTACTATCCCAGCGCGGAGCGGACCGCCGGCAATGCGGTGCGGAATTGGGGATCGGACATCGGTTACGATGCGCTGGCATTTATATTCCACGAGTTCTCACCGGACCTGCGGCGCATCGTCTTCCACAAAACAACCAGTACGCCCGCAGCGAATCCATAATGCTCCCCATGTGTACGTAGCGGCAGTTATGATTCATGACAGACCCAAGTTATGAATCAGCAACATCTCGCCGCCAATGCCGCGCGCCAATTTCAGATCGATGGCGATTTCTCAAGCGCCACTCCTTACGGCAGCGGCCACATCAACGACACCTACTGCGCCGTCTTCGATCAATCCGGCGCACCGGCGCGCATCATCCTGCAGCGCATCAATACCGGCATCTTCCGCAACCCCGCCGCGTTGATGGAGAACATTCAGCGCGTGACCTCGCACCTGGCCGCGCAACTGGATGGCCAGGCCGACAGCATGCGGCGCGTCCTGAGCCTCATCCCCACGCGTGACGGGCGCGCATGGTACCAGGATGCCGAGGGAAGTGGCTGGCGCGCCTATCGCTTCATTGAAGGCGCCCGCACCTACGATACCGTTGAGTCCACGCAGCAGGCGTATGAAGCGGCCAAAGCATTTGGACAATTCCAGAAGATGCTTGTTGGCCTGCCTGCGCCCAGACTGCACGATACGATTCCCGATTTTCACCACACACCAAAGCGATTCGCCGCATTCGAACGCGCTCTTTCTACCGACGCAGCCAACCGCGCCATTCATGCGAAAGCCGAGATTGATTTTGCTATAGCTCATCAATCGCTCGCGAACGTCTTGATTAACGCCAACCTGCCGGAGCGCGTCACCCACAACGACACCAAGTTCAACAACGTAATGTTCGACGACGCGACTGGCGAGGGAATCTGCGTTGTTGACCTCGACACCGTGATGCCCGGCCTGGCGCTTTACGATTTTGGCGACATGGTGCGCACAGCCACCAGTCCAGCGGATGAGGACGAGCGGGACCTGTCGAAGGTGGGCTTGCAGTTTCCCATGTTCGAGGCACTGGCGCGCGGCTATCTCGAAGCAGCCGGCAGCTTCCTCACCGAAGCGGAGAAGCAGCACCTTGTTTTCGCCGGCAAACTGATCACCTTCGAGCAAGGCATCCGCTTCCTCGCGGACTTTCTTTCCGGAGACACCTACTACAAAGTGCATCGCGAGCAACACAACCTCGACCGCTGCCGGACGCAGTTCAAACTCATCGAATCGATGGAGCAGCAGGAAGAGACAATGAACCGCTTGATCAGTCAGCTTGTGAGCGAGGAATGCGAATAAGTTGCACCAATGCGAAAGCCAGAATCGCGAGCGTCAGCCACGCGAACCAATCGCCCAGCAAAAGATAGAGTGTGTTGTCATGCACGGCCGGCACATCCGCAAGGAGCGTAGCAAACGGTGCGGAATTGCTTTGCGTCTCAGCCAGAATGCGGCCGCGATTATCACTCACGGTCAGCAGGCCAAGTTTGGCGGAGCGCGCAATACTGAAGCCGTCCTCTACGCCGCGCATGATGGCGATGTGCCCGTGCAGCACGCGATCCGCTGTGAAGTCCCAGGCGGGCGCAAAAATCAGGCCCACGCCCGTCTCGCCATATTGGCGCGATAGCGGTGTAAAGTCCATATCTTTGCAGATGGCGACTCCGAGTTTTTCCTGTGTTGCAGGCAAAAACGTAAGCGTGGTTCCCGGCTTAAGATGCGATTCGAATGGCGGCAGCATGTGGTGCTTGTCGTAGCTTTCGATCGGAGCACGCGGCGTATACACGCGCGCCTGGTTGTAGGCGACATGCGCATTGACAAAGACCATGCCGACAACGATCTCCGCACCGGTCTTGTCGGCGAGCGACTGGAAAAGGCCATCGGCGCCGGCCGTGTCCGGAGCTACGACGACGCCGAGTTTTTCCGGCAACACGATGACCTGCGCGCCTTGGGCCGCGAGGGCCCCCACCTGGGCGGCATAATCGTGAAACAAACGCGCAGTTTCCGCTCCGTCCGCCGCTGTGTCAATGTTGGCGGGTAGATCGGAGGCAACCAATCCAACCTTTACTCGCGGGCCGGGTTGAGGAAGAGACAGGCGCACCACCCCGAAGATCAACACCAAGGCAATCACGCCCAGGCCCGCGCCGAGTGTGCGCATTGCCTGTTTTGGCTGCGCCGAACGCAGATGCACGGCAGCGGCAAGCGTAGATGAAAACAGGAGCAACAGAAAACTTATGCCCCAGGGCCCGGTGATGGAGGCAAGTTGGAGGAAGGGCAGAAAATTGAGTTGTGAATACGAAAGGCTGCCGAAAGTCCCATGTACGGAAGTGAGATTCAAAAGGTACTCGAAGGAGACCCATGTTGCCGGGAAGGCCAGGAGCGCGCTACTCCAGGCTCCGCGCCGCAACAGTGCACGGTAGAGCAGCACAGCCATTGCGAAAACCAGGGCGGGCGCGGCGAAGATTGCAGCGCAAGCGAGAAGCGGCACTTCAATCGTGGAGTGGAGGTAATGCCACAGATTGAGATTGCCAGTCAGCCACGCGCAAAATGCCACCAATGGCGAACCCAGCCTCGAACCGCGATTCGCAAAAAGCAGCACCGGCAGCGGCGCAAACCACAGCAGAGGCCACATGGGGAACATGCCGGTGCCGAACCAGATCAACAATGCGGAAACTGCCACTGCCAGCAGAGCAAGGCCGACGCGCTTCGAGTCAATTGCGAATGCCATGAATGTACCTCCTGAATGAACGCTGATAGAGAGCGCGAAAACGCGCGGCAGACATGTTCATGCGTCCGCCGAGGTAGAGCATGATGAGGCCGTGGGAAAGAGCACCCACCTCAAAGACAATCTCCCACGGATCGTCCGCGCGAAAATAGCCGTTCTCCATGCCCTCTTTCATCACTTCCACCATCAAATTCGCGGTTGGCGAACGGCCCGCTTTGAAGTCTCGCGGATAGCGTCGCGCGCCTTCACGGGGCTTGAGAAACATGAGCTCAAACAATCGTGGATTTTCGAGCGCATGATCGAGATAGGTCTTTCCCATCTTGGTTAGCCGCTCTTCGATACTTCCTGAAAAACGCATGGCCGCAAGCCTTGCGGCCAGTTCCTCGAATCCCTGGCCGGCCACGGCATTGAGCAAGCCCGCTCGATCGGGGAAGTGGCGATAAATCGCCATGGGCGTAATGCCGACAGCCTCGGCGACGCGGCGCATGGTCACCGCATCGATACCCTCTTCATCCAGAAGACGGCGGGCAGCGGCGGCGATTCTTTCAACGGTGGGACGGGCAGTCATGTATACAGCGTATACTTAAACCTGAAAACGAGCAAGCAGATGTCGAAAAGACCGAGTTTGCGAAGGTTGGAATTTCAAATTGCCGGATAACCGCAGCCGCAATCTTTCAATAAGATTAAAACCACCTTCAGTGGTTTGTGCCTCGGCCGTGAGACAATGCCCTCGGCGGCTCTTCCCTCCCAATTCATGGCCGCCGGGAAAACCGCGCATGGCAATCACGAAACGCATTGTGGATATGTTCTTTGGCCGCCCGCTCGCCACCAGCGAAGAACGCGCCGAGCATATCGGCCCCATCGCCGGCATCCCGGTCTTCGGCCTCGACGCTCTCAGTTCCGCCGCGTATGGCCCGGAAGCCGCGCTCACACTGCTCATACCGCTCGGTCTGCTGGGTGTGCATTACATTGTCCCGGTCAGCGCCGCCATCGTGGCCCTGCTCACGATCGTCTATTTCAGTTATCGCCAGACCATTGACGCCTATCCTCACGGCGGCGGTTCTTACACGGTCGCATCGCAGAATTTGGGCGAAGGCGCGGGCCTGCTGGCAGCCGCCGCACTGATGATCGACTACATTCTCACCGCCGCCGTGGGCATCTCCGCAGGCGTGGGCGCGCTCATCTCCGCAGTTCCCAGCCTGCACCCATACACGCTGCAACTATGCCTCGGAATACTGCTCCTTCTAACCATCGTGAACATGCGCGGCGTACACGACACTGGCGTCGTGTTCATGATTCCCACCTACATCTTCACCGGCACGCTGCTGATCGTGATCGCCGTCGGAACCTGGCATGTATTTCACTCGGGCGGTCATCCGCACCCTGTTACGCCGTTGCCTGCAATTCCCCTGGCCACCGCCGCATTCAGTTGGTGGCTGATTCTCAAAGTTTTCTCTTCCGGATGCACGGCCATGACCGGCGTTGAGGCAGTCAGTAACGGCGTGATGGCCTTCCGCGACGATACCCGCAAGAACGCCAAGATCACGCTCACCATCATCATCGTTCTGCTGGCTGCATTGCTCGCCGGCATCGCGCTTTTGTGCCGGGCATACGGAATAGCCGCGACCGACCCCGATGGAGCAGCGTATGAAAGCGTGCTCTCCATGCTTACGCGCGCGGTGATGGGCCACGGCTTCTTCTATTACCTCACCATTGCCTCTGTGCTGCTGGTGCTGGCTCTCTCTGCCAATACGGCCTTTGCGGATTTTCCTCGCCTCACACGTGCCATTGCCCTCGACAGCTACATGCCGCGTGTCTTCCTGCTGCGCGGCCGCCGACTGCTTTACTCCTGGGGAATTTACATTCTTGTCGCCCTCACTGCCACGCTGCTGATCATCTTCGGCGGCGTGACAGACCGGCTCATTCCCCTCTATGCCATCGGCGCGTTCATGGCCTTCACGCTATCGCAGGCCGGTATGGTCATGCACTGGAAGCGCCAGGGCAACGCTCTGCTGCGCATGTCCGTCAACGCACTGGGCGCGGTAGCCACGGGCATTACTGCCGTGGTTGTGCTGGTGGCCAAGTTCGTGGATGGAGCCTGGGTTACAGCGCTCCTGATTCTGCTGATGATCGTGGTGATGCGCGCCGTCAAACGCCACTACGACCGCGTCAATCGCGAGATCGACCTCGACCGGCCCATCGTCCCGGCAGAAATCAAAGAGCCTATCGTAATCCTTCCCATCGACCGCTGGAGCCGCATCTCCGAGAAAGCTCTCTCCTTCGCGCTCTCCATGTCCAACGATATTCGGTGTCTTCACGTGCAGGTCGCCGAAGAGCCGGACAGGATCTGCGAGGATTGGGAGCGCGACGTAGCCTCACCCCTGCGCACCGCCGGCAAGTGCGTGCCTAAGCTCGAGATTCTGAAGTCTCCCTACAGGTACATCCTCGCGCCGGTGACCGATTACATTTTCAAAACCGAGCGCGAGACTAGCTTTCAGAAAATCTGCGTATTGGTTCCGGAATTGGTGGTGCGGCACTGGTGGGAGAATCTGTTACACAATCGGCGGGCCGACTTGCTGAAAGTCATGCTCCTGATGCGCGGCAACCGTCGCATTATTGTCATCAACATCCCGTGGTATCTGGAAGAAACTACACCCCCAAAGAGCGCTGCGCGGAAATGAAGATTGCTATCGTGAGAGTTTTCTTGCGCCTCCGGATTCCCTTCTCGTGCCGGAGCGGTCAAAATAGTGAGTGGACTCTCGGCAAACCCCAAAACGCACGAGCGCGCGGCACAGCTCTCTGGAAGTCCCCACCCGGCGAGCGACGTGCGCCTGTTTTATTGCCGGCTTGTGCTTTGCCTTGCTCTTTTCAATCGCCGGCCTGCTCGCAGCGCAAGAACAGGCTTTGCCCGTCCAGCAAGCGGACCAGCCCACACCCGCCCCTGCGGCAACACGCGTAACCGTTCAAGGCGTAGTGCGCAACGCGGTCACCGGCGAACCGCTCCCCCGCGCATTGGTCCAGATTGAAGGCGACGCGGACACCGGCACTCTTACCGACGGCGAAGGCCACTTTGAGATTCCGAATGTTCCTGCCGGACCGCAGACCATTCGCATCGTCAAGCCCGGCTATCGCGATCGACCCTACGCCTCGGAAGAGACGGGCTTGCAGGCCGAGGGGCCGGCGCACAGTGTGATGTTGGCCGCGCAGATGCCGGACCTGGTCTTCTCGCTCTCTCCCAACTGCGCCATTCACGGCCACATCGAACTCTCTACCGGCGACCCGGCCGACGGCATTAACCTGGTTCTCGTCAAGCAGGTTGTGCGATCCGGCCGCGGCCTCTGGGCGCAGGAGGCTTTCACGAGGACCAATGGGGACGGGACCTATCGCTTCGGCGGCCTTCCCGACGGCATCTACGCCGTCTACACCCAGCCTGCGCTGGAGAGCGAGCCGGCGGTGAGCCTGGTGGCAGCCGCCAGCGCGGCCAAGGTTGCCCGCAGCGGCTATGCCAGCGTGTTTTATCCCGATGCGCGCGAGCTCTCCGGCGCCTCGCGCATCCGGCTAAGCGGCGGCTCGCAGGCGGAGGCCAACTTCCTGCTGCCCCTGGAGCCTTTTTACCCGGTCACAGCCATTGCCACCACGCAGTCCGATCCGACCGGCGCCGGAAAAGCCGGTCAGCAAGGCGGGTACACAGCGGTAGTCATGGACGCCTCAGGCCACCTGCTGCCTTACTTCGCGCAGTATGACCAGACCACCCATACCCTGCAAGCCAACCTGCCCGACGGAACGTATTCGCTGGTGGTGCGCGGTTTTGTTCGCCCGCAGTCCGACGGCGAGTTTTTCGTTGACCGGATCTCGTTCCCGGCAATGCAAAACCGCTCCAACGCGCTGGTGGGTTCGACGGAGTTTACTGTCGCCGGTCACGCGATAACGGGCCTGCGCATCCCGCTCGGGCCGCCACAGTCTGCCAGCGTCCACCTGCGCCTTGTACACACTGGCGAAGGCCCGCCCAACGCAGCTCTCTCCGGCAACAATGCGACCGAATTCGTCAACCTGGGATTGGACGCAGCCGACGGCATCCCGCTGAATGGCGGGGACAGCCTCTGGTCCATGGACAACGCTTCGGACACGATCACCTTTACAGCGCAGCCCGGCTTGTACTGGCTCAACGCCTTCCTGCCGCGCAAGGGCCTGTGCGCAGGTTCATTCAACGCGGGCAGCTTCGACCTGGCCCATGAGCCGCTCCCCATGAGCCTCGCCGCTTCTCCCCCGCCCATGGAGTTCACGCTGAGCGACGACTGCGGCACGATGGCGCTAACGCTACCGCCCACGCTGGCCGGCTTCCTGCCCGGCGAAGAGCCTTTTTACACCGTATACGTGGTTCCGGATTTCGACACCGTGCAGACCCTGCCGCCCATGACCATGCATCCGTCTTCCGGGGCGACTCTCTCGCTCGACGGCCTAACGCCGGGCAGCTATCACGTCTTCATGTTCGACTCGCCGGTGCATCTGGAGTATCGCAACCCGGCTGCTCTTTCCGCACTGCCATTGGCGGGGCAGCAGGTCACGGTATCCGCCGGGGCGACGACGAATCTAGTTCTGGAGGCGCCGGAACATTGATGCTGACCGCCAGGCATTCCGCATTTCTCCGCCGCCTGCCCATCCTCGCGCTGACGCTGGCAATCGCGGCGTCGCCGGTTTTGACTCAAACTCCCGCGCAGTCTCCAACTCATTCCGCACCTTCCGCCACCGGCCTCTACACCATCGCTGGAACCGTGGTGAATGCCGCGTCAGGCGACCCATTGCGCCACGCCACCGTAGCCGCTCTTTCCGAGGAAGACAGCCACACCGTTGCAGCCGTCGAATCCGACAGCGAAGGCCACTTCTCCCTCGAACGCCTGCCTGCCGCCAAGTACCAGCTAACCGCCTCCAAGCGTGGATATCGAACCGCCTTCTTCGACGAACATGACGATTTCAACTCCGCCATCGTCACCGGGCTCGGCCTCGAGACCGGCAACCTGACCTTCCGCCTTATCCCCGGCGGTGTGCTGCACGGCGTGGTCACTGCCGAAAGCGGAGAACCGGTAGAGAACGCCAGGGTGATGCTCTTTATGAAGTGGCACGACGGCAAACCTGGAGGCCGCATCGGCCAGGAGAACACCGTCACCGCCGACGACACCGGCGCCTACGAGTTCAACAATCTCGCGGCGGGTGAATATCTGCTCGCTGTTACCGCCGAGCCCTGGTACGCACTCCATCACTCCAGACGTCTCAGTCCCAATGCCGCCAGAGCCTCTGAAAGTGAAGGAAGCACAGACCCCAGCACCGCGCTCGACGTAGCCTACCCGGTCACCTACTATGACTCCACCACCGACGAAGCTTCGGCAACCCGCATTGTGCTCGCCGGTGGCAGCCGCGAAGAAGCCAACATTACACTGCAAGCGGCACCCGCTTTGCACATCACAGTCGACACGCCCCGCAAGCAGGACGGATCCATCGCCCGTGCCGAGTTGCGCCAGACCGTGTTTGGTCACATCGTGGGATCGGAGAGCGCCGGCTTTCTGGACGCCATGCAGACCGGAACCACCGACTTCAACGGCGTAGCTCCTGGCCACTATGAGCTGTCGCAGGGCGATCCCCCGCGCGTTCTGGAATTCGACGCCGCCGCCAGCCAGCAAGTGGACCCCGCGCTCGCCGCCTCTACCGTCTCCGTCCACGGCACCCTGAGGACCACGTCTGGCACGCCCTGGACGGACGTTGCCAACGTCAGCCTCGAATCCATGGACACCTCGCATCGCGAGAGCTCGATGCATGCCGGGTATATCCGTGGCGCCTTCGACTTCCCCAGCGTTCCGCCAGGCCAGTGGCAGCTTATAGCCGACAGCGGCGGCAGGCAGTTGCCTGTCGTTTCAGTTGCCGTGGGCGGACGCACAAACGCCGGAAACCTGATCGCCGTTCAGGATCGCCCGCTCTCCATCGTTGCCGCAGTCAGCCAGGGAATGACCCGTCTTGAGGGATTTGCCCGCCGCGACAATAAAGGCGTGGCCGGAGTCATGGTGGTACTGGTTCCCGCGGCAAAAACCTTCGCCGACCTGAGCGCTCTCAATGGCTTGTTTCGCCGCGATCAATCCGACTCCGACGGCAGCTTCGCCCTGCGGGACGTGGTCCCCGGACAGTACATCCTGGTAGCGATTGAGGATGGCTGGCCACTGGATTGGGCGGAACCCAACGTCATCGCCCGCTACCTTCCCGGCGGATTAGCCGTCACAGTATCAGACAAACCGGGCAAACTCGTCACGCTCTCCGATCCGGTGCCGGTTCAAACCCGTTGAAACGTCCCCGCGTCCGAGCATTTGCTCTGGCTCCGGACTTCTTCCAAGCAGGGGGTAGAGGATAGTCTATGTAGGTACAGGATTTCAGTCACGGCGCTGCTGCAGGGACATGCGGAAGAAAGCCCTGCGAAAAGCCAGCCACAGCATGGTGTTGAGGAGAGTTTCAAGTTGAAGAGGATGTTCCTGCTTTCTATTCTGGCCGGGGTTTCGGCCGCGCTCTTGCCCCTGGCGTCTACGTGCCAG
>Ga0182012_10007050_pt1 | contig 11321 bp, 7 predicted proteins | sample 612S2SmetaG_FD_120486 | JGI IMG/M metagenome (GOLD analysis project Ga0182012, IMG submission 120486) | Permafrost microbial communities from Stordalen Mire, Sweden - 612S2S metaG | ecosystem: Environmental > Terrestrial > Soil > Wetlands > Permafrost | place: Sweden: Stordalen | collected...
CGCCTCTTCATTGACAACGGCCAGGACGTCTTCGGCACCGGCACCACCACCGAGACCTTCCCCACCCGCGACCAATACACGGCCCAAGGCGATGCCTTCTCCAGAGCCGTCCTCGAAAACACCGAAGTCCCAGTCCCACTCGAAGACGCCATCGAAAACATGGCCGTAATCGAAGCCATCTTCCAGTCCGCCGCCACCGGCCAATGGGAAATTCCTAAGCTATAGCGTCAGGAGCCTGCCATCCACAAGATCCCCGTCCTCGACTCCCACACCGAAGGCGAACCCACGCGCCTCGTCCTCGACAACGGCCCCGACTTAGGATTGGGGCCGCTTTCGGAGCGTCGCAAACTCTTCCGCCAACACCACGACCACTTCCGCTCCACCGTCGTTAACGAACCCCGCGGTTCCGACGTCCTGGTCGGCGCGCTCCTCTGCACTCCATGCGACGGCACCTGCACGGCCGGAGTCATCTTCTTCAACAACGTCGGCTACCTCGGCATGTGCGGCCACGGAACCATCGGCCTCATCCACTCGCTCGCCCATCTGGGGCGCATCGCGCCGGGAAAGCACCGCATCGAAACCCCTGTCGGGGTCGTCACGGCCACGCTGCACGAAAACAGTTCCGTCACCGTAGAAAACGTGCCCGCCTATTGCTACCGAACCGGCGTACAGGTCGAACTACCCGGCCACGGCCTCATCACCGGCGACATCGCCTGGGGCGGCAACTGGTTTTTCCTCGTCGAAGACCATGGCCAGGAAATTACACTGAAGAATACCGAATCTCTGACAGAATTCACGTGGAATCTCCGACAGGCCCTCGAAACGGCCGGCATTACGGGCGAAAACGGCGCGGAAATCGACCACATTGAGCTGTTTTCGCCCGTCGCAGATGGTTCAGCCGACAGCACCAACTTTGTCCTTTGCCCAGGAAAGACCTACGACCGCTCTCCCTGCGGCACCGGAACCAGCGCCAAACTCGCCTGCCTCCACACCCACGGTCAACTCGCCCCGGGCCAAACCTGGCGTCAGCGCGGCATCCTTGGCGGCGTCTTCGAAGGCCAATACCGCCTCGAAAACGAAATCCTCAACCCCAGCATCACCGGACGAGCCCACATCACCGCCGAAGCCACCCTACTCATCGATCCCCAAGACCCTTTTCAGTATGGAATTTCCAAATAGTCCTCAATGCCTCACACGAGGTTTATCGTAAAGGGAAGGTTACGCCTTTCTTACGCAAAACCTCGTACCATCCATCTCAAACGCCATGCTTCCCAGCCGCCCAATCCAGCGTTCCGCTCGAACCGCCGCCGCTCTCGGCATGGTCGCGCTCGTCACCTGGATCGCCTTCACTCTCCATGCCAAAGCCTTCATTGCCGGCTTCCTCTACCTTCTGCTCGTCCTGCCCATCGCCTTCCAATGGGGATTTCTTGAAGCCGCCATCGCCTCGCTCCTCGCCGTCGCATGCCTGGACTACTACTTCACCCAGCCAATCTTCGCCTTCGACATGGCCGATCCTCAGGATGCCGTCGCTCTCTGTTCCTTCGAGACTGTCGTCCTTATCATCAGCCTCCTCGCGAGCCGGCTGCGCCAGCAGGCAGCCGCGACCGCCGAGCACCAAGCCAGCGCCGCCCGCCTGTACACCATGAGCCGCGAACTTCTCTTCATCGACCGCGGCGAACCCGTCGGACCCCAGCTCACCCGTCTCATCGCCGACGTCTTTGAAGCGACCTCCGTCGCCATCTGGAACGCCCAAACCTCCAAACTCGACGTCGCCGGCTCACTGCCAGTATCCGAAGAAGAAGTCCGCGACGCATGTTTATGCGAAGAGCCGAAGGAAGAGCCCAGGGCAGGCAAGTTCTCACGCCCGCTGGCCCTCGGCTCCCGCACTCTCGGCACGCTCTGCCTGGTCGGCGGTCCCAATTCGCGCATCGACGCCCGCAGCGCCGACGCCATCGCGTCACTCGCCGCCATAGCCCTCGAACGCGAACGCGCCTTCCTCAACCTGAGCTCCGCCGAAGCCTCGCGCCAGGGCGAACGCCTCCGTTCGGCCGTCCTCGACGGCCTCGCCCACGCCTTCAAAACACCCTTGGCGACCATCCAGGCAGCCAGCTCGGGCCTGCTGGAAATCCGCCGCCTCGGCGCCATCGAGGAAGAACTCGCCACCATCATCCAATCCGAAGCCCAGCACCTCAACCACCTCACCACTCAAGCACTCCAAACAGCGCGTCTCGAAGATAAGCAGTTGAAAATTCATCGCGAACTGCTGCACTTGGCCCTTTTTCTCCATACCGACTGGACCCGATTCGCCCCCGGTCTCGAGGAACACTCGCTCGAAATCGAGCTGGCAGACCCCGTCGCTACCCTATGGGCGGACCCTTCGCTGTTACAGATGGCGCTCTCACAATTCCTGGACAACGCCGCCAAATACGCTGAGCCAACCTCGCCCGTCCGGCTTCGCGCCGCAGTTTCCGACGCCGAGACCATCTTCAGCGTTCATAACCACGGCTCGTACATCGTTCCGGAAGAGGGCGAACGCATCTTCCAACGCTTCTACCGCTCGCCTCACACCCGCTACCGCGCTCCCGGCACCGGTATTGGCCTCACCGTCGCCAAACAGATAGCCGAAGCACACCTCGGCCACGTTTGGATGGAAAGCAACCGCGAAACCGGAACCACCTTTTATCTGGGGCTGCCCCACATCAACCGGCCGCAAACCACCCCTGCAAGCACACTGGCCGGAGTCACGAGAGATCCCTGTTGAACGAACAAATATCCCCCTTCATCTCCGAATTCGCCTCTGAACTGCCGGCTCAGATTCACGGCACCGTTCTCATCGTCGAAGACGATCTGGCTCTGCGCCGCACCCTCAAAACCACCCTGTCCGCGCTCGGATTCGACATCGGCGAAGCCGGAAACGGCGAAGAAGCTCTCATGCGACTCCGCATGGTCAGCTACGAAGTTGTTCTGCTTGACCTCAACATGCCCGGAATGGGCGGGATTGAAACCTGCCGCGCCATCCGCCGCCAGTATCCGCGCCTGCCGATTCTTACACTTACGGTGCGCGACAGCGAAGACGACAAGGTGCTCGCGTTGGACTCCGGCGCGGACGACTACATCACCAAACCCTTTCAGATTCGCGAACTCATCGCCCGTATCCGCTCCGCCGTCCGCCGCTTCCGCGCCCCCGAAACTGCCACGGAATCACCGCTTGAAGTCGGCCAGATCGCGCTCGATCCCGTCCGCCGCCGCGTCACCCGCTCCGGCGAGGCCATCCACCTAACCCCACGCGAATTCAACGTTTTACAGATCCTCATGGAGAACGCAGGCAAACCCATCCCCCACGTCAAACTGCTCACCGCCGTGTGGGGAGAAGAGTGCAGCGAAAATCGCGAATACCTCCGCGTCCTCATCAGCACGCTGCGCAAGAAGCTCGAAGCCGACCCAGCCAACCCCGAATATCTGCTCACGGACAGCTACATCGGCTACCGTTTTCGCGACAAATAATCGACCAAATGCCACTCCCACCTTTCGATCTTTGCATGAGTGAGACTATGGTATCCGACCCGGTTGTCGCCAGTATGATGCCCGGGATGTCGATCTCATTTGCATTTGGTAGTCGTCGGGTGCTTCAGCACGGGACCATTGATTTCGGGCCTCCAATCGGCTTCGTAACACCCCATCTGGCGATATCTTCCTCGTTGGAATCGGTAAATATTCAACTGCTGCTGGGTCGCGGAATCATGCAGCGCCAGTGTTAGATCGAGATACCCGTTACTTCGTGACTCCTCTACTGAAAATCTCTGACTCCCTGCATCGAGAATCGAAACATATCCGGCGGGTGTCTTCTTGAACACCCAAAACTCACAGTTGCCGACGGCGCCGCATGTCTCCGCTCTCATCGACTGGACAATCACTTCAGGAACCCGATCTCCATTCAAGTCTACGAGCCGAACGCGAGCGGCGCGCGCAGAATTCTCCAACTCCTTCTGAGACGAGTTGTCCAAATCAGCGTTGCCGCTGCGCAGTTTCACCTCAATGGCCTTCAATAGAGCTTCACGATCTCGAACACTCAGAACCGTCGAAGAACCTACAGAACTTCGCGGGGACAACTCTGTCCCATGCTCTGCGTCCCGCTGTACTTGCGACCTCAAGTCGCCTCGCCCGATCGAATTCTGCCCATCGACGATTCCCGCCATAGATAACAGAATCGCACGAGCCATAAACCTAATCATGGAAACAAGCATAGCCCAGGTCTAACGAGCAACCAAACCCGACTCTACAAACAATGTGGCGGCATCAGATATCGCTTTGAGATGTGGGAACCACAAATTCAATCACTTAGCCCTCAATCTGTGTTTAACTCCGCCAATAGCTTCCGTCCCCGAGCCAGCATTGCCGCAGTCCCACTCCGCGCCGCCTGCCGCACCAATTCGATAACTCGACTCCGCAACCCGGCATCCCGAAGCGAGAGCTCCCAAAGCCCTTGCATCGCGCACGTCTTCACAATCGAGCTGCGATCTTCCAAATATCCCTCAAGAATCCCCGCCGCGCGCCGAATTTCAGCCCCGGTCAGAGACAATCGCGGCGCCATCAGGGCCAGATGCCAACGCACTTCCGACTGCGAACTCTCAGCCATCAGCCCCAGCAATTCCGTCTTATGATCCCCCAATTCAAATCCTGGTTCAAGCGAAAGCTTCTCCAGACAATCCGCAGCCCGCATTCGCACCACAGGGTCGGAATCCCAAAGCAGTTCCACCAACTCCCCAAGACGCCCAGGCTGCGCACGCACCAACTCCACAACCTCAGCCCCGTGCCCCAGGGAGCGCCGGTCCCCGCCAGCCAGCAGGCATTGCAACGAACTCGCGCCATCCATACCGGTGCGCCGCAAATTAACCCGGCCGCTTCCGCGTCGGCGTAACCTTGATATCGGGCAGCGCGGTGGCTCGAATTTCCGACGGAGGATCGCCCAGAACCGGCTCGCCCGCTGGTAACGTCACATCCAGATAGGTCGCCTTACCCACCGTAGGCGCAAACGCAACGATGGACAAGTACACAGGCTGCGCCTGGGCGTTTGCCACTTGCAGATAAAGTTGTGGCAGCGCCGCAGCTCCTCCGGCTGGTTGGTAGTTAAGCGCGAACGACCCGTCGTTGCCGGTATACGAAAAGCCCACAGCGCTCTGGTACGCGTTCTGCTCATCCACGAGAAACACAGTGTAAGCCGCAGCCGCTGCGCCAGCAGAAGTATAAATATGCCCGTAAAGCGCCCAGCCGCCCGAGGCTACCGTGGGCGCTGCGAGCGTAACCCGCAGATTGATCTGCGTAATTCGCGCCACAAGAAGCTTGGACGAAGTAACCGCGGCAGCCGCGGCAACGGCCTGCGTCGAATCGGCTCCGTATTGCGCGGTTACGCTTGCCGAGGTGCGCGTTAACTGCGCCAGCCGAGCCTGATGCACCAGGCCAAGCTGCTGCACCCTCTGCGCGGAGCTGGTGTCGGCAACCGTCAGCGCTGAGGCCATGTTGCTGTTCACCGTTGCCTGCGCCGTTTCCTGAGTATTGAATGTCGTATCCATCGCGTGGATCCTTTCGATTCTTCTTCTTATGCAGCACTTGCCTATGGCTAAGTTCCCTGCGTCTGGGTATAGGTGTCTTTGCAGAACTGCCGATCAAAGACCACGTTGGGTGTCAAAATGGAAACGCGCGGGAGGCCTGCGGCAAAGAGGCAAAACGTGGACGTATTGTGCGTGGTGACGTTGGAAATGCCAAAGGTGATGCCGGAGCCAAAGACCGATCCCACCGACTCCTGCAACCGGTTGCCGTTGACCTGCAACGAGCCACCCAGCAGCAGTGCGTCAAAATAAGCGGTTTGTGCGCCGTCAAGCCAGAGGTGGTTGTTAGAAAAGAGCAAGTGATCGAGCGTAAGAATCACTACGGAGGCAATTCCCTGCGCCCCGCTGGCGCGCGTCTCGAGCTGGCAAACGTTATTGGCGAACTCGATGGCTCCGCTGGAAGACTCGGAAAGAGCGAAATCCGCAAGCTGCAGCTCCGAGACAGCGCCGCCATTGAACATCTGGGCAAAGTTCGTTCCCGCCGCATCGACCTCGATGGCGCTGCCCATATTCACGATCAGCGCGGTGAGGAAGCCGCCGAAAGAACGCTTTGCGAGAGCGTCCTGCTGGCCGAATGCGAAATCGTTGCCGTTCGAAACGGAGACTGCGCCGCCGGTGGTGAGCCGGTTGTTGGCGATGGAAAATGGTCCGATTCCGACCACTTCCAACGCGCGGCCAAGGGGCACGCGCACCAGGTTGTTGTGCATGGTCAAAGCCGGCAAACCTGGCTGATAGAGCGGCAACGGAGAGTTGCCTCCGAGCGCCGACATGGAGGCCCATACCGAAGCGTCGCCGTTCTGGTCGAGCGGCGGTGGTGACACGTACATAAGCAGCACTCCGGCTTGCGCGCCGCCGGCGGTAGAGCCGTTACCGCTGGAGTCCGCTTTCCAGTCCCGGGTCTCAACGATCTGGTTGCGGCTGATTTCAACCAGCTCGCCGTTCAGGACAAAGATACCGCAGACCTGCGCTCCGGGCGTGTTGCCAAAGTCGGTGATGAAGTTGTCGCGGATAGTCAGGCCCTGCACATCCGGAACGCAAATGGCGCCGTAGCCAAAGATCGACTTCTCGAAGACAACAGGCGTGAGCGGATCCTGCAAAGATTCTGCGATCGTATTGCCGGTGATTGCGAGGTTCTGGATGGTAATGACTTCGACGGTCTCGGCAAGGTTGAACAAGCCAACCGGACCGATGCCGCAGAGGCCCGAGTTGCGGATGCGGTTGTTAGAAATCTGGATGTTCTGAAGCGGGCTGCCCGCGACAAGCTTCCCTTTGGTATTGTTGATTGCTACGCCGCCAGGCAGCATCAGGGTGTAAGTTGAGGGAGCATCGTTCGGCAGCGCCGTCAAGAGGCCTGTGATTGCTCCGGATGGCGTGGAGTCGTTGACGAGGACGGAGTAGCTACCCAGGCTGATGCCGTTGTGTGCGCCGCCTTCAATCTCATTGTCGACGATATAAACTTCGCTGGAACCGCCGCCGATATGGATGCCGCCGTTGGCCAGCGGAGTGGCTGGCGCGTTTGCAGAGTTGAAGCCGTCGGGTAGATCGGCGACGACGCTACTGGGCATCCAGTCGGAGGCATTGGATGCGTCCTGCAGGCCGATCCAGTTCTCTTCAATGTGGATTTCGGTTCCGCTGGCGTAGACGGCGGCCCACTGGCTGGGCGTGTCCTCGATGGCGATGCGGTTTTTTTGAATCTTGAGGATGTGACTATCGATGGCGACGATGGCCGGGAGTGTTGAGGCGGTCAGCGAGAGTTCAGTGATGGTGACGTTTGAGGGGAATTCAGTGTCGTAGGTTTTGCTGGTTTCTACGGGGCCGGGGCCGCCTTTCTTGATCGGCTTCTTAGTCTTGCTCTCAACCTCTTTGCCATCGAGCAGGATGCAGGCTTCGCCGTCCGCAGCTTCAACAGTAAAGGAGCGCAGCGTGATGTTGGAAGAACCCACGACCGTGATGATCGCGCTCAGGCCACTTTCCGGGGTCACGGGCGGCGCGGCTGCATCCTGAGCTTTGGGGGCGCCGGGCTGCAAGGAGCGCGACGACAGGCAGGTCTGTGGGCCGCAGCCGTGGATGACGACATCGCTCTGGTTGTAGATATAAAACTGCTCGTAATAGCGGCCGGGCAGAATGCAGACTTCGCCGCCGACAATGGCGCCGGTGGTGGGCAGCGAGTTGATGGCCTGCTGGATGGTTGAATATTTGCCGAAAGTGTTGACGTTGTCGCCAACCGTCGAAGAGCAGCAGCCGCAGTCGCCTTCATCGCCTGTGTTCCACGGAGTGCGGCAATCGGGATAGCTGGGTGGCGAACTGAAAGCGACGATAGAAAGCTTGGTGTAGTGGTGATGGATGCCGCGAGTCGGAGCGGCTTTGAGCTTTTCCACCGAGCCGTCGGCGGTGCGAGCGGCAAAGGTCCAGAAATCCGCGACATTGAAGTTGCCAGAGCTGGGTTTCAGGCCGAATTGCACGGTGATGCCGCTTTCGAGCACCAGCGTTTTGGTGGCGGGCACCGGGATCAAACCGCCGGTTATGGCCAGGTCGCACCAGAGATTTCCGTGACTGTCGTAGACTTTGCCCTTCTGGTCCCAGCGGCGTATCCGGGTGCGGCGCTTCGGGTCGGTGAGGTTGTTCGTTCCGACGGGAAAGCTCGCCGCGACGCCCGCTCCGGGCGCGACGAGGGTGGTGTCAACGGTTGTCTTGAGAGTGATGGTGCAGGGCGAGGGGCTGACGCTGTCGATCTGGCAGAGGACGCCGGGATTGCCCCAAAGCTCGGACCAATCGTCAAGCAGTTCGATCCAGTCGCCGTTTTTGAAGCCGAGAATCTGATCGCGGCCGAGGCTGAAAACAGTAAGCTGGCTGGCGCTGCTTCCGACCGAATTGAGCACGGTCTGGATGGCAGTGACACCGGTTTCAACCGAAGCATTGTCACGCGACCACTTGAAGGTTGCGCCGGAGGTCGTCGGTGTGTCGTTGCCGACGCCGCCATTGTGAATCTCGACCCGGTAAAACTGGTTTTCCACGCCGGTGTAGCCCGTACCTGGAGTGAGGCAGCATGGGCCGGCGGTAGTGTTAGGCTCCACGTCCGAGGTAAGCACGCCAGCCGAGTTGGCCGGATATGGAATCTGCGAATCGAGCGTCTGGCAGTTCCAGTCCCCAGTGTTGGGCATCAGCTTGACCTGCCAGACAGTTTGCAGGCGGCCGGTAGTATCGACGCCGACGGCCTTGTCGATCAGATGCGGGTCTTCGAGATACGTAACGGCGCGGGTCCAGACGTCGAGATAGGCAACGTAGGAACCGGTGTCCGTGGGCGTGACAGCACCGGGCAGATAGGGCTGCTGGGTGAAGTCGATGGGGTTGGGATTGGGCGCCGAAGTGTTGAGCGGCTGGGGATTGCCGGAAAGCTCGGCGAGAGCGGGGTCCCAGACGGCGTTCTTGTGCAAGCCGTGGTTTTCCGCAAGCAGGCCATCTACGTACATGCGGCCGCAGCCGATGCTGACCGTATTCGGCGTGCCGGAGGTAGCAGTGATGAGAAAGGCCCAAAGGTTCGTCGGCGTGTAAACGGCGTGGCCAAAGATGTCCAGCGTACCGGCCTGGATGCGGCGGGAGAGCTCGGCGAGCCACTCATTCCAATCCGCGTCCAGTTGCACGCGGCCCTGCTCCATGACCACCCCGGCGTAGTTCTTGAAGGGATCGAAGGTGAAACGGCTGTTATCGAAGCTCACGTCGTACTCCTATCGTTCTTTGGAACTCAATTTTGGTAAATGAACCCGAATTCGAGTCCTACGGGCAGGTATTCGGTGATGCGAATCTGAAGATCGCTTTCGCGTTGCGGGGCGAGCAGCGAGTGGAATGCACCCATTTCGCCGCCATTGTGTGCGCCGCGCCGGATGCTGTCATCCGTGCAGGCGAGGAGCTTCATGTACGCCGGGTGGCCGTAGCGCAATGAGGAGAAATAGGGCTGCGGTGAGGCCAGGGCCTGCGGGACGCACTCGAAAGGGCGGGGCACCTTCGCGTTGTAGGGGAGAAAGCTGAAGCGAACGCAACCCTGCTGTTTGCGGTCTGCGACAAGCGCGGAGGGCCAAACGAAGATGGGCGGCTTTGCCGGGGGCGGATTAGGCGGCGGCGGATTAGGCGGCGGCGGAAGCGCGCCCCAGAGAATGCTGTTCGAAACCATGGTGAGCACCGTGGCGTGGACCATGCCGACAACGGTAGTCCCATGCATCGTGAGCGGAGCGCCCCCGCTCGCCCCGTCAGTGGCGGAATAGGCAACGATGGTCGGGCCGGTCGCGTCTAGGATGCTGTCGCGGAGGTTGACGGTTGAGAATTCCCCAGCCTGGATGGCGCCGACGATGGATGTCAAGATAGCGACGGTGACTGAGGACGCATCTATTTTGAGCGCCGGAGCGGTGGGATTGTTGGGCGTGCCACCGGTCTGGACTGACCAGCCGGGGACGAGCGTGCAGTCGGTCAGGTTCAGATTGCCGAGCAGGTTGGCAGAGCCGTCCGGGCGAAGCGCTGGAACGTGGAGCAAGGCCGAAGCCGTGGCGGGCGTCATACCGGAGCCCGCAGCGACCAGCAGCCCGTTGAGGAGGAAGGTGCTGGCCTGGTCGCCGGAAACGGTGAGTTCGCCGTCGAGCAGAAGCGTGCCGCGCGCCGGGTCAGCGGAGCGCAGTTCGAGCGTAGCGCCTTTGGGCAGGTCGACGACGAGCGGGCCCGTCATGGCGAAGGTCTGGCTGCCGGCGATTTCTACTGCGGCCTGACCGTTGGCGGCAAGCAGGCTGATGGCTTGGTTGATGGCGTGTGGCAGGTCAATGAAGCTGGGGTCGGGATAGGCGACGATGAGTTCTGTGTTGGTCACAAAGAAGTTGGCTTCACGGGCATATTCGCCGCCGCCCATGTTGGCGTTGAAACCGTAGTTGTAGGTGACGGTGAGGTTGCCTGCGGGAGCGGATGGCGACAGGGCGATGCGGCCGAGTTCGGGATCGACGGCGGCTACGTAGCTACTGCCGGAGCCGGGGAGATTGGCCCAGGAGCCGTCGTTGCCTCCAAGGTCGGCGACGAGAATCTGGTAGGGATTGAGCAGATTGCCGCCGAGATAAAGCTCGAGGCAGGTTCCGTAGTAACGCGCGCCCACGCCCTTCTGGATGTCGTCGCAGAGGACGCGCCGCCGCAGGCGGTCAGGGACATTCACAGGCGAGGCGAGCGCGGTGATGTCTTCGCCCAGGGACACGGCGGGGTGGAAAAGCGGGATGTCCATCCCAAGCGAACTAAAGCGATAGCAGAGCTGACCGTGGGCGGCGTTGGTGGCGCAGGGCGTGGGGATGGCGCCTGTGATTGAATATGCGCTGAGGGACCACAGGAAGATGCCGATGTTCTGGATGTTGTAGCGGCTGCGCAGCGGCACGAGCGTTTGCGCACTGATACTGCGAACGTCGACGGTGTGCGCGGTGCGGTCGAATCCCGTGTCCATGTAAAGGCCAGACTGCCAGCGGCGCAGGTCAGGCGCGGAGTGGTTAAAGGGGCGCGGGTGGTTCATGTACTGCGTGTCAGCCAGGATCTGGAAGAATTCAACCGCATGCGCACCCCAGCCGGTGGCGTCGCGGGCGAGTTGCTCAAGGACGAGGACAGTGCCCTTGCGACGGCGAAGGGAGATGGTTTCAGCAACTTCGGCGCGGGGATTGTCGATGGCGGGGGCGATGCCCGAGACAGATTGGTAGCCGA
>Ga0182012_10007051_pt1 | contig 11320 bp, 21 predicted proteins | sample 612S2SmetaG_FD_120486 | JGI IMG/M metagenome (GOLD analysis project Ga0182012, IMG submission 120486) | Permafrost microbial communities from Stordalen Mire, Sweden - 612S2S metaG | ecosystem: Environmental > Terrestrial > Soil > Wetlands > Permafrost | place: Sweden: Stordalen | collected...
CGCCTCGAGGAGCCCCGGTTCAAAATTCATGCCGAGCGCCAGACCCAGGGCCGTCAGCTTATCCTTGATTTCATTGAGCGATTTCTTGCCGAAGTTACGATACTTCAGCATTTCCTGCTCGCTCTTCATGGCCAGTTGGCCGACGGTGGTGATGTTGGCGTTGTTCAGGCAGTTGGCCGCCCGGACACTGAGTTCAATCTCGTTGACGCTCATGTTCAGCAGCTTTTTCATCTTGGACTTCTCTTCGTCCTGCTTGTCCGCTGCTTCTTCAAATTCGATGGCGTTTTTGTCGTAACCGACAAACACGTCCAGGTGATGAGCCAGGATGGCTGAGGACTGCGTGAGCGCGTCATCGGGGGAGATCCGCCCGTCGGTCCAGACTTCCAGAATCAAACGGTCGTAATCGGTGCGGTTGCCGACGCGGGCGGCCTCAACGGCATAACGTACGCGGGTGACGGGCGAGAAGAGCGAGTCAATGGCGACCACGCCGATGGCCTGGCCAGGCTTCTTGTTCTCGTCGTTCTGGCAGTAACCGCGGCCAACGCGCACGGTCAATTCCATTTCCAATTTCTTTTTCTTGTCAATCGTGCAGATGTGCTGGTCGGGATTGACGAGTTCGACATTCTGGTTGGTCTGAATGTCGCCGGCGGTGACGGCGCCCTCTTTGTTGACGGAGAGCAGCAGCGTTTGTTCATCGCGGTTGTGGGCTTTGAACTTGACCTTCTTCAAATTCAAAACGATGTCGGTCATGTCCTCCACGACGCCTTCGATGGTGGCAAATTCGTGCATGGCCCCGTCCACCTTCAACGAGGTGATGGCCGCGCCTTCGAGCGAGGAGAGCAGCACCCGACGGAGGGAGTTGCCAACGGTATGACCGTAACCCGTTTCAAACGGATCGGCGATAAATTTGGCGTACGTGGGCGTGGCGGTTCCTTCTTCCTTCTGCAACCGCTTCGGCATTTCAAAACGTCCGAGTTTAACTGGCATGGTATCCTTTCAACAATTGTTAACTGGCCTTCGCCGTCCTATTCCCGGGACGGGCGAACGCCCATATAATTGTTTGTTCCACCGAAGTGGAACGGGTTATGGTTTAACGGGAATAAAATTCAACGACCGCCTGCTCATTGGCAATGGGCTGGATTTCATCGCGGGTCGGAACCCGCATGACGACGCCCTTGAATTCGTCCTTGCCCAGGGAGAGCCAGTCCGGCACGGCGCGACTGGTGGAGATTTCCAAATTTTTGGTGGCAAGCTGGCGGGAAACATTGTTGTTTTTCACCTGAACCACATCGTTCACTTTCAAGGCGAAAGAAGGGATGCCGACCTTGCGACCGTTGACGGTAACGTGGCCATGGCACACCAACTGGCGGGCGGCGGCACGCGTGGTGCCGAAGCCGAGGTGGAACACAACGTTGTCCAAACGGGTTTCGAGAATCTGGAGCATCTGCTCGCCGGTGACACCGCGACGGCGCAGGGCTTTTTCATAGACGCCACGGAACTGCTTTTCCATCAGTCCGTAGTAGTACCGCAGCTTTTGTTTCTCGATCAGGCCGAGACCATAATCGGTGTGCTTGCGGCGGGACTTGGGGCCATGAACGCCAGGACCGTAATTACGGCGTTCCAAATACTTGGACGGGCCGAAGATGGGAAGCCCAAAACGACGGCTAATGCGGACACGAGGACCTGTATAACGAGCCATATATTAAAAATGCAAAATAATGCTTAAAATGTGTAAAACACAGCGTTTATAAAAACACGAGAAGGATTAGACGCGGCGTTTTTTGCGGGGGCGGCAGCCGTTGTGGGGGACGGGGGTGACGTCCTTGATGGCGCTGATTTCGAGGCCAATGGCCTGGAGGGCGCGGATGGCGGATTCACGGCCTGATCCGGGACCCTTGACACGGATTTCAACTTCCTTCATGCCGTGGGCCATGGCCTGGCGGGCGGCATCCTGGGCGACCTGCTGGGCGGCATAGGCGGTGCTTTTGCGGGAGCCTTTGAAACCGACGCGGCCGGCGCTGGACCAGCCGATCAGGTTGCCCTGATTGTCGGTGATGGTGACCTGGGTGTTGTTGAAGGTGGCCAGAATGTTCGCGACGCCGGCGACGACGTTTTTGGCGTGTTTGGCCTTGACGATTTTCTTGGCATTGGGGTCCTCACCGAGGAGCTCGGCGGCGGTCGGCGCGGCGACGACGGGAGCTTCCGGCGGCTTGGTCGGATCGATGACGGCGGCGGGAGCGCCCGGGGCGGTCGCGGCAGCGGCGGCGGCCTTGGCCGCGGGATCAGCGGCGGGTTTGGCTTCCTTTTTGGGAGCCGCTTTTTTCTTTATTTCTTCAGACATAATACAAATTCAACGATTAATCGAGGAGAGCTTACTTCGCGGCGGCGCGCTGCACACCGACGGTGCGGCGGGGGCCCTTGCGGGTGCGGGCGTTGGTTTGGGTGCGCTGGCCGCGGACCGGAAGGCCGCGCATGTGCCGGACGCCACGGTAGCATTTGATACCCTGGAGGCGCTTGAGGTTCATGCCGATTTCCCGGCGGAGGTCGCCTTCAATCACATACTTGCCTTCCTGGATGGCGTGCACGATCTGGGAGAGCTGTTGCTCGGTCAAATCCTTGGCGCGAATGGCCGGGTCAATGTTGGCGCGCTCGAGAATCTCGACCGCGTTCGTTGGACCGATGCCGTAAATGTAGCGAAGCGCGATATCAATGCGCTTGTTGGGCGGAACTTCCACACCGATGATGCGTGCCATAAATTAGCCTTGCCGTTGTTTGTGACGTTTGTTGGTGCAAATCACGCGAATGATGCCCCGACGGCGCACCACTTTGCAGTGCTCACACATTTTCTTGACTGACGCGCGAACTTTCATTTTCTAAATCGTTTTTGTTTCGAGCAAAATCCGCCCCACCGACAGGTCATAAGGCGTCAATTGCAATTTTACCGTGTCGCCGGCGACTATTCCGGCATTGTTTTTTCGGGCCCGACCCGTCACGAACGCCGTCAAACGGTGTCCGTTTTTCAACTCGGCGAGGTAGGTACCGTTCGGCATAGCCGCCACCACCACCGCCGCCACTCGGAAGACTACTTCTCCGGGCATGTCAAAATCTCCGGCTGGCCCCCGGTAATTAATACCGTATGTTCAAAATGGGCAGATAGTGAACCATCTTGCGTCACCACTGTCCAGCCGTCTTTTAATATTTTTACGCTGGCCGAACCCACATTAACCATCGGTTCGATCGCCAAGGTCATCCCCGGACGCAACACCTGGTTGCTGGCCCGGTCGACAAAATTAGGAATCTGGGGTTCCTCATGCATCTTCCGACCGACGCCATGACCCACAAATTCCCGAACCACACTAAAATTGTTGCCTTCGACGTACTGTTGCACCGCACGGGAGATGTCCGTGACCCGGTTGCCCGACAGGGCCGCCGCAATGCCCGCGTACAGGGCGCGTTCCGTGACATCCATCAACCGCTGGGCGGCCACACCGCAGCCGCCGACGGCCACCGTTTTGGCCGTGTCCCCGATAAAACCCCGGTAAAAAACCCCGACATCCAAGCTGACGATGTCGCCAAATTTTACCAACCGCTCACCCGCCAAGCCGTGCACCACTTCCTCATTCACCGAGATGCAGGTGTGGCACGGAAACTTGCGATAGCCTAAAAACGCGCTTTTCGCCCCATGGGCGCGGATTATGTCCGCCGCCACAGTGTCAATCTGCCGGGTGCTGACCCCGGGTTTGATAAACGCGGCCACTTCGTTCAACACTTTGGCCGCTAATGCGCACGCCGGCCGCATTGATTCCAAATCCGATTCCGTTTTAAGGACAATCTTGCCCACAACGGTCGTTAGAAGCGTCCGCGGACGCGACCTTTCTTCAGAAAGCCGTCATAATGGCGCATCATCAGGTGTGATTCCATCTGGCGCATGGTATCGAGCAATACACCGACGGCGATCAAAATACTGGTGCCGCCGAAAAAGGTGGCCACGTCATAAGGGATGCCGAGCTCCTTGAAGAGGATGATCGGGATCGTCGCAATAACGGTCAGGAACAGCGCTCCGGCAAACGTAATGCGGGTCATGGCTTTGTGCAGGTAATCACTGGTCCCCTGCCCCGGGCGGACCCCGGGAATGTAGCCGCCGTTCTTTTTCAAATCATCCGCGATTTGCAGTTCGTTAAACTGGGTGGCAACCCAGAAGTAAGAAAAGAACAGGATCATCAAGGCGTACAGCGAGAGATAAAGCAAGGCACCCTCGTTCAAAGCCCGGGCAATGTCGCCAAAAAAGGCGATATTGAAGCGCTGGTCCAGAATCAGGAATATCTTCTGGGGAAACATCAGGATGGACTGGGCAAAGATGATGGGCATCACGCCGGCATAATTGACCTTGAGCGGCATGAAGGACGTGCCACCCGCGTACATTTTGCGACCCACGGCGCGCTGGGCATATTGGACCGGAATCTTCCGTTGCGCCTGGGTGATGGCGATGACGCCGGCAATCACGATGGCCAGCAGGATCACCAACAGCAAACCGGTGCCCATCACATGATAGCTGGCTTCAATGCCACCGGCGGGAATGAACATGTCGTGCAGCCCGGTAAACATCTTGGGCAACCGCGCCACGATGCCAATGGTGATGATGAGGGAAACCCCGTTGCCAATCCCGCGCTCGGTGATTTGCTCGCCCAACCACATCAGGAGCATGGAGGCGGTGGTCATCAACAATACGGCCTGGACGAGAAACCACCACATGTGGTCGTCACTGAACAGGACCAAGCGGCCAATATTGGGACCGAAAATTTTGTCCGGGTTTTCAAAGCCGATGGCGAACACGAGCCCCTGGATCAAGCAGAGCAGCACGGTCAAATAGCGGCTGTACTGGATGATTTTGGTGCGGCCGCCATCTTCGCGGGCCAGCTTGCTTAATCTGGGCCAGACGGCCGTCAACAACTGGATGATAATGGTGGCGCTGATGTAGGGCATGATGCCCAGGGTGCCGATGGCACCGTGTTCGAGGGCCCCGCCCGCGAACAGGTTGTACATGCCCATCAAACCGCCGCCCGCGTTGGACTGGCCGTTGTAATAATTGGACAACGCCGTGCCCGACAAACCGGGAATGCGGATGAAGGAAATGACCCGGCACACCGCCAAAATGCCAAACGTGAACAGAATCCGGGATTTAAGCTCCGGAATCTTGAAGCAATTGACGAACGTGTTGTAAATCGAGCGAAACATGAATCAATCCAGCTCAGGGCTTGACTGCTTCCACGGGTTTGGCCGCGACCAGCTCGCAGGTGCCGCCCAAGGCCTCGATTTTGGTTTTGGCGGACGCGCTGAAAGAATTGGCCACCACGGTCAGCTTTTTGGTCAGCGTGCCCGTGCCCAGAATTTTAAGACCGGCGGACTTGCCATTCGCCAGGCCGAGCGTGCGCAAGGCGGCTTCATCCACGCGGGCGCCATTGTCAAACGCCTCCAGCACACCGACATTCACCGGGCTGTAACGAACGGTGAAACGGGCGTTGTTGAAACCACGTTTGGGGATGCGGCGGATGAGGGGCATCTGGCCGCCTTCGAAACCAATGCGGATGGAACTGCCGGAACGGGCAGTCTGGCCTTTGCCACCGCGACCGCTGGTTTTGCCATGGCCGCTGGATTCGCCCTGGCCGAGCCGTTTGGTACGGTGCTTGGCTCCCGGACGGGGTTGTAAATTGTGCAGTCGCATAAAAATTAAATGGTGGCGGCAACGACGGCTTCGACCGGCGGGACCACAGGAACTTCAGTGGGTTTAGCTTTGCGGAACGTCAGGCCGCGGCCTTTGTAAATCTGCTCGCGCAGGCGCAGGCTGAGGAGCGCGTTCAAGGTCGCTTTCACGACGTTGGCGGCGTTGCTGGAGCCAAGGGACTTGGTCAGCACATCTTTCACACCGGCGGACTCGAGCACGGCGCGAACGGTTTTGCCGGCGATGATTCCCGTGCCGGGGGAAGCGGGACGCAGGAGAATCTTGGCGCCACCGTAGGTGGAATAGACTTCGTGCGGAATGGTGGCGTCCTGGAGGGACACGGGCTGCATCTGGTTGCGGGCCAATTCACCGCCACGGCGAATGGCATCCGCCACTTCGCTGGCTTTGCCCAGGGCGTAACCCACGCGGCCACGTTTGTCGCCAATGACCACAAGGGCGCTGAAATTAAACCGGCGGCCGCCTTTGACCACCTTGGAGGAGCGGTTGATGAAAACCACCTTCTCCATTAATTCCTCGCCGCCACCGCCGCCAAATCCGCCGTCGGATTCGCCGGGTTTACCGCGCCGGCCACCGCGTCCGCGAGGACCACGCTGGTCATCGCCACCAGGTTTTTTTACAATATCAGCCACAGTATTCTTCTTGGTTCAGGTTAAAATTGCAATCCGGCTTCACGGGCGGCATCCGCCAGGGCCTTGATTTTACCGTGGTAGCGGGTGCCACCGCGGTCAAACACGACCTGCTTGATGCCTTTATCGAGAGCGGTTTTGGCGGCCAGGGCGCCGATCACCTTGGCGCTGGTCACATTGGCGGCCAGGGTGTCGCGCTCGGGCGTGGCCTTGCCCAGGGTCGAGGCCGAGGCCAGCGTCACGCCGGCGTCGTCGTCAATGAACTGGACGTGAATGTTTTTGTTCGCAAAACAGACGGCCATGCGCGGACGCACGATGGAGCCACGGACTTTTTTGCGGATGCGCCAGCGGCGCAATTGCGCCAGACGTTGTTTTTTTTCAGTTCTCATGCATTTGGGCCACGGATTTTGCCGGGGCGTTAAATTAATTATTGGACGGTTTTGCCTTCTTTGCGCACCACATGCTCGCCGGCATAACGAACGCCCTTGCCCTTGTAGGGTTCCGGCGGATAATAACCACGGATTTCGGAGGCAACCTGGCCCACGACCCGCTTGTCCGGTCCTTCAATGGTGAGCTTGGTGTTTTCTTCCACCGTCACCTTGATCTGGTCCGGGATGGCATAGTTCACCGGATGGGAATAACCGAGGGAGAGGTTGACAACCTTGCCGACCACGGCGGCCTTGAAGCCGACGCCCTGGATCTCCAGTTTTTTGACAAAACCATCGGTCACACCCTTGACCATGTTGTTGACCAGCGCGCGGCTCAGGCCGTGCAGCGCTTTGGCCTGGGCGTCCTCGCCATCGCGGCTGACCAGAATTTTGCCGTCCTGGACCTTGAGGCTGGTGCGGTGGGGGAGTTCCCAGTCCAGTTTGCCTTTGGGGCCTTCGACGAGCACTTTCTGCCCCTTTACCTCGATCTTAACCTTCGGGGGAATGGCAATCGGTTGTTTTCCAATACGCGACATAAAATTATTACCAGATGTAGCAGAGGAGTTCTCCGCCCAGGTTTTTCTTCTTGGCTTGCGTTCCGGTCATGACGCCTTCCGAGGTGGAGAGAATGGAGACACCCATTCCGCCCAGGACCCGGGGGATTTCCGTGGAGCCCACGTACTTGCGCAAACCGGGTTTGCTGATGCGCTTCAAGCCCTCGATCACGGCCTTGCGGTCCTGATACTTGAGTTGAATTTTCAGCTTTTTGATGGTTTTGCCCTCAACGGAAACCTCGGAGACATAGCCTTCGCTCTTCAAGATATGGGCCACGCCCTCTTTGATGCGCGAGTGCGGCATCACGACCGCAGGCAGCAGCGCGCGGCTGGCATTGCGAATGCGGGTCAACAAATCAGAAATCGGATCGCTCATAAAAATTACCAACTGGCTTTCGTTACACCGGGGATCAAACCATTGAGGGCGCCTTCCCGGAAGGTCATGCGGGAGCAGCCGAACTTGCGCAAATAACCACGGCGGCGGCCGCTGAAGGAGCAGCGGTTGACCACCCGGGTGGGGCTGGCGTTCCGCGGCAGCTTGGCGAGGCCGGCATAGTCCCGTTTCGCCTTCAATTCAGCGCGGATCGCGGCGTACTTCTTCACCGTTTCCTGCTTGCGCTTGTTGCGCTCCAACCATGATTTCTTGGCCATAAAAATTATTTCTCAGCAAAGGGAAAACCCATCATTTTCAACAGATCCAACGCGAGGGCATCCGTGCCGGCGGTGGTGACCACCGTGATGTCCATGCCCTGCTGGCGTTTGATTTTTTCCAGTTCGATTTCGGGGAAAATGGTCTGGTCCGACACGCCGAAGGTATAATTGCCGCGGCCGTCAAACTTGCGGGGCGAGAGCCCGCGAAAATCACGAATCCGGGGGAGGGCGGCGGCGACGAGGCGGTCAAAGAACTCGTACATTTCATCGCGGCGCAGCGTGACGCGGCAGCCGATGACCTGGCCCTCGCGCAATTTGAAATTCGCGATGCTGTGGCGGGACTTGCTGGTGGCGGGCTTGCGGCCGGTGATCAGGGTCAAATCCTTGGCGGCGTCCTCGATGGCGCCTTTTTCCAGGGAGGCGCTCACGCCCATGTTCACCACGATCTTAACGAACTTGGGGATCTGGTGGACATTTTGGAAGTTGTGCTTGGCCTGGAGGGCGGGCACCACTTCGTTTTTATATTTATCGAACAGTCGGGCTTTCATTTTTTGGCATCACGGATTTGGCCGTGAAAATTCTTATAATATCAGGTTGTGGCCGGGGCGGTCGCGGGCGCGTGTTTCGCGGCGCGGGCGTCATAATTGGCGGCGGCCATCACGTTGGACAGGTGAATGGAGCCTTCGCGCTCGACAATGGCACCCTGCGGGTTCTGCTGGTTCTTTTTGGTGTGGCGTTTGATCATCTGCACGCCCTCAACGAGCACGCGCTCCTGCCGGGACAGGATGGTGATGATCTTGCCGCGCTTGCCTTTTTCCTTGCCAGCGAGGACGACCACTTCGTCACCTTTTTTCACATGAAACTTAGACATAACTTCAAATCACTTCGGGAGCCAGGGAGATGATCTTCATGAACTTCTTGTCGCGCAATTCGCGCGCCACCGGGCCGAAGATACGGGTGCCCTTGGGGTTCAATTCCTTGTCAATGATGACACAGGCATTGCGGTCAAAGCGCAGATAGGAGCCGTCGCTGCGGGGGATGATATGGCGGGTGCGGACCACCACGGCGTCATGAACCTCGCCTTTTTTGACGGAGCCATCGGGGGCGGCGTCCTTGATGTGAACTTTGATCACATCGCCGATGCCGGCATACTGTTGATTGCGGCCCAACACGCCGATCGCCCACGCGATTTTCGCGCCGGTGTTATCCGCGACATCCAGGCTGGAACGAATTTGCAACATAAAAAATTAATCAGGCGGCGGCCGGGGTTTCCTGGGCGGCGCGGTCGAGGACTTCGACCAGGCGCCAGCATTTCAACTTGGAGAGGGGGCGGGTTTCCTCGATGCGGACGGTATCGCCCACCTTGGCCTCGTTCTTTTCGTCATGCGCGTAGAATTTCTTGTACGAGGTGACGATCTTCTTAAATTGGGCGTGGGGGAAGCGGCGTTCCACGCGCACCACGATGGTTTTGGCCATCTTGTTGCTGACGACTTCGCCGACGCGTTCCTTGCGGTTGCCGCGGGCGGCAACGGCGGGGACGACCACTGGTTGGGTGACAGTTTCAGACATACAAAAAATCAGGCGGCTTTGACTTGGTTGCGCAATTGGGAAATGCGGGTTTCCAGACGGGCAATGTCTTTGCGCAGGGTCCGCAGCCGGGCGGGCTTTTCGAGTTGCGCGCTGGCCTGCTGGAGGCGCAGGTTGAACATTTCGTGGCGCAGGTCGCGGCTCTTGGCCGCCAGCTCCACCACCGTCATATCTTTGGATTCAGCAAATTTCATAAACAGTCAGTCTAGCTGGCGTGTTGGTGCCGCGCGATAAATTTCGTGCGAATCGGCAGCTTGGTCGCGGCGAGCCGCATGGATTCCCGCGCAACCGCCTCGGTCACGCCGTCAACTTCAAACAAAACATTCGCGGGCCGGATCACGGCCACCCAGGATTCGAGCGGGCCCTTGCCCTTGCCCATCCGCGTTTCGAGCGGCTTCTTGGTGAAGGATTTCTGCGGGAAAATGCGGATCCACATTTTGCCGTGGCGCTTCATGTTGCGCGCAATGGCCACGCGGGCCGCCTCGATTTGCTTGGTGTCCAGCCAGCAACGCTCCATGGACATCAAACCATACTCACCGAACGCCACCGTGCTGCCCCGGTAGGCGAGACCGGTGCGGCTGCCCCGGTGCATTTTGCGAAACTTTACTCTGGCTGGTTGCATTGACATAACAAAAATCTCGGCGGTCCAAATTATCCAATGGTTATCTCGGCGGCCGGCGCGGGGGCGGCCGCTTTTTGCGGCTTGTTGTCACCCTTGCAAATCCAGACCTTGATGCCAAGCTTGCCGTAAACGGTCAGGGCCTCGGCGAAGCCATAATCAATATTCGCCCGGAGCGTGTGCAGCGGCACCCGGCCCCAGTGATACATTTCCACGCGGGCCAGTTCGGCCCCGCCCAAACGGCCGGCGCAGCGAATCTTGATGCCTTCCGCGCCAAAATCCTTGGCGGTTTGCAGCGATTTCTTCATCGCCCGGCGGAATGACACGCGGCGTTCGAGTTGCAAGGCGATGTTCTCGGCCACCAACTGGGCGTCGAGTTCCGGCGTCTTGATCTCGACGATGTCCACATAGACTTCCTTGCCGGTCATCTTGCTGATTTCTTCCTTCAGCTTGTCAATTTCGGAGCCTTTGCGGCCAATGACCACGCCCGGGCGGGCGGTCAGAATGGTCACGCGGCAGCGGCTCGCGGCGCGCTCGATCAGGATCCGCGGCACGGAGGCGGATTCGAGCTTCTTTTTGAGCAGCGCGCGGATCTTGCGATCCTCGGTGAGCAGCGAGCCAAATTCTTTTTTGCCGGCGTACCATTTGGAACGCCAGTCTTTGTTGACGGCAACCCGCAGTCCGATTGGATTAGTTTTTTGTCCCATACCAATTATTCGTCCGACAAAGTGATTTTGATGTGACAGCGGCGTTTGAGGATCGGGCCGGCCGAGCCGCGCGCCTTCGGGGTGAACCGTTTGAGCGTGGTGGCCGTGCCGGCCACCGCTTCCTTGACCCGCAAGGTTTCCGCTTTGAGCTTGTTGTTGTTTTCCGCGTTGGCGATGGCGGAGTCCAGGGTTTTGGCGACGAGGCGCGCGCCTTTGCGTGGCACAAACTTCAGCACCGCCTGCGCTTCGAGCGCGGGCAACCCCTGAATCTGACGGACGACTTCCCGCATCTTCTGCGCGGACATCGGCACGTTTTTCAAAATGGCAAATACTTGCATAAGACTATTTCGCTTCCGCCTTCGCCGTGTGGGCGCCGTGTTTCTTGAAGGTGCGCGTCGGGGAAAACTC
>Ga0182012_10007054_pt1 | contig 11318 bp, 11 predicted proteins | sample 612S2SmetaG_FD_120486 | JGI IMG/M metagenome (GOLD analysis project Ga0182012, IMG submission 120486) | Permafrost microbial communities from Stordalen Mire, Sweden - 612S2S metaG | ecosystem: Environmental > Terrestrial > Soil > Wetlands > Permafrost | place: Sweden: Stordalen | collected...
AAATCCGGCAACCAAAATATCTGTCGCGAGACTTTTTGTTGCGCGATAATGTCGCTTTCCCTTCTCATGAGCGACACCGAGATCAAGTCCCTCCTCCTGAACGACAATCCCGGGTTTTGGGACGCCCTGGCCGCGCGGACGGCGCGGGCCACCGACTTCGACGAGCTTTTTCGCCTTTCCGGCTTGCGCAAAAAGGCACACGCACGACGGCTCGCCCGGCCAGGTGTAGTGCACGAAAAATTGCGGCTCGCGGTCATGGGTGGCTACAGCCTTTATCCGCTCCACGACCTGCTTGAGCACCTCTGCGAAATGGAAGGATTTCCCTGCGAATTGTGGAGGGGTGATTTCGACAATTACATTTCCGAAATCATGGACGAGGCGGGCGCCCTTTATCAATTCAACCCGCAGGTGGTGCTGCTGATTCCCCCGGAGCATCGCTGCAAATATCCGGGCAAGCTCACCGATGCGCGTGAAGTCCACCAGGCCGAGGCGGGGCGGTTCGTCAATTCGCTCCTCGAACTTGCCGGCAAGCTTCACGCCAAAACGTGCGCGGAGATCATCCTCACGAACTTCATGCTTCCGGCGCGACATGATTTGGGCGGCTACCGTGGCCGTACGCTTGGCTCGGATTGGAGTTTTCGCAAGTGGGTCAACCTTGAGCTGGGCCTCAACGCGCCGCCTTTCCTGCACATTTGCGACCTCGAATTTCTCTCCCATCGTCACGGTGGGATGCAGGTCCGTGACGACCGCGCCTGGTTCGAAAGCAAGCAGCCCGGATCGGCCGCGCTATTGGCGGAGTTGGCGCGGGAAGCCGCGCACATCATCGGCGGCCTGCGGCGCGCACCGAAAAAAGTGCTCGTGCTCGATCTCGACAACACGCTCTGGGGCGGCGTGGTGGCCGACGACGGCCTGGAAGGCATCGAGGTTGGCGACACCTCGCCCCGGGGCGAGGCGTTCAAGGCTTTTCAAAAATATATTGCGACGCTGAACGAGCGCGGAATCCTACTGGCGGTGGCGAGCAAGAACGATCACGCGAAAGCCGCCGAAGTTTTCCAGAAGCATCCCGAGATGGTCCTGCGCCTCGACGACTTTGTCGCCTTCAAGGCGAACTGGGAGCCGAAGTCCGACAACATCCGGCAGATGGCCCTCGATCTCGATCTTGGCTTGGACAGCTTCGTCTTCGTCGACGACAACCCCGCCGAGGTGGAAATCGTCCGGCAATTCGCGCCGGAGGTCGCCACGATCCTACTCGGGCCGGACCCGTCGGAGTACGTCGCCCAGTTGCAGGATTGCCGGCTCTTCGAACCTCGCAACATCACCTCCGAGGACGTTGCGCGCACCGAGCAATATCAATCCGAAGCGCAGCGCAAAGCGCTCTTCGCCACCGTCACCGACATGGACGCCTACCTGGAATCGCTCGCGATGGAAGGCGAGATCGCCGAGTTCACGCCCCTCGACATCCCTCGGCTCGCCCAGCTCATCAACAAGAGCAATCAGTTCAACCTCACCACCCGGCGGCGCACCGAGGCCGATCTGCACGCGCTGACGCAGGACCCCGACTACTCCTGTTTTTCCTTCCGGCTCAAAGACCGCTTCGGCGACCACGGACTGATCTCCGTCGTCATCGCGCGCAAAGTGAAGACCGTCCTGACCCTCGACACCTGGCTGATGAGCTGCCGCGTGCTCAAAAGGCAGGTGGAAGACGAGGTGCTCAACGAAGTCGTGCGCCGGGCCGTCGCCATGGACTGCACCGCCATCGAAGGCGTCTACCTGCCCACGGCAAAAAACGAAATGGTCCGCGACTTTTACACGCGGATGGGGCTCGCGTTGACACACGAGGATGCGGCCTGTAGAAAGTTCGCGCTGCCGGTTGACCAGTTCGAGCCTCACGCCACTAAAATCAAAGTCATCCGCCGACCCTCATGAGCCAGGCCGAAATCATCGCCAAACTTCAGCCCGTCTTCGACGACATCTTCCTGGAGCCGGTCAAGCTGACTCCCGCCCTGACAGCCAAGGATGTGCCCGAGTGGGATTCCCTCACGCACATCTCGCTGCTGCTGTCGGTGGAGAAGGCGTTCGCGATTCGTTTTCGCGTCGGTGAAGTCGAGGGCACCCGCAATGTGGGCGAGTTTGCCGATCTGATCGGCAAGCGCATTCAGGAGCGCTGATGCCTCCGGCGTTTTCCTCTCCACGGCAGGCCGCAGGGTTTGCCCTGCTTCTGCTTCTCACGCTCGTGTCGCCGCCACTGGCCGGCAAATTGGGCCTGCTTCCGCCGCTGGAGCAGGCTTACGCCTCCTACGCGTGGGGCAGCGGCTCTTATCCCTACCAGCAAGATCAAATTTTCCACCAGAAGGGCGACATCGACATTCTCTTCATCGGCTCCTCCCACATGAACTCGGCCATCGATCCACAATATGTGGAGGATCATTTGAGTCAAAAGCTGGGACGGCCGGCCACCGTCATCTCGCTCTGCTGGGGCGGGGCGGGCTTTGATGCGCTTTATTTTGTCGCATCGGATGTTCTGCAACATCGCAAGGTCCGCATGCTCGTCTTTTACGATGACCACGGCAAGGGCGAACCGTTCCCGCTCTCGTGGCGGTTTGTGCGCTGGAGCGACCGCACCGAAGCGCTCTCCGACCTGCCCTGGCGTTTTCAGGTCGCTTATTATTACGGCTCCATCATCGGGATGCCGCGAAACCTGTTCAACCGGCTGGTGCCCTCCCTGCCTATCGATCTGTCTCCAGGCAAAAAAATCGAAATCGCACAAGACGAGTTCCATCCGCCCTTCAAATGGCTCGGATTGAATTCCCCTCCCGCCGCCGTCCCGCTGCAAACCGGCGCGAAGCCATCGGACGTTTGCGTCTATTCGCCCGTTACCAAAGCGGAATTCGATTTTTCGGGTCGTTCGGCGCCGTTCTTCCAGGTCTACTTTGCCAAGAAACTGGTCGCGCTCGCCGAGGCCCACCAAACCCGGCTCGTCTGCCTGAACATCCCCATTTTGACCGATCAAAAAAAGGACGTCATTTCGCAGGGCTCTCTCTGGCCTCAAGTCTTCAGCTCGCATTCCGCGCTGGTTGGAATTCCGCCGACGAAGTTGTTCGCGGGCATGAGCAGCGAGGAAGCCGCCGGACTCTACCGCAACTGGGCCCATCTCAACGACAAGGGACAGGCCTACTTTACCTCTATCGTGACGCCCGCCATGATCCAACTTTATGAGCAATTCAACCCTTGAGCGGCTCATCTATGCCGCGGTGATCGTGTTGTGCGTGATTGCCTTGGTGCTCGTGGCTTTTTCCCCATCGCTGGATACCGACACGCGGGTGGTTTACCAGGGATTCTAGAAGCCGGCACATGATCCCTCTCTACCTCATTGCGGGGATTCTGGTTTATGTCCTCGCCGCACGACTCATCCTTGCGCGGCTGAAAGGCTCCCTGAGGGAAGCCCTCTTCGCCCTGATCAATGTCGCCGGCTATTACGGCTTTTTTGTTTACAAGAACAGCGGCTTCGGCCTGGCCTTTTGGCTTTATGGAATCATGGTCCTGGTTCTCTACGCGACCATGCATTTCTACGCGCAGAGGACGGACTGGAAATTGTGGTTGGCCTTTTTTGCGCCTATCCTCGCGCTGGCTTTCGTCCGTTACATCCTCACTTCCCATTTTATCGGGTTGCTCGGTTTTTTCCCCGCCACGCTGCGGAACCTAACCCTCGTCATCCCAACCTATTTCGTGGGCATGTCCTATCTGGCTTTTCGCTGCAGCCGCCTCGTGTTGGAGGTGCGCAACGGCGCGGTGCCCAAACCCGGCTTCTGGGAATATCTCGGGTTCTGCTTTTTTGTCCCGACCATGCCAGTCGGACCGATCAACACCTACGGCAACTATCGCCGTGGCTTTGAACCGGTCCCGCCTCACTTTCCCGTGGGCCGGGCGCTTTTGCGCATTCTCGTCGGCTGCGTCAAATACCTTTACCTCGGGGCCATCTTCAACCAACTAAGCTACGGCGGCCTGCTCCTCGACGACCATTACCATCCCTGGTTCGAACTGCCCATCGCCGCGGTTTTTTATTACCTCTACCTCTACTGCAATTTTTCCGGATTTTGCGACGCCGCCATCGGCGTGGCCGGCCTGGTCGGCATTCCGGTTCCGGAAAATTTCCAGGACCCCTTCGCCGCCCGCAACGTCAAGGATTTCTGGAACCGGTGGCACATCACCCTCTCGCACTACATGCGGGACATCGTCTTCTCCCCCCTCTCGAAATTTCTAGCGCGGCTGATGGGCCACGAACGGGTCGACCATGCCATCGCCCTGACCATCATGATTGTCTTCCTCCTAGTCGGAATCTGGCACGGGGTTGGCGGCCACTACGCCGCCTTCGGCCTGGTTCACGGCATCGGCGTCACCATCAACCACTACTACACCATCGCCCTGAAAAAGTGGCTCGGTCGCGACGGCTTCAAGGCCTATAATGCCAACCGGTCGATTCAGGCCATTGCCGTTGTCCTTACCTTCTTCTATGTCGCCGTCAGCATGTTTTTTTTCGCCAACACCTCCGTGGAAATGAAGGAAATCATTTCCGAAATGCGCTGGTGACCATGAACCCATTGAAGCTCATCTTTCATCACTTCGGCCTCGCGGTGAAACAGCCCGCCCCCGCCATCGCCTTTTTGTCGGCCCTCGGCTGCCGCATCGGCGAGCCGGTATTCGATCCCGAACAAAATGTCCATCTCCTCCTCTGTTCGCGCCCCGATCACCCCGCGGTCGAGATCATCTATCCGGGAAACGGCCCCGGGCCGGTCGATGCCCTGATCGAGCGTCACACCTCCGGCATCATCTATCATCTTTGCTACGAAACGCCCGATCTTGCCCAGACCCTCGAACAGTTCGAAAAGGCCGGGATCCGCGCCGACTGCGTTTCATCGCCCAAGCCGGCGCTTCTCTTCCACGGGCGCAAGGTCTCCTTTTACCGGGTCAAAGGCATGGGCCTGATCGAAATTCTCGAATAATCCCGCCCCGCGCGCGATCCCAACGGGCCGTCCGGGTCAATTGCCCGCCGGCGCAAGCATCTCGCTCTTCTGAAACGTGGGCACGATCTGCGTCGCGAAATCTTTCATCACCCCGAGTGTCTGGTCCCGATTGAGCCCGTTGCTTTGCAGGTTGTCGGTCACATAGGAAAAAAAACAGACCGCAGCCCAGCGATGAGCCCGGCCATGAATGACCCGGTCCCAATTGCTGAGAAAAATGCGCGTGAAATGGGAGGGCGTCGTCACGTTGTCGCCGACAAACCAATAGAGGTAAAACGCCTTGACCAGAATGCGCTCATTATTATTTCCCAACGCATAGCGTTCCAGCCACAGGTTCCGCGCGATCAGCTTGTGGCCGGAGGCGAGTTGAATGGGAACGTTCTCCTGGTGCACGATGTCCCACCCCTGACCTTGCAAGCACGCTTCCGGGCGATGAAGACTGCGCTGCTGCGCGCCGCTCAAAACAATCGTGCACTGAATCACGTGCCCGCGCAAGTCGTCGTAGTTTTTCCGCGCGAATTCGGTGTCCGAAGGCAGCGCGTCCCGTTCGAACTGGTTGATCTTGGCGGGCCGGCCGAAATAGTCCCCCACCGTATCCGGCAACGCCATCACCACTCCGGCCTGAGGCTGGAGAGTCAGGGGAGGCTTGATCCAAAGCGCGATCCCCAAAAGGCCGAGGATGAGCAGGAGAACACCGGAACGCCAAAGGGGAACTCCGCGCTCTTCGCCGGCCGCAGAGCGGTCCCCGGAACCCGCCGATAGCTTATTGAGCACGGGCGCCGACATCGCCATGGAGAAGAGAGACGAGAAGAACATAGAGAAATCGAGGCTAGGAGGCGGGATGCCCGTCGGCGGGCTGGTCTGGCGCGCCTTTCCAATTCCGGGTCAGGCACCAGCCCAAGAAGAATTCGGCCCCCAGCGCCACCACATAAACGGCCATCCCACAAGCTTCATGAAACCAGGATGGATTATCCGACGTGCCGACGGCAAACGCCGTGCCCAGCCAAATGCTGCCGAAGACCAAAAGCAAAACGCGAACGAGATTGCCCACAATCGCCAGCGGAAACGCGCTGAGGAACACCACCCATTGCTGCCACAGCCGCGGCAGGCCCAGATAGCCGTAAAGCGCGGAAAACATCAGTAGCGCGAATAGAGAACGGATGCCGCTGCACGGATCGGCGATGTCGATTTCAAACCGGTCCCCCAGCCGAAGGCCCCGGGCCGCATCCGGCGCCGAAAGCAACGCGGTTCCGCTTTGCACCGTGGGCACGCCGAGCGCGGGAAGGAAATGGCCGGCCATCGTGCTCATGTCCATCCGCAGTGGAAATGAAACAATCGGGTCGAGGAAAGGCACGGGCCACGCGAAAAAGAAAAAGACCCAAGGGAAAAGCAAAATCCAAAACACCTCCGTTCCCCAGAACCAAAGAATCGTCCCGGCCAGAAGTATCTGCAGCGCGGCATAACCGAAATATTGGTTTTCCGCCCGCAACCCGAACCAATAAACCGCCATGCCCAGGAGGATCCAGACCAGCGCGAGGTTGCTGCCCCGGATCCGCGTCGCGGCGATCTCCCGGCGCCGGAGAAAAACCATCACGGCAAAAACCACCGGCACAAAAAGGCAATAGCTGAAGTCGACCGTTGCGTTGTGCGAGCCGGTCGGGCCAAATTGGGTAAGGTCAAGGATCAACCCAGCCAGCGGACGCTTGATTTCCCCCAAACTCGACGAATAGGGGATCAGGCCGGCCAGCACGATGAAAAAAGCCGCGCAGCAGGCGAGGGGAATCACCCAGAGACGCGCGTGTTTGGTACGGAGAAACTCCATTATTCCCTGTTATGATACGGTTGCCCCCAACTTTGACAAGCCCAGGCACTTTTCACCGGATTTTCAGAGACGGAATTAGCCCGCGCTCCGTCGGCCTTACATTAATTCCCGATAAATATCGGCCGTCTCGCTCAGCCACCGCTTTTTGGAAAACCGCTCCTCCAAATGCCGTCGCCCGGCCAATCCCATCTCCTCCGCCCGCTCGGGATGCGAGAACATTTCCTCCATCCTCCGGGCCAAATCCTGCGCGTCCCGCGGCTGGGCCAAAAGTCCGTGGACCCCGTCACTGATCAGCTCGGGAAGTGCGCCGATCCGGTGAGCGACGACCGGCCGACCATGGGACCACGACTCGAGCACGACCATGCCGAAAGGCTCCATCCAAATCGAGGGCACGACGGAAAAGAGCGCCTCCCGCCAATATTGCTCCTTTTGTTCCCGTTCAACGAAGCCGATCAATTGGACTCCCTTGAGCTCGCGAGCTCTGCGCTCCAAACGCGCCCGTTCCGGGCCGTCGCCCATGATGAACAGTTTTCTTTCCCCGCCCTGGAGCAGCTTCCACGCATCCAGCAATTCATCGACCCCCTTTTCCGGCGACAGCCGCCCGACAAACAGCGCGGTGGGTGATTTCGACGGCGGCAGGGAAGGCTGCTCCGCCTCGAAAAAATGATGGATCACCCTGATTTTCTCCGCCGGTATTCCCATGCGCACATGCTCCCGCTTTTGCGCCTCGCTGAGAGCCACCCAGCAAAACACTTTTTCAAACAAGGGCAGCTTGCGGATACGGCCCGTGATCAGCCCCATCCATCCGCTTTGCAGCCGGCTGTTCCTCCAGCAGGCGGTGGCAAAGGCCGGCCAGAAATTTCCAGAAAGACAACGCTGGCACGGCTCGCCGTGATTCAAGAAGAAGCCATTCACGCACGAGAGCCGGTAATTGTGCAGATAATGCACCACCGGCACGTTGATCTTGAGCGCCATCTCATAAACCACCGGTGACATCGCCGGAAAAATGTTGTGGATTTCCCAGACATCGAACGAACGGGCCGTTTGCAATCGCTCCAACTCGGATAAAACTTCGGAGTTGTGGAATGATTTCCAGGCGATTTGCAGTTTCGAAGCCGTCCCCTGCCCAGTCAGCTGCGACGTCGAATAGAAAAAGTCTTCCACGTCGTGTATTTCCCGGAGAGCCCCCCCGATTTGACCCACCACACCCTCCTCACCGCCGTATTGGAGATACCGGTTGAAGATTTGCAGGATGCGCAGCCGGCGGGTGGTCATATTTTCAATGAGTTATCGGCTGACGGAAAGACGGTTCCACCAAACGGCGGTTGGTTTCCTCACCTCAAAAGTCGTTCGGACCGAGGGATTGACCAGCGTAAAAACCGCGTACGAAAAAGGCCTGGGCCAATAGCAGCCGGACAGGAGTTTCCGGACGCGATAAATCCCAGCCCAAAGCGGCGCCAGCGCCCGCGCCCAGCCCGGAGCGGAAGTCCTGACTTCGCCGGATTCGCGCCGGGCGTTGGGCGACAGGTTCATGTTCTCCCCGGTATCGGTAAACACGCTGGTGAAAAGGCCCAGCGTGGCAAAGGGAATCCCTTTTTCCATCAGACCCAGGACCCAGACGCAATCTCCAAGATCCCGGTACCGGGTGTCGAAGTAATGTTGCTTTCCCTCGAACACCCGGCGCCGGACGAAGGTCGCCGCCGTGAAGACGTTCGTGTGGCACACCTTCGTGTGGTAGTAGAAGGGGCGGATCACCTGGCGTGAGCAAAGATAGGAGCCGTCGGGCTTGACCAGGATGCAGTCGGCGAACAGAACATCGATCTCCGGATGGTCTTCGAAAAACCGGGCGACTTTCCCCACCGTCCCTGGCAGGTACTGTTCATCGCAGTTGAGGTAGGCGCAAATATCGCCGGTGGACCGCTTGAACCCGCGATTTACCGCGTCATACATGCCGTTGTCCTTCTCGGCCGCCAGTCGCGCGCCGGGAAATTTAGCGACCACCGCCGCCACCTCTTCGCCTGAGCAATTGTCCTGCACGATATGCTCGACGGTGAAGTCGCCCTGCTGGTCCGCCACCGAGGCCAGGCAAAGCCTAAGCCATTGCGGCTGTTTAAAGCTGGGAGTGACGATGGAGAACTTCATGTCCGTCCCATTGAATCAGAATGCGGCGGCAACCATAACATCAATCCGAGAAAGAGATAGATGCAGGCCGCGCCGACCCATTCCCAAAGGGCCGCGCTGTTCCAGAGCGAGTGTTTCACCAACTGGTAGGTGGTTGAAGAAAGAAGTTCGTAGGCGAAAACCAGCGACAACCGGCTTGTGACCAACGCTGTGACGGGAATGATTACCAGGACAATCGCGATGCAGCGAAACCAGGGCGGAGTTCGCGGCAGCCGCAGGACGACGCCGAGGTACAAAAGCAGCGACAAACAAAAGGCGACGCCTGAAATTTGCGCCAGGTGCTCATGGCTCCGGCCCACGCCCAGGACGCGATAATGACCCGGCACGACCAGCGCCGATAAGATGAGAAAAACCGCGCCCACCAAAAATAGCTTCCCGGCCCACCCCGACCATCCGGACGCATCCGGCCCCAATCGCTGTTGCAATCCGCCGATCAGCCCGATCAGGAGAAGTCCGCTCACGGCCAGTCCAGAGCAGGCGATGCCGTAGGCGTGCGGATTGTCCCGTGGCGAGGCCAGCGAGGAGATCACGTCGCGGCGCCAGTCGTAGGGACGCGGAAAAAAATGGGCGGCCCAGATCAGGCTGCCAAAATAGCAGACTCCCAAAGCCATCCATATTTTCGCGGGCCGGATCAACTGCATAATGAAGCTTTCAGTCTCAGGAACAACCCGGGACCGTTGTCTTCATACCCCCGGCGGCGGTGCCGTTCAACGCCAGTGATGCCAGTAGGGACCAAACATGATACCCACCCCCACCACCGGCGGGGGAGGCGGATAGGGGCCGCCGGGAGGAAAGGGCGGAGCCGTTTGCACCATGTAATCGATCACGCTCTGGGAAACGCCCGACTTCTGCAGGTAATCGATATCGGGCGGGGAAAGATAATAAATCGTGCCGTGATCGCGGATGTAACGAATGATGATGGCGTCATTCACATGCGCATGGCCTATCGAGGCGATATCGGAAACGCTCAACGGATCCCCATGCATCATCTTGTCGTAAATCGCCGGGGAGACACCGCTTCTCGCCACCGTGTTGTAATCGGCCTGTTGTTCTTCACTGGGCGCGCAGGCCGCCAGCAAAAGAATCGAGGGAACAAGCCAGTACGCCAAGTGCTTCAGGCCATGAGGAAGGAAAGGCTTTTTCATGACAATAAAGACGCCCGGAAGCACCTCAACCTTCATTACTTTTTGGATAGATAACGTAAGTGAACCGCCGGATTTATTGCGACGGAGGCGTGGCGGCTGACGGGGACGCGGCAGGCGACGGCGACGCGGCGGCCGGCGGGGATGTGCCGGTCAGTTCGTAGATGGCCTGCCACTTGGGCGTGTTCAAATCTTCAATATCCTCGCTCAGCCCCCAGCATCCATAACGGCTATACGCGCCGCAATGCGCGAAATACATGTAGAGGTCGCCGCCATGAGCGAACCAGTTGTCGCGCGCGTCGTGAATGATGAGGTCTTTCATGGCGGGATCGCGATTGGACAGGATGCGATTGGCGACGTTGTCGGTTTTGCCCCCACCCACGTCGGGGCCGATTTCGTACTCAAAATATTTCAGTCCGTACTGGTCGGCGACGGAGTGAAGGGCGCTGCGGGCGGCCACATTACTGTCGCTGTCGGCGCGCATGGCGGCGACCAGTGCGGCTTCGTCGGCGTTGGGCGCCGCCAGGGAGGTGTTGAAGTAGGGGGCGTCGGCCACGGCGTAGAAGTAATCCTTCGGGGGACCATACGTCGTATTCACCCAATCCAAGACATCGGCGAAATGAGTCTGGGCATTGCCTGCCAGGGAGGCGAAGACGGGACGGATGCGGGAGGCGCCGTCGGGGCCGAAAGTGTCGCGAAAGATGCTGCCGATTTTGATCAGAGCATCCGCGTGGCGGCGGCGGGCCCAGACTTCCTGGTCGGTCGAGCCGTCGTTATTGAGATTGGGATAACCATGGTTCACTTCGTCGATGGCGGCGTGCTTGTTGTAGCTGTACTGGGGGAAGCCCCAGTTCCAGACTTCGTTGCTGTGCTCAATGTAGATGTTGGTGGTGGGTGGGAGGTTGTCCTTGAGCAATTGGGCGAGATTCTTGACGTAGTCGTCGCTGGCGGCGATAGGGATGTTGATCCAGATGTCCTTGCCGGTAAGCTTGGCGAGTTCAATGACGTACTCCCAGGCCACGCCATATTTATTGCCGTATCCGACCTGGGTGGCCTCGACGGGGAGACGGCGGTCGGCCCACTCCAGCGTGTGCTGGCCGGGCTCGTCGTAGTCGCCGGGGTTGTAGTTGGTGTCCATCCAGTCCATGAACCGGA
>Ga0182012_10007055_pt1 | contig 11318 bp, 5 predicted proteins | sample 612S2SmetaG_FD_120486 | JGI IMG/M metagenome (GOLD analysis project Ga0182012, IMG submission 120486) | Permafrost microbial communities from Stordalen Mire, Sweden - 612S2S metaG | ecosystem: Environmental > Terrestrial > Soil > Wetlands > Permafrost | place: Sweden: Stordalen | collected...
GCCGAAGACAGCCCGATTTTGGCGGGAAAAGAGGAGCCATGCGGATTGCTCTGCGAACGGATTCACAACGAGCTGGGCGCGCGGACACTGGCGACGTATGTCAGCGATTTCTACGCGAATGAGCCGGCGATTACTGTGAACAGCTATGGCGAAGGCAACGCGTATTACCTGGGAACGCAGCTTTCTGAAAGCGGTTTGGCGGGTACGCTGATTTCGATTGCGGCGACTTGCGGCATCAAGACATTGGCGAAAAACCATCCGGGCAGTGCGCTGGAAGTTGTCGAGCGAGTAACTGAAGATGGCGCTGTTTTGACATTTGCGCTGAATCATGGTGAAACCGCGCTAATCTTTCAATTGGAAAACGATGCGAAACATATCGACTTGTTAACCGGATCGATACATGAGGGTGCAATTGAGCTTACGAAATACGGAGTCGCAATACTGAAGCCAGTTTAGGATTGGAGCGCATTGTTTGGATTTTGTAAACGAGTCCGGCACCGAGCAGCGCAGCTACTGGGTGTCTCTGTTAAACAAGATAGCGTCGCCTGTGCTGACTGCTCTCTCCGAGCGCAGACTACGCGAGGCTATGCCTATCGAATCCAAGTTCGGAGAGAGTGATCGCTTTGATAGGGCGAGCTGCAGCCACCTTGAGGCGTTTTCTCGCCTGTTGATGGGCATTGCTCCGTGGCTGGAGTCGGTTGCTGAGCACCCGGAGGAGGAGCAACTACGGGCTCATTATGCTTCACTCGCACAACTTTCGTTAGACGCCGCAACCAATCCAGACTCTCCTGACCGAATGAATTTTGGATCGGTCACCCCGGGTATGAAGGACCATGGGCGCAGCCAGGCCCTTGTGGATACCGCGTTTCTTGCGCAGGCGATTTTGCGAGCGCCGAATCGACTCTGGCACGAACTCTCACCAAATGTGAAGGGGAATCTCGCGCGATCTCTCGCAGAATCTCGACAGATTGCTCCCGGAGAAAGCAACTGGCTGTTGTTTAGCGGAGCAGTTGAAGCGGCGCTCGCTGCTACGGGAAATGCATGGAATCGCGGGCCGGTGGAATATGCGGTAACGAGGCATGCAGAGTGGTACAAGGGTGACGGCGTGTATGGCGACGGGCCGCATTTTCACTGGGATTATTACAATAGCTTTGTAATCCAGCCGATGCTGCTGGATGTGCTGAAGGCGGTCGAAACGCGCGACTCAGACGGATATGCAATTGGATATTCTGAAGCGCTATTGCGGTCTCGACGTTATTGTACGATTCTGGAACGGCTTATTTCGCCTGAGGCGACCATACCGCCCGTTGGCCGGTCTCTCACATACCGTATGGGGGCAATGCAGACGCTCTCGCAAGTGGCGCTGATGGATCAGTTACCCGCAGTGCTAGCGCCGTCGCAGGTGAGATGCGCTTTGACTGCGGTAATTCGGCGGCTTATGGAAGCTCCGGGAACGTTCGACGACAACGGCTGGCTGAAAATTGGATTCTGCGGAACACAGCCGGCGCTCGGCGAGCCTTATATCAGCACGGGCAGCCTCTATCTATGCAGCGCGGCATTTCTCCCGCTGGGCTTGCCCGAGTCGCATCCGTTTTGGTCCGCCCCGTATCAGTGGTGGACTTCCGTAAGGATATATCAGGGGGACGATATCAACGCCGACCACGCGCTTTAAGAGTGTTCCGCCAGCAGCTTCGCTGCAACTGGGGAGGCGTCGGGATCTTTGAACGAGACTACTTCCTTCCATTCCGCCCGCGCATCGTCCGCTCTTCCAAGGGACCAGTACGCCGCCGCTTTGTTTTCGTGCGCAGTCGCATCCACATCATTGATCGCAAGCGCCTGATTTGACTGCTCGAGACTGGCGTTCCAATCCTGCATGTGCAAGTAGACGTCGGCCAGAGCGTCGTGAGCGCCCTCGACAGCCTGCTGATTGGTTTCCTTGCCGAGTTTGTCTGCGCGCAATGCGCTGTAACCCGCCGACAGCGAGTCGCTATACCGACCTGATTCGTCAAGGTCAGCGCAAAGACCCTCCCAGGCGACCGCATTGTAAGGGTCGAGTTGAACGACTCTGTTCAAGTTTTGGGCGGATAATGCAGGTTTGTCTTCTTTACGGTAAATCGTACCGAGATCGAGGAAGGGAAAAGAATCGTCCGAATTAATTTCGCTGGCGATTGTCAACTCCTGTACTGCTGCCGCCAGATTACCCTCGCTCTGCAGCAGGTCGCCAAGGCTGTAGTGCGCGTCCGGGAAATAAGTATCGAGCGCAATCGTTCGCCGCAGCTCCAATTCTTTTGCCTTATTGTTGTTTGCTTGTCCAAAGGCGTAGGCGAAATCGCTGTGCAAGGCGGGTGAGTTGGGGAGGAAATGCGCGGCGATTTGATAATCGGTAAGAGCTTCTTCCATACCGTTGGGATCACGTGCGAACACAAGCATCCTAGCAAGGTCCCAATGGACAAAAGGATCGTTGGGATATTTTTGCGCGAGCATTCTTTGATGCATTATTGTGTTCGCTAGAACCCAGGACGCCATATTGGCGTAGCTAACTGAACCCGAATCCGACGAAGCCCTTCCGAGATCGTCGACAGCGTTCATGGCGTCATCGATATTGCCGTAAATTCTGGCTGTTGAGCGCTGTGCCGCACGCTCGAGAGCTTCTGGATAGTTGTCCCATTTTGGAAGGTAGAGCTCGATCTCCTGGTAATCCACTTCGGATGAGTTTGGGTCAAGTTTTTCGGCTTGTTCGAACGCGATAACTGCGGCGTCCCGATCCGAGTTGAACGACGAAGCGATTCCTAGTTCAAACCAAGCGTGCCCATAGCTGGGATCTAGATCGGTGGCATACCTTAATTCGCTCTCGGACTTCGCATAAAGCGGAGGAAGGTTTGTCCATTCAGTCCCGCTAAAATCGTCCGGCAGCCGGCTGTCGCGAACGTCTTTGGCAATGAGTGAGAGAGTTTCAGCGGGAACGATCCACGAATCCGGATTGTCGGGCGAATCCATTGCCGCGCGAACTGCGGCTGACAGCTCTTCGAGACGCGATCCCCACAGTCGCTGTTCCCACACTTCCGTGTAAGCGAGGAGTCCGTTGTAGGGATCTTTGCCAAAGAGAGCTTTGTCGGCGGCTGCATAGCTGCGGAGGGCTCCGCAGTGATGTTCAGCAATGGCGCTGATGGCGATGGCGTTTGTGGGGGCCAGTTTGAGCAAGGAGCGGACGGTGTTATCCAGCACTATCTGGTCTTTTGCTGCTCGCGAGTACAGCAGTTCAAGGGCGGCGACCGGATTCTGTGCGCTGAATTGTGACAGTAAAAGCAAGTCCGGATCGGCCGGTTCCGGGTTAAACGCCAGTTTCCCTGTAGTAGTAAGGTCTTCTGCGGTGAGCGAAGCGGCTGGAATTTGCGGTGAGGATATTCCGAGATCGATATCAATGCTCCGCGCGATCCGCGGCAAGTTTTCAGAAATCTGGTCAAACGAGCCGGTTTGCTTGACCGAAGGGCCTACGGTGTTTAAGAACGGCAGCTGGTAAACCTGATAAGTAAGAGTGCAGTTTGCGCTTGATCCGGTGATGGTCCCGCACGCGATATGCGTAACGCCGGTAATCGGCCTGAGGCGCCTGGCGTCGTTTGGCGACAGCTGAATATTATCGCGTCGGAGTTCCTGCTTTATTCTCTCGAGGTCAGACCATAATGGCGATCTGCTCAATTCCGGCTGCCCGGCTGCGACAACATGCAGCCATCTACCGCAGCCGATTCCGAAATTGGAAATACTTGCAGAGTTGGTGCCGTTGACCACTGGCTCGCAAACAAATAATCCGGTTTTCGACGGGAGAGGAGCGCCGGTTCTCGCGGACGTGATAGCGTTGGGAATTGGCAGGGCCATCTGGGCTGCAATTGACGCAATTTGATCGACATCCGCCGGAGTGGGCGGAAAAACGGACGGCGGGAGCGGAAGCAGGCTCTTCGCCGCGTTTGGTGCGTCGAACAGAGCGAATGTGGGACTCAAGTTCTCTGGAACGGCTTCGGAATTCGGATAGATAATCGGAGGCGCCGGAGACTGATACAGGTTGGTCTGCTGACTGTTGTGCCTGGCGGAAAACATAAATATTGTTATCGCCGTAATGCCGCAGAATGCAATGGCCGCCGTTGCAATAGTCGCAGGGCGCTTGAAGACAGGTGTTTTTTCGTTCATAAGTGATGCTTCGAGGTGGGTACATGCAGACGCTTGCGAAACGTTACTCTTGTTAGCGAAATCTTTGCAGACATGTCACCGATTCGGTGATAATTTACCAGAATATACATGTAATCTCCATAACACTCATTGGAGTTTTCCTATTTAAGGCTTAAAATACTCGGATACTGCGAGAGCTGTTATGAGAAAATACATGCGAGAATTTCAGGAGCATCGACAAAGACAATGAAACCAATCGAGACACTGTCAACGGAATCTGGCGGCGCTGCCTTAAATCTGCCTGATCTTTCTTCGGAATACTCACTTTCTTCGGAACAGCTTAGCGAATATGACCGTCTTGGGCATGTTTTGCTTCGAGGAGTTTGTTCATCTGAAGAGATTGCGGCATATCGCCCGTTGATTGTCGACGCTGCAGACCGCTTTAATGTTGAAACGCGGCCACTGGAAGAGCGGGACACATACGGTCGCGCGTTTCTCCAAATCATAAATATATGGCAGCGCGACGAAGCCGTCGCGAGATTTACCCTCGCTCATCGCTTTGCAAGAATAGCTGCAAATCTGATGGGAGTGAAGGGTGTCCGAATTTACCATGATCAAGCCTTATTTAAGGAGCCGGGAGGCGGACCCACTCCGTGGCATCAAGATCAATATTACTGGCCGCTTGATACTTCGAACACTGTCACGTTGTGGATGCCTCTGGTGGATATCCATTCGTCGATGACATTTGGGTCAGGTTCGCAAAAGTGCGGCTATGTGCTTGAGAAACCGATATCGAACGACTCCGATATCTTATTGGAGCAGTTTATCAAAGACAATGACATACCGTTGACAAAATACGGAGCGATGCAGGCAGGTGACGCCACTTTCCATGCCGGTTGGACGCTACATTCCGCTCCCGACAATCCGACAAGCAAAATGCGCGAAGTGATGACTATCATCTATTTCGCGGACGGGGCAAGAGCGATCGATCCGGCGGGTAATGCAAACCGAGAAGACGACTTGCGAGGTTGGCTCCCTGGCGTCAACGTTGGCGAACTTGCCGCCAGTAAACTGAATCCTCTGATTTCGTAGGAAATTCGCGGCGGGATAACGAAGAGCTTCCCGTCGCTATTTTTGTACTTTCACTTCTGCGGGACCGTCACGTACAGACAGCGTAAGCGTGAACGAGTGGAGGGCGCTGTTCCAATTTCCTGACATTTCCGCTGCGGCCGGCGCCACCGTTAATTTTGGATCGCCAGTGCAGCTAAGCGTCACTTGCAGGGTTCGTTCCGGATATTCGCAGTTGGTTTGAAACCAGAATTGGCGATTATCCGGAGTTGTCTTCCCAATAACGTATTGATGTACCCCGATTGCCCCGTCGATTGCCGTCACCGGTCCGCGCGGGATAAGCACCGTGAACTGTTGCGCAATGTCTTTGTTTTCATTTGAATTGGTAACCATAATGGTACCGTCGCACTGCCATTGAAACGCCTCGCTTGAATAGGCGTTTGGATAAGCAGAATCGAAGAATGCAACCGCATTGCTCGTTGGCTTTAGCTGCGCTTCCGGAATGATCTTTGTATCTGAGTTAAGGCATTTCGCACCAGGCGGCAGGAGGCAAATAATTCCGTATCTGCTGTTGTCCGGGATCGTCTCCTGGAACGGCGTGCCTTTCAGCGCATAGAGGATATTGAAGCAGGCAAAGTCTCCTTGATATTTGTTGTTATGCGGAAGTTTTGATGCCGCGTAATCGCATGTGACAGCGGCTTTAATGCTTTGAAGGAATGCTTGACGAGACGGCAGCAGGTGATGTTTAACTACTGCCGTCACAAAAGGCAGAAAGAACCTACTATAGTTGTCGGCAGGCTGCGCGTTATCGGTCCATTGGTGCGCGGACTCCAATTGGAATACCGTCGAACCTGATGCAATTCCCATCAGCCACATCTGGATATCGTAAGTCCATGGGCATAGCTCCGTGCCCTGCCCGTACTGCTCGGGTTGACCAATTTCGCCGAGTTTGCCGAATCCGCTTTCGGACCAGATGAACTCATCCGCCCACATTCCGCAATTGTCGACGGTTCCGGACGCCATCAGGCCTTCGGTTGCACCCAGTGAGTGAAGCGCGACCATTCCGATTGTCGACTTGAACATGGGCACTATATTTCGATGATATCGATTCAGATAGTCCTTATAATCGTGCGCGTATATTGTCCATACATAGTTTCCAGGTTCACCATCTCCCTGAAAGTAATAACGTCCATATTTCCCGCACAGGACATAGGCTCTCGCGACATAATCCCACTCGGAGATATTGCCTTCAGGGCCCTGTTCCCATCCGTAGCTCCAGAAATGCTCTCCTTCGGCGGTTCCGATGCAATGCTTGAAGTGTTGGAACAGGTATTCGATAAGAGAAAGCGGGGCCCGCGCGCGATTGTTCCAGATGGCGAAATCTATGCCGAGTTGATCGTAACGACGCGCCTTTTCAATTGCTTCGTCCGTTCCGGTCCACAGCGTAATGTCGTCCGGCACGATTATGCGGGCCATTGTCTCCGGCAGAATTGTACGAATGTTCTCTTCCGGAACCGTTCTCGGATCAAAGGCGCGATTCCGCATTAAGAATACTGGGCTTTCGGTAGTAATTGGCCGCACAAGTGTTTTGGCCAGCGAGTGGACCGAGTTCACCTTAACTATCCAGGTGTCGCTCCAGTCACCGGAGACGCCGTTGATAACGGCTCGCACTCTCCAATAAAAGACGCCGACAGGAAGAATGTCTCTGGGAAAATAGTTATCTTCATGGTAGCGAACATCCGTTGTTAATTTGTCTTTATAAATGTTGACGAATCGCGGATCGCGAGCGATTTGGATTTCGTAATTGCTGCAGTTCTTTACCGGCTCCCAGCGAAAGTAGGACGCAACATCGGTGATTTCCATATTGTTGATAGGGCAAATCGGCTGAGGCGCCGGAGCTATATCGGCAAATGAAATTTGGCTGCAACGGAGTGAGGCAAAGCAGAACAGGAATACGACAATGTGCTTCTTGATGTCCATGCGCCTTATAATAAGCAGTTCTGTTTTCGGTGAATCGATTAATTTGTAGGATTCTGTTCTATTCTTAATTCGTTTGCAATCAAGCCGACTGCGCCGGCCGTAAGTCGAATTATTCCTGGAGTAGTTCCGGCTCGCAGCAATATTGCAGAAATCCCGGCTTCCGCAGGCCGCGGATTATCACCAATTAGCTCCGCATCTCCTTCAACTTCAAAGTGAACATCATCAACGGCTGACGGGTTAATTACTCCGCTTTCGTCAACAACGGACGCGTAGACAAAAACAGTGTCAGCGCCGTCAGCGTAGAACGGCACGCCCGAATAGTCCACGGCGATCGCGACCGCATGAGATGGGCCAGGAGTTCGACGTCGGAACTCGGCTGCTTTTACGCCCTTTATATAACCGATGGCTGTAATGTCGCCGTGCTCGAAGGGGACATCGTGGAAGGTAAACGGAGGCCGCGACAGGTTGCGACAGTTGCCGCCTGTCAATATTGGGCTGACGACATCGGTATTTCGTTGATCTCTCGGAATTGAATCGCCTTGTTTCCAGTAGTTTAAGTCAAAGCCGGACAAATCGCCGAATGGGGTATCGGGCCCATTGTCCGGACGGCGCCTCCCGCGTGAGCGCTGGTTGATAATCACCTCCACCTCGTCACAGTTGGAATAGATTACAAGCGGCAGCGACGCAGCGCCGACGGTTTGCCAGTAGTTTGCGATGTAGATTGTCGGCGCGGTGAGATTGAAGCTGCTGTCTCCAAAAGGCTTGCGCTGACTCTCAAAGAAATAGTAGAGAAACTTCGGAAGTCGAAACGGGTCCATTATGCCGCAGGTCGCAATTTCTGGCGACATGCCGCGGTTGTTGTCATAGGCTTCCCAGGTGCATTGTCCCCATGTGTAATCGAGTGCAAGCTGCTCATTGAGCGCCGTCTGGTAGTTCCACGCCTGGACAAGCATAAGCGCTTCGCCGTCGCCGCGGGAATAACGTGAATACCCGCCAAATTGATTGTCGCCATACTCGCGATGAAGGCTCATTTTCCCTGCGATGTTCGGGCGGGTTTTGGTTTCGCCGTCCCACCCGCTGTAGGGTACGTCGTATGAGATATGATTTGGATCATGCCCTTCAGTGTCGCCGCAGGTCAGCATTTGATCACCCGGATACTCTTCGTGCGCTGTTTGTATTAGTTTTACGAGAACATCGTCAAAGCCGAATGTCTCATTAAGACTCGTTTCCCAGAGCACGGCGGAGGGATGATTGCGATCTCTTCGAATGGTCTGCCGAATATCCTGCACCACGTTCCCCCGAAATTCGGGCGTATCGCTGAAGTGCTGCCATCCGGGTATGCCGACGATAACCATAAGTCCCATCTCATCACAGGCATCGAGGAACGCGGTCGATTGCGGGTAATGCGAGAGGCGGATAATGTCAAAGCCCGCGGCCTTCAACTTACCGGCGTCACGATATTGCGCGGAATCGGACAAAGCGTTTCCAATGTAGGGATATGCTTGATGGCGGTTTGCTCCGAACGGTCGTATTGGGTTTCCGTTAAGGAAGAAGCCTTTGACCGGGTCGGTTGAGATGGTCCGGATGCCAATCCTTTCAGCAGCCTGGTCCGCTAGTTTGCCGTTGACCATGACTTCGGCAAACACGGTATAAAGATTCGGTGAATCCGGTGACCACAATGATGGTTTTGGCACGCTTAGCTTTACAGTGTATTGGCGGGATTCCCCGGCTGGCAGCGAGGATTCTTCGGAAGTTGCGTAGGTTGCCGGGCGGCCAATGTCGCTGCAAATCGTGGCTCGGACACGCACCGATTCGGCCGAGTTTCGCTCATTGGCGACATCTACCAACACGATGACATCAGCCGCCTCAGCCGTTACATTTTCGTAACGCACAAACATTCCGCCTGACGCAATCTTTTGGACCAGGCTGGCGTTTGTGACGTGGATGAGCGGCGTAATGTGCAGCCAGACATTTCTGTAGAGTCCCGAGAAGTAGCAAAAGTCGAGACCAGCAAGCGGCTTACCGGGCGGTACATCGGGGTTATCCTGATTGTCCAACTCCACCTCGACCAACGCGGCAATGTTCAGGGTCATTTCTTCGGTGATGTCGACAAAAAACGGCAAATAGCCGCCCTCGTGAGTCTCGCGGAGGAACCCATTGACTCGCACCCTTGCGCACTGCATTCCTGCTTCAAACTCGATTATCACCTTCCGCCCATGCATTTCGGGAGTCGGATTGATGAGTTTTCGATAGTAACAAAGACCTTGAAAGTGCTTCGAAACGTCGTACGCTTCGAGCCTTCCGTAGTGCGGCAGATTGACAGTCGACCATAAGCAGCCGGTGTCCGACGAATTCACGTCCGCCTCCCGCCGGAACTCCCAGTCGCGATTAAGCTTAATGTGGAACCGCTCCAAGCACGGTGGGTCAAGGCGAATGTTAACGTTATTTCCAGACATATAGTAAATAGTCCTTCACAGGTGGAAGAAATAGAAAACCACGAAATAAGCGCAGTTGCGCCGCACGCGATTCAAGCTGAATCATACCATTTTTAGTAATCGAGGTGTCTAGTCGATACTTTCAAGTCCACAATCAATAAATTTAGGATCTCGATTCGCAGGATTCGCGAAAGTTGCTATAGAATAAAGATACGTTGATCTAACGCCGTCTGTAAATAGACTCCAAAAGTTCATCTCTAATTGCGAGGGAAAGCAAACCAACTGTAGAGAGAGTGTTGTTGATCACTACTTCCCCATTTTACCGATATAGTCCGACCTGTTAGCTCGTCATTGTAGATTAGTAGTCCGTTCGTTACGACCTGTAGACCGTTTGTCGCAGAAGGTGTGTCGTCACGTACGCTCCAAAACCAAGGCATATTATGAAAACTGTAAAGTTGCTTGTCCGATCGCGGAGCCCCCTTTCCGTCGCCTTCTCGTTGGCCATTTGTTTGCTTTTGGCGCTTGCGCCGAAGCCGGCGGAGGCGCAGGTATTCAATATTCTGCATACCTTCAGCGACGGCTCCGTGCCGAACGACGGTAAATTTCCGCAATCGCCGCTACTAGAGGTGGACGGCAATTTTTATGGGACGACCCCAAACGGCGGCTCCGCTGGAAAAGGCTGTGTTTATGAGTCCACTCCTTCAGGAGTAATAACGATACTCCATTCATTTGGCGATGGGTCGGTAGTTAACGATGGAATATACCCTTACACTGGTCTCGTTTTGGGAGCAAACAATCAGCTGTACGGCTGCACTGGGGATGGAGGTTTAGGCAATGAAGGAACCATCTTCGAGATTACTACCGCCGGCGTTGAGACAATATTACACTTTTTTCAGGACGGCAGCGTTGTCAACGACGGCGGGGGCCCGGACGGAGCTTTATGTTTAGGCAACGATGGCAATTTTTACGGAGTAACAGCAGCAGGAGGCGCCAATCAGAGCGGCACGATATTCAAGATGAGCCCTGCAGGCGCCATAACAATCCTTCACAGCTTCGATGACGGTTCAGTAAGCAACGACGGATGGGAGCCAGAGGGGGCGTTAGTGCAAGGTAGGGATAACGATTACTACGGCACTACGTATTGGGGAGGCAGCATGAACAACGGGACGGTATTTCAATATACGTCCACCGGTTCGTACAGCGTCCTCCATTCGTTCGGCGACGGCAGTGTCGCCAACGATGGAGTCCATCCCACCTCGGGTCTTGTTGAAGGCGCCGACGCTGATTTCTACGGAACCACTTCCCTGGGTGGCTACAGCGGCGTCGGAGTCGCGACGGGAAATGGCGTCGCTTTTAAAGTATCGTCTACCGGAGCGTATGACCTCCTGCATGTTTTCGAACAGACTGGGCTCGACACTGATGGCGGATCGCCTGGGGGACCTTTAATCCTTGGATCAGATGGCAATTTCTATGGAACTACCAGTTTTGGGGGGATAATGGGAGGCGGATGCATTTATAGGATGACGCCCGAAGGGGTCGTGACTATCCTGCAATCCCTCACAGAGCAAATCGGCAACAACGACGGTTCTGAACCGAGCGGCGGGGTGATTCAAGCAGCAAACGGCATCCTTTATGGAACAAATACGTACACGGGTACAGCTGAATACGGAACGC
>Ga0182012_10007057_pt1 | contig 11315 bp, 10 predicted proteins | sample 612S2SmetaG_FD_120486 | JGI IMG/M metagenome (GOLD analysis project Ga0182012, IMG submission 120486) | Permafrost microbial communities from Stordalen Mire, Sweden - 612S2S metaG | ecosystem: Environmental > Terrestrial > Soil > Wetlands > Permafrost | place: Sweden: Stordalen | collected...
CGGCGCCGGGTCCAGCGGTTGCGCGAGGCGGGGATCATGCAGATCGTCGCCGTCACCGACCCTCTCCAACTCGGCTTCACCCGCCAGGCCATGATCGGGCTCACCGTCGAGGGCGACGTGCGGGTTGTGGCTGACAAGCTGTCCGCCCTTCCCGAGGTCGACTACGTCGTCATGTGCGCCGGCTCCTTCGACCTTCTGGCCGAGGTGGTGTGCGAGGACGACGAGCGGCTGCTCCAGGTGCTCAATGACTCCGTACGGTCGATCCCCGGCGTGCGCGCCACGGAGACCTTCTTGTACCTGAAGCTGGCCAAACAAACGTATACGTGGGGCACCAGGTAGGCGAAGCCGCCACCTTGGACCCCTGAGTGGAGGACAAATGAGCAACGTCAATCCGGAGAATTCGAGCCTGAGTGAACAGGCTCGCCGGCACTTGTGGATGCATTTCAGCCGCATGGGCGCCTACGAGACCCACGAGGTCCCCGTCATGGTGCGCGGGGAGGGCGCGTACGTCTGGGACCAACACGGCAAACGTTACCTGGACGGGTTGGCCGGCCTGTTCACCTCGCAGCTCGGCCACGGTCGTACGGAGCTGGCCGAGGCGGGATCCAAGCAGGCGAGCACGTTGGCCTACTTCCCGCTGTGGACCTACGCCCACCCGCGCGCCATAGAGCTGGCCGAACGCCTGGCGGGGTACGCCCCCGGCGACCTCAACCGGATCTTCTTCACCTCGGGTGGCTCGGAGGCGGTCGAGTCGGCATGGAAGCTGGCGCGCCAGTACTTCCGGATGACCGGTGAACCGCAGCGCACCAAGGTGATCAGCCGCAACATCGCGTACCACGGGACGACGATGGGAGCGCTTTCCATCACAGGCATCCCGGACCTCAAGACTCCCTTCGAACCCCTAGTGGGCGGAGCGGTCAAAGTCCCCAACACCAACTTCTACCGGGCGCCGATCTTCGCCGACGACGAGGTGGCATTCGGCCAGTGGGCAGCGGACGAGATCGAGCGGGCCATTGAGCGCGAGGGGGCGGGCACGGTGGCCGCGGTCTACCTCGAGCCGGTGCAGAACGCCGGGGGCTGCTTCCCGCCGCCGCCGGGTTACTTCGAACGGGTGCGCCAGATCTGCGACCGCCACGGTGTCCTGCTCGTCTCCGACGAGGTGATCTGCGCCTTCGGGCGCCTCGGGTACTGGTTCGGGGCCGAGCGCTACGGGTACCAGCCCGACATCATCACGGTGGCCAAGGGGTTGACCTCAGGCTATGCGCCCCTGGGCGCCATGATCGCCTCGGATCGCCTGATGGAGCCGTTCCTGCGGGAAGGCGCCTCATTCCTGCACGGCTTCACCTTCGCCGGCCATCCGGTCAGCTGCGCCGTGGCACTGGCCAATCTCGACGCGTTCGAGGGCGAGAAGATCCTCCAGCACGTGCAGACGACCGAGGCCGCATTCCGCTCCGCGCTCGAAGGCCTGTACGACCTCCCCATCGTGGGCAATGTGCGGGGCGCGGGATTCTTCTACGGCATCGAGCTCGTGAAGGACAAAGAGACCCGTCTGTCGTTCGACGACGAAGAGTCCGAGCGCCTGCTCCGGGGCTATCTCTCCGGCGCACTGTTCGAGGCCGGCCTCATCTGCCGGGCCGACGACCGCGGCGACCCGGTCGTGCAGCTCTCGCCGCCGCTCATCTGCGGCCCCGAGGAGATCGACTTCATGGTGTCCACGCTGCGCGAGGTGCTGACCGAGGCGTGGCGGCGGGTGTAGGGGGGGCAGCGCGGGAAACGGCGCACTACGGCCACCTCTCCCTTTGGTGGGAGGCCGTTCCCCTCCGATCCCCCCGCCCATCCCTACCCGGCGACCTGGCGGTCGACGTGTGCATCGTCGGAGCCGGCTTCACCGGCCTGTGGACGGCGCATGCCCTCGCGGGCGCCGATCCTTCGCTGCGCATCGCGGTCCTCGAGAAAGAAGTCGCAGGCTACGGCGCATCCGGGCGCAACGGCGGGTGGTGTTCAGCCCTGTTCGCCACGTCTGACGCAGCGCTGGCCCGGTTCTACGGCGTCGACGCCATGCGGTCCATGCGGCGGGCGATGCAGGCCACGGTCGACGCCGTCGGGGCCACGGCGCAGGCCGAGGGGATCGACTGCCACTTCGCCAAGGGCGGCACGCTCGACGCCGCGCGCACCCCCGTCCAACGTGCCCGCGCTCTGGCCGAGGTCGCCGAGGCCCGCTCCTTCGGCTTCGGGGAGGACGACCTGCGCTGGCTCGAGCGCGGCGAGGCCGAGGGATTGATCGGCGCCGCCGGGATGCTCGGCGCCACCTTCACCCCGCACTGCGCCGCCATCCAGCCGGCACTTCTCGCCCGCGGCCTGGCCGAGGCGGCTGAACGACGCGGCGTCAGCGTGTACGAGCACACGCGAGTGATGGACATCGTCCCGGGCGCCCCGGGCCGCTCCCCGACCGTGCGCACCGCTGCCGGCACCGTGACCGCGGAGGTCGTCGTTCGGGCCGTTGAGGCCTGGACCCCGACGCTGCCCGGGCAGAAGCGCACTCTGGCGCCGGTCTACTCGCTGATGGTGGCCACCGAGCCGCTGACCGACGAGTTCTGGCAGGCAGCCGGCCTTCACGGCCGGGCGACCTTCACCGACTACCGGCACATGATCATTTACGGGCAGCGCACCGCCGACAATCGGATCGCCTTCGGCGGGCGCGGCGCGCCCTACCACTTCGGGTCGGCCGTTCGCCCCTCCTTCGACGGGACCCCGTCGGTGCACCGGCTGCTGCGCCAGACCCTGGTCGATCTGTTCCCCGCGCTGCATTCCGCCCGCTTCACCCACGCCTGGGGCGGCCCACTCGGCATACCCCGTGACTGGCACTCGTCGGTCGGGCTCGACCGCGCCCGGGGCATCGCCTGGGCCGGAGGCTATGTGGGCGACGGCGTCGCCACCACCAACTTGGCCGGGCGGACACTGTCCGACCTTATTACCGGGTCCGACACCGAGCTCACCCACCTACCCTGGGTCAACCACCGCTCGCCGGACTGGGAACCCGAGCCGCTCCGCTGGCTCGGCGCCAACGCCGGGCTCCTCGCCATGAAACTGGCCGACCGCACCGAAGAGCGCAGGGGGCGGCCTAGCCGCCTGGCCACGCGGATGGAGCGGCTGCTGGGGCGGTGAGGCTTGCAGCGGGTGAGGGCTTGCGAGGGCTTTGGGCACTGAGGGTTTGGCGGTGAGGCCTTCAGCGGTGGAGGTGGTGTGGGTGCCACAATCGCCGGATGGATCACGAGACCCCGGTCGAGAGCGTCACCAAACTCATCTACACCTACGCCGAGCGGATTGACGCGGGGGACTTCGCCGGAGTGGCCGAGGTGTTCACGCACGCCACCTTGACCTTCGAAGGGTTCAGCGATGCGGTGTCGGGCGTCCAAGCCGTGCAGGCTCTTTACGAGCGGACCACCCGGCGCTACGAGGACGGGACCCCGCGCACCAAGCACGTGATGACCAATGTGATAGTGGACATCGCCGACGACGGGACCTCGGCGGCCAGCCGTTCGTACTTCACCGTGCTGCAGGCTGTTCCGGGGGCTCTGGCGCTGCAGCCGGTCATTGCCGGGCGCTACCGCAACACCTACGAGCGGGTGGATGGACGGTGGCGGTTCGCCTCCATGCACATCATCGTCGACCTCGTCGGGGACCTCGGGCACCACATGCTCGGGGATCTGGCGCCGTGAGCGGCGTTCTACGATGCCGCCGTCCCGAGCTCGACCAGGCGCCACAGCGCAGTGAGATCGAGGTGGGCGGCGCAGACGTCGGCGACGCGGTCGATCTGCTGCTGGCGCGCCGCGGCGAACGACGCGCCCGAGGGATGCCATGACTTCCCCCGGGCGGCGGCCACCATGGTGAGGAACTCCCCCCGGAACTGGTCCTGCTCGAACAGTCCGTGCAAGGAGGTGCCGAAGACGAGGGCACCGGAGTCACAGGCGCTCTCGACGTCGTGCCGCGCACCCAGTCCGTCCTCCGCACCTGGCTCCAGCGCAGCCGGCCCGTCAAGCGCCAGCCACCGCTCCCACCCATCGCGGGCCTCGGTGCGGCCGTGGCGGATCTCGTACCCCCTCACCGGAGCACCGCGAGGGCTTGCCCCCTCCCGCAGCCTCGTGATCTTCTCGGCCTCGAACCGGGTGACCAACGGCAACCAGTCCAGGCCGGGCGTCGCAGGCACGGCGGACTCCACGCCCTCGGGATCCTCAATGGTGCGGCCCAGCATCTGGAAGCCTCCGCACACGCCCAGGACGACGGGGGGCGAGACGCCGCCACGCCGCGCCGTGATCACCTCGAGCAGCCCACTGGCGCGCAGCCACCCGAGGTCCGACACGGTCGACTTGGTCCCCGGGAGCACGATCAGGTCCGGGTCACCGAAGTGCGAAGGATGGCCCACGAAGCGGACGGCGACGGTGCCCTCAACCAGAAGCGGATCGAAGTCGGTGAAGTTCGACAGGCGCGGCAGGCGCAACACCACCACATCGAGGAGCTCGTCACCAGGCGCCGCAGAACTCCCGCGCAGGGCCGCCAGCATCCCGTGCAAGGAGTCCTCGGCGTCGAGCACAAGACCGGGCACGTAGGGCAGCACGCCCAGTGTGGGCACGCCACAACGCGCCTCGAGTTGGTCCATGGCATCGCCCAGCAACACCGGGTCACCGCGGAACATGTTGATGACGAAGCCCTTGACGCACCGACGGAGCTCCTGCGGGAGGATGGCCACCGTGCCGTAAAGGTGGGCGAAAACGCCACCGCGGTGGATGTCGCCGACGACCAAGGCCGGAATGCCGCAGCGGGCGGCCAGCCCGAGGTTCACGATGTCGTGATCGAGCAGGTTGATCTCGGCCGGGCTGCCTGCGCCCTCGCAGATCACGACATCGAACCGTGACCGCAGATCGGCCAGGGCGGAATCGACGACGCCGACCAGCCCCGCCTTGGACCGCTGGTAGTCCGCCCCTTGCTCGGTCTGTCGCGGGCGCCCCATCACGATGACCTGCGACGAGCGCTCGCTGGTTGGCTTGAGCAGCACGGGGTTCATGGCCGCTTCGGGCACTACCCGCGCCGCCACGGCCTGGAGCCATTGCGCCCGGCCGATCTCGGCCCCCTCGGTGGTCACCACTGAGTTCAACGACATGTTCTGTCCCTTGAAGGGGGCGACTGACACCCCGAGCCGGGCCAAAAGCCGGCACAACCCGACCACCACCGTCGTCTTGCCGGCATCCGACGTGGTGCCGCAGACCATCAGGGCGCCGCCACGAGGTAGGACAGCGCGGCGCATGCCCTGTTCTACTGCATTGCCGATGCGGCGCAGGCCGATGCTGTGCGGGCCGATGCGGAGGAGGCCAGTGCGGTGCGGGCGGTCAACGGCGCGAGTTCTCGAACTGTTCACAGAGTTTCCCTTGACGACGGACGCCATCTCACACAAGGTGAGGGCTGGTGGCGCAGGGGGTTTGCCGCGCCGCCCCGCAACGGCGGGGAGACGGCGGGGAGACGGCGGGGCCAACACGAGGGAGCACGAGGGAGGCAGCGCAGTGGCAATAATTGAAGAACTGGCGGTCATTCATGACCCTGAGGCGGACGAAGCGTTCCACGTCGAGCAGCACGGCGTGGACTACATCCCACCAAGCGAACGTTGGGCAACGGCACGCGATGTGTTCGGGATGTGGGCCGGCGCCAGCGTACAGATCGAGTACTTCATTTACGGCTGCATCCTGATGACCTTTGGCCTGACCTTCCTTCAGGTCGTTATCGTCATCGTCCTCGGAAACCTGTCCTACCTTCTGTTGGGACTGTGCTCGCTCCAGGCGCCGCAGACCGGGACGACCGTGTTCGCCATTAACCGGGCGGCCTACGGACCCAACGGAGGACGGCCACTCTCGTTTTTCAATTGGATCACCCAGATCGGCTTCGAGGTCGAAGGACTGATCCTCATCGTCGGCGCTGGTCTCGTGCTGATGATCAAGGCGGGCTTCTCACCGGCCGACCCGGCCAAGGTCATCCTCGTCATCGTCGCCGTGCTCTTGCAGGGGATCATTCCGTTCTTCGGGTATGCGGCCATCGTGAAGACCTTGCGCGCTCTCGTCATCCCCTTCGTCGTGCTCTTTGCCGTGATGCTCGGCTTCGCCATCTCCCACGCCAACACCCATGTCGTGGCGCACAGCGGCGACTGGCAGGGATTCTTAGAGGCACTCGCCTTCACCATCGCCCTGAGCGGCCTGGGGTGGGCCGAGTGCGGCAACGACTACACGCGCTATTGCCCGGCCGAGACGTCGAAGAAGGGAATCGTCGGGTGGGTCTTCCTCGGCACGGCGGTTCCCGAAATTCTGGTGATGACGCTGGGCGCCGTGGTCGGCACGTTCGTGCTCAACATCGGGACGGGTGCGGGCGGCTTCCTGCCCTTTGCCCATCAGAGCAAGATTCCCGCCTGGTTCGTGGTGATCTTCCTCATTTTCGCCATCGTCCAGCTCTTCGCCATCAACAGCCTGGACATGTACTCCTCTGGCGTGACGCTGCAGGCGCTCGGCCTGCCCGTAAAGCGATATCAGGCCGTGCTGTGCGACTGTGTCGTCGCCCTTGGGGTCACGATGTGGGCCATCTTCAGCGGATCCTTCACCGAGTACCTCTCCGACTTCGTCGACGTGGTGATCGTCTGGATCGCTCCGTGGTGCGCCATCTTCCTGGTCGACTGGGCGCTGCGACGCTACCGCTACGTCCCGGGCGAACTGCAAAAGACCGGCCCTGACTCCATGTACTGGCGAGCGGGTGGCTTCCACTGGCCCGCGCTCATCGCCCAGGTAGTCGGCATGTTCGCTGCCATTTCGGCGCTCTACGTCAACCCGACCTACTACTTCCGCATTCCGCGCTGGCTGAACGAAGTTACGGACCACACCCAGGATGCGTACCACTACGGCGCCGATTTCAGCGTCTTCCTCGGCCTGGCCGTGGGCGGCCTCGTCTACGCCGCCCTGGCCTTCCGCACCGTGCGGCGCGAGGCCGACGAGCAGGATGTGCTCCTCAAGGCCGAGGGGCTCCTCTGAAGTCCGGGCGCTCCGGACCACCGACGGCTCTGGGGCAAGGGGGGACATGATCCGCTTCGTTCTGCGATGGAGCGCGACGCCGTGACGAACGGCAAGGCTTTGGTGCTGGGGGGAGGTGGGCTGGCCGGCATCGCCTGGTTGACCGGCATCATCTACGGCCTGGCGCGGGCAGGGGTCGATCTGGCCGACGCCGACTATGTCATCGGGACGTCGGCGGGAGCCACGGTGGCCGCCCAAGTTACCTCCGGCGTACCCATCGCGACCTGGTTCGAACGCCAGGTCGACCCGGCGCTCCAAAACGTAGAGTTGCCTCCCGCCGGCCTGCCGGTGGCCCAACTGTTCGACATCCTGCTCCGGCTGGCCGAGGAGTTCCCCGATGCGGCCGAGCGCCGGCGACAGGTCGGGGCGCTTGCACTGGCCACCGAGACCGTGCCCGAAGCGGTCCGGCTGGCCGCCGTGGCCGACCGCCTCCCCGGCCTCACGTGGCCCGCCCGACCCGTGGCGGTGACGGCGGTCGACGCAACGACCGGAGAGCGTCAGCTGTTCGACCGCGACTCAGGCGTCGACCTGGCGACGGCCGTGGCAGCCAGTAGCGCGGTGCCCGGGGTGTGGCCGCCGGTCACCATCGGCGGGACCCGCTGGGTCGACGGCGGCATGGCCTCGTCCTGCAACGCCGACCTGGTGGCCGGCTACGCACGCGTGCTCGTGCTCGCTCCGATGCCCGATGCCGACCTCGCCGATCAGGTGTCCCTCATTGCCACCTCGGGCCGGGTCGAGGTGGTGGTGCCGGACGAGGAGTCGCGGACCGCCTTCGGGCTCAATCCCCTCGATCCGGCGGTTCGGGGCCCGTCGGCCCGGGCTGGGGCGGCCCAAGGCCGTGGCTCGGCCCGGACCGTCGCCGGTGTGTGGCTGAAGTAGAGCGCCGGAGTCGGCCGTTGGTTCCGGCCGTCCTTGCGGGTCCATTCAGTCCCACACCTCGACCCAGTCCCACACCTCGACCCTGTCCCACATGTCGACCCAGCCCACACCTCGACTCAGTCCCACACCTCGACGAGCTCGTCGCTCCCAGGGCGGGCGGGACGGAACAGGGGCATCGACCCCAGGGCGCGGACCTTGTCGGCGTCCGCGCCGAGGGCGGCCCGCCAGGCGCCACCCTCGGTCATGAGGGTCCCGATCACCACGGGGTCGGCCTCGAGGCGCCGTACCAGCCGCAGAGCGGCCAGCGTGGAGGCACCCGTGGAGATGATGTCGTCGACCACCGCCACCCGGCGGCCGCGGACGGCCCCGGCGCGCGCCGGGTCCAGGCGTAGCCGCTGCGGCTTGTCGGTCGTGATGGACGTGACCGGCTCGGACCAGGTCTCCCCCAGGTGGATCTTCGGCGTCTTGTGCAGGATCACGTAGTCGTCGAGCCCGAGAGCCCGGCTGGCCTCAATGGCGAGGGGGATTCCCATGGTGGCCACCGACACCACGATCTCTGGTGCGGCCGGGCGCATGAGATCAGCCAATTCCCTTCCCGCCACCTCGGCGAAGGCCACGCCATGGTCGACACAGATCAGCAGGGCGATGGTGAGGTCGTCGGAGAGCGCCACCAGGGGCAACTCGACCGCCTGGCTCCCGACCATGGCTGGGTAGGTACGATCGGCTGTCATGCCCCAGACTCTCGCCGGAGCGCGCCATGTCCGCAAATAAGCCGCTCACCAACGCGGCGGCCCGCGCGTTCTTGTCGGTCGCGTTGGCGGAGGCGCGCGCGGGGTTGGCCGAAGGGGGCATTCCCATCGGCGCCGCCCTCTTCGACCGGGAAGGGACACTGCTCGGGCGGGGCCACAACCGGCGGGTACAAGACGAAGACCCGTCCACGCATGCCGAGACGGCTGCCTTCCGCGACGCCGGCCGCCGCCGCCATTACCGCGACTGCGTCATGGTGACCACGCTGTCGCCCTGCTGGTACTGCAGCGGGTTGATCCGCCAGTTCCAAATCGGCGCCGTCGTGGTGGGAGAGTCCGCCAACTTCACGGGTGGCCACGAATGGGTGGCCGAGCACGGGGCCGAGGTCATCGTCCTCGACGACCCCGCATGCACCGCACTCCTGGGGTCCTTCATCGCCACGCACCCCGAACTCTGGGACGAGGACATCGGGCGCTGACCCGGCCGTCAGGTCCGGGCGCGACGCGCCAGCTGCCGCAGCAGGCGCCACAGGAGCCGCCACCCGCACATGGCCGCGCTCAGGAAGCACAGCGCCACCGCCACGAACGCCACGACGGTGCCCTGCCCGGCCACCACCCGCAGGGCCATGCCGACGGCAACGGTCACGAGACTGACAATCGCCCCGGTCCCGAGTGTTCCCGGGGAGCGGTGCCGGAGCAAGACGGCCACCCATCCCACCGCCAACCCGCAGACGAAGGGCCACGCGGTCGACGCCATGCCGCCGATGCTCACGCCATGGGCGTGCACCGAACGACCGAGAGCGACAAAGACAAGGACGACCACGAGATCGAGAATCACGCCCACCGCGCGCCCTACGTCAACCCGGCGCCTTGCGCCCAGCCGGCGCCCTACGTCAACCCGGCGCAGCACGCCCGTCCATCTCAGTCCGGCGGACCGAACAGGCGATCCCCGGCGTCGCCCAGCCCGGGCACGATGTAGCCCACCTCGTTGAGGGCAGGGTCGACCGCGGCGCACAGCAGCCGCACTGACGGGTGGGCGGCGCGGAACACAGCGAGGCCGGGCTCCGACGCGATGATGCACAGGACGATCACACTTTGTGCGCCGCGATCGCGCACCAGGTCGCACACCTGGACGAGCGAACCCCCCGTGGCCAGCATGGGGTCGCAGACGATGACCCGCCGGCCGCTGAGATCTCTCGGCAGCCGGTTGAGATAGACCTCCGAGCGCAGCGTCGATTCGTCCCGGCGTAACCCGACATGGGCCACTTCGGTCAACGGGACGACCTCTTGGATGGCCTGCACCATGCCGAGCCCGGCGCGCAGCACCGGGACCACCAAGAGGTTCTCGGTGACCCTCCGCGCCCCGACGCCGGCCACGACGGGGGTGTCGATGGCGACCTCGTCGAGGGCCAGATCACGCAGGGCCTCGTAGGCCAGGAAACGGGTGATCTCTCCCACCAGCTGGCGGAAGGTGTCGCGGTCCGTCCGCACGTCGCGCAGCGCCGTCACCCGGTGCACCAGCAAGGGGTGATCCACCACGGCGACTCCCGGGGCAACGGGGCCGGGGCCCACGGCGACCCGATCCACGGGCTCAGCCCTCCACCGTCGTGACGAGGTCCGAGAGCATGCGCCGCAGTTCCAGCGTGGTGCGGTCCGCACGGGTGTGCACCTCGGCCGTGCGCCCGAGGGGGAGAGCCAGCTCGCCGAACGACTCCTGGATCCGCAGGTCCTCGCGGAGCACCGCCACCTCGAAGGCGACGGCCTCGTCCATCCGCTCCGGGTCCCCCGCCAGGTCGTCGCGCCACAACGTGGTGTAGAGGCGGCACGACTCTGCCGTCTCGGGTTGGATGAAGAACCCGACCACGTTGCTTCCCCCGGCCTCGACGAAGTCGATGCGGAGGCGGAGGTGGAACGGCGCAGTCAACCGGTAGGACAGCCGGCGGGTCTGGAGCAGCGGGCGGATTCCCCTCGCCACGCCGGGGTCCTCCCGGTTGGCGAATTGGTGCTCGTAGGACATGGTGAAGGACCATCCGTCGCGGGCGACGGCGTACGGTGGCACCTCGGCCGCCTCGCCGGCACCGAAAGTCCCCGCGTGGACGAACGGGAAGTGGGCCACGTCCAAGAAGTTGTCGGCCAGAAGCCCGGCCGAGGCACGGGCGCGGATAGCGGGGAGCTCGCCTGCGACGAACGTCGGGTCGTCTGCTTCGGGGATGCATCCGAGCGGCGCCACCGGTTCTTCGGGTGCCATGAACACCAGCCCGTGTGCCTCGACAAGGCCGGCGGGGCCCGAGAGCCGGGCCGCCGGAGGTATGGACACCCCGGGCCCGAGGGCCGGGATCTCCACGCAGACGCCCGAGGCGTCGAAGCGCCACCCGTGGTAGGCGCACTGCAGCACGCCGCCCCCGCAACGCCCGAGTGACAAAGGGGCCCGCCGGTGAGGGCAACGGTCCGCAAAGGCCACCAGGCGCCCGCCGGCGCGGTAGAGCACCCAGGGCTCTCCCAAGAGCATGACCTGGTGCGGTTGCTCCGTCACCTCTGCCGGCCGCGCCACGGGGTGCCAGCAGCGCCGCAGCACGGGGTCGACGTTCGA
>Ga0182012_10007062_pt1 | contig 11311 bp, 8 predicted proteins | sample 612S2SmetaG_FD_120486 | JGI IMG/M metagenome (GOLD analysis project Ga0182012, IMG submission 120486) | Permafrost microbial communities from Stordalen Mire, Sweden - 612S2S metaG | ecosystem: Environmental > Terrestrial > Soil > Wetlands > Permafrost | place: Sweden: Stordalen | collected...
TGGTCTATTTCCGCAACCGCGGCTCGATCCAGGTCGAAGACGTCAACCTGATGAAAGGCTGACATGATCTACGCCGTCGCCGTCTTTGCGCCGCTGGCCGGCGCCCTGGTCTCCGGCCTGCTCGGCAAGTTCATCGGCGACCGTGCCGCCATGGGCGCGTCGGTGCTCGGCATGGTGATTGCCGCGATCTGCGGCCCGCTTGCCTTCATGCAGCTTCATACCGGCGACGCGCAGGAAGGCGTGGTGTCGCTCGGCACATGGATCGAGGCCGGGCGGTTCCACGTCGATTGGGCGCTGCGCTACGACGTGCTGGCGGCAGTGATGGTGGCCATGGTCAGCTTCGTCTCGATGCTGATCCACGTCTATTCGATCGGCTACATGGCGCACGATGCCTACCCGCGCTACCGGTTCTTCGCCTACCTGTCGCTGTTCAGCTTCTCGATGCTGATGCTGGTCACGGCGGACAACCTGGCGCAGTTGTTTTTCGGCTGGGAAGGCGTGGGGCTCTGCTCCTACCTGCTGATCGGCTACTGGTACGACCGGCCCGCGGCCTGCGCCGCGGCGATCAAGGCGTTCATCGTCAACCGCGTCGCGGACCTGCCGTTTGCGGTCGGGCTCGCGCTGATCTTCTTCAAGTTCGGCACGCTGGCGTTCTCGACGATCTTCGCCGCGGTGCCGCAGCATCAGGGCGATACCTACGCCTTGTTCGGCACGACGTTCCCGGCGCTGGAGGTGATCGGTTTCCTGCTGTTCATCGGTGCGATGGGCAAGTCCGCGCAGATCGGGTTCCATGTCTGGCTGCCCGACGCGATGGAAGGCCCGACCCCGGTCTCCGCGCTGATCCATGCCGCCACGATGGTGACCGCGGGCGTGTTTATGATGGCGCGCATGTCGCCGCTGCTGGAATTCGCGCCGGCGACGCTGGCGTTCACCACCTTCATCGGCGCGACGACCGCGCTGTTCGCCGCCACGGTCGGTTGCGCGCAGAACGACATCAAGCGGGTGATCGCGTATTCGACGTGCTCGCAGCTCGGCTACATGTTCGTGGCCGTCGGCGTCGGCGTCTACCAGGGGGCTATGTTCCACCTGATCACGCATGCCTTCTTCAAGGCGCTGCTGTTCCTCGGCGCCGGCTCGGTGATCCATGCCATGTCCGACGAGCAGGACATGCGCAAGATGGGCGGCATCTGGCGCAAGATCCCGTTCACCTACGCGATGATGTGGGTCGGCAGCCTGGCCTTGGCCGGCATCTTCCCGTTCGCGGGTTTTTACTCGAAAGACCAGATCGTCGATGCCGCCTTTGGCGCGGGGACCGGGATCGGCCTGTACGGGTACGTCTGCACGGTCCTGGCTGCCGTCCTCACCGGATTCTACTCCTGGCGGCTGCTGTTCCTGACGTTCCATGGCAAGCCGCGCGCCGACGAGCACGTCATGGCGCACGTACACGAAAGTCCCCTGGTGATGCTCGGTCCGCTGCTTGTGCTCGCAATCGGTGCGCTGATCGCCGGTTTCACGCTGGAGCCCTATTTCATCGAGAGTCCCGACCAGGCGTTCTGGGCTGGCAGCATCTTCAACGGCCCGAACAACCATGTGCTGGAGTGGATGGAGAAGTTCGAGCCAGGCTGGACGAAGGCCGCGCCGACGGTGGCCGGTCTGCTTGGCATCGCAGTGGCGGTCCTGATGTATGTGGTCAACCCGTTGCTGCCGATGCGCCTCGCCGAGCGGTTCCAGGGGATCTACCAGCTCCTGCTGAACAAATGGTATTTCGACGAGTTCTACGACGCGGTACTCGTGCAGCCGACCATAAGGCTGGCGCGCCTGCTGTGGCAGACCGGTGATGTCACCGTGATCGACGGCATCCCCAACGGCGTGGCGGCGCTGGCGGCCGGGTCTTCGCGACAGGTCGTGAAGATCCAGACCGGGTCGCTGGCGCTGTATGCCTTCGCCATGCTGATCGGCGTCGTCCTGCTGGTGAGTATTTTCCTGCTTCTGCTGGTGACACGATGAACCTCCTCGGCAACGAAGCAGGCTTCCCGCTGCTCTCGCTGATCACCTGGCTGCCGCTGGTCGGCTGCGCCGTGATCATGGCGGTGCGCGGCGACGAGGCCACAATCGCCTCCAACGCACGATGGACCGCACTGTGGACCAGCCTGATCGTGCTCGTGCTGTCGCTGATCCTGTGGGCCAGGTTCGACCAGCGGGAGGCCGGCTTCCAGTTCGTCGAACAGCTTTCATGGCTCCCCGAGTATGGGGTCGGCTACAAGATGGGCGTGGACGGCATTTCGGTGCTGTTCGTGCTGCTCTCCACGCTGCTGACCCCGATCTGCATCCTGGCGAGCTGGGAGTCGATCAAGACCCGGGTGCGGGAGTTCATGATCGCGTTCCTGATCCTGGAAACGATGATGGTGGGCATGTTCAGCGCCCTCGACTTCGTCGTGTTCTACATGTTCTTTGAGGGCGTGCTGATCCCGATGTACCTCATCATCGGGGTCTGGGGCGGGCCGCGCCGCGTCTATGCCGCGGTGAAGTTCTTCCTCTACACGCTCACCGGCTCGGTGTTGATGCTGCTGGCGCTGCTGGCGATGTGGTTCCAGGCCGGGACGACCGACATCACGGTGCTGCTGCACACCAGCTTCCCGCAGCACATGCAGATCTGGCTGTGGCTGGCGTTCTTCGCCTCGTTCGCGGTCAAGGTGCCGATGTGGCCGGTCCACACCTGGCTGCCGGACGCGCATGTGGAGGCGCCCACGGCGGGTTCGGTGATTCTGGCGGGCGTGCTGCTGAAGATGGGCGGATACGGCTTTCTGCGGTTCTCGGTGCCCATGCTGCCGGATGCGTCTCAGTACTTCGCGCCGTTCATCTTCGCGCTGTCGGTGGTCGCGGTGATCTACACGTCGCTGGTGGCGCTGGCCCAGCAGGACATGAAGAAGCTGATCGCCTATTCGTCGGTCGCCCATATGGGCGTGGTGACGATCGGCATTTTCACCTTCAACGTACAGGGAGTGCAGGGCGCGCTGTTCCAGATGCTGTCCCATGGCATCGTCTCGGCCGCGCTGTTCCTTGTCGTGGGGGTGATCTACGACCGCATCCACACGCGCGAAATCGCGCGGTATGGCGGGCTCGCCGACCGGATGCCGGCCTACGCGCTGACCTTCATGATCTTCACCCTGGCATCAATCGGCCTGCCCGGCACCTCCGGCTTCATCGGCGAGTTCCTGGTGATGATCGGTGCATTGCAGGTCAGCTTCTGGCTGGCCCTGCTGGGCAGCATGGGGATGGTCCTGGGCGTCATCTACATGCTGTATCTGTACCGCCGCGTGATCTTCGGCCGGCTCACGAAGGAAGACCTGCGGCGTATCCTGGACCTGTCACCGCGCGAGATCGGCGTGTTCGCACCGCTTATTCTGATCACCCTCTGGATGGGCATCTATCCGTCCAGCTTCAGCGGCTTCTGGGATGCAAGCGTCGCCTCGATGGTGCAGAACCATGCCGCCGCCATGGCCGGCGCCACCAAGCTTGCCGCGGCGGTTCACTGATGGGCGGGGCACTGATGAACGGGGCGCTGATGAACTGGACGATCGCGCAGCCGGAGATCGTGCTTGCCGTTATCGGCATGGCGACGCTGCTGTTCGGTGTGTTTACCCGCAAGGATGCCTCGGGCCAGGCCACGATGTTCGTGCTCGGCGGCTTTCTGCTGACCGCGTTCCTCGTGCTGACGACCGGCGGCGGACTCGGCTACAATGGACAGTTCGTGGTCGATGCGTTCAGCAGCTTCAACAAGCTGCTGATCCTGGCCGGCGCCTCGCTGGCCCTGGTCCTGTCGCTCGACTTCAACCGGATGCAGAAGATTGCCCGGTTCGAGTTTCCGGTGCTGCTGCTGTTCTCGGTCGTGGGCCAGTTGGTGATGGTCTCGGCGTCGAACATGATGACGCTGTATCTCGGCCTCGAACTGCAATCCCTGGCGCTGTACGTTCTGGCGGCTTTCGCGCGTGACGACCTGCGTTCGTCCGAAGCGGGCCTGAAGTATTTCGTGCTCAGCGGGCTTGCTTCGGGTCTGTTGCTGTATGGCATATCGCTGGTCTACGGCTTCTCCGGCACGATGGATTTTGCCGAACTTCGCCGGGCGCTGGCCGATCCGGCGCAGGCCTCGGCGGGCGTGATCGTGGGCATGGTGTTCGTGTTCACCGGTCTTGCGTTCAAGGTCTCCGCCGTGCCGTTCCACATGTGGACACCCGATGTCTACGAGGGCGCGCCGACGCCGGTGACCACGTTCTTCGCCACCGCGCCGAAAGTGGCGGCGATGGCCCTGCTGTTGCGCGTGATGGGCGGCACGTTCGGCTCGCTGCTGGCGCAGTGGCAGGTGCTGATCATCCTGGTTTCGATCGCCTCGATGGTCCTTGGCGCGCTTGCCGCGATCGGGCAGCGCAACATCAAGCGGCTGATGGCGTATTCCTCGATCGGCCATATGGGCTTTGCGCTGATCGGGCTGGCGGTCGGCACGGAAGCGGGCGTGCGCGGGACGCTGGTCTATATGCTCATCTATGTGTTCATGACGGCGGGCGCCTTCGCCTGCATCATCGCGATGCGGCGCGATGGGCGGCCGGTGGAGCAGATATCCGATCTTTCCGGCCTCGCCGCGACCGATCCGCCGATGGCGATGGCCCTGGCGGTGTTCATGTTCAGCCTGGCCGGCATCCCGGTGCTGTCGGGCTTTTTCGCCAAGCTCTACATCTTCCTGGCGGCGGTGCAGGCCGGTCTGTGGACGCTCTCGGTCATCGGCGTGCTGACCAGCGTGGTGGGCGCCTACTATTATATCCGCGTCGTCAAGGTGATGTATTTCGATGCGCCGGCGGCGGCGTTCGACCCGCGCCCGGCCTCGCTGACCTTCGTCGCCGGCGGGACGGCACTCTTCACCACCTTCTTCTTTCTGTTCCCGGCGCCCTTCGTCGGCGCCGCGCAGGCAGCGGCGAAAGCCCTGTTCGGATGAACAGCCAGGGCTGGCGGCTGCGCTGCTTCGCCACCCTGCCGTCCACCTCCGATCTTTGCGTCTCGCAGGCGGCGACGGGCGAGCCGGACGGTCTGGCGGTGCTGGCGCTGCGCCAGACCGCGGGGCGTGGCAGCCGCGGGCGCACATGGGAATCCCCGCCGGGCAACTTATACCTGTCGGCACTGCTGCGGCCGGAGGGGCTGGCCTCCGACGTCGGGCGCTGGGCGCTGCTGGCCAGTGTGGCCTTGGCGGAGGCGCTGGCGCCGCTGCTGCCCGATCCAGCGGCGCTCACGCTGAAATGGCCGAATGACGTGTTGCTCCACCAGCGCAAGCTGGCTGGGATTCTGCTCGACTCTGCCGCCACCCCGGCCGGGGCGCTGGACTGGCTGGTGATCGGGGTCGGCGTAAACCTCGCGGCGGCGCCTGCGCTGCCCGATCGGGCGGCTGCATCCCTCGCCGAGGTCGCGGACCCGCCGGCGCCGGAAGGCTTTGCCCCCTTGGTGCTGGAGCGCCTCGCGGCGTGGCGCGTTTCCCTGCCGACCGACTTCGCCCGGGTTCGCGCTGCATGGCTCGCGCACGGTCAGCCGATCGGGAGTGCGATGCGATTCAGGCATGGCGACTGGATGATACAAGGCGTGTTCGGCGGCCTCGCGGAAGACGGAAGCCTGTTGCTGCAGACCGGCGGCCAGGTGCGCGCCTATGCCACGGGCGACGTGTTGCTGCCGGGAACGGACAACTGACGTGCGCGAGGCTGACTTCTATGCCATGACGTTCGGAAGAAGCGTACTGCGAGGAGCGGTGAGCCCATGCTCCTGGTGATTGATGCCGGCAATACGAACGTCGTCTGTGCCGTCCGCGAGGCGGACACCTGGCGCGGCATCTGGCGCATCCGCACCGACGCGCAGCGTACCTCCGACGAATACGCGGTCTGGCTGCTGGCCCTTGTGGCGGAGGCGGGTCTGAAGCGCGAGCAAATCTCGGCCGCGGTGATCGGCACCGTGGTCCCGGCAGCGCTGTACCATCTGCGCCATCTCTGTCGCGACTGGTTCCATGTCGAGCCGATGATCGCGCGCGCCTCACTCGATTGGGGCTTCGAGATCCGCGTCGATTCCCCCGACGAGGTTGGCGCCGACCGGCTGCTGAACGCGCTCGCCGGGCATCGCCGCTTCGGCGGTCCGCTGATCGTGGTGGATTTTGGCACCGCCACCACCTTCGACGTGATCCACCGCGACGGCAGCTATCTCGGCGGCGCGATCTGCCCCGGCATCAACCTGTCGATCGAAGCTCTCCACCAGGCGGCGGCCCGCCTGCCGCGGATCGGCATCGGTCGGCCGCAATCGGTGATCGGCCGCGCCACGGTTCCCGCCATGCAGTCCGGCATCTATTGGGGCTATGTCGGCATGATCGAGGGGCTGGTCACGCGGATCATGGCCGAGTATGGCGCGCCGATGCGGGTTGTCGCCACCGGTGGCCTCGCACCGCTGTTCGCCGAAGGCACGGCGATGCTGGAGCAGATCGAGCCCGATCTCACGCTGGACGGTCTTCGCCTGTTGGTGGAGCGCAACCCGCCGCCCACATTCCCCAGAGAACCGACACGGCTGCCCGACACCTACTGAGCGCGAACGACCGCCGGACACAAACTGCCCGACCACAACGGCCAAACGACAACTGAACGAGGAGTGATGGAGCAATCAAGCGGCGACCTGGCCTTCCTGCCCCTGGGCGGGACGGGCGAAATCGGCATGAACCTGAACCTGTATCGCTGCGACGGGCGCTGGCTCGCGGTGGATTGCGGCATCGGCTTCGGCAATGCCCAGTACCCCGAGGCCGAGGTGATGGTCGCCGATCCGGCCTTCATCGCCGAGCGTCGCGACAAGCTGGCCGGTCTGGTCATCACTCATGCGCATGAGGACCATATCGGTGCGGTGGCCTGGTTGTGGCCGCTGCTGCGATGTCCGGTCTTCGCCACGCCGTTTGCTGCCGCGGTGCTGCGGCGCAAGCTGGGCGAAGTGGGGCTGCTCGATTCGGTCGATCTGACCGTGGTGCCCCCGGGTGGCGCATTCGCGCTGCCGCCGTTCTCGCTGCGCTACCTGCGCGTCACCCACTCGATCCCCGAGGCGCAGTCGCTGGTGATCGAGACCCCGTATGGCATCGTGCTGCACACCGGCGACTGGAAACTCGATCCACACCCGCTGGTCGGGCCGGTGACCGACGAGGCGGCACTCGCCGCGCTGGGCGACCGGGGCGTGCTGGCCATGGTCTGCGATTCCACCAATGCCATGGTGGAGGGGCACTCGGGCAGCGAACAGGACGTGCGGCAAAGCCTGGGGGCGCTGATCCGCAGCCTGTCCGGGCGCGTCGCCGTGACCTGCTTCGCCAGCAACGTCGCCCGGGTGGAATCGATCGCGCTGGCGGCGCAGGACGCGAACCGGAGCGTGGCGCTGGTCGGCCGCTCCTTGCGCAACCTGGACGCCGCGGCGCGGGAATGCGGCTATCTGCGCGACGTGCCCCCGTTCCTCGGCGAAGACGACGTCGAAGACGTGTCCGACGAGAACCTGTTGCTGCTGGTGACCGGCAGCCAGGGCGAGCCGCGCAGCGCGCTGGCGCGGATCGCACTGGACACGCATCCACGCGTGGCGCTGGGCGAGGGCGACACCGTGGTGTTTTCCTCGCGCATGATCCCTGGGAATGAGCGCGCGATCGGCGTGGTGCAGGACAATCTGGTGCGCCGCGGCGTGAGGCTGATGACCGACATGGATCATCTGGTCCACGTGTCGGGTCATCCGGCGCGCGACGAGTTGCGGCGCCTGTATCGTCTGGTGCGGCCCCGCTATGCCGTGCCGGTGCATGGCGAGTGGCGGCATCTGACGGCTCATGCCGAGCTGGCGCGCGAGGCCGGCGCCAGGCCGATCGTGCTGGAGGATGGCGACATCCTGAGCCTCGCCCCCGGCAAGCCCGAGATCGTGGACAGCGCGCCGGCCGGCCGGCTCGCGGTCGATGGCAACCGGCTGCTGCCGCTGACCGGCGGAGTGATGGTCGCGCGGCGGCGGATGCTGTTCAACGGCGTGGTGCTGGGCAGCCTGGCGGTGGATCGCGACGGGCGGGTGCGCGGCCAGCCGCGGGTCAGCGCGCCGGGCCTGTTCGAGGCCGAGGACCCGGAGAACGACCGGATCGTCACCGAATTCGCCGCCTCGGTCGCCGATCTGCCGCTGGCGTTGCGGCGCGACGACGCCTTGCTGGCGGACGCCGCGCGTGCCGCTTTGCGCCGCGCGCTGGGCCGGCGGCTGGCCAAGCGCCCGCTGGTGGACGTGCATCTGCTCCGGGTCTAGCGCGCGATGAGCTGGTTCACCGGCCTGGTGCTGTATGCGCTGATCTGGTGGACGGTGCTGTTTGCCGTGTTGCCGGTGGGCGCGCGGCCGGTCGCAGACCCGGACCGGCACACCGGGTGGCGCGGAGTGCCGGAGCGGCCCCGTATGCTCATGAAAATGCTTGCGACGACGCTGGTGTCGGCACTGCTATGGGGCGCGGCCTATCTGGTGATCAGCAGCGACTGGCTGAGTTTCCGTCACGGCTGGCTGGCCATTCAGGCCGACTGACGCTTCACCGCGATCAGCGTGGCGGATGACCATTGGTAGGGCGATTCAGTCCAACGCCCTCCGCGTTGGTCCGGCCAGACCGATGCGGATGGCGCTTCGCTCATCCGCCTGCGAGCGCCCGACGTTGCACAAAACCACTCTGCTGCAACGTCGCATGAATAGTCGCGCAAGATCGTGCGCTGAACAGAGCGTCTAGCTTCGAGCTAGCCTACTGTCCACCGAAACCGTTGCGATATGGCTTTAATCCGCCGGTACACCTCGGACAGGCGAGGATAGTTCCTCAACCTGCCGGGTGATCTGGCGTTTCCTCCCCAAACTTGGCCAGCGTGCCCAGGCACTCGGACCGACATCTGCATACCGGGTTAAAGGTAAAGAGTCACGCGGTTTTGTTTCCATTCCCGTGAGTAACACGCATTTTACTGGCGGCCGACGGTGTGCGGCGCACAAATATTGTGCACCGCGCAAGCGTATAGCATCGGGTTATTGTGCGCTGCACAATACGCCCACCCGCCATGGCCAGGCGCGCCCATGCGCGGCGCGCATCTGGCGGCAAAGGCCGCGTCCGGGTAGGGTCCGCCCCGACAACCTGACGGACCACTGAGCGATGCGCCTCTCTCGCAGCTTTATCCCCACCATCAAGGAGATCCCCGCCGAGGCGCAGATCGCCTCGCACCGGCTGATGCTGCGCGCCGGGCTGGTGCGGCAGACCTCGGCCGGCATCTACGCCTGGCTGCCGCTCGGCCATCGCGTCCTGAAGAACATCGAGCGCATCGTCCGCCAGGAGCAGGACGCCGCCGGCGCGCAGGAACTGCTGATGCCGACCATCCAGCCGGCCGAGCTGTGGCGGGAAAGCGGGCGCTACGAGGACTACGGCAAGGAGATGTTGCGTATCCGCGACCGTCACGAGCGCGATATGCTGTACGGCCCGACAAATGAGGAGATGATCACCGACCTGTTCCGCCAGACGGTGAAGAGCTACCGCGAACTGCCGCAAATCCTCTACCACATCCAGTGGAAGTTCCGTGACGAGGTCCGCCCCCGGTTCGGCGTGATGCGCGGGCGCGAGTTCCTGATGAAGGACGCCTACAGCTTCGACATCGACTATGTGGGCGCGGTCGCCAGCTACCGCAGGATGATGCTGGCCTATATGCGCACCTTCCAGCGCCTGGGCCTGAAGGCGATTCCGATGGCGGCGGATAGCGGCCCGATCGGCGGCGACCTCAGCCACGAGTTCATCATCCTGGCGCCGACCGGCGAGAGCCAAGTGTATTATGACAAGGACTTCGAGGAAATCGACTGGGTGAAATCAGACTTCGACTACGGGAGCCCTGACGATCTTCAAAGCTTTTTTTACCTGATGACCAGCATGTACGCAGCGACCGACGAGAAGCATGCCCCGGCGGCCTGGCAGATAGTGCCGCCTGAACGGCGGCGGGAAGGGCGCGGCATTGAGGTGGGCCACATTTTCTATTTTGGCACCAAATATTCCAAGGCAATGAACTGTACAGTAGCGACGCCCGAGGGGCGGCCGGTTCACCCAGAGATGGGCAGTTACGGCATCGGTGTCTCCCGCTTGGTCGGTGCCATAATAGAGGCCAGTCATGACGACGCGGGCATCATCTGGCCGGACAGCATCGCTCCGTTCAAGGCGGCGATCCTGAACCTCAAGCGCGGCGATGCGGCGTGCGATGCGCTGTGCGAGACGCTGTACGCCACGCTTGGACCCGCGGCCGCGCTGTACGACGACCGCGACGACCGGGCGGGCGTGAAATTCGCCGACGCCGACCTGATGGGCCATCCCTGGCAGATCGTCGTCGGGCCGCGCGGGGCCGCCGCCGGCAAGGTGGAACTGAAGCGCCGGGCCACCGGCGAGCGCCACGAAGTCACTCCCGAAGACGCGTTGGCCCGCATCGGCTGAGCGCCCACACCCGGACAGGCCCCCCAATGTTCAGCAGCTTCGAGCGCGCGGTCGCGGGCCGCTACCTGCGCGCACGCCGCGGCGAGCGCTTCGTCTCGGTGATCGCCGGCTTCTCGCTGGTCGGCATCGCGCTCGGCGTGGCCACGCTGATCATCGTGATGAGCGTCATGGGCGGGTTCAAGGTGGACCTGCTGTCGCGCATCCTGGGCTTCAACGGCCACCTGGGCGTCTATGGCGTCGGCGGGAAACTGGAGAACTTCGATCCGCTGGCGGACCGCATCCGCCAGCTTCCCGATGTGGTCTCGGTCTTCCCGGTGGTGGATGGCCAGGTGCTGCTGACCAACAGCCGCAACGACTCCGCCGGCGGCTATGTGCGCGGCATCCGCCAGCAGGATCTGAAGGCACAGCCCGCGGTCAGCGAGCACGTCCTGTCCGGCTCGCTGGACGCGTTCCATGGCGACGACGCGATCGCGATCGGGGTTGGCATGGCGCGGCGGTTCGGCCTGGGGGTCGGCAGCCAGCTTACCCTGGTCTCGCCGCAGGGCGCCGCCACCGCGTTTGGCACCGTGCCGCGGGTGCGCGCCTACACCGTGCGCGCGATCTTCCAGGTCGGCATGAACGAGTATGACTCCAGCTACGTCTTCATGCCGCTGGACGCGGCGCAGGTGTATTTCCAGACGCCGGACGCTGCCTCCGAGCTGGAGGTGATGGCGAGCGACCCCGATCGCGTCGGCCAGATCACCCGCGACATCCGCCGCGTGGCGGCCGGCGTGCCGATCACCGTGGTGAACTGGCAGCAAAGCAACAACA
>Ga0182012_10007063_pt1 | contig 11310 bp, 10 predicted proteins | sample 612S2SmetaG_FD_120486 | JGI IMG/M metagenome (GOLD analysis project Ga0182012, IMG submission 120486) | Permafrost microbial communities from Stordalen Mire, Sweden - 612S2S metaG | ecosystem: Environmental > Terrestrial > Soil > Wetlands > Permafrost | place: Sweden: Stordalen | collected...
GCGCTTGCTATCAGGATCTTTCTCCATCCATAGCGCCCCGCCGCGGTCAGCAGCAACGGCGAGAAGAAAAGAAACGTGACATACATCGGCAGGATGTCCAGCAAGGGCGGACAATACAGCAACAGCACCGAACCGACAATCGCAACCACCGGATGCGCGAGGTAGAAATTCAGCAGATGATTCAGTGCCGCCTTGTGTGTATGAACGGCAAACCCCGCGGCAACCGTGAACAGGAAGGCAAGCATCACCAGGTGGTAGGCGTATATCTGCAGCGAGCGCTTCCAAAGCGTGACATGCACGCCAATCGCATTTTTGAGCGAATCCCGCATGTAGATGCGGCCCACAAGAAGCGCCGAAACAAAAACGAATCCCTCCGCGGCGGAGACAAAACCAATGGGCTGATTGGTGAAGTCGCTGAAGCGCGTAGGCAGGTGCGTCAGCGTCATCCAGACCAGGAAGAGGCCGCGCAAGGCATCGAGTTCGGGGCGGCGTTCGAGGCGGGGAAGCTTCATTGAATTATGCGAGTCCGCCCACTCGGTGAGCGCACGGGCGCTACCTGCTTAGACGCATTCCCTGTTCCCCGGTTGTCTGGACGCCACCCAGCCAAAACGGCTAACCAAAACAGGGGCTGTCATTCTGAGCGAACGGGGCCCCGAACGTTTTTCAGTTCGGGGGTGGTGAGTCGAAGAATCTGCTTTTGTCTATCGTGAGTTTTACAAAGTACTTTAGAGACGGGACACTAGCTCACAACGTTCCAAAAACGCGGAACAGACGGGGATTGGATTTTCACTTGACTCGGCTAATCCCCTTTGAGAGACTTCGTGAACGCACCCGCTTTCCCGTTCCGCTTCACTGCATTTCATCCACCGGATTATCGTCTTCCCCGAAGCGAATGTCCGCTGATCTGTGTGACGAACATGGGGTGCGTGGCTCCTCGACTTGAAAGCGCGCGGAGTTCTGAAGAAAAAACAGGAGGGACAATGAAAAAGTATCTTGCGGAATTGGTGGGCACTTTTTTTCTGGTGTTCTTTGGAGTGGGCGTCGTGGTGATTACTGGCGGCGTGCCCGGTCTCGTGGGGATTGTGGGCATTGCGCTCGCCTTCGGCCTAGGGCTGGTTGCGGCGGCTTACGGCATTGGTCCCATCTCCGGCTGCCACATCAACCCGGCGGTAAGCGTCGGCGTCTGGGTCGCGGGGCGCATGAAGACGATGGACCTGATCGGCTACTGGGTAGGCCAGTTCATCGGCGCCACGCTCGGCGCCTGGGTGGTTTTCCTCATTGCCAGCGGTGTGAGCGGCGGGTACAACCTTGCGACGAGCGGTCTGGGCCAGAATGGCTTTGGCCCCGGTTATCAGGGCGGCTACAGCCTGACCTCGGCTATCACGTATGAATTTGTGGCGACCTTGCTGTTTGTCATCGTGATTCTCGGCTCGACCCAGAAAGCTGCTCCTTCAGGATTCGCCGGTCTTGCAATCGGCCTTACCCTCGTCGCGATCCACCTGCTCGGCGTCCACATCACCGGGACCAGCGTGAATCCAGCGCGAAGCTTTGGACCTGCAGTCTTCGTCGGCGGTCAGGCCATTCAACAGCTTTGGGTATTTCTGCTCATACCCACTCTAGGCGGTGCGGTTGCGGGTTTGCTGTTCCGCGTCAAGGCCCTGTCTGCGGACTAGTTCGCAACAACGAAAAAGAATTGTTTCAAAAAGCAATCCGGGGAGACGCCGAATCCATTGGCAGCTCCCCGGATTTTGTTTTTGGTTGAATCTGGCGGAATCGATTCAGGCAACCCGCCCCGCGTGGCCCATGGATTAGGCTGGATGCACGGCCGGAGCGATCTGCATGACACGGCCGAGTGGAGGCGAGCGTGACCTGGTTGATCGTGCTGGTGGGAGTCGTAGTGGGAATGGTCTCCGGCGTGGTGGGCATAGGCGGCGGCATCCTGTTTGTGCCTGCGCTGTTATGGCTGCTGCACATGGATCAGCACAGGGCGCAGGGAACTTCGCTGGGCGCGCTTCTGGCGCCGGTCGGCATTCTAGCGTTCTGGGAGTACTACCGCAAGGGCAACGCGGATATACGCGTGGCCGCACTGCTCGCAGCGGGCTTTCTAGTCGGCGCATACTTCGGAGCGGTAGGCGCACAACACATTCCCGAGATATGGCTACGGCGAGTCTTTGCTTTGACGCTGCTCGGCATCGGCGGACGGCTGCTGTTTATGCGGTGATTTGAGGCCTGCGTTCAGGCGAGTGCAACGAAGCGCAGGCGGACGTAATCGGCGATCCAGTTCCCTTCCTCGTCACGAAGAACAGGTTCCAGCAGCGCAGTTGTTTCCTCAACAACAGTCTCGCGCAGTCTCTCCGGCAGGCTTTCGATTACGCCGCTACGGAAAGTGCGCAGCCATCCTTTCATTCCGCTTTCTGCCAGCGGTGTAGGACGTGGAATAAGCGCAATCTGTTCTACGCGAAACCCATGCCTCTCGAGGCGTCGCGTGTACGCCTCCGGTGTCGGATAGTAATTGACTCCATCTTCAAGATCGGCATGGCCGTGGCGCGCCAGCACAGCCATGAGCGCGACTCGGATAGCTGCAATATTGCCGTGCCCGCCCATCTCCGCAACAAAGCGGCCACCAGGCTTGAGGACGCGATGCACCTCGTCCATCATTGCGTCCTGATCGCGGACCCAGTGCAATGCGGCATTGGAGAACACGGCGTCGAAGCTGCCGTCTGAATAGGGCAGAGACTCCGCAGCGGCTTCATCGGCTGGGATGCCGCGGGAGCGCGCCGCGGCGACCATCTGCGGCGATGCATCGACGCCCAGCACAGATGCGCCGCTCGCAGCGATACGCTTAGTCAATTGGCCGTCGCCGCAGCCCAGATCGAGAATGTGTTCACCCCGTTGAGCGGCCAGCCATTCCACTACACCACCGGCAAGTTCATGGACAAATGCGCCGTTCTGTCCGTAGGCATGCGGGTCCCAGGTCTGCGTCATTGGCTGCCTCCCGCTTCAGTGTGGGCCAAAATGAGGCCATAAGGCAAAGTTATTATTTTTTCGCTGTCGATAAGTGTTTTTTATGATGGAAGTGAGACTTTACGTATTTCTTTTGCACAGATTGTCGGCGATGTGCTTCCCAAAAAGCAGGTCCTTCGACTCCGCTGAAGTACGCTTCGCTCAGGATGACAGGTTCGGAGGAACGGCAGCTCAGCAATTTCAGATAGATTGCACGGGCACCAAAGTCAGATCATCGACCAGGCCCACTTCCTTTTGCACGAAAGGCTCACCGTACCGTACACCTGCCAGCAACCCATAGTGCCGCGCCTCGGCAAAGGTACGCTCGCGAATCTCTTCTTCCGGAACAAAAAGCGCGCTGCCGGTGGGTTGATTGGCGTACTGGGATTTGTAGGCCATCAACGACTGATGGCGTTGCTCGACGAACGGTGTGATATCGACGATGAAGCTTGGCCGCACATCCGCGTAGAGGCTGGCATAGACAATCTTGAAGGGCCGATGCGGCGACCACCCCAGCGACGAAGACCCGTCGCCGGGGGCCCCGGTGGGCGCCGAGCCTGTTTCCACCTTGGCCAGGCCGGAGAGAAAGCAGGCATCGTAGCCCAGAATTCCCGTTATCGCATGATCCGGGTGGCGCGCTTGCCAGTACGGAAGGATGACCACGCGCGGGCGCAGAAGACGAAGAACGCGGACGATCTTGATGCGGTTCTCAAGCGTATTTTCAATTGCGCCGTCCGGCAGGTCAAGAGCCTGGCGCCAGGTGACGCCGAGAATGCGGGCTGCTTCAGAGGCTTCGCGTGCACGGTCTTCAGCGGTGCCGCGTGTTCCGGCTTCCCCTTGCGTCAGGTCCAGAATGGCAGTGCGCAAGCCACGCGAGGCCATGCGCAGTAAAGTTCCGCCGCAGGTCTGCTCCACATCGTCGCGATGTGCGGCGATGGCGAGAATGTCGATGGAGTGCGGATCGGTCATTGGGAATCCATGCCGGCGAGGGGACTATGGAGATTTGTGGTTTCCCGCCCTTGCGCCGAGATTGCAAGAAGCAGGTCCCCTTCGGCTACGCTCAGGGCAGGCTTTCGACTCCGCTGAAGTACGCTTCGCTCAGGATGACAGATTTGTTGTGGCGCCAACTTCTGAGATCGATCAGTAAACAGTGTTGTCCGCGTCGCTGGCGGCATCCATGTAGGCCACGTCCCAGGCCGTGCCGGTGACAGTAACGTACTGGTTGTCGAGAGCTGTTCCGTCCGTGGTGGTGTAGATGTACACCTGGCCACCCTGGGCCACGTAAACCTTGTTCAAGCCGGTCACTGCTGTCACTCCGGTAGCGTCGCCAAGATAGGGCTCGAGCAAGGTCACCGTGTCATTGGAAGTATTGAACATGGTGAGGCAGCCATAAGGAAGGCCGGTCGCAGCGCGAACGCCGTTGTTGCACTTGGTCATGGCGATCCACAAAGTACTGTTGTCGGCCTCAACCATGCGGCTTGGTGCGCCGGGCGCTCCATCGCTGATGGCGACTGGAGCCGACGCAGTGTTATTGCTGAGATTAACTACCGTAAGGTAGCCCGCAAAAAGCGTTTGTCCGCTCACCTGTTGGGGCTGCTGGCCCACAACGTACATAGTGGATGAGTCAACCAATGCATTGCTTGCGCCGCCCGGTATAGCGAGAGTGGAACTGACCAGCGCGGCATTCGAAGGCAGTGATCCCGACCCTTGTCCGACGAGGTAAATCATCGGAGCCACGGGCAAGGTGGAAACCGACGCCGTGGACCCACCACACTCAGGCCCGCAGTTGAGGACATAAGCCGTTCCACCATCAGTTGAAAACACAGCCTTCACAGGGCGGTCGAATACCAGGGGCGCCCCGTACGCGGTTCCGGTGGAATCCACGTGATCGGGACTTTGCGCCTGGAAAACGCACCAAACGGGAGCATTCTGCGGCTCACAATCTTGAGCGGCTTTGGGCCAAGTGGCGGGTCCGCCGGAGTAGTTGGTGGTTTGCGCTGAGGATAGCTTGACAGGGTAGTACACGTAGTTGGAATTCTGAACGAACGCCAGGGCCATGGAGCCGCCGGGGTTAACACTGACGCGATAGATGCCGGGCAAACTCAGCGGGTAACTGGAGCCCGCCACATGGTCGATCACAGTCAGCACGTGGCTGATCTGGCTGGCGGCAAAAACGTAGCTCTGATTGCGCGTCATGAAGATGCTGGAAGAGAGCCCGTTGAGGCCGGTGGTGGAGCCTGCGGTGGTCTCTTTTCCATAACTGACCGGGGTCAGGCTGCCATCGCCGGAGCCATAGACGACACCCAACTGCTCTTCCGGCATGCTCTGGATACTGACGGGGAGCGCGCCGGAATAGCCGGAAATGCTGAAGCCGACGGGCTTGTCGTTATATCCGCTGCGAATGTCGTAGTAGGCGTCAACGAACTGGAGCGCGCCCTTGGAGAAAGCGCTGGGGTTCTGGATCGCGATCATGACGCGGTTGGTCAAGCCGCTGGGGGGTAAATTACGGCCTGCAAAATAAGTAGTGCCACCACATCCAGCCAACGCGGCTGAAACTGTGAGCGCCGCGGCGGCACTCGACCAAAGAAATCGAATCTTCAAAATCCCTTACCTCGACGAAGAACGCGGAACAAGCCGCTCAAGTGAACAAATCAATGGCGGTACCCGGTCGATGAGACAGAACGCAAACGGCTCTGAGATCGATACGCGCTGTGGCCCGGAACCGGTTTCTAACCAGCTTATGACTACCGAAGTATAACAAAGCGCCCCTGTCTCATGACTTGGCTGGCCCGGTTGCCTTACCATGTCAAGAGAATGACTCAATTGACTGACATCTTTGCCAGCCGCCCCGTGCTTGCCGACGGCGCCATGGGGACCGTGCTCTACGCCCGCGGCATCTTCATCAACCGTTGCTACGATGAGTTGAATCTTTCCGACCCAGGCCTGATCCTGTCGATTCACGAGGAGTATCTGCAGGCGGGCGCTGAGATTCTGGAAACCAACACCTTTGGCGCCAACAGTTTTCGCCTCGCGCGCCATGGCCTGGCCGGAAAAGTGGCGGAGATCAACATAGCCGGCGTGCGTTTGGCTCGCCAGGCCGTCGCACACCTGAAAGAAAAGCAAGCAGGCGACGCCTGGGTGGCTGGTTCCGTGGGCCCGCTCGGCGTGCGCCTTGAGCCGCTGGGCAAAACCGGCCTGGATGAAGCGCGCGCGGCCTTTGCCGAACAGATCAGCGCGCTGGCCGGCGCCGGTGTCGACATGCTGATTATCGAAACCATGCCGGCACTGAATGAGGCCAAGGAAGCGCTCACTGCAGCGCGTGAGATGGCTCCCGACCTGCCCGTTCTGGTGATGGTGACGGTGGACGACGAGAGCAACTGTCTGGACGGCTCGTCTCCCCAGCAAGCTGCGGCACGGCTGACGGAGTGGGGCGCCAACGCCATTGGCGTGAATTGCTCGACGGGCCCGGCAACGGTTCTGACAGCGATAGAAGCCATGCGCAAGGCCACTCCGCTCCCTCTCGCCGCCATGCCCAATGCCGGCATGCCGCGGGCCGTGGAGGGTCGAAACATCTACCTCTGTTCGCCGGAATATATGGCCAGCTTTGCGCGCAAGGCCATCGCGGCCGGGGCGCAGTTTGTGGGCGGCTGTTGCGGGACGACACCCAACCATATTCGCGCCATGCGATCGGCCATGCGGGCCATCGACGCCATGGCGCGCGTCGAGAGCCCCGGGACTGCTCCCGCGCTCGAAACCGAAACACCGCCTGCGCCCCTGGGCGCTCGCTCGCGGATTGGGTCGCTCATCGAGAACGGCGCCTTCGTTACATTGGTTGAGATTGTGTCCCCCAAAGGCATCGACTGCGTGAAGGAGATTGAAGGCGCGCGCATGCTGGCCGCGCTGGGTGTTCACGCTATCAATGTGCCCGACTCGCCGCGCGCCTCGGCACGCATGAGCGCACAGAGTCTCTGCATCCAGATCCAGCAGCACACCGGGATTGAGACAGTTCTTCATTACACCTGCCGCGACCGCAACATTCTTTCCATCCAGTCCGATCTGCTGGGGGCCTCGTCCATCGGCCTGCACAACGTTCTTTGCATCACCGGCGACCCGCCCAAGCTGGGCAACTACCCCGACGCTACTGCTGTGTTTGACGTTGATGCCATCGGTCTGGTCAACATCGTGCGGCGCTTGAATCACGGTCTCGACATTGGAGCCAACGCCATCGGGGCCAGCACCAACTTCACCATCGGTGTCGGCGCCAATCCAGGCGTGCCTGACATTGAGAACGAACTGCGCCGATTCAAGTACAAAGTCGAGGCCGGCGCGGAGTACGCCATCACCCAGCCTGTCTTCGACCTGCGCCTGCTGGAGAACTTTCTTGAGCGCATCAAGGAGTTCAGCATTCCGGTCATCGCCGGCATCTGGCCGCTGACCAGCCTGCGCAACGCCGAGTTCATGAAGAACGATTTGCGCGTTTCCATGCCCGAGGAGATTCTGCTGCGCATGGCCCAAGCCGACACGCCCGAGGCGGCGCGGCGCGAAGGCGTTCTGATTGCCCAGGAGATGCTTGAAGCGGTGCGGCCGTTCGTGCAGGGTGTCCAGGTCAGCGCGCCGTTTGGACGATACGCCCTGGCGGCTGAGGTGATTGCCAGCGCGCTGCCTCAACGTGAACCCAGTTTGACGGAGTAATCCCCAATGTCTTCGTTTGAAGAATCGCTCAAGAAGCTGGAAACCATCGTCGATCAACTGGAAAAGGGCGACCTCGCCCTCGAAGAGTCGCTCAAGCTCTTCGAGCAGGGTGTGGGGTTGTCGGCCGCCTGCAAGAAGGAGCTTGACGAGGCCGAAGGCAAGGTCCAGATTCTGGTCAAGCAGCGCGACGGCTCGGTGAAGGCGGAGCCTTTCCTGACGGAGAAGCAGGGGTAAGAACAGGGAATAGGGTGCAGCACGAGCGGTCGTAACTCCTCTAATAATCCGCTCATTCTAATGGCCCACCGATTGCTAGGAATTAGTGCGGCTTATCCCGAAACATCGTGGATTTGCTCCGCTTTCCCGCAAAGGAGCGCCGATTGCCGTCCACTCCCGCGATTTCAGCCACTCCGCGCCTTCGCGCCCGATACTCGGAAAGCTTTCAATGCATCGGCTCGGCCTGCGAAGACACCTGCTGCCAAGGCTTTACCGTCCCCGTAGAAGAGGCAACTTGGGATAAATACCATTCCCTTCCACCCAGCCCATTCCAGATCCTTGTCGAAGCCAGCGTGACGCGAACCCCTGAGAATGCGGAAGGTTACCCCGCGGGGATTGCGCCACCTTACGCCACCATCCGCATGAACAGCGCGAATGAGTGCCCGTTGTTCACGACAGATCGGCTTTGCGGCATTCAGTCCGAGTTCGGCGAGAGCTTTTTGTCGCACACCTGCGCGACCTATCCGCGCATTGTCCATTCCGTCGACGGGATGAAAGAAGCGGCCCTCACGCTTTCGTGTCCTGAAGCAGCGCGCCACGTATTGCTGAATCCGAACCTGATGGGCAGAGTGGGACGGTCCGAGAGGCTATCCGCCGGGACCACAACTCAGGCCAGCCTGGCCGGATTCAAGGTCGAGGTGAGGGCCTCGATCGACCACCCCACATCTGCGAGCGGAACAGTCTCTTCCACGTCCGATGAAACGGCGACCGCGCTGCCCCCCAATTTCTGGGAGATCCGCGAAGTCGTCCTCAACATCTTGCGTAATCGGGCTTACCCGCTCTGGCAGCGGCTTTTCCTGCTAGGTGTCCTTTGCACGCGCCTCGACTCGATTTCCCGCGGCGAGTTCGATCGTACCGTTCCCGAATTCATTTTGGACTTTGAGTCGACCGTGGCCACTGGCGCGCTGCGGCCGGCGATGGCTAATCTGCCCATGAACTCATCGTCCCAGTTGGATGTGGTGCTGCGGCTGGCCGGGATGATGCTGCACAAGTCCAATGTGCGCCCTCGGTTTGTCGAGTGCATTAACACCTTTACTGCGGGCATTGGCAATGGGCCGGGCGCAACGCTGGAGAGCCTCACCGCCCAATACGCAGTTGCCCACGACCGGTTCTACGCGCCGTTCTTCGACAAGAATCCGTACATCATGGAGAATTTTCTCGTCAATACCATCGTCCGCTGCCAGTTCCCGTTTGGAAAAGAGGGGATGAAAACCGGCACGCAGCCCGCGATGGAGCGGGAGTTTGCAATGCTGGCGGCGCAGTTCGTGCTCATGCGCGGCCTGCTGATTGGCGCCGCGGGACAATACGGCAAGTCCTTCTCCACAGCGCATATCGTGCATACCGTGCAGGCCGCAACCAAGCATTTCGAGCATCATCCGGAGTTTCTTTCCATGGCGCACACACTTCTGGTCGAATCCCGCATGGACGGAACCTTGGGACTGGCGATCCTGCTCAGGGACGCCGAGATGAATCGCCCAAAGACGAATCCAGCAGAGGGCGAATCCAGGCCAGCATCTGGGGGGATATCCGCTCCAGGGCCGCAAGATGGAAGATCGGTTTGGGCTGCTGTCCCGGCAGGCAAAGGCCGTCCTGAATCACTTCATCGGCGTGTGAAAGCGCCACCATCGCGTCCGCGTGTCCAACCGCAGCAATGAACGAAGGCTTGCGTTCGGGCAGCGGCAACTCGCGTTTGGGGCCGGCATGAATCATGAGGCAGACGTTGGGCCTGACATGATGCACTACGCTGTTCGACTCGAAGATCAGATTTGTGCCACGGCCGAAGTGGGGCCATAGCTCATCCAGCACCGCTGGAAGAGCGTGCTCAGCCGCTTGATCGCCGCCGGAGGCGCAGGCCAGAAATGCGCGTTTTGCGCCGGCCGCAAGGTAGCGCGCGGTGTCCGTATCATCCCCTGGCTGGGTCTCTTCCCAGATGGGCGTGGGATAGCCGTGCTCGTGCGTGGTGATCTTGACAGCCGTCCAGCTAAAATTCGGCAGCGCGGCAATCAGGCCGCAGACCAGGGTCGTCTTGCCTGCTCCCCGCGTACTGCCGCCTACGACAACGATGGCCATCTTGCGCCGTCTCTCCTTGCACTCCGGACGTAATGGGCTTCTGTATTAGCCGAAGTCTTGAAGGGTACGGGCTTCAGCCCGTACATTGAGGTAACAAAATCGCTTGGGCTTCAGCCCCCGAGGGAATGCTCTGCTGAGAACGGGCATTTGCTCGGAAGTTCCCTGGTTCATTCTCGTTCAGGAAATGTCTTTGGCGGGTCCTTTGCCGCCACGCTTTGCCAGTCGTCCAAGAATGGCAATCTCGCGCAGAACCTGCGGCAGCGGTCGCGCCGGCGTTCCCCACAGCACGGTTCCAGGCCGCAGCCCTTCGTTAGTCACAGTCTTTCCACTCAGCACGCCGGCCTGCCCGCCGAGAATCACGCCTGGACCGACATGCGCGTGGTCGCCAATGCCCACCTGCCCGGCAAGCACCGCCCCTTTGCCCACGGTGCTGGACCCCGAGATGCCCGTCCCCATCACGAGGATAACGTCCTCGCCGATATCGCAGTTGTGGCCGATGTGAACGAGGTTATCTATCTTCGTGCCGCGGCGTACACGCGTCTCCGCCAGCGCCCCGCGGTCAATGGTGGAGTTAGCTCCTATCTCCACGTCGTCTTCAATCACCAGCGTCCCCTGCTGCGGAAACTGTGTGTAGGCGCCTGACTTCGAGTCGCGCACATAGCCGAAGCCGTCCGCGCCGAGAACTGCTCCGGCGTGGACGATAACGCGATTACCGAGGGCGACCAAGGGGTAAATCACAGAATTTGGGTAAATCCTACAGTCCTTCCCGACCGAACAAGCCATGCCGAGGACAGCTCCCGCGCCGACCCAGCTTCCCGCGCCAATATAGACATCCTCATCGATGACCGCTAAGGCATCTATCCTCACGTTCTCTCCCAGCACCGCAGTTCTCGCAACGACCGCCGCTGGGTGAATTTTTCCAGACAGTTGACGCCGATTCAGCAGCTTTGCCGCCTTTGCAAACCAAAGCCGCGGCTGCTCGGCCTCGACGATGCTTTTGCCTGCCGGGTAAGAGCCCGCAACCCTCGAATGCAACACAACTGCTCCCGCCTCGCTATTAAAAGCTTCGCGCATAGTGGCCGAACTGTCGGCAAAGACCAGGCTATCTGGGTCGGCTTGTTCGTAGGAACTCACGCTTTCGAGATCGAGGTCCGACGACCCTTGAAGCAGCGTTCCTCCCAGTTTTTCGATCAGTTCTCCCAGCTTCATGCATGTCTCCTCAATAAAGCCCCGGCTCCCCCGCCGGCCGTGTCTTCCAGCGCCGATGAATCC
>Ga0182012_10007064_pt1 | contig 11309 bp, 10 predicted proteins | sample 612S2SmetaG_FD_120486 | JGI IMG/M metagenome (GOLD analysis project Ga0182012, IMG submission 120486) | Permafrost microbial communities from Stordalen Mire, Sweden - 612S2S metaG | ecosystem: Environmental > Terrestrial > Soil > Wetlands > Permafrost | place: Sweden: Stordalen | collected...
CTTTGACCGACAATTTGGGCGATACGCTCAATGACGTCATCCTCGCGCTGGGGGTAATCCCCTTGGGGAAACGTTGGGTCAACTGGCGCGGGCATGAACCTGGTTCGCCAGGAGAGTGTCGCAACGAAGCGAAGAAGTAAGAGCGGAGGAACCCAACGTGTCGTACCCGACCCCACACAAGAAACTCATTGCCTGGGTGGAAGAGATAGCGCAGCTCACAACACCCGATCGTATCCACTGGTGCGACGGGTCCGACCAGGAGTACGACGATCTCTGTCAACTGCTCGTCGACCAAGGAACGTTCACGCGTCTGTCGCCGGTCAAGCGTCCCAACAGTTACTACGCAACCTCGGACCCAAATGACGTCGCGCGCGTCGAGGACCGCACGTTCATCTGTTCCAAGGATGAGAAGGACGCCGGTCCCACGAACAACTGGCGCGACCCCGTCGAGATGCGCGAGGTCTTGAACGAACTGTTCGAGGGTTCGATGAAGGGTCGCACCATGTACGTCGTGCCGTTCTCGATGGGACCGCTCGGATCGGACATCAGCCACATCGGTGTCGAGTTGACCGACTCCGCGTACGTGGCGGTCAACATGAAGATCATGACGCGCATGGGCACCGGTGCGCTCGAGGTGCTCGGCGAAGATGGCGACTTCGTGCCCTGCCTGCACTCGGTGGGCATGCCTCTCGAGGCGGGTCAGGCCGACGTGCGCTGGCCCTGCAACAACGACGACAAGTACATTGTCCACTTCCCCGAGACCCGCGAGATCATCTCCTTCGGCTCGGGTTACGGCGGCAATGCGTTGCTCGGCAAGAAGTGTTTCGCGCTGCGCATCGCGTCGGTCATCGCGCGTGACGACGGCTGGCTGGCCGAGCACATGCTGGTGCTCAAACTGACCAATCCCGCCGGCGAGTCGCGCTTCGTGACCGGTGCCTTCCCGAGTGCCTGTGGCAAGACCAACCTCGCGATGCTCGTGCCCACCCTGCCGGGCTGGAAGGTCGAGACCATCGGCGACGACATCTGCTGGATGAAGCCGGGACCGGACGGTCGCCTCCGCGCCATCAATCCCGAGTCCGGTTTCTTCGGCGTCGCGCCCGGTACGAACATGCAGACCAACCCCAACGCGATGCACACCATTGTGGCCAACACGATTTTCACCAATACCGCACTCACCCCCGATGGCGACATCTGGTGGGAGGGCATGGGCGAACCGCCAGAAGGTCTCATCGACTGGAAAGGTCAGTTGTGGAGCAAAGAGTTGGGCACACCCGCGGCACACCCCAACTCGCGCTTCACGTCCCCGGCCAGTCAAGACCCGGCCATCGCCGACGAATGGGAGGACCCGGCCGGCGTACCGATCGACGCCATCCTCTTCGGCGGTCGTCGCGCCAGCGTGATCCCGCTGGTCTTCCAGTCACGAAACTGGGAGCACGGTGTCTTCCTCGGTTCGATCCTCTCCTCGGAGACAACGGCCGCGGCGACCGGCGTCGTCGGGAACCTGCGACGCGACCCCTTCGCGATGTTGCCGTTCTGCGGCTACAACATGGCCGACTACTTCGCGCACTGGCTGACGTTCTCGGACCGTTTCGACGAAGAGAAGCTACCCAAGATCTTCTACGTCAACTGGTTCCGCAAGAGCGTCGACGGACGTTGGCTCTGGCCCGGGTACGGCGAGAACTCGCGCGTGCTCGAGTGGGTCTTCGAACGTAGCGCGGGGCGCGGCGAGGCCGTCGAGACACCGATCGGCTTCGTGCCGAGCGCCACGGCACTCAATGTCGACGGACTCAACGTCACCCCGGCCGACATGACCGAACTCCTCACGGTCCACGCCGACGAATGGCGTCATGAGGTTCCCCGGATTCGAGAGCACTTTGCCGAGTTCGCCGAGCACCTCCCTGCCAAGCTCCACCACGAAGTCGACGCCCTCGAGGCGCGACTGCGCTCGTCCTAGTCGGATCACAAACCTAGGGCGCGGACCGGACGTGCTAGAACCCTGAACGAACAGTCCGCGTACCCTTGAGGAGAAACCCGTGATACTGGACCGCTTTCGCATGGACGGACAGGTGGCGATCGTCACTGGATCGGGCCGCGGCATCGGCGCGGCGAGCGCCCTTGCCTTGGCCGAGGTCGGGGCCGATGTCGTCATTGCGTCACGCACGCAGTCGGACCTCGACGACGTCAAACGTCAGGTCGAGACGCTCGGTCGTCGCTGTGTCGCCGTTGCCTGCGACCTCGCCGACTTAGGCGCCATCGCCGAACTCGCGAATGTCGCACACCAGTCGTTCGGTCGAATCGACGTCGTGGTGAACAACGTGGGCGGCGCCATCCCCCTCCCCTTCCTCCTCACGACCCCTGAGTACATGGAGGAGGCCTTCCACTTCAACGTCGCCACCGCACACGCGCTCAATCTCGCCGCGGTACCGGTGATGCTCGAGACGGGTGGCGGCGCCATTGTCAACATCTCGTCGGTCATGGGACGGGTGACCGGTCGCGGTTACGCCGCGTACGGCTCGGCGAAGGCCGCAATGGCGCACTACACGCGACTGAGTTCGCGCGACCTCGGCCCAAGGATTCGCGTGAACGCCATCGCGGCCGGTTCCATCGCGACCTCCGCCCTCGAAATCGTGACGACGACGCCCGAACTGAAGGAAATGATGGAGTCCAAGACGTTGCTCGCGCGCATTGGTGACGTCGAGGACATCTCGGCCGCAGTGGTCTACCTCGCGTCACCGGCGGGCGGCTACGTCACCGGCACCGTGCTCGAGGTCGACGGCGGCACCGACGTCGCCACCCTCGACTTCCAGCTGCCCGATCTCTAGACGTCGTCGGTCTCGGCGTCGGCCACGATGAGTCGCGGGCCCGACTTCCAGTCGAAGTAGCGCCAGGTCCAATTGATCAGAACGCGCAACTTGTTGCGGAATCCGATGAGGTACCAGAGGTGCAGCCCCAACCACGCGAGCCAGCCCAGACGACCAGTGATGACCCGTCCGAACGGGAGTTTGGCGACCGCAGCGTTGCGACCAATCGTCGCCATGATGCCCTTGTTGTGATAGCGAAACGGAGTCGTACCCTCACCGTGCACGACGTGCAGGATCTGCTGCGCGCAGTGATGTCCCGATTGAATCGCGACGGGCGCCAGCATCGGAGCAGTGGACCCATCGCTTTGAGGAATCGCCGCCGCGTCGCCGACGGCCCACACGTTGTCGCTGCCCACCAAGCGCAGATCGGGTGCGACCTGCGCGCGTCCCGCCGCGCCCGGCGTGGCGGCGAGGCCGATCGGCAATGCGTCACCCGCGCTGACGCCAGCCGCCCAGATGACGGCCGCGGCCTCGAGTCGCTCGCCGTCGCTGAATCGGATCGACGTCGCGTCAATCTCCACGACCGAACGGCCAACGTCGACTTCAACGCCCATCGACTCGAGGTGCGTGCGGGCGTAGTCGCTAGCCGCATCGGGGAATTGGGTGAGCAGTCGAGCTGCGACGTCCACGAGCACGATTCGAACCTTGGAGGTATCGAGACGAAGACCGTCACGTCGAATCACGATATTGATCAGCTCCGAGAGCGCACCCGAAGTTTCGACTCCGGTCGGACCGCCGCCCACGACGACGAACGTCACACCCACGCGTTCGCGGTCGGCCGCGACGTCGGCCCGCTCGAGTGTCGACAGGAGTCGATTGCGAAGTCGGCGGGCGTCGGCCAACGAGTAGAGCGGCAGTGCGAACTGCTCGGCGCCGGGCACCGCGAAGTACGCCGCGATCGCGCCGGTCGCCACGACGAGGTGGTCGAAGGTGATCTCCGCGCCATCGTCGAGGATGACGACGCCACGAGAGTGGTCAACGGCTCGTACGCGACCGTGACGAAAGCGCACGTTTCGAGCGGAGCCGAAGATCGTGCGAATCGGGTAGGCGACGTCAGCCGGTTCGAGGCCCGCGGTCGCTACTTGGTACAAGAGTGGCTGAAAGGTGTGGAAGTTGTGTTGGTCGATGATCGTGACACGAACATCCTGATCACTCAGGCCTTTGGCGGTCGCAATACCCGCGAACCCACCACCGATAATGACGACGTGGGCCATCGTGGCAAGGTCGCCGTGCGCCTCGGTCCGGGGGGAAATGGCCATGTCGACTTCATCATAAGTGTGGTCGCCCCGACGCCGGTCAGTGATGGGCGAAACGTCGCCCCAAGCCGTAGACGAGTCCCGCGCCAATCATCAACACGGAGAGCAGGGTGTCACCGACGGAGAATCGCAGCGTGATGGCGACCGGTATGAGTGCGCCCACAACCCACAACAACTGTTGTCGAACGGCGAAGCGCGCGAAGGTCCGTCCCTGTGCTCCGGGGGCGACGTTGCGTTGCGTGATGGCGTCGAAGGTCGGTTGCGCGACCGCGGCGCACAGTCCGAGCCAACCGGCCAACACCACTTGCGCGTTGAGGGTGGGATGCGACGCGGCAACGCCCGCACCGACACCCGTGGCGAGCAGCGACAGGGCCAGCAACGTCGACTCGGGCACCTTGTTGCGCACCCTGGTGACAATGCCCAGGCCGACGAGGGAACCGAAGGCGCTCATCGCGAGAGCGAAGGCGAAGTAGCCGAGGCCGGCGTTCTCACGTCGAAGTCCAAAGGCCAGCAGGAACGTGGCGAAGCCGACGGTGAAGCGCATGAGCGCAGCGGCCGTCAATCCCCAGGCGACTTCAATGTCACCCAAGGGGTTGAGCGCGTTCCGGTCCCGCTCCGCCTGCGTGAGACCGGCCACTTCGTCACGCACCTCCTTGGGTGGTTTCTGCAAACGCAGACTCGCGATCGTCGCGCCGATGAAGACGAAGGACGCGGCAATCAACACGCTCGGTGCGCCGATTCCCTTCAGCATGCCTGCGCCAATCGAACCGGCGAGCAGTCCACTGATGGTGCCGAGCAGTGTCAACTGGGCGTTGAACCCCGAGAAGCCCTTTTCTTGTTGGGTCGCCGCCGAGGGCCATCCCGCGCCGCCCACGCTCGTTGAGTGCTCGCGCAGTTGATCGGTACGGGCCATCTCGGGCACCAGTGCGCCGCGAGTGACGACGTAGAGCTTCGAGGAGATGAGCACGAGGAACGCCATCGGGAAGAGCCACAGTGAGTTGAGGTGCTCGCTCATCATCCAACAGAGGACCGCTCGACAACTCGCGGAGAGCGCGACGAGAATCCGTCGGCCATTCGCTGAGCGGTCGATGAGCGGACCGAGCACCGGCGAGACGACCGCGAAGGGGGCGATCGTCAACAAGAGATAGAGCAGGACCCGTCCTTTGGCCTCGGTTGGTGAGACCGAGAAGAACAGCGATCCGGCCAAGGAGACGGTGACGAGCGTGTCGCCGGCCATCATGACCACGTGCACGAGCGCCAGACGACCGAAAGCGGTCGTCTGGTCGAAAAGCTCCTGCGCGGAGGCCCACGCGAGGGTACCGAAACCTCGTGCTCGCATGACTACGAAGCGTAGGTGATGTCCTTGCGCCTACGACCACGACTTTCGCATCATCTGCTAGACCGGCGCCGTGCACTGGACGTTCTTCTCGAATCTTCCACTCGCTCTCCTCACGGCGTGGGTGTGGACCTTCATCGCATTCCTCGTGGGACGAGTCGTCCATCGGCACGCGACGATTGACGTCTTCTGGGGTGCGGGATTCGTCGCGGTCTACCTGGAGAGTCTCTTCGTCGCTCATCACGGCGTCACGCTGGCGGATTTGAACGCTGGATCCTCGAACTCTGACGCGCGCTACTTCGTGCTCGCCTTCGTGGCACTCTGGGGACTGCGCCTCGCGGTCCATCTCGCGCTGCGTCAGCGAGGGGCCAAGGAAGACACTCGCTATGTCTCCATAATGAAGGGTGCGCGCGGTCGCAATGAGAACCTGTACGCGCTTCGCATGATCTACGGGCTCCAGGGTCTGTTGTTGTGGTTCGTGTCGATGCCGCTCCAGTGGACTGCGTTTCGCATCCACTTCGACTGGTTGATCGTGCTCGGTTTCGTGCTCGTGACCATCGGGATCCTCTTCGAAGCGACCGGCGATGAACAGTTGCGCGCCTTTGTCAGTGATCCGACGACGAATGGTACGACGTTGCGTCACGGCCTATGGCGCTATACGCGTCATCCGAACTACTTCGGCGACGCCGTCGTGTGGTGTGGCTTCTACGTGGTGGCCTGCTCCTCGGGATGGGGGTTCCTCACCATCCTGTCGCCGGTCGCGATGCTGTATCTCCTGACGTCGCTCTCGGGCAAACCGATGCTGGAACGAAAACTCACGACCACCCGCGCCGGCTACGACGACTACGTGGCGACGACGAGCTCCTTCATTCCTTGGCCCCCCAAGCAGGCGAAATAAGTCAATTGGAGAAACAGCCCAGTCGATAGACGACCGACGGCAAGATGCTCGCCTTGCAGTCGCGCCCGCGTGACACGAAAACCCACCGGTGTGTTGCCCGCTCGAAGTGCATCACCTGGGTGACACCGATGGCGTGTTCGCCGGTGCCGACGGTCGCCCACGCGTACGCCCACTCCCCCTCGCAGCCGTACTGCTGGATCGACGCCAATTTGAAGTTTCCGCCGAACGCGCCCGCGAGTGCCGAACTCGAACACGGTACCGCCACCGCAGCGGGGCGAGAACTCGATGTCGTGTGCAAACTGGCGACCACGAGTGCGGCGAGCAGCACGAGCGCGACGATGAGGCGTGTCAGTTTCATGGTGCTAGTTCACCACAGGACGACGGACTTACGAGGTGGAGAGGAGCACTGCGAGGAGCAGACCCATGGAGAGTTCCCACTCGGCGTTGTCGATCGGCGTGGTCGACACGTCGTCGATCGTTCGCCCCACGAGTAGGACTTGAATCATCACCGCGATTGATTGGGCCGAGATGTTGGGGGTCAGCCAATTTCGCTCTTGGCCGTATTCGACGATCCGACGAAGCTCCGACGTCAAACGAGACTGCGTCCCACCAATGAGGTGACGCAGTTCCGGACGAGTCATGGACGCCGCGACGATTCGCGCGCGCAGGGCCCGTCGGGCCTTACGCTCTTCACCCGAAGCGAAGGTTCCGATCAGGGATTGGACGGATACGACGTACTCGTCGTGAGACTGGGACGAAACACTCACCATGTGGAGAATTGCGATGTCCTCTTCGGCGAGCTTCGTGAACATTTGGTGATAGGCCGCGTCGATGACGCCCTCGCGCGAACCAAAGTGGTGATAGACCGATCCGTAATTCACGCCCGTCGCTTCACATATTTCTGGAATACGAATGAGTGATTCGTCGGCGTTCATCAGGCGTTCGCCGACCGCGTCTAGTACGGCCTGCATGACCGGAGCGGAGCGACTCTGTTTCGCCATCGCTCTATATTATCGGGATGAATTCTAGGTTTGACAATCTGTATAACGTGGCAGACCTCGAAAACCCAGTCACGAACGTGTTTTGTTCGAACAGACCAAACTTGCGAACGAGTTGTTCGGTCTGTGCGAATATGACCACGTCGTAGCGCGGCGGTCACTCAATTTCCATCGCGACGACCAAAGATCGCGTGAACGTGTCGACTCGCTCACTGCTTCGAAACCCCAGCAACGTCGGTGTCCACTTCATGGAAGGGATGGATCCCCGAGTGTCCGCGCGGTACGCCGACCGTCAACCTGAGGGGTCGCCTACCAAACGACGGGGAGTTCAGCCATGCCGCGCAGGAAAGGATGGGGCTGATAGGTGGGCGTGAAACCGTCCGCGAGTCGAAGGTTGGGCATGCGTTCCGCCAACATCTCGAGCGCAACTCGACATTCGATTCGAGCGAGAGGCGCTCCGATGCAGTGATGGATACCGCGGCCGAACGCGAGATGCGGGGCGATCCGTCCGCGTTCGATCGAGAACTCGTCAGGGTCGCTGTAATGCGTTTCATCACGATTGCCCGACAGGTAGACGAGGAACAACTTCTCGCCAGCCGCGATGGACTGTCCCAGGAACTCGGTGTCGTGGGTCGCGATGCGCCACATGCCCATGACCGCCGGATCACAGCGCAGGGCTTCCTCAAAGTATCGCTGACTGAGTTCCGGGTGTTCGAGCAGTTCCTGCCATCGAGTCGGCACCGACAAGAGGCGCCACACCAGGTTCGTGATCATATTCGCCGGTGCCTCGTGGCCGGCGAGGAAGAGACCGGGGACCAGCGAGAGCATCTCATGCTTGGTGAGACCCTTGTCGTCCCGGGCCTGGGCGATGACACCGAGGAGGTCGTTTTGAGGTCGTTGGTAATGCTCTTCAATGAGTCGTGCCACCAGACGATGCATTTCGAGGATGTGCGTCGCCATCTTGAGTTGTTCGTCGAGCGATACGCCGGTCAACAGTGCCATTGAGAGTGCGCCCCACTCCTCGACCGCTTTTCGCAGTGGCATCATCGCCTTCCTCGGGATCCCGAGGAGTCGGGAGACGACGATGAGGGGTAGCGGATAGGCGAACTCCGACAGCAGATCGGCGCTATGACGACCCGAGAGTTTTTCGAAGAGTTCCTCGCAGACGTCGCGCACCATGGGTTCGAGTGACGCCACCCCACTCGCACTGAACTTCGCTTCGAGAACACTTCGAAGCCTCGTGTGGTTGGGTGGATCGACGCCGGTGAGTGTTCCCTCCATGGGGATGTAGTCGCCGAAGAGCTCGAGGACCTCAGGAGCGAGCAGTTCGGTGATGGAGAGTATCTCCTTCGATGAGAAACGCTCCGGCTCACGCAGCACGGCGGCAATGTCGTTGTATCGAGTGATGATCCACGACCCGAGGATCGGACTCATGAAGATGGGGGCGTCTTCTCGAGCAGTCCTCAGTACCGAATCGGGATGTGTCATGAATTGGGAGTCGAAGGGGTTGAACGCCCATTCAATGGGTGTCTCCGCGCTCGTTTCAATTGCCATCGACGACAGTCCCCTAACTCATTGCATTTAGTCAACGCACGTTGAATGAAGCGACAAACCACTCGTCGTTGCTCGCCAATGTACCAACGCGACGCGTCGTTGCCACGGACCGACGTTGGCCCAAATGACGGCCGATGGTCGCCGATTTAGCTTCACGTACGAACTATTTTAGTGGAATGAACCCAATAGTTCATGTTCTGCGCGGGAGTGTGCCCGAAAAACCTGAGGTGGCGACGCCGATCACCCGACTGACTGCCGCCGCGCCTCCTGACATCGTCGTCGAGGAAAACGACCTCGGCAAGATTGGCTTCACGGTGGACGTCGCGATGCGCCTCATCGCCGAACGCCTTGCCGATCAGGACTTTGGAAGTCCCGTGTCCTATCTCGAACAAAAGACGCCTCCGGACCTCGCGGACTCGGCCTAGATCCGCAACCGCTGAACCTGACGCCACGTCGTGCGGATTGGATCTTGGGAAGGTGCCGCGCGAGATTGAAATCCGTGAATTACAGGGTTTTCGTGTCCGCAACTGAAAATGCGTACGTATATATATAGCGTCGAGGAGCGGTTGTTTACTGCGCCGTCCAACCTCCGTCGATGGAGAGTGCCGCACCCGTAATCGTCTCAGCTTCATTGCCGCAAAGAAACACGGCCATGGCTCCCACGGACTCTGGGGTCGTGAACTTTGACATTGGTTGCTTCTCCGCCAGCAGACGCTCCATCTCGATCTCCACTGCGATGCCTGACTCCTGAGCTCGATCGAGCAGCTGACGCTCGACCAGCGGCGTGAGGACCCAGCCGGGGCAGATCGCGTTGACGGTAACCCCATGATTGGCCACTTCGAGAGCCGCCACCTTCGTGGCACCGACCAGGCCATGCTTGGCCGCGACGTAGGCCACTTTGTCCGGACTCGCCACCAGTCCGTGGGCGGAGGCAACGTTGATGATGCGTCCCCAGCCATTCGTTTTCATGTCGGGAATAACTGCCTTCATCGAATAGAAAGCGGCGGAGAGATTGAGCGCGATGATCGCTTCCCATCGGTCGTCAGGAAACTCCTCGATGGGCGCCACGAACTGGACGCCGGCGTTGTTGACGAGGACGTCGACATCGCCGAGATTCTCCTTCGTCACGGCGACCAGTCTCTTCACCTCCTCGCCATGGGACAGGTCGGCGCCGTCGAAAGCGACGCTCACTCCAAACTCTTCGGCGAGTCGCGAACGCAAACCCTCAATCTCGCCCGCGTCGCCGAAGCCATTCATCATTATCGAGGCGCCGGCTCGGGCGAGAGCGCGGGCGATGCCCAGGCCGATGCCGCTGGTCGACCCCGTGACGAGAGCAACTTTCCCCTTCAGTGTCATCCTTGGCCTCCCCACTTGGTCATCGTGAACACTGATTCGAATACCATCATGCTCGAACAAGAGTTCACGGCTTGTTGAATACTGACAAGAGCGTGGCCGCGGAAGCCCGACGGAAGCGACGGCGTACGACCAATCCGGCGATGCCTCCCGGAGCGAAGAAGACGAAAAGGACGAATAACGCTCCGAGCAAGAACTGCGGCTCCGAAAGTGGCACTCTCAACACCGCGGGAAGTCGATTGAATGCAGGCTCCGCGCCAACTTTATCGAGGTACTGCTGGAGATAGACGTAGACCATGGCACCGATCACCGCCCCCCAACGGGTGCCCGCTCCGCCGAGGACCACCATGATGAGGATTGACAGGGTCACGGTCGTCGATGCCACGACGCTGGGCACGGCCGTTCCGATCACCAGGATGTAGACGATGCCTCCCCCAGTCGCGATGAGCGAGGAGACGACGAAGGAGACCATCTTGAATCGATAGGGCCGTATGCCGAGGACGTCGAGGCGAAGTTCGTTCTCTCGAATCGCGACGAAGACGTGTCCGGTCACCGACTCGGTGACCAGCCAGACGATCAGGTATGCCACGACGAGGAACGCGAGCGCGATCCAGTAGAGGCTCCGAGTATTCGACACGGCTCCAGAGAGGAACGAGGGAAGGCGACCGTAGGTGAGCGACAGTCCCGTATCGCCACCCGTCAGGTTGTGCGGATTGCTCTCCACTAAGAAATAGAAGGCCTGTGCGAACGCGAGTGTCACCATGGCGAAGGCGATTCCGTGCACGCGCAGGGCGATCGCGCCGAGCACGACGGCGAGCACCAGAGAGACACCGAACGTCAGTAGCAGCGACGGGATGAGCGCCCATCCCCAATGGGTGAGGGCGATGTCGAAGACGTACGTTCCAACCGCGAAGTAGAGCACGGGCCCGAGCGACATGAGACCCGTGTAGCCAAACATCAGGTCGTAGCCAACCGCGATGCCCGCGAACATGAAGCAGAGTGCCAGGACCTCGAGCGTTCCCGTCGAGTTCACGATGTCGAGGGTTCCCGGCA
>Ga0182012_10007066_pt1 | contig 11309 bp, 6 predicted proteins | sample 612S2SmetaG_FD_120486 | JGI IMG/M metagenome (GOLD analysis project Ga0182012, IMG submission 120486) | Permafrost microbial communities from Stordalen Mire, Sweden - 612S2S metaG | ecosystem: Environmental > Terrestrial > Soil > Wetlands > Permafrost | place: Sweden: Stordalen | collected...
AACGATCGGCACAGCGGTCTCGCGGGCGAGTCGCACGAAGCCTTTGCGGCCACCGAGCTCGACGACGTGTCGCTGCCACGATGGGCGGTACACCTCGTAGTCGCCACCCGGATACACCAACACCGCGGCGCCGGACTCAAGGGCCAGCCGGGCGTTGTCGGGACTGGCCGCCACGGTGCCGAACTTGCGAAGCCCACGCAACAACGGATAGATGGCGACAAGGTTGTGCGCGAGTTGGTAGAACGGTCGCTCGACACCGAAGTAGGAGCAGAACGCCAGGGTGAACACGAAGGTGTCCGGGGGAACGTTGCCGCCGCTGTGGTTGCCCACCAGCAGCACCGGCCCTTCCGCAGGAATGCGATGCAGTCCACGAACGTCGGCCCGGAAGTACAGGGAGGCGAGCATCCAAAGGCCGGGCAACTGGTCTCGGATGTAGTCCGGGTCGCGCTGGTCCAGATCCGCCTTGGGGACCCGGGCGATGACCTGCCGCCTGGACCATTCAAGGATGTCCGCCACACCCGTCACAGCTCCACCCTGGCACAGGTGGCAATGCGATGCTCATGGGCCGCCGCATCGGAAGCCTCGCCGAAGACAAGGGACGTCGTGTCAGCGCCAGGGAGGCGTAACTGCGCGCCGTCACCTATTACCGCAATGCCCGCCTCCACCTTTACAGCAAGGCTGTTCCAGGCCGGGCTTCCAGCGGGTCGCAGAAAATACCCAGGCAGGACGGTTCCCTCGTACGGGATCTTGACGACCTCAATGGGGGCATCGCTCAAGGCCGCAAACTGCTGGAAAAGTTTGCGCGACTTCTCGATCGTGGTGCGGTAGTGCAGATCGGAGGTTCGCCATCCCCATGCGGACGTGCTGCCGACCGCGGTCAGTGACAGGTGCCAGCGTAGTTGCCTGCAGTAGTTAATGGACGTAGGCCTTCAGCCCGGTGAGGAGCGCGGTGAGACCCACTTTGGCGTCGCTGAACAGCATGGCGGTTTTGGGATCGGTGTAGAGCTCGTTGTCGATTCCGGCGTAGCCGTGGCCGAGGGAGCGCTTGATGACGATGATGCTCTTGGCCTGGTCGACGTTGAGGATGGGCATCCCGGACACCGCGTTGCCGGGCCTGCGGGCGGCGGGGTTGGTGACGTCGTTGGCCCCGACGACCAGGACGACGTCGGTGCGGGCGAATTCGGGGTTGATCTCCTCGAGGTCTTTCATCTGTTGGTAAGGGGCGTTGGCTTCTGCGAGCAGGACGTTCATCTGCCCGGGCATCCGCCCGGCGACTGGGTGGATGCCATAGCTGACCTCTACCCCGCGTTCGGTGAGGGCTGCGGCGAGTTCGACGATTTCGTGTTGCCCTTGCGCTGCAGCAAGGCCATAGCCGGGCACGATCACAACTTTGCCGGCGTAGGCAAGTTGGAGGGCGGCATCATCGACGGCGATCTCGCGGACTGTGCCGGTTACCGCAGTCGGCTGGCCGCTGTTGTTGTCGTCGCCGGTGCCGAAACCGCCGGCAATGATGTTGAGCAACGATCGGTTCATCGCGTCGGCCATCAGCTTGGTGAGGATGCCACCGGCGGCGCCGACGAGGGCTCCGGCGATGATCAGCGGGGTGCTGTTGATGACGAAGCCGGCCATGGCGACGGCGACGCCTGTGCAGGCGTTCAGCAGCGAGATGACGACGGGCATGTCCGCGCCGCCGATGGGCAGCGTGGCCAGGACCCCCAAGCCAAGGGCAGCTGCGGTGAGCGCGCAGAGGATCGGTAGACCGCCATATCCGGCGGTGTAGGTGATGCCGCCGGCGAGCGCCACGACTAGGAGGATCAGGTTCAGCGCCCGGCCGCCGGGGAAGGTCAACGGCTTCCCCGCAATGATGCCGGCGAGCTTACCGCCGGCGATCAGTGAACCGGAGAAGGTGATGCCGCCGATGAGCAAGTCCAGAGATGTGGTGAGGGTGGCGCTGACGGGCAGTTGATCCAGGTGCAGGGATCCGGCATGTTTGATCGCGTCACCGAAGGCGATCAGCGCGGCTGCACCGCCGCCGACCGCGTTGAACAGGCTGACGAGTTGCGGCATCGCAGTCATCTTCACCCGGCGGGCGGTGAGCAGCCCGGCCAGACCGCCCCCCAGCAGGCCCGCAGTCAGCACGATTGTGGCCAGGGCCGTGATCACGTGGTCGTGGGCGAGGACCGCGATCGTGCTCACGACAGCAACGGCCATGCCGGCCGCGGAGAGCAGGTTTCCGTTTCGTGCCGTGGCCGGTGAGGTCATCAGGTGCAGACCGAGCACGAAGCTCGCCGCAGCGAGCAGATACAGGATGTGGATCAGGGTGTCGAAGGCACTCATGACGTACTCGCGCTCTGCTCTGATGCCGCGCGCGCCGCAACCGGACGAGGCCGGAACATCTGCAGCATGCGGTCGGTGACGACGTAGGCACCGACCACGTTCATCGCTGCGAACGCCGCCGCCACGATCAGCAGGACATAGCCGAGCGGGGTGTTGACCGTCGCGGCGAGCACCATCACCCCGACCACGACGACGCCGTGGATCGCGTTCGACCCGGACATGAGCGGGGTGTGCAGGGTAGCGGGGACCTTGCTGATGACCTCGAACCCGACGAGCAGGCTCAGCACGAAGATCGTGATGTCGGCGAACAGCAGGGGAGTCATAGGTCTTTTCCTTCTAGTAGGGCGCGGACCGCGGGGTGGACGATGTCGCCGTCGTGGGTGATGAGCACACCGGCGGTGATCGTGTCGTCCGGTTCCAGCACGACGCTGCCGTCACGCACGAGGTGGGCCAGCAACGCAACGATGTTGCGGGCGTAGGCGGTCGAGGCGGCCTTCGGGACGCCGGACGGCAGGTTGCCGGCGCCGATCACGGTGACGCCGTTGCCGGTGATGGTGGTGGTCTCCGGGACCGAGCCTTCGACGTTGCCGCCCAACTCGCTTGCGGCGAGGTCGATTACCACTGAGCCGGGTTGCATTGCGGCCAGTCCACTCGCCGAGACGAGTGGCGGTGGTCGCCTGCCGGGTACCTGCGCGGTGGTGATGACAATGTCGAACCCGCCGATCGCGGCGTTCAACGCGGATTGTTGGGCGGCACGCTCGTCGTCGGTCAGTGTGCGGGCGTAACCACCGTCTCCTGCGGCGGATACGGCCGTAGCGAGCTCGAGGAAACGCGCACCGGTGGACAACACGTCGGAGCGGGCTGCGTCGCGGACGTCGTAGCCGGTCACGACCGCGCCGAGTCGGCGGGCGGTGCTGATCGCCTGTAACCCGGCGACGCCGGCGCCAATCACCAGGACCTGTGCCGGGCGCGTCGTGCCGGCGGCGGTCATGAACATCGGCAGGTAACCGCCGTAGTTGTCGGCCGCGAGCAGGGCGGCTTTGTAGCCGGCGACGTTGGCCTGCGAACTGAGCACGTCCATCGACTGGGCCGCGCTGAGGGTCCGAGGTAGACCGTCCAGGCTGATCGCGGTCACCTTCGCGTCGGCCAGACTGCGGGCCAGGTGCGGATCGACGAGGGGCGCCAACAGCCCGACGAGGACCTGACCCGGGCGCAGCAGGCCGACGTCCGCCTCAGGTGGTGGGTGTACGCAGACGACGATGTTGGCCTGCTCGTACAGTTCGTGCCTGGTCACCAGGCGGGCTCCGGCATCGGTGTAGTCGGTGTCCGGGAACCATGCTGCAGTGCCTGCGCCGGCCTCAATGATCACCTGGTGCCCGGCGGTATGCAGCCGGGCCGCGCCGTCCGGACTCAACGCGACCCGTCGCTCCCCGGGTGCCGTCTCGGCGACCGCGCCCACCGTCAGTGTGCTCATCTCGTCAACTTGCTCCGATCGCGGGTGGGTCAGAACTGGAAGACGATGCGGGCCGGTTGACCGGGTGCGACATACTTCATGGTGTTTCTTCCTCTGCCCTGGCATTAGGTGGGGCCCGTCATCGATGGCCACGAGTTACCCGCCGAGGGCCGATGGCTATTGCTCGCAACTTTCACTCAACGCCTGCGGCGGCCCCGCGGTAAGGGGCGAAAGACCTTGAGTAGCGGGGAATCGCCGTCGAATGTATGCGTAGCGTCTACGGTTACCAGGGGCCGTAGTCGGTGCTGTTGACTTGTCGTAGTGCGCTGACGTAGTCCCCGCGTTCCCGTGCGGTCTCGTCGTGAATCATGACCGGCGGTGAGCCGGGCCCGGCCGAACAGTGCGGCGTACGCGGTGGGCACTCGCGGGTCCATGCTCGATCAGGTGTACAAGGCATCGAGGACTTGCTTGTTCTGTTCGGCCACTACGGAGCGTTTCACCTTCAGTGACGGTGTCAGTTCACCGCGCTCGATGGACAGATCGTGGTCCAGCAGCGTCCACTTTTTGACTGTTTCCCATCGGTTGAGTTCGGCGTTGAGCTTGACCATGTACTCATCGACCATCTCCCGCACGGCCGGCGTGTTTACCAGCTCCTTGTAGGTCGCACCGTCGAGTCCGTTCTCGGCGGCCCACGCCGACATCATGTCGGGATCCAAGGTGACTAATGCCACACAGAAGTTGCGGGCCTCGCCGAAAATCATGAACTGGCTGGCATAGGGACACATCGCAATGAACTTCGCCTCGATCGCCGGCGGGGCGATGTATTTGCCGCCGGAAGTCTTGAACATGTCTTTGATCCTGCCGGTGACGGTGAGAAACCCGTCGGCATCGATTTTCCCCACGTCTCCGGTGCGCAGCCAGCCGTCGTCGGTGAACGTCTCTGCCGTTTTGGCGGGCAGGTTGTGGTAGCCGTCCATCACGCACGCGCCGCGGATCTGGATTTCCCCGTCCTCGTCGTTGATGCGTACCGACGTGCTGTCCATGGGCAGTCCTACGGTGCCCAACTTGTACTGATCGGGCCGGTTGATACAAGCCCCCGCCGCGCTCTCGGTCATGCCGTAGCCTTCCAAGATCAGCAGGCCCGCGGCGTGGAACCACTCGCCGATCTCGCGGTTCAGCGGTGCCGCGCCGGAGATGAAAAACCGGATGCGCCCACCGAACACGTCGCGCACCTTGCTGAACACCAGGCGATCGAACAGCTTGTACAGCAGCGACATCGGCAGTGGCATGGCGCGGCCGCTGCGCCGTCGACGGTCCACCTCGAGCCCCAATGAGAATGCCGCCGCGAACAGCCGGGCCCGAAGGCCCCCTTGGGCTTGCTGGGTGGTGACGATGCGGGCGTGCGCCTTTTCGAAGATGCGGGGTGCGGCGCCCATGACAGTCGGTTTGACCAGCGCCATGTTGTCGACGATCTTGTCGACTCGCCCGTCTATCGCGCTGACGAACCCGCACGCCAGCTGGGCGGTGATCAGGACCTTGCCGAACGCATGGGCCATCGGCAACCACAACAACTGCAGATCGTCCTCGCGCATCAGGTTCAGCCCGACGACCGCCTTCCCTTCATAGGCCCAGGCGGAATGCGGCAACCGCACCCCTTTGGGCCGTCCCGTGGTTCCTGATGTGTAGATCAACGTCGCCAACTGCTGCGGGGTGATCGCGTCGGTTCGGGTCCGCACAGCCGACGGATGTTCGAGCAGATACTTGTGCCCCAACTCGGCAAGGTCCGCCAGGGTGGTCACCCAGTCGCCGTCGCCGGGGCCCTCGAACAGCACAACCTTGATCAGGTTGGGCAACTCGGCGCGGTGTTCGGTCAGCTTGGCCAGCTGCCCGGTGTCCTCGGCGAACACGACTCGGCATTCCGAGTCGGCCAGGATGAAGGCCGTGTCGCGCGCGTTGGTGTTGGAATACACCGTGGTGGTGGCTGCGCCGGCACACATGACCGCCAGATCGGCCAGGATCCACTCGTATCGCGTACTCGAAGCGATACCGACTCGCTGCTCGGGTTCGATGCCCAGCGCCAGCAGGCCGGCAGCCAGCGTTTCGACGCGGTCCGCGGTCTGCTGCCAGGTTGCCGAGACCCACTCGCCGGCAACGAGGTAGCGGAAGGCCTCTTTATTCGCCGACTTCTGGACGCGGTCGAGAAACATCGACGCCACATTCGTCGCTGTTGTGGATGTGCGGTCGCCATTGATCGTCATTGGGGTCTTCCCGACTTTCGTCGCTCTCTGCTGCCGATCGGCGGCCGAGGATCAATCAGTTATCGTTGCACTTTCCTGCGCCACCGCGACAGGGTCGTTCGTCACCGGCGTTACCGAGCCACGGCCACCAAGCTCCACCGAGGGCTGTGCACCACCCCGCCCACGTTTGGCTTCCTGACTGATCGGGCCGGTTACCGATATGCGGCACTACGGCGCGGCGCGGGTGAGCCTGCGGGACGTGGCCAAGGTGCGCCAGACGTTCGGCGTCACGATCAATGATGTTGCGCTCGCAGCGATCGCCGATGGCTCCCGCGCCTGCAACGCAAGCTGGCCACCCATTGGCTCTCATCGCAGTGAGCCGCACGTGCAGGCGGTTACCAGGGGCCGTAGTCGGTGCTATTGGCTTGTCGTAGTGCGCTGACGTAGTCCGCGCGTTCGCGTGCGGTCTCGTCGGCGCCGACGGGTACGGCGAGCAGCCCACGCAGCTCCTCGACCGCGGCGTATCCCTTGCGTCCCATCCATTCGCACAAGCCGTCGAGCAGTACGGCGGCGTGTTGCGGGCCATGGCGCAGCAGTGCTGACGCGGTCATCACCACATCCGCGCCGGCAAGCAGGTACTTGATCAGCTCAATGGAGCTCTCGACGCCGGTCGTCGCGGCGAGCGACGCGCCGACCCGTCCGCGCAGTAACGCAATCCAGGTCAGCGGCAACCGAATCTCGGCGGGGGTGGACAACGACACTGCGCGCGCCACGGTGAGGGTCTCGGGGTCGATGTCGGGCTGCAGGAATCGATTGAACAGAACCAGCCCGTCCGCACCGGCCTCGTCCAGGCGCCGCGCCATCTCTCCGGTCGCGCTGAAGTACGGGCTGAGCTTCACCGCCACCGGCACTGTCACCGCGTCCTTGACCCGCGCCAGGACGTCGAGGTGACGCTGCTCGACGTCGCGGCCGCGGATGTGAGGATCGCCGGGCAGGTAGTAGATGTTCAACTCGATCGCGGCCGCGCCGGCGTCCTGCATTGAGCGGGCGTAACCCGCCCAACTGCCGGGCGTGCTGCCGTTGAGGCTGCCGATCACGGGAACTGAGACCGCGCCGGCCGCGCGTTCGAGAACGCTCAGGTACCGGCGTGGGCCGTGGTCCTCGTCGGCTCCGGCCGGAAAGTAGGACAGGGCTTCGGCGAAGCTTTCGGAGCCCGCCTCGACCATCCGTGCGTTCTGCTCGGCCTCGCGGTGCAGCTGCTCTTCGAACAGCGAATAGAGCACCACCGCTCCGACGCCGGCGTCGGCGAGGCGCCGGACACCGTCGACGGTCCGCGACAGCGGGGACGCCGACGCGACCAGTGGGTTGCGCAATGTGAGGCCCATATAGCGTGTCGACAGTTCCATCAGCGTTCCCTGCGGGCATCGGCGTGGAAGTGTTCGGGACCGCGAGAAGCCATCTCCTCATAGGTATTCCAGCGCTGTTCGATCGCCTGTTCTGCCAGGCCGAGCAGCCGTTCGGCTTCGACCGGATCGGCGTTGGCCAGTGAGCGGTACCGCAGCTCTCGGTAGACGTAGTCGGCCAATGGGATCCGCGGTCGGTGCGAATCGAGCAGGAACGGATTGTGGCCGGTGGCACGAAGTACCGGGTCGTAACGGAGCAGCGGCCAGTGTCCGCTGGCGACCGCGCGGTACTGCTGATCCATCCCGAGACGCATATCGATGCCGTGCGCAATGCACTGGCTGTAGCCGATCACCAGCGATGGACCGTCGTAGGCCTCCGCCTCGCGGAAGGCCTGCAGAGTCTGCTGTGGGTCGGCGCCCATGGCGACCTTGGCGACGTAGACGTTTCCGTAAGCGATCGCTTGCAGCGCGAGATCCTTCTTCGGCACCGTCTTGCCGGCCGCGGCGAACTTGGCGACTGCGCCCAATGGTGTCGACTTGGACATCTGACCGCCGGTGTTGGAATAGACCTCGGTGTCGAGCACCAGCACGTTGACATTGCGCCCGGTCGCCAACACGTGGTCGAGCCCACCGGACCCGATGTCGTAGGCCCAGCCGTCACCGCCGACGATCCACACGCTGCGCCGGACCAGGCTGTCCACCACGCTGAGCAGATCAGCGGTCAAGGCGGGATCGAGGCCCTCGAGGCGGTGTCGGAGCTCGGCCACCCGCTCACGCTGGGCCGTCAACTCCGACTCCCGTAGCTGCGGCGCCGCGAGAATGGCGTCGACGAGGCCGGCGTCCAGCGTGCCGCGTAACTCGGTGAGGCGGCGCCGGGCCAGCGCGACGTGTCCGTCGCTGGCCAACCGCAGGCCGAGCCCGAACTCCGCGTTGTCCTCGAACAGCGAATTCGACCAGGCGGGACCGCGCCCGTCGGCGTCGGTGGCCCAGGGGGTGGTGGGCAGGTTGCCGCCGTAGATGGAAGAGCAGCCGGTCGCGTTGGCGATCATCAGCCGGTCGCCGAACAGTTGGGAGAGGAGCTTGAGGTAGGGCGTTTCGCCGCAACCCGCGCAGGCGCCGGAGAATTCGAATAGCGGCTGCAGGAACTGGGTGCCGCGTACGGTGCCGAAGTCCACCCGGGACCGGTCGTTGGTCGGCAGGGTCTCGAAGAAACTGATGTTCTCTCGCTCGGCGGCCACCCGCGGCTCCGCCGGAGCGAGGTTGATCGCTTTGGTGACGCTGCTGCCCGGTATCACGACCGGGCAGGCCTCGACGCACAGGCCACACCCGGTGCAGTCCTCGACGTACACCTGCAACGAGAACCTGGCGTTCGGGAGGCCGACGGCGTCCAGGGGAGCGGAGTCGAATTGTTCTGGCGCCCCGGCCAGCTGGGACTCGTCATAGAACTTGGAGCGGATCACGCTGTGCGGGCAGACGAAGCTGCAGTTGCCGCACTGAATGCAGCTGTCGGAATCCCAGACTGCGACCAGCTCGGAAACGTTGCGCTTCTCGTATGCGGTCGTGCCGCTCGGGTAGGTGCCGTCCACCGGAAGTGCGCTGACCGGCAACGCATTTCCGCATCCGGCCATCATCTCCGCGGTGACGGTGCGAACGAACTCGGGCGCGGAATCGGGCACCGTCGGTGCCGGTGTGCGTGTGGAAGTGACCAGGGTGGGCACCTCGATCCGGTGTAGCCCGGCCACCGCGCCGTCCACTGCGGCCAGTTCTTTCCCCAGCACGTCGGCGCCGCGGCTTGCATACATCTTTTCCACCGATTCTTTGATTCGGGTGATCGCCTGCTCGCGTGGCAGCACGTCCGAGATCGCGAAAAAGCATGTCTGCAAGACGATGTTGATCCGCCCGGCCAGCCCGGCTTCGCGAGCGATCCGGTCGGCGTCGACGGTGTACAGCGTGATTCGCTTGTCCAGGATCTGTTCCTGAACCAGCCGGGGCAGCGCGTCCCAGACCTTCGCAGCAGGCTGCCGACAGTTCAGCAGCAGCGTAGCGCCGGGAGCGGCCCGACCGAGCACGTCGATCTTGTCGAGGAACCGGAACTGATGGCAGCCAACGAAGTTGGCGCCGGTAATCAGATAGGGGGCCCGGACCGGATCCGGCCCGAAGCGGAGATGCGACTCGGTCTGCGAACCCGATTTCTTCGAGTCGTAGACGAAGTACCCCTGGGCGTGTACGCCTTCTTGGGACCCCATGATCTTGATCGTGCTCTTGTTCGCGCTGACGGTACCGTCCGAACCCAGCCCGAAGAAGACCGCCCGGAACGTGTCGGGTGACTCGATGTCGAACGACGGGTCGTAGTCCACGCTGGTACCGGAGACGTCGTCGTCGATACCGATGGTGAAACGGCGCCGCGGTTGCTCACGGGCGAGTTCGGCGAACACCCCGGCGACCATGGCGGGCGTGAACTCCTTCGAGGACAGGCCATAGCGTCCACCCGTCACGCGCGGCATGGCGAGCCGCTCCCCGTCGGAATGCGCCTCGGCGAGCGCCGCGACAACATCCAGATACAACGGTTCGCCGATCGACCCCGGCTCCTTGGTGCGGTCTAGAACGCCGACCGTGCGCACCGTCGCCGGCAGCGCTTCGAGAAGCGCCCTGGCGGGGAATGGGCGGTACAGTCGCACCTGCACCACGCCGACCCGCTCGCCGCGTTCGACGAGAGCGGCGACGGTCTGCACCACGGTCTCGGCACCCGAGCCCATCAGCACCAGCACTCGCTGCGCCTGCGGGTGTCCGGCGTAGTCGACGATGTGCATCTTGCGGCCGGTGCGCTCGCCAAGGCGGGCCATCAGGTCCTCGACCACACCGGGAACTCGCGCGTAGAACGGGTTCACCGTTTCGCGCGCCTGGAAGAAGACGTCCGGGTTCTGCGCGGTGCCGCGAATGAAGGGGCGCTCGGGAGACAGCGCCCGTCCGCGATGCGCCCATACCAACTCCTCGGGCACCAGCGCCCGCAGGTCGTCGTCGGATAGCGTCTCAATCGTGTTGAGTTCGTGCGAGGTTCGGAATCCGTCGAAGAAGTGCACGAACGGTACCCGGGTCGCCAGTGTGGCCGCCTGCGCAACGAGCGCCAGGTCCTGTGCCTCCTGTACGGAGGCCGACGCGAGCATGGCGAACCCCGTTTGCCGCACTGCCATCACGTCGGAATGGTCACCGAAGATGGACAATGCCTGCGCTGCCACTGACCGGGCTGCCACGTTGATGACGGCCGAGGTCAGCTCGCCGGCGATCTTGTACATATTCGGGATCATCAACAGCAGGCCCTGCGACGAGGTGAAGGTCGTGGTCAACGCGCCGCTTTGCAGGGCGCCGTGCAATGCGCCCGCCGCTCCACCCTCGCTTTGCATCTCGACCACTGTCGGGACGGTGCCCCACACATTGGGCCGCCCCGCGCTGGACCATACGTCGGCCAACTCGGCCATCGGCGAGGACGGTGTGATCGGGTAAATGCAGCACACCTCGTTGAGCCGGTAGGCGACCGAAACGGCGGCCTCGTTGCCGTCCACCGTGGCGCGTGTCATTTCGGCTCCGGAAACATGTCGATGGCGTGGACCGGGCACTGGTCGACGCAGACGGCACAGCCCGTGCACTTGTCGTAGTCGAACTCATACCGGTGCCCGACCCCGAGCTTGATCACCGCGTCCTCGGGGCATGCGCCGAGGCAGCCGTCGCATTCGAAGCAGTTCCCGCACGACAGGCACCGCCCCGCCTCGTAGGTCGCCTCCTCGGCGGACAAACCGCCGACGACCTCCGCGAAACTTTTGACGCGTTGTGCTTGCTCGAGTTCGGGCTGCTGACGTCGCGCGGCGTCACCGAAGAACCACA
>Ga0182012_10007069_pt1 | contig 11304 bp, 10 predicted proteins | sample 612S2SmetaG_FD_120486 | JGI IMG/M metagenome (GOLD analysis project Ga0182012, IMG submission 120486) | Permafrost microbial communities from Stordalen Mire, Sweden - 612S2S metaG | ecosystem: Environmental > Terrestrial > Soil > Wetlands > Permafrost | place: Sweden: Stordalen | collected...
GAAGTATCGCGTCTGGATCTTCAGCCCGTCGGTCGATCCCAAGCAATACGTGCAGCTCGCCTACGGCATCTTGTGCATGTCGATGGCCTTTACCGACGCGCTCTGCCGCTTCATTCCGCATCTACCGCTGCCGTGGGTGCATCCGGCGTTTTTCATCACGACGATCCTCATCGCCGTCGGTCTAGGTCCTCGCGTCGTCTACGTGGCGATGACCCTTCGGCGCCAACGCGCGATCGCGAGGATGGTTCCGGCATGAGTGCGTCGACGCCGACGATACCGGGGACGCGGCGTCTCGGAACCGTTGCGCTGGTGCTTCTGCTCGCGGCCGTGGCTACGATACCGGTCATCGCCTTGTGGAAGGCCTTCGGCCCGCATGCGACGACGGCCGCACCCGACTTCACGCTGACCGACCAAGACGGAAGGCCGTTCACGCTCTCGTCGCTGCGCGGACACGAGGTCGCGCTCTTCTTCGGCTGGACGCACTGTCCCGACGAGTGTCCGACCGCCATGGCGGCGTTAGCCCGCGCGGTACGCGATAAGGATGCGCCGGCGGGCGTTCGGGTCGTTTTCGTCAGCGTCGATCCGGCGCGCGACACGCCCGATGCGCTCGGGCGCTACCTGCGGGGCTTTAACCCGTTGTTCGTCGGGCTCACCGGAACGAAAGCGCAGCTCGACCCCGTGTACGCCGACTACCATACGTTCCGGCGCATCGTTGCGGCGGAACCCGGAGTGAGCGGCTATTCCGTCGAGCACGGCACGGCCATCACCTACATCGGGCGCGACGGAACGATAAAAGGTTACGGGCACTGGGACGACTCCGTTCCGGCCTTGGTCGCCGAATTGAAGTCATACCAGTAGCCCGCACCGCCGATCGCCGAAGGGTTCTTAGGAGACGAAGTCCTTGTAGGGTTCCGTCGTCTTCTTCAACGTGTAGGCCAGGATCGCCACGTGGGTCGTTTCGACGCCCAGGATCGAGCCCGCGACTTTCGCCAGATTGCGGTCCTTGAACGCCGGGATCACGGAGAGGTAGGTCGACGCGGCCTGCCGCTCCACCGACTCGGCGAAGTTCAGAATGTCGTCCTGCGTCTTCAGCGGCGGATAGGTCAACTTCGTGGTCTCGTCGGTCGGGGTCACGCCTGCGGCCTTGACGGCGCCGATCAGCGCGTCACGGTGCGCTTCGTGGTCGGCCAGGAAGCCCTTCGCGACGGCGAGCACGCCGGGCGCCAGGAGGCCCGTTCCGGCCGCGTCGGTGTAGGCCTTGATGCCGGCACGCTCGAGCTTGATCGCGGTCTGCAGGATGGCGATATCGCTCTCTTCAGCGGCCTCGGCGGCCGAGATGAACGGCGACAACAGGAAGGGGCCGAAGGCTGCGAGCGCGGTGCCGCTGGCCAGCAGTTTCTTACGGGAAACGATCACGAATGGTCTCCTTTATCGGGAAATCGTGGGATCGACGGTTATCTACACCACGAACGGAGCGGAATTGCCCCTGGATTGCACCCCACAGCCGAAAAGAGAGTCGTGCCCGCTTAGAACTGCAAGTGATCCCTGGGATCTTCGCCGCGTCGATAGACCAAGAAAGTCCGCTCGTAGACGACCACCGTCCGGCCGTGCTGATTGTGCGCGGTGGTCTTGGCCGTGATCAGGCCGACGTTGGGCCGCGACGAGGAGTCGCGCTTGAACAGTATCGCGCTCGACGCATAGATCGTATCTCCCACGAAGACCGGCGCCGGGAGCCGGATGCCGTCCCAGCCGAGGTTGGCCATCACGTGTTCGCTCAGATCGGCGACCGAAAGCCCGACGGCCAGCGAGAGCGTATAGCACGAATTGACCAGAATCTTTCCGTAATACGTCTTCTCGGCCAGGTTTTGATCGAAATGAATCGGGTTGGAATTAAGCGTCAGCGCGGTAAAGAGCGTGTTGTCTGTTTCGGTGACCGTGCGCCCCAACCGGTGTTTGTAGATGTCCAGCCGGGCTTTTCCGCCATCGCTACCCTTCCTCACCAGCGCGCGCCAGTATCCGTCGCGCCGCAACGACCATCGGCGCATCGACCATCGCGCCGCCGACGACCGCGACTCCACCGCGACCGGCCGCGGCCACGATCGCTCGCGCACGTTCGAGATCTTCGGCGCTCGGCGAGAAGATGGCGCGAATGGGAGCTACCTGTTTGGGGTGGATCGCGAGTTTGCCGTCGAAGCCGAAATCCAGGGCGCGACGAGCGTCGGCGACCAGCCCGGCTTCGTCTTCGAGCGCGGTGAACGGTGAATCGTACGCCGCGACGCCCGCCGCGCGCGCCGCGAGCACCACCTGCGAACGCAAGGGCGCGAGCACTTCGGGCACGGGCCGCGCGCCGAGTTCAGCGCACATGTCGTACGCGCCGAAGGCGACGGCGCGTACGCCGGCCGCCGCGGCGATCGCGACCGCGTGGCGCAGACCGTCGATCGACTCGATCAAGGGCACGACCTCCACGTGCGGGAGCGCGCCCGAGACGGCGGCTACGTCTTCGGGGCCGGCCGCCTTGGGCAACATCACCGCAACCGGCGCCAGACCGGCGAGCATCGCCAGGTCGGCCCGGCCGGCGTCGCTCCCGGCCGGATTGACGCGAACGTAGGCGCGTAGACCCGCCGCTAACGCCTCGCGAACCGAAGCCCGCGCGGCGTCCTTGCGGTCGAACGAGACGGCATCCTCGAGGTCGAGAATTGCCGCATCCGCACCCGAAGCGACGGCCTTCGCAAAGCGCTCGGGCCGGTCGCCGGGAACGAAGAGCAGGACGCTCACGGGAAGCGCAGCGAGGGCTACTTGACCTTGTGAATGATGAACTTGTTGTTGTCGGGATCGACCCCGAAGGCCATGTGGCAGTTGGGCGTCTCGTCGACGAAACCGTCGCCGTGGAAATGCACGCCGTTGGCTCTGGCGGCGGCCACGAACGCGGGCACGTCGTCGACCCGGAACATGACGGTGCCCGACTCGTAGAAATTATCGCTCTTGTACAAGCCGAACGCCTCGCCGCCGGGGAACGTCCATTCGCTGAACATGCCGGGAACGTGCACCTCCGGCGCGCTGCCCAGCAGTTCCGTATAGAATTTGGTCGAGACGTCCAGGTCTTTGGTCATGTAATACGATGCGTCGATTCCGCGCACCGCCGTCGCAACAGCCATCGTCAACTCCGCTTTCTCAATAGCAGGGGACGGGAGAGTTCGGTAGCCCGCTCCGCAAGCGCCTGCCGCCGCGCCTGAGGAGCCTCCTAGACCCAGCGGAAGGTTCGGGCGCTCACCACGGTGCCGAAGATCGTCCAGGCCACGAGGACCGCAAACCAGACCCCGTAACTCGCAAGGGACGCGCCGTCGACCGAAACGCCCCGGAACATGTCGATGAACTGCGTCGACGGGAGCAAGCGCAGCGCGGAACTGACCGCGTGCGGGAAACGGTCGATCGGGATGTAGGCGTCTGAGATGAAGGCCAGCGGCACGGTCAGGATCGAGGCGATGTTGTTGGCGCTTTCGGTCGTCTTGGCCAACGCGCCGATGATCGTGCCCAGCGAGACGAACGTCGCGGTGCCGAGCAGGAGCACGATCAGCACCGCCACGGGATTGCCCGTGATCCTGACGTGGAAGAGCAACGAGCCGACCGTCACCAAAATGATCGCCTGCACCGCGAGCAGCGTGACGCGATACGCCACGAGCGAGGCGAAGAAGATCCAGCGCGGCATCGGCGTCAGGTAGACGCGGCGGAGCAAATGTTTCTCGCGGAAGGTCGCGAGCATCACGCCCACGCCCCAAAATCCCGAACTCAAGACCTGCGCGCCGATGATCCCCGGCACCAGAAACGTCGCCGAGCGGCCCGACGGCCCCTGTGAGAACGCAAACGAGAAGAGCACCAGAAAGAACACCGGCATCGCGAGCGTCCAAAACATCATCTCGCCGTCGCGCCGGAAATACCACAGGAAATTCATCCTGGTCTGCACCGCAAACATGCGCAGTACGTTCATTCGCCTTCTCCGATCGTCTCGCCGGTCACGGCGATGAATGCGTCCTCGAGCGTCGGACGGTGCATGTCGAGCGAGCGGACCGTCGCCGAAATGGCGTTGGCGTGCGTCACGACCGCAGCCAGCGCGAGACCCGGCTCGCCGTGCGTCACGAGTTGCCACTCGTCCTTCGCTTTGGCCCAGGTGCCGAGTCCGCGCAGCGCGTCGTCGGGCGAGAAACCGTCGGCCGTGATGCAGACGGTCGCGTCGCCGCCGTAGCGCGTCACGAGATTCTCCGGCGTATCCTCCGCGATGATGCGGCCGCGCTGCACCACGCAGAGCGTGTCGCAGAGTCGCTCCGCCTCTTCGATATAGTGCGTGGTCAAGATGATGGTCTTTCCGGCCGCGCGGAGTGCCTCGACTTCAGCCCAGAGGATGCGCCGCCCGAAGGCGTCCATGCCGGCCGTGGGCTCGTCGAGAAAGACGACCTCGGGATCGTGTTGCAGCGCGAGCGCCAGCGCCAAGCGTTGCTGCTCGCCGCCCGACATCTGCACGATCTGCCGATCCAATTTGCCTTCCAAACCGACGCGGCTCGCCATCTCCGCTGCGCGCGGCGTAATCCCGTAGTAGGCCGCGTACAACTCCAGCACTTCGCCGACCGCCGCCTTCTCGGGCAGCGACGTGGATTGCAACTGCACGCCGATGCGTGGCCGCAGCGCCGCAAAGTCGCGGGCGCTGGTGGGATCGAGCCCCAGGATGCGGACGGATCCCGACGTCGGCTTGCTCAGCCCGATGCAACATTCGAGCGTCGTCGTCTTGCCGGCACCGTTGCGCCCGAGCAAGCCGAAGATGGCCCCGCGCGGAACGCTGAAGCTCAAGCCCGCCACCGCCTCGACGTCACCGTACCGTTTGACGAGCCGCTCGACCACGATCGCCGGCCCCGCGCTTGCCTGGTTCTCGCTCACGGTTCCCAGACAACCGGCAGGCGCGGATGTTTGCGCCCGGAGACGTCAGCCGAAGAGCGGCACGTGGGGCGCGACATCGCGCGGCAGCCGGCCGAGCGCGCGCGGATCGTCGAATATCTCGATCTCGCGCTTGAACGGCACGAAGCCCGAACGCAGGTAGAACGGCACGGCACGGGGATGGTCGAGCGTGCACGTGTGCAACCAGAGGCGGCGGATGGGTTGCGACCACGCGCGCTCGAGCACGCGGTTCATCATGAATCGCGCGGCCCCGGAACCGACGAGACGCTCGGTGACGCCGAAGTAGATGATCTCGCACTCGCCGGGCGCGCGGAAACTGAGTTCCAGCATGCCCTCCTCGGCCTCGCCGTCGCGGAAGACGTAATTCTCGAGCACGGGATCGTGCAGCATCGCGCCCAGGACGTCGTCGCTTTGCGCGAGCCGCCAGGCCCACAGGTACGGACCGCCGACGCGCGCGTAGAGTTCGCGATACCACGCGAGATCCGGATCGACGACGCGCTGCAACGACCAGCCGGCCGCGGCGCGTTCGGGCCGCGGCGGCACGGGCGCGAGCATTTCGAGGTGCGTCACTACCGCAGCGAGTTTTCCCGGCGGAACGGGGTGATAACCGTCGGGAATGTCCAGGTTATCGAACCGCGGCTACGTCGGCTTCGCCGACCGTCTCACCCTTATTGCCCCACGCCGAACCCGCTTGCCGAAGTGCAAAATTCGCGAGCGCGGACGAGAGATTAGCGGCGGGGCGACGAGACACGGCGACGACCTTTCGAAACTGACCTGCTTCGAGTTACAGCGCCTCGACGGGTCGGCCCTCTGTTTGAGCTCCTAACTCGCGAACGAGTGACACCAAATAATCCGACGGCTCCGCGTCGAGTTCGCGTAGGACTACCTCGCGATACGTCCGTAACTCGCGCGTTGCCGCCACGCGGTCGCCGGCGCCGATATGCGCGCGAATGGCGAGTTCTCGCGCGGTTTCGTCGCACGGATCGCGCTCGATCAGGTCGCGCGCAACCGCCAACGCCTCGTCGAAACGGCCCCGAGCGAGGAAATCTTGCGCCAAGCGCTCGCCGATGGCCAGCGCTAATTCGTCGAGCCGCGCGGCGAGCGGCTCGAGCCACTCCCAGACCTCGCCCTGGCGCAGCGTGTTGCGCCGCAGACGCGCGTGCAATTCGGCGAGAAGCGCACGCTCGCCGTCGCGCAGAGCGCGGCGCGTCTGCAAAAGGGTTGCGGCCCACGGCTCGATCTCACGCACGTCGACGCGCGCGTTTTCGGCGAGGCGGTATCCGTCGCTGCGCCGCCAGACGATCGCGCCTTCGCCCAAACGTTGACGCACGCGGTAGAGGCACGAGTTGAGCGCGTCGCGCGCCGCCGGTTCGTCGAGTTCGGGCCAGAGCAGTTCGCACAACTCGGCTCGCGACGAGGCGCCGCGCCGGCGAGCGAGCGCGATGACCAAGGCCAATTCGCGATCGCGCAGATCGACGACGGTCTCGCCGCGGCGGATCGTGCGCGTGAGGATTTCGACCGAGATCCGCTCGGCCGCCGGCGCCTCGCCCGCAAAGCGGCGCGCGAAGGCCGTGAGGATGCCGGTGTCGCGCGCGCCCGCAAGCAACTGCGCGACCGCCGCCTGCGGCGCCAGCGCCTCGATCGAGGCGGCGAGCGCGAGCGCCTCGACCAGCACCTCGTCACGCGACCGGTCGTTCAGTGCGAGCGCGACGTCGCTCAACACGCGCAAGAACACGTCGTTGGATTCGTCGGCGTGCCGTTTGGCCGTCTCGAGCAGTGCCGCACGCTCCGCCGCAGGCGCCCGCCCGGCGCCGACGAGCCCGGCGCAGGCCAGCCAGTTGGGCTGTTCGCTGCCGTTGGGCGCGAGCGTTTCGCCGCGGAACGCGGCGCACAACTGGGCGAAGCCGCGCATGCCGTCGCGAGCCACGCACTCCTCCAGACGTTCGACGTACGGCGGCACGCGCTCGTCTTCACCGGCGAGCCACGCGGCGAATGCGGCTTCGGCCAAAGCGCAAGCGAGATGCACCCTCGCTTTGGTACCGGTCGCCAGCTGAATCGCATCGTCCAAGAGCCGGCGTTCGGCGTCGCGGCGCCCGCGCATCCGTTCGATCAGCGCGTGCTCGATCGCCGAACGGCTGACGACGAACTGCGCGCCCGGCGCGTTGTCGTAGCCTTTGCGGAAATAGATCTCGGCTTCGTCGATGCGCCCGCTGCGCGCCAGCACGCAAGCCAGGGTGCGCGCCACATACGACTCGCCCGCGGTGCGCGGCACGTCGGCGATCCCGCCCAACTCACGCTCCAAGCCACGCAGCACCGCCTCGGCTTCCTCGAAGCGTCCGGTCTCGTACATCTGCCGCGCCAGCGTGTTGCCGATGCTGCTGCGCACTTCGAACTCGAGCGAGGGCGGCAAAGTGCGCCAGATGTCCTCGATCTCTTCGCGCAAGAGGTGCGGATCGACCCGAAAGCGCCGTGGATACGCGGTTACCGCGCGCAAGACGGGATGCGCGCGCAACGTCTCGGCATCGAGCGAGGCGATGAGTTCTGAATAATTGAGGTTGCCGGTGCGGTTGGGCAGCGCCGCTTGGGCCACGAGATTGCGCGCGGCCGCGGGCATGTCGCCCAAATGCCGGAACAGTTCGGCCGCACGCAGGGGGCGGCCGGCCGATTCGTACGCCTGCGCGGCGCGTCGCGTCGAGTCCGCGCGGCGCCGCGCAAAGCGCCGTTCCAGCGCGGCCGCCAAGAGCGGGTGCACGCGGTGAGCGCCCTCGACGCGCTGCACGAAGGGCGACGCTTGCAGCAGGCGGTCGAGCGCCTCGGGCGCATCGGCTCCAAGCGCCGCCGCGACGTCGTCGGCGGTGGCATCGGGAATCGCAGCGCACGCGAGCAGCACCTCGAGTTCGTCGGCGGCGAGCGCGCCGATCACTTCCTCAACGAGATACTCGTGCGTCTCTTCGAAGGTCAAATCGTCGAGGCGCGAAAGCGCTTCGCGCAGCCGGCCCTCTTGCGCGAAACGCCGCAACATGAGCACGCCGATCGGCCAGCCCTGCGTGACGCGTTCGATCTCGGCCAGTTCGTGTTTGGTCAGTTCGAGCGGACGCAGGGCCGACTCGATTTCGGCCGGCCCGAAGGCGAGGTCGCTCGCGCGGAGGGTGACGATCAGATGCGGCGGCGCGATCTTGCTCAAGGGCAAGCGCAGCGGGCGGCGCGAGCAGACCACCAGCGTGCAGTGCGCCGGACTCGACGCCAACAGGCGTCCGAAAAAAGCCAGCAACGCTGGATTCGCCGCTGCCGACTCGACGCTCTCGAAGACGAAGACCGGCTGCTCTCCGGGCTGCGGCCAGGCCCGGCCCAGCACGTCGAGCGCGGCGTCGGGATCGAAGTTCTCGCCGGCGAGGGCGTATTGCAACGCATCGAAGCGTTCGCGGTCGCCGCCGCTGGTCGCCGCAGCGCATGCCGCCAGCGTCAGCCGGCTGAGGGCGCGTTCGTCGCGAGCGTTCCCGAGCTCGACGAAGGCGCGTGCCGGGAACGTGGCGGCGTACTCGCGCGCGAAGGTCGACTTACCGAAGCCGGCGGCCGCCGTCGGCAGCACGATGCGCGGGGCCATCGAGGCCACCCGTGCGACGAGCGAACTTCGTTCAGGTTCCGACACGCCCCATCATGGTAACCGCCCGCGGGGCACGCCGCAACCGTGCGGCCTTCAAGGGTGCGCTCGGGTTAACCCAAAAGCGTCAGCCCATGCGTCTCGCCGTTCTTTCACTCGCCGTCCTCTTCGCAGCCACGCCCGCGCTGGCCGCCGACACGGCCTTGGTCTATCCGGCCGCGCCGCGGGGCACCACGACCGACACGTACTTCGGAACGGTCGTCGCCGACCCGTATCGCTGGCTCGAGGACGTCGACTCCACGCAAACGGTCAACTGGATCACCGCCGAAAATCTCCTGACCCGCACGTACTTAGATGCGATTCCGGCGCGCGCGCCCATCGCCGCCGCGTACCGGAAGCTCTACGACTACGAAAAGGTCTCGGCGCCGTTCAGGGTCGGCAAGCACTGGTTCTTCTACCGGAACAGCGGCTTGCAAACGCAGTCGCCGCTGTACATCCGCGATTCCGAGACGGGCCCGGCCAGGCTCTTCTTCGATCCCAACACCCTGTCGAAGGACGGCTCGATCCAGATGGCGGGCACCTCGTTCACGCGCGACGGCACGTTGATGGCCTACTCGACGCAGGAGGGCGGCGCGGATTGGCAGACCTGGCACGTCAAAACGGTGCCGGGCGGGCGCGACTTGCCCGACGTGCTGCGCTGGTCGAAGTTTTCCGGCGCTTCCTGGGTAAACGACCGCGGCTTCTACTACTCTGCATACGATAAGCCATCGGCCGCGAACCGCACCCTGGCCGCGCTCGACCGGCAAAAGCTCTTCTTCCACAAGCTCGGCACGCCGCAGTCGGCGGACCGCCTGGTCTACACGGCGCCCTCGGACGAATTCATCGGCGCCGAGGTCAGCCACGACCAGCGCCTGGTCTTTCTCGAAAAGCAAAACATCAACGGCAACGGCCTGGCGTGGAAGCGCGCGAGCGAGCCCGATACGGCCTTTCGTACCGTCTTCGCGCTCGCACCCAATACGCAGTACGGCGTGTTGGGCAACGACGGCACGCGGCTCTACGTCGTGACCAACTTCCGCGCGCCGCACCTGCGCGTCGCTTGGGTGGAGCTGACCGACCGCTCGCACCTGCTCCACGACATCGTGCGCGAGACCGACGATAAGCTCGACGGCGTTTCGCTGATCGGCAACAAGCTCTACCTCGGCTACTTACACGACGCGCACTCGCTGATCAAGATCGCCGACCTTCAGGGTCACGCGCTCGGCTCGATCGAGTTGCCGGGAATCGGCAGCGCATCGCTGCCCTCGGCGCAACGCGAAGACACGATCGCCTACTACTCGTTCGAATCGTTCGCCGTGCCGCCGATCATCTTTCGCTTCGACACGGCGACCGACACGAGCACGGTCGCCGAGCGCTCCAAGATCGCCTTCGATCCCGCGCCGTACACGACCGAACAGATCTGGGCGACCTCGAAGGACGGCACCAAGGTGCCGGTGTTCGTCACGCACCGCAAGGACATGCCGCTCGACGGTTCGACGCCGACCATTCTCTACGGATACGGCGGATTCAACATCTCGACCACGCCCTTCTTCGCCAAGGAGACGGCGCTCTGGCTGCAGTTGGGCGGCGCCTATGCGGTCGCGACGCTGCGCGGCGGCGGCGAATTCGGCGACGCCTGGCACGACGGCGGCAAACTCGCCAACAAGCAGCACGTCTTCGACGACTTCATTGCCTCCGCGCAGATGCTGATCGAGCGCAAAATCACCTCGACGCCGAAGCTGGCCATCGACGGCGGCTCCAACGGCGGCCTGCTGGTGGGCGCCTGTCTGACCCAGCGGCCGGACCTCTTCGGCGCGGCGATTGCCGAACAAGGCGTGCTCGACATGCTGCGCTATCCAAAGTTCACCGTGGGCAAAGCCTGGATTCCAGAATACGGTTCGGCCGAAGCGTCGTCCGACGAGTTCCACACGCTGCTGGCCTACTCGCCGCTCAACAACGTCAAGCCCGGCACGCACTATCCGCCGACGCTCATCACCACGGCCGACCACGACGATCGCGTCTACCCCGCGCACTCGTTCAAGTTCGTCGCCGAGCTGCAACACGCGCAGGCCGGCGACGCGCCGATCCTCTTGCGCGTGGAAACCAACGAAGGCCACTTCAGCGGCTTGACCACTGACAAGGCGATTGCGATCACGGCCGATTTCTACGCCTTCCTGGCCAAGAGCCTCAACTTCACGCCCGCCGGAACGTAACCGCCATGTCGTCGGGCACCGCGACGATCTCGCATCTCGAATTCGCGCTGCGCGTCTTCGTCGCGTTGCTGCTCGGCTCGGTGGTCGGACTCGAACGGCAGTGGCGACAGCGTTTGGCCGGCCTGCGCACCAATGCGCTGGTGGCCACGGGTGCGAGCCTCTTCGTGCTGATCACGCCGCTCATCGGCGGGCAGAGCGTCAACGCGACGCAGATCGCGGCCTACGTGGTCTCGGGCATCGGCTTTCTCGCCGGCGGCGTGATTTTCAAAGAGCGCTTGAGCGTCAGCGGGCTCAACACGGCGGCGACGCTCTGGTGCACGGCCGCCATCGGCGCGTTGACCGGCTATGGCTACTTGATCGAAGCCACGATCGGCGCGGTCGCGATTCTCGTGGCCAACGTGTTGCTGCGCCCGGTGGTGCAACGCATCAACCGGCAGCCGATGGACGGCACCGAGGTCGTGTCGAGTTACGAACTCCGCGCCGTCTGCCGCCAAGACGTCGAGGCGCGCA
>Ga0182012_10007070_pt1 | contig 11303 bp, 12 predicted proteins | sample 612S2SmetaG_FD_120486 | JGI IMG/M metagenome (GOLD analysis project Ga0182012, IMG submission 120486) | Permafrost microbial communities from Stordalen Mire, Sweden - 612S2S metaG | ecosystem: Environmental > Terrestrial > Soil > Wetlands > Permafrost | place: Sweden: Stordalen | collected...
AAGGTAAAGACCATTACCGACCGCTCGGACCTGGCCCCGTCAAACGGTATTCCGATAGAACCACGCAAGTAAGGAGTAAACATGGCTTTATTAGAACGAGTCACCACACTCATCAGGGCGAACCTAAACGACTTGATCGAGAAGGCCGAAAATCCGGAGAAGCTGCTCAAGCAGCTTCTCCTCGATATGGAAAACCAGTTCATGCAGGTGAAAACGCAAGTGGCCATGGCCATTGCCGATCACCATCTGCTCGAGAAGAAGCAGAACGAAAGCCTTGCTTCGCAGCGCGAATGGCTGCGCAAAGCCGAACTCGCTCTCCAAAAGAATGACGAGAATCTGGCGCGGACCGCCTTGGAACGTTCTCTCGCCTTCGAAAACGCCGCGCGCAATTTTGCCCAGCAAGTAGAAGAGCAACTCCAACAGGTGCAGACGTTGCGCGAAGCCATGCAGCGGCTGGAACAAAAGATGACCGAGACTAAGCTCAAGGTCGATCTGCTCATCGCCCAGCATCGCCGTTCCAAGTTGGCGCAGCGGGCGGGCATCGAACCTTCCGTCGAATACCGCAATGAGGCGCTGCTCAATCGCGCCAAGAATAAGGTAGACGAAGCGGAAGCCATGGCCGCCGGCCAGTTGCATGCCGCCGCGATTGATGCCACCCATCAACTCGAAGCTATGGACCGCGCCGATGAAGTGGATCGTTTGCTAGCTGAACTAAAGCAGCGTGGCCCGCGTGCCCTGGGGCCGGCGTCATGATGCTATAAGGCATTCTCTATCAACATGCCGGACAATGTATTCTGTCTGGTATGGCTATCAAAGACATTCAGCGCCCTTTAGGTTTCAACACGCGCTCGCTCCACGCCGGCTATGCTCCCGAAGCCACCACTCACGCTCGGGCCGTGCCTATCTATCAAACGACTTCGTTCACGTTCGACGATGCCGATCACGCGGCGCGCCTCTTCGCGTTGCAGGAGTTCGGCAACATTTATACGCGCATCATGAACCCCACGACTGCCGTTCTGGAAGAGCGCGTCGCTTCTTTAGAAAACGGGGTAGCGGCATTGGCCTTAGCGAGCGGCCAGGCGGCGCAGTTCATCGCGCTCAACACCATTGCCGCGCCGGGCGATCATATTGTTTCTTCCAGCACTTTGTACGGCGGTACTTTCACGCAGTTCGATTGCACCATGCGCCGGCTAGGTTACGACTTCACCTTCGTCGAGCCCGACGATCCGGAGAACTTTCGCAAGGCGATCACGCCCAAGACGAAAGCGCTGTATGGCGAGACAATCAGTAATCCGCGCAGCAACGTGCTCGATATCGAAGCCGTTGCCAAGATTGCGCATGAGAATGGCGTGCCGCTGGTGATTGACAACACTTTCGCGACGCCCTATATAACGCGGCCGATTGATCACGGCGCGGACATCGTCGTGCACTCGCTCACCAAGTTCATGGGCGGCCACGGCAACTCGATCGGTGGCATCATTGTGGACAGTGGCAAGTTCCCGTGGAACAACGGCAAGTTCCCCGACTTCACGGAACCGGCCCGCGCTTATCACGGCATGAAGTTTTGGGATGCCTTGGGCGCCATTAGCTTTATCATCAAAGCGCGCGTGGAAGGCTTACGCGATATCGGGCCTTGCGTGAGTCCGTTCAATGCTTTCCTGTTCTTGCAGGGCATCGAGACGCTCGGCATGCGCATGGACCGCCACTTGCAGAATGCACTGGCCGTGGCGAAGCATTTGGAAAGTCACTCCGCGGTGGAGTGGGTCAAGTATGCGTCGCTCCCTTCGAGCCCGTACTACGCGACTGCCAAGAAGTACACGCCGCGGGGCGCGGGCGCTGTCTTTTCGTTCGGCGTCAAGGGCGGCTTTGAGGCGGGCAAACGTTTGATTAACCGTCTGCAGCTGTTTTCGCATTTGGCCAACGTGGGCGATGCGCGTAGCCTGGTAATCCATCCGGCTTCCACCACCCATCAACAGCTCGCGGCGGCGGAACAACAAGCGGCGGGTGTCACGCCCGAGATGGTGCGGCTTTCCATCGGTTTGGAAGACGTGGAAGACTTGATCTGGGATCTCGATCAAGCGCTGAGTGCTTAATTAACTTGTTACGATCAAGCTAGGTGCAAGTCCTAAAATCGTTGCTAGACAGTCCGGCCGTGAATGTGTTCCTCGGAACACCGCCGTTGCTTGGCGTGATCATGTGGGGTTTGTTGCAGAATGATAGGCGGTTCCAGGCCCTCGATAAGCGCATGGACGGGATTGACCAACGACTCGGCCGGTTGGATACCCGGCTGGATCGGATGGACACGCGGCTGGATCGGATGGAGACTCGGCTCGATTCCATGGACAGCAAACTGGCAGGTATTAGCGAGCGGCTGGTGAAGGTAGAAACCAGACTCGAGGGCGGTCACGTCGTGCTATCTCACTAGTGGAATCCGCCGCCGCCGGAAAAGGTAGCTCATCGCTCGACCCGAATTCCGGTGCATCGGGATCGTTGAATATCGAACTGTCCTCGTGTCCCGAGCTGAGCGGATGATCTTTGCCAGTGCGGCTGAACATCTTGCCGTGCTCGTAGTAGAGTGACTCCTCAAGCGCGGTGTTGGACGGCCCATGCTCCAGATAACGTTCGCGCTTGAGCAGCAGGCCATCGGCATCAAAGAAATAGTTCACGGTTTGGAACCAGTCGTGGTGCGGCCCCCGCATGAGCAGCACCACTAGCCGCGTGCGCGAACCCTGGCTATATACATAGGCAAGTTGTGCGTCGAACACTTGGCCGGGAGATGAGTCGATAGCAACCCAGGGATTCGGACCGGCATAGATGGCCGGCTGTGCCTCGACTAGTTCGCGGCGCAAATCTTGGCAATACTCGTCAATAGCGGATTGCTTTTTCGGCCGTCCATGCGCGAGCAAGGCTAACAACAGCAGCGCGGCCAGTGGCTTGGCTAAACTTTGACCCAGGCGCGTTTATCCGAACTCTCGGATACCTTTTCCAGCAGAATCATACCCTTCAATCCGTCTTCAAACGTAGGATAATCCACCGGCGCCGCCGCGTCAGCCACCCTGGCGTAAAAGCGCTTGAAGATCTGCTTGTGCGAATCGTCGTAGCCTTCGCTGTGGCCGCCCGGCAGGTCGGCGTAACCGGCCGCTTCCGGATAGAACAGCGAGGCGTCCTTGATGACGATTTGATTGGGATCGTTGCGATGGCCAATCCACAGCGTATCCGGCTGCTCCTGATTCCAGGCCACGCCGGCCTTGGTGCCGAAGATCTCAAACGCGAAATGGTTCTTCGATCCGGCCGAAACCTGGCTCACGGTGAACGCGCCGCGCGCCCGTTCACCTAAATGCAGCATGACCATGCCGAAGTCTTCGGTGTCAATGGGGAACGATTCGTAGTCACCCGGCGCGAGTTTCTTGCCGGAGAATGTTTCGACCGACCCTTTGGGTTTCTTACGCGTTTTATGGAAGATCATCAGGTCGGCGCAAACGTCGGTGATCGAAAGTCCGGTTAGGTGCTGAATCATATCCATCCAGTGCGAGCCAATGTCTCCCATAACGCGCAATTTGCCGTTCGACTTGGCGTCGAGACGCCAATTCCAATCGGTGTCATAGAGCAGCCAATCCTGCGAGTACGTGCCCTGTACGATTAGAATCTCTCCCAGGTCCCCATGCGCGATCATCTGGCGCATCTGCTGGACCACCGGATAGTAGCGCAGATTGTGCTGTACGCAGTTCACGGCGTGCTTCGCTTTAGCGGCCGCTACCAGCTTGCGCGCTTCGTCGGCGGTCATCGTGAGCGGCTTTTCGCACAGCACCGCCTTGCCCGCCTCAATCGCCGCCAGCGACATGGGATAGTGATCCACGTTCGGCGTGCAGATATGGACAGCCGCGATCTCCTTGTCATTCAAAACATCTTGCAGGTTGCTGGTGGCGAAAGGGATGCCATTAGCGTCGGCGAATTTCTGCGCCGTTTCCTGACGGCTACCTACAACAGCGGCAATCTCAACATTTCCCAAGCGCCGCACATTCTCGGTGTGCACTTTGCCCATGAAGCCCGTGCCCACGATCGCTGTCTTAATTTTCTTCGTCATTTCCGAACCTTAAGTCCTCGGAAAGAGTATATCTGTCTCGCGTACGCAAAACGAAAAGTTTAGCGAAAGTACTATCAGTACTGCGAGTAATTGCTTTGCTGGAGCACTGCTAATACATAAGCACAATTGTGCTAGCGAATGTGATCTTATTATCCATACCGGATACCAGCATTCATAGAAGTTTGCGTGTTACAACTTTGCTAAAGTGAACAAAGCAAAAAACTTTTCCACCTGCACAACTTTAGGCCCCTGGAGTGCATCCTAAAGGCAGAAGGTTAATCTCGATGACTGTTGAGCCAAGAACAAACGTAGTTGCTTTGAGGGCAGAGAACTCACGATCCTGGCCCCTGGTAGTACTTGAATCTAGTGGTTTACTTGTAGAACGCTTAGGTGCGTGGGCAGCCGATACAGCCCAGCAATTTGGCGCGCTGGTAGCAGCTTTAATGGGACCTGCGGTGTTGTCCGTGTACGCGTTTGTGGCCTGGAGTCTGGCTGCGAATTTAGGTTGGACAGATACATTCGTTTTTAAGACTGGACCGCTTTCCAATTGGATGATTTGGATGGCGGTCGCCGCGTTAGCAACTTTAGCGGCCGACATTTTGCGCAGGCATTCAGCGACGGAACGCCAATAACTGAAAAAAATTAATTTCTGAAAGACGGCACGCCCTTAGAATTGGGCGTGCCGTTCTTGTTTGTTATTCTCTAAGGCAGGAAACCGAGAGTAGTTCATGCCAATCAGTTCGCGTTCTTACGTGAATCGGTATACCCCATCCAACCGTTTTCCCGTCGGGGTGAAATGGTTGCTGATCGTAAACGTCGTAATTTTTCTCCTCTATAAGCTCGTCTCGCCGTTTCGGCCTTATTTGGACGAAATGGCCTTGGTGCCTGCTTTAGCCGTGGTAGGTCTGCGCGTTTGGCAAGTGTTTACCTACATGTTTTTGCATATCGGTGTGATGAACGCCGTTTGGAACATGCTCACAATTTGGCTGTTTGGCGCGGAGTTGGAACGCACCTGGGGCACGCAGAAGTTCATCCGTTATTACGTATCCTGCGGCGTTCTCGCGGCGCTGGCGGTCATTGTCGTGACCTACGCTTTTGGTTCGCCGGGCACAATGATTGTGAGCGCCAACGGCGCTATTTACGGAATTCTGGCCGCCTATGCGGTGGTGTTCCCGGACAACACGTTATTGTTCGGGTTTCTGATTCCAATGAAATCGAAGTGGTTTGTGCTGATCATCGGAGCGGTAGTATTTTTGCAGACCTTCCCCGGTTCCATCGGTGAGACCGCTTTGCTCTTTGGCATGTTGGCGGGCTATTTGCTGCTGCGCGGTAACCGGTTGAAAAGCCAGATTCGTCAACCCATTGTGGCGGGCTATAAAGAATGGAAGCTGCGCCGCGCGCGTAAGAAGTTTGAAGTGTATTTGAAGAAACGCGATTCCGGTTCAGATCGCTGGGTTAATTGAGATGTTAACTGAGATATTCTCGTAGCTTCCCAGCCGGTTTGATCCGTCAAAAGGAATACTATGAGGCAGCGACTTTTATTAGGGGCTTTGAGCCTAGTCCTGAGTGGTATTTGCCCGTTCCATTTGGGCGCACAAGAAGGCCCGCAAACGCAGAGTACAGACTCGGTGGCGAAGCCGAAAAAACCGGCATCCGACGATAATGTAACGGCTCCCGATAAGGCGCCAATTCCCTCGGAGTTTAAAAAGCCGAAGGACGCGGCGGCCGCCGGCGACATACCGACCTATCGCAGCACAGCGACTACGGTAAGCGTTGACGTGAGCGTAATCGACGATCACAACAATTTCATTCCGAAAATTCCCCAGGGTTATTTCCGCGTGCTGGAAGATGGCGTGCCGCAACAGATTTCGCAATTCGGCCGCGGCGAAGCGCCCATCACCATCTGCATGCTGATTGAGTTCAGCGGACGCTTCCAAGCATATTGGACCCGCGGCTGGGCCGAAACTTTGCAGGCGTCCTACGGTTTTCTGGAGACCTTGAAGCCGGACGACAATGTCGCAGTGGTGGAATACGACCTGAACACGCGTATCCTTTCGGATTTCTCGCCGGATAAGCGCATGGCCGAACAGGCGATGGCGCAACTACGCATACCCGGATTCAGCGAATCGAATGTCTTTGATGCATTGACGGAGATGGCTGATCGGATGTCGGCCATTGACGGCCGAAAAGCCATTTTGTTGATCGGCTCGGGTTTGGATACCTTCAGCAAGATCACATTCGATAAAGCACGCAAATCTTTGCAGGAATCAGGGGTGCCCATTTATACCATCAGCACTTTGCAAGTCCAGCGTATCGGCCTTGAAGGCAGGTCAGGGATGGGCGCGCAAATGATGAACATGGATTTCCTGCAAGCGGACAACGAAATGAAAACGTTCTCGAAGGAATCGGGCGGCTTGAGTTTCTTCCCCCGCTTTCCGGGTGAGTATCCAGGCATCTTCCGGCAGATCGAGAACGCCATGCGTGAGCAGTATTCATTGACCTACCATCCAACCAACGTTGCCAAGGATGGAAAATTCCGTCGCATCAAGGTAGAACTGGTCAATCCGGAAACCAATGAACCATGGAGATTCCTGGACGGTAAAGGCAAACCCATTAAGTACCAGATCATCTCCAAGGCCGGCTACAAAGCGCCGCACGAAGTCGATTAATTCGCTGGTCCGGAAGGTTAAGTTTCCTGTCAAGAACTCAATGTCGCTTGCTTTGAATTCGATAGCGGCTTATTGACACTTTGATCGCGGGCCTGATACTGTCAGGAGGTCTTTCGATGCGATCCGTTTCTTCTCAGCGAGTTCCTTCCGACGCCCTTATCCTGCTAGTGGACGATAACAAGGATGGTGTCATCGCCCGACGTTCCGTGCTTGAGGAATTGGGCTACCAAGTGATCACGGCCGGCTGCGGCGTGGACGCTTTGACCTTGCGGGAAGAACGCAATCCCGATCTTGTGATCACCGACTATCGCATGTCACCCATGGACGGGCTTGAATTGATTGCAAATTTACGCGAGCGCGGGTTTGCCAATCCAATTATTCTGCTGAGCGGGTTCGCTGAGACACTCGGCATGCGCTCCGAGAATACCGGGGCCGATGTGGTGATCCAGAAGAGTTCGAACGAGGTGGCCAATCTGGTGCGGCATACTAAGCGCTTGTTAACTCCCAAGAAGCCGGCTGGTTCTCAGGGGCTGAGTAAAGGACCTCACTCTCGCAGTACTAGCGAGGTGTCGTAACTTTTGTCACGTCGGTTTGTTAGTACCGCGAATTAATAGCGCTGAACGAAAATTTTGGTGAAGCCTGCGTTGCGCAACGAGTCTCTGGTGGTTGATAGTTCGCTCGTATCGCGCATCGGCCCAATAAGGACACGATAAAGCTCAGTGGACCCTGGTTTGGCGACGGCGTGTGCGTTAAAGCCTTTCTTGCTGAGCACGGCAGCGAGTGCCTCCGCCTCGGTGTGGCCGACAGCGGCGACTTGCAGAAAGGTTTGGCCACTTTGTGGTCCTAAAAATGGAGTGTTAACCGGTTTGTTGCGCGAGGTTGGCTTCGGCTCGGATTTGATTGGAGGTGGGGCCACCTCGTCAACCGGTTCTTCCTTGGGCGCGCCGAGAGGTTTGTCTTCCTTGACGGGCGCGCTCTCCGCAGGCGGAGGCTGCACGGTGCGCGTTTGACCAGCCGCTGGGGCGGGGGTTTGAGTCGAGTCAGGGGCTTCGCCATTCGGCGAAAGCGCGTGCGTCTCAAGGCTCGTGCTGGCCGTGGGATCATTGGCAGCTGCCGTGAGCGCGGCAGGCTTTTTGTCGGTCCCGTTACGGCCCAACATATATCCGCCAGTGAAGGCAATGCCTAGTAAAACGGCAAGGACAAAAAAAATGGCCAGCAGATGCCTGTTGCCAAGCAGAATCTCTGTTTCGTTTTCGCTGGTTGACGACATTTCTACCTAAAATTGTACTGAACTAATCTTCCCTAATAAACCATGACGCGCGCTACAGTACTTAAGTAAGCTATGAAAACCAATTTTCGTTACGTATTCGCCGCTTTGTTTTCCGGCGCAAGCGTAATCGCGTTTGCCTACGCGCAGAGCGCGCTGCCGGCAATGCCGCCGGTACTCGATCCGAACAACATTTATTCGGCCGATGGCCCGAACATGCTGTCGCCGGTGGTGGCTAAATTTCCTTCGCGCGTTTATGTTCCCAATACGAAAAGCGACACGGTGGATGTGATTGATCCGGAGACCCACCACATTGTTGATCATTTTGCGCTGCCCAAAAAAGGCGGCCGCCTGATGGAGCCGCAACACATCATCCCTTCCTGGGATTTGAAAAAACTTTGGGTGGCGCAGGATTTGGGCGATCAACTCACCTTGATCGATCCGGCCACCGGCAAGGTGGGCGAAACGATTACCGTTGACGATCCGTACAACATGTACTACACGCCTGACGGCAAATACGCGATTGTGATGGCGGAGCGGGAAAAGCGCATTGACTTCCGCGATCCCCAGACGATGAAAGTGGTGACTCGCATTCCGGTGAACTGCAAGGGAGTGAACCATGCGGACTTTACGCCGGATGGGCGCATTATGATCGCCACTTGCGAGTTCTCAAGTGAGTTGATCAAGGTGGATATCGTGGCGAAAAAGGTGCTGGCGCATCTGGCGCTGGAGCCGAAAGGCATGCCGCAAGATTGCCGCATCACGCCGGATGGAAAGCATTTTCTGATTGCCGACATGGAAGCGAATGGAATCCATGTGGTGGACGCCGAACCTTTCAAACAAGTGCAATTTATCAAAACCGGGAAGGGCGCGCATGGGATCTATTTCAGCCGCGACGGCAAATATGCTTATGTTTCCAACCGCGGGGAAGGCACCATCTCTCTACTCAACTGCGAAACTTTGAAGGTCGATAACAAGTGGACGATTCCCGGGGGCGGTAGTCCTGACATGGGAGGGGTATCCGCCGATGGTAAGACATTGTGGCTTTCGGGCAGGTATAACAGCGAAGTTTATGTGATCGATACGGCGACGGGCAAACTGCGGGATCGCATCAAAGTCGGAGACGGTCCGCACGGCCTATGTTTTTATCCACAACCAGGCCGCTATTCATTGGGCCACACTGGGAATATGCGGTGAGTGGACGTGAGTGACGAACCATGGCTACGCGGTCCATTAGCGGGAGTTCACCCGTTTGTGATGCCGGTTTTCTTCAGTTATGCGCAAGTTCGCGAGGACTTGACGAAACACTGTGATGGCGTCTTAGACGAGCATGTTTGGGACTGTGTGGCGGGCAATTCGCTCGGCTTCCAGCTTAAGCATATCGCCGGGAGTGTGGATCGGATCACTACTTATCTTTTGGGCAGGCAATTGGGGGCTGAACAGCTGGCATTCCTGCGCGGAGAGTTGCAGCCGCCGGGGACGCTGGCTGAGTTGCTGCGAATGGTTGAACTGGCTCTTGACAAATCTCAAAATGAGCTGCGGAGCGTTGACGCCGCGGCGCTGTATGAGGCACGAACTGTTGGCCGGCGAGCGCTGCCAACCACCGTGATTGGCCTGCTTGTTCATTTGGCCGAACACACCCAGCGCCATCTGGGGCAAGCTATTGTGATTGCGAAACTTGTGCGGCAGACCAGTTGATGGAAGGCTTCGCGGCGCTCCTGCTCGGCAATCGCAACTACCGTTACACTTGGTTGGGCCAGATTGTGAGTGAGGTGGGCGATCACTTCAATAACATCGCTGTGTTGAGTCTTGCGGTGGAAGAAACACACAATGGCGCAGCAGTGGCGGGGCTCATGCTGTCGCGGGCGATTCCGGCGGTACTGGCCGGGCCGTTGGCGGGAGTGACGCTGGATCGTTTCGACCGCCGGCGCATTATGATTGCCAGCGACCTGATTCGCGGCTTCCTGGCCTTAGGTTTTATCTACGCGATCGGCCAGCATCAAGTTTGGCTGCTTTATGTCTTGAGCGCGCTCCTCATGTTGGCCTCGCCGTTTTTTACCAGCGGACGCTCGGCGATTTTGCCATCGATTGCGACCAAAGATGAGTTGCATACGGCAAATTCACTGACTCAGACCACGGGCTGGTTGACGTTGTCGGTGGGAGCCTATTTCGGGGGAACGACAGTGGCCCGCTTCGGCTATGCGCTGGCGTTCCTATTTAACTCACTCTCGTTTTTTGTATCGGCCTATTGCATCTTCAACTTACGGCAAGAGAAGGGACATTTTCGGGCAGAAGACCGAGGTTTGAATGAAACTAAAGTTGCACGACCTTGGCATGAGTATCGCGAGGGGTTGAGCTACATGTCGAAGACACCGCTGATTTTGGGGATTGCCCTGATCGCGGTAGGTTGGGCGAGCGGCGGTGGCGCGGCACAGGTGCTGTTCACTCTCTTTAGTGAGTTGGTTTTCAAGCGAGGAGCACAAGGTTTAGGACAACTTTGGGGGACAGCAGGCGTCGGACTGCTTATAGGAGGGATCATAGGCAACCGTCTCGGAAAGCGAATCGGGTTTGAGGCCTATAAGAGGACGGTGTTTTTCTGTTACTTGCTGCATGGCGGAGCCTATGTGGTTTTCAGCCAGATGGGCGAATGGGGATGGGCGCTGTTTTTCATGGCAGTTTCGCGCGGCGCTGTGGCGGTTAGTTCATTATTGAATTGGTCAAACTTGCTGAAGCATGTCGACGACCGCTACCGCGGGCGCGTGTTCGCGACGATTGAGACGATGAACTGGTCCACGATGATGCTCTCGATGCTGGCGGCGGGAGTGGCGTCGCAGCACTACAGTGTGCGCATGATTGGCGCAGTCTCGGGGTTACTGAGTTCCTCGACGGCGATTTTCTGGGGCTGGGCGAATTGGACAGGTAAGTTACCGGAACCCGCACTAACGGAGGATGATGCGCATGTAGAGATTCACGGGGATCCGACAGGGTAGGGGATTCGAAAACTGGTGCATTCGCAAGACGACATTTTCTCAACGCATGGCCGGGTGAACTTGAACGGGTTTTTGAGTCTTGGTCTAATTGAGCGATCTGAGATTTAGGTGGTTGTCCTGGTCAAGAGCTTTTCCAGGTGCTTCGCGAGTATGTCGACTTCGAGATTGATTTTGGCTCCGGGCTGATAACCTTGCAGCGTGGTGTGACGGTAGGTGTGTGGAATGATTGTGAACGACACCTCCGCGCCGTTGATGCCGGCGACGGTAAGGCTTATCCCGTCGACTGCTAGAGA
>Ga0182012_10007072_pt1 | contig 11297 bp, 8 predicted proteins | sample 612S2SmetaG_FD_120486 | JGI IMG/M metagenome (GOLD analysis project Ga0182012, IMG submission 120486) | Permafrost microbial communities from Stordalen Mire, Sweden - 612S2S metaG | ecosystem: Environmental > Terrestrial > Soil > Wetlands > Permafrost | place: Sweden: Stordalen | collected...
GCCGTAGTAGCCGCGGCCGTAGAACCCACGGCCGTAGTAACCAAAGCCGCCGACGTAAAGGCTGGGTCCCCAATACGATCCATAGTAAGGAGAAGCATACGGGTACGCGCCAACTGGCGGATACGGGTATGGACGAGCGGCGAAGCTCGGTCCGCCCGGTCCGCCGCCCGGTCCATAGTCTTCACGCGACACCGCATAAAAGGCACCCGCCGAATGCGTGGTCGAAATCGTAATGGGCTGCTCCACACGGAACGTCATTACAGATTCAGGCGTGATGACGGTTGGGCGCCCGCGAGTGACCAACACGCCGACCGTGCCGACAACCACGCCGCCGATGGCTCCCATCCCCGCGCCAAAGCCCGTGCCGGTTGCCGCCGCGCCGACGATGGCGCCCAGGGCGGTAGTCCCCACCACGGCGCTGGCATCGCGTCCATTCGAGGTTTGGCCCTTGCGATCGATCAGCGTTGTTTTAATGGGAAGCTGCTGGCCGTCGAGCAGCGTTAAGCCGGTGAGTTCGATGCGCATGCTGGATACGCCCTTGACGCGGCCGGCCTTCTGAACTTCAACCACGCGGCCATTCACCATTTGTCCGCGCTGGGCCACCACGAAGCCGTCAATTACAATCGGCTCAACCAGGGTCGCCGTGAAGGCATCGCCGGGCTGATTATGGTCGCTAGTGAGAAAATTGTTCACACGAACCGTGACATATTTGCCCGCCGTCAGATTCAGAGCGTCCGGAACGCGCTCTTGGGGTGGCGGAGCCTGATAATTCCCCTGCGGCGCACCATATTGGTATTGGCCTTGAGCCGGTGGACCATATTGACCCTGGGGCGGAGGGCCGTATTGACCGCCGTTCCCATTCTGGTATCCGCCGTTGGTGTTGTATGCCGGAGGAGGCGGAGGAGCCTGCGGATACGGGTTCGGACTCCCTTGCTCCTGGGCCTGTGCCTGTGCGAGAGTCGGATCCGGCTGCGAGGAACTGATCTGCGGCGCAGCCTGCGAATTGCCGGCTTGCGGCGCAGGGTTGTCGAAGCGCTGCCAGTTATCGGTGCTCTGTGCAAGAACCGGCGCTGCGGCCTGGGTCATTGCGAAAACGGTGACTGCAAAAACTGTTGGAAAGATTTGAGGGCTTTTCATATTCGTTACCACGCTCACTACTACATCTAACGTAAGCAAGAGCAGGTTGGTTGCCACCGTTAAGCCTTTTTTAATGAATGGCTTACGAAGAAGAAAATGGGCCATTTCAACCGCTTGGTCCATTTCAGCCACCCGGATGGCCTATCTCTCACACATTCTTCGGAAGCCCTAAGCGGCGATGCTATGGCTGTGCAGGAATTCCTGCTGCAGCCGGTTCACAAATTCGTTCAACTGCAGATCGGTGTCACCGGCTAACGCGAGATCATATTGGCTCAGCCATCGTTCCGGCTGGGGTGCGGCGAAGAGCAAATCCGTCGCGATTTGGACAAGTTCAGCGTGTGTCATTCAAACCTCTATTACTATTTTGCACGCGAACCGCCATTGCGCCGTTAAGAAATGTCTGACCGTGCGTGAAAACCCTACGGTAAACAGACTACGCGGTGGGAACAACCGCCGCGACCGCATTCGGCAATACCGCTTCTTCAGTCCCGGTGATCACCCAGATCGATTCCGGCTGCGGTGTCACAGAGCTTCCCGGCGTCAGCGTGACAGTCAACGAAGTCGGGCTTAGCACGGTAACCGCTCCAACCGTAAAGCCGACCATGGGGCTCACCACTGTTGTTCCCTGCACGAAGTGTGTGTTTGCCCCGGTAACCGTTACGGTCACTGAGTTCCCAATGCCGATCGCATTGGCGCTCACCGCGAACAGCACCGGCTGGGCAGCCGGCAGCAGCCGGTTGAAGAGGCCGCGCATCACGAAGATAGCCATGTCTCCACGCGTCACCGCGTTGTTCGGGCAGTAGGTCGTCGCCGTGCATCCGGAGGTGATGTTGTCCTCCTTCATGCGCTGTATCCAGTCAAATCCAAATGCGCCCACCGGGACATCGGTGAAATACGGCGTCGTGGGGAAGTCGAATTGCGTGTTCGTGCCGTAGCGTGCCCGGATCATGAAAATGGCCATTTGGGAGCGCGTGACGTTATCGTTCGGGCAGTAATTGAGTCCGCCTCCCGGGGCGGGGCCGCAGCCCGCCGTGATGCCGAGTTCGTACATCTTCTGGATGTATTCGAAGCCAAAACTGCCGGATGGAACGTCGGCGAAATAAGGCGTGGCGCTGTATGTGAAAGTTGCCGACGAGCCCTCGATGCCACGAATGATAAAGACCGCCATCTGGCTGCGCAAAACGTCGTCCGTGGGACAGTACGTCGAAGGGGTACATCCCGAGGTGATGCCTTCCTGCGAGAGAAGGTTTACCGCATCGAAGTAGTATTCGCTCGGCGGCACGTCCGTAAAGACCTGGTGGATGAAGTTCGCGACCACGAGTTGAGCCGCGGTCATCGTCACCGTAGTGGTGCTCGCATACGGGTCGGCCACCGCGCCGGACCAGCTCGTGAACGTGTAACCCGCGGCCGGTGTCGCCGTGATTTGCACGATTGCGTCCGATGCGAAATTCTGACCGGAAGCCGGTGTCACTGTGCCGCCCCCCGCCGGCGTCACCGATGTGGACAGCGTATAAGGCGCGGTGACGGGGAATTGATTTGTCAACGCGAACGTGGCCTGCGAAGCCAGACCAGCCACCGCCGCCGTAACGTTGAACGTTCCAGTGCTGCCGTTTGCAAACGCGGCCAACGAAGCCACGCCGGACGAGTTGGTCACCGCCGTATTCACTCCATTTGCAAACGTGACGCTCGGGCCGGATAAGGCGGGCGCCGTAAACGTGACGGTCGCCCCCGTAACGGGATTACTCTCGGCATCGGCGACACTTACCGAAAGCGGCAAGGCAAATTGCGTGTCGAGCGATCCGGTTTGCGGCGTCCCACCCGAGATCGTGAGGCTCGCGGGATTTCCCGCGGCAACCGGCAGAATGACCACGGGACTCGCGATCCCACCAATCGTCAAAATCACATTTTGATCGCCGATCGGCGCGTTCAACGGGACCGTGAAATTCACCTGATAAAGTCCGATGTACCCAGGCGCGAGTCCGGAGAATGTGACCGTCGCCGCGATTCCGCCCACGGTCACGGTCGGTTGCGCCAGCGTGACCGCCAGAGGGTTAGAGGGCGATAGCACCCCGGTTGCAACCACCGGATTGGTAGCACCTAGCCCGACGCCGTATGCCGTGATCGTATCTCCCACATGCGCCGGGGACGAAGCGGAAACCACATTGGCTCCGTCGGTGAACGCCCCGATGCCCGAACCGGTCCCACTGGCCGTGGATAACGCCGGCGCATAAGCGTTCAACGTCACCGGGAAAGGAGTCGACGCCGCACCGGTGTACGAAACCACCAGGTTCGATGGTCCAGTCGCAGCGTTTACCGGCAACTCCACGTCGATCTGGCTGTCGGATGAGATCAGAATCCCGCAAGGCACTCCCGCGAGTGTGATCGAAAGGTCTTGAACGCCGGTCGGAGCAAGGTTTGTCCCGAATATGATCGCGTCCGCTCCGGGCGAAAGGGAGTCCTGGAGGGACGAATAATTCACGACGCTGCTCACCACAGGTTGTGCTTGCGCCATGGCGGTCACGGCTAATGCGATCGTCACGAGCGGAACGGCTTTCAGGACGCTTCTCAGGTTGTACATAAAACTCCTCACGGCCAACAGGTAGGACGCAAGTATAACAGGCGTTGAAGTCTAGTGCTCGTGAACGCAGCCTTCAAAGCGGCTGAGAGCCTGATTCCCCTGATACCCCAGTTCCTGCACCAGGCCAGTGTAGGAAGTGTAGTACCCGTCGGCCGTCAGGTTCTTCATTGCTCCGAAGAACTTCGGTCCCGGCGAATCGAGATGGCCGGCGTCAGCCGACGCGCTCAAGGGGGTCAGTATGTCGATCTGCTCTTCCCTTTGCAACTCGACGAACTTCTTTTCGTGGAAGCGTACAGCTTCGGCATCCAGCCACGCGATGCCTTCGCGGAACACGGCCTGCTGCCGGGGATTCTGCGAAACGACGGAATCGACATATTGCGGCACGCCCGCGGCCACCGCGCCCGGCGTATCGGTCGCGGGAATGATCAGATCGGCGACGCGCGCGATAACAAGACCTTCAGCAACGGTGAAGAACCGGGGCTCAAAGGGCGCGACCACAGGCACGTTGAAATGTCCGTGCGTGTGCTGCTCCTGCCCGTAAAGCTCGTCCGCCGGGAAGGGAAAGGTACACGTGGCGCCCACCGCTCCGATGATCTTTAGGTAATCGCGCCGCGTCTCCATAAAGGAGATTCTACATGCTTTTCCCGAGCGTGAGAACCTACCTAAATGCGTGAGACGATGTTCGCGTACCACGCGAAATATGGTTACAACCCGCATAGTCTGGTTTCCATCGCCGGAGCTTCCGGATGGGAAGCGTCACGCGCTCATGGCGCCGTACCTTACCGCGAAGTGGGACACACGTGGCTGGCATGCGAACCATTGTCCGAGGCCGCGGACCTGGAAACCGTAGCCCAGGAGTTCCTCGAATTCGCCCGGAGCCGCGGGAAACTGGCGGCGTTCGTCCCCTCTACCGAGCGCTTCGCGCGCCTCGCTCCGAACCTGGGTCTCGATTGCGTTCCGGTCGGCATGTCACCATACTTCGATCTCACGGTCTGGAACCCATCCGGAAGCCGCGGGCACACCATTCGCAAGGAACTTCGCAAAGCTCGCAACGCCGGGGTCACCATCGAAACCTTGCCCGGCGGCGAGTATCCGGAGGCGGAAGTTGCTCAACTGGAACGCGCCTGGGCCTCCACCCGCCGCACGGTCCAGTTCGGCTGGCTCTTCGGCTCGGATATCCACAATTTCCCCGAATGCCGAACCAACTTCCTGGCCCGCGACGCCACCGGCCGGCTGGTGGCGTTGCTGAGCGCCGCGCCATTACCGGCGCGCAAAGGGTGCTACCTGAAAGACTTTCACCGTCACCCGGAAGCTCCCAAGGGCACCACGGATCTGCTGTTTGTGACAGCTTTTGAATATCTACTGGCCTGGGGCATCAGGCTGGTCACGCCGGGCACTGTGCCGCTGCATGGCATTTCTGCACGGGACGCGCTCCGTTATGGCGGCCATGGCACGCTGATCCGCGCCATGGACCATTTTGCCCAGCGCGGGGAGGCCGTTTATAATTTCGCCGGACTCTACCGCTTCAAGGCGCGCTTTGACCCGCAATGGTGGGAGCACGAGTACGCCATGGCGCCGCCGGTGCTCTTCAATGTGTTTCGTGTAGGCTGGGCCATCGCCAGGGCGACCGCGCCGGATGGCGTGTTAAAGGCGGTGCTGAGCGGATCTTGGCGGGGCGTGTAACCGCTGCTAATGCCCGAAGCGATTTCATCCGATCTACCGCTTATATGAGGCTTATATGAACGACAAGCGCCTTCTCAACCGGTCCATCTGTGCGGACCTGGTTTATTTGGAGTGGAGAGAGAAATCCGGTCGAGGTAACGAAAACCGATGCGAATGCACCGCGGTTCTTGAGGATATTTCGCCGCGTGGCGCGTGCCTGCAGGTGGAGCGCCCGGTACCAGTGGACATTGAAGCCACCATCCGGCACGGGGCGAACTGGTCGGCGCACTGCTCCATTAAGTACTGCGCGTTTCGCGAGATCGGCTACTTTGTGGGGATCGAGTTCTCGGATGCGGAGGCGTGGTCCCGCTTTGAGTTCCGTCCCAAGCATCTGCTGGACCTGCGCGAGCTATCCCGCGGAGCGGATTAAGACTGCGCAACTGTCGCAAATGTAATTTGCGCCGGGCTATCCTTGCACCGACATCACCCCAACTCCTCCAACTTACCGATCTCGCACCGCAACGATGGGATCAATCGACGAAGCCCGCCGCGCCGGGAAGAAACTCGCCGCCGCGGCGCTGGCCGCCAGCAGGAACGCCGCTCCTAGCATGATCTTCGGATCGTACGCGTCGCTTCCCATCCATCCCTGGAGGACTCGATGAAAAAGCAGGATGAACCCCGCGCCCAAGGTCAGTCCCGCTCCCACGCTCTTCGCCGTCGATGCAAACACCAGCCTCAGAACGTGTGCCTGCTGCGCGCCCAGGGAAATGCGGATTCCGATCTCACTGGTCCGCTGAGACACCGTGTAGGAAACCACGCTATACAATCCCATCGCTGCGAGTATCAATGCCAGAAAGGCAAAACCGCCAAAAATGCTCGCAATAAGTCGCTGTTGCGCCCACTCCGGCTGGATGGTGATCCATTGATCGAGGTTACGCACGTTGCCCGAAACTTGCTGGTCCCCGTTCACCGACCGCACTTGCGCGCGAACGCTACGCAGCACCTGCAATGGAGGCGTCGTCGTGCGAACCAGAATCTGCGTGTACATCCGCATATAGACGGTATACGGAAAGTAAGCGGCCGGCCGGATCTTATTGCGCAATCCGTCGTCGCGCGCGTCCGCCACTACGCCAACCACCTGGAACCACCCATCGCTATCCGGAATCGCCGGCGAGTAGATCGAGTCGCTCTTCATTTTGGGTATCCGGATCTGGTGACCCACGGCGTCCCCCTTAGGCCAGTATTGGTGCGCCATCGTTTCGTTGATCACCGCTACCCGGTCGCCCCGCGCCGTCGCAATCCGGTCCCACAAGCGCCCTTGCCCCATGGGTATGTGCAGTACGTCGAAATATTCCGGGCTGACTAAGTTCGCCAGTAACTCCTGTGCCTCGTTGGATTGCCGTCCCAGAATCTCAAATCCGATCGCCCATCCATTGTTCGGCGGGGTGGCATTGGAGGAAATCCCCGCCGAAACCACTTCCGGCAGGGTGGAGATGCGTTCCCGTAATTTTTCGAAATACGTAGAGCGCTGCTCCCAGGTCATGTAAGTGTTATCGTGAACCGGTATCCCGACCGACATTACGTTGTGAGGGTCGTATCCCAGGTCCGCGTGCATCAAGCGCAGGAATCCTCCGACCGCCGCCCCGGCTGTCGTTAGCAACACTACAGTCAGCGCAATCTGCCCGGCCACTAACGCGGAGCTCATCCCTTTACCTCTGACTCCGCTCGAAGCCTTGCGCGTGTTCGCTTGAATCAAGTGCGCGATATCCGGCCTTGACAGGGAAAGCGCGGGCGCTAGTCCGAAAAAGATACTGGTCAGCACGGCCAGCCCGATGCTGAAGAAGAACACCGGAAAATTGAGCCCGATCGCCGCTTCGTTCGGAAACGAGCCAAGCGGCAGCCACGCCACCATCAACGGCACCGTGCGGTAGGCAAGCGCGACACCGAGCAACACTCCGCCCAGCGACAACGCCAGCGATTCAATGAGTAGTTGTGAAACCAACCGCGCTCTTCCCGCGCCGATCGCGGCGCGCACCGCAAACTCGTGGCTGCGAGCCGTCCCTCGCGCCAACAGCAGAATCGATACGTTCGCGCATCCGATCAGCAGCAGCAGCGCAACCGCGCCCAATAGCAGCCAGAGCGTCTTGCCCACCCGCTCCGCGAATTGATCGCCTAACCCTTGCACCGCCACTTTGAAGTGGTCCGGAAACCGCGCCGGCTGCTGTCTCGCGAACTGCTCCACAAGCGGTTGTAACGCCGCGTCAGCGGCCGCGTACGAAACCCCGTTTTTCAGCCGGATCTCGCAGGTAAACGCTGCATTTGAATCGGAGGTTGGCTTCAGAGGAAGGTAAACATCGGCGCCATCGCCGCCACCCCACGTGAACCTCGGTGGCAGCACTCCGATCACCACGTACGTCTTGTGAACCAACTGCAGATTCCGTCCCACCAAGTTCCGATCGCCCCCGAAATGCCGCTGCCAGAATTTGTAACTCAGCACCACCACTGGCTGCGAAGCGTCTGGGGCGCCGAATTCACGACCCAACAGCGCGGGCACGCCGAAAAAATCGAACGCGTTGGGAGTGAGGTACACCCCGGCAACATCGTCCGGAAGGTCCTCGCCCGTGGTGGTAAGGCTCCAATCTTCCTGTCCGATTGCGCTCTCGACGCCAGGCGTCATCCGGAGTTGCTCGATCTGTGCCCCGTTCAGTGCGGGCCAGAGTTCATGCCCGGCTCTGTCGATCAGAACCAGGTGCACCATGCGTCCGGGATTCTTGTAAGGGTAAGGATTGATCAGCACTCCGTACACAACGCTGAAAACCGCCGTTGTGGCCCCGATCCCCAGTGCGATCGAGATGAGCGCGGTGAGAGCGAACCCCGGGCTCTTCATCAGTTGTCGAATTGCGTACCGGAAATCCTGGAGCATGGAGAGCCAGAGATTCAGTTGGAGTTGCACTCCTCTTAATATCACGCAGTCCCGCTGCATTATGGCAAGATGGTTCAAGTGGGTTTCTTAAGCGAGAACAACCCCTCGACCGTTGTGATCGGGGCTGGCCCAACCGGCTTGAGCGCCGCTTACCATCTTGGGCAAAACGCCGTCTTAATCGAAAAAGAGAGTCAGGTGGGTGGCTGGTGCCGATCCATCGTAGACAAAGGGTTCACCTTTGACTACGCCGGCCATATCATGTTTTCGAAGGACCCTTACGTGCATGAGATGTACAAGATCCTGTTGGGTGACAACATCCACTGGCAGGATCGGGAAGCCTGGATCCACAGCAAGAACACCTACACGCGCTATCCCTTTCAAGGAGCGCTGTACGGATTACCCCCCGCGGTGATCAAAGAATGCATCATGGGCGCGATCGAATCGCGCTACGTCGAGCCTGCCGGCGAACCCCGCAACTTTGAGGAATTCATCTATAAGGTTTGGGGCGCGGGAATCGCCAAACACTTCGCCATTCCTTACAACCGCAAAATCTGGGCCGTGCCCCTCGCCGAAATGGAAACCAGTTGGCTGGGTGGGCGCGTGCCACTCCCCGACTTGCAGGAAATGATCGAAGGCGCGCTCTCGCCGGTTCCGAAACCGATGGGTCCCAATGCCCGTTTCGGTTATCCGCTCCGCGGCGGATTCCAAAGCCTCATGAACGGATTTCTGCCGCATCTGAAAGCTGACCTTCGGCTGGACACGCGGGTGCGCCGCGTCTCTCCCTCAGCGCATACGGTGACGCTCGACAGCGGCGAAGTGATTCCGTATGGTTCTCTCATCAGCACCATGCCGCTACCGTTGTTGATCTGCGCGATTGGCGACGAGGCGCCGCGGGAGCTTCACGATGCGGCCAGCCGCCTGCGCTACACCTCCGTGCGCTGCGTCAACCTCGGCATCGGCCGCGAGAATCTGACGGAGAAGCACTGGATCTACTACCCCGAAGACACTGTGTTCCACCGGATTTTCGTCCAGGGCAACGCCAGCCCGTATTGCAACGCGCCGGGTGGCTTCGGCCTCACCTGTGAAATCACTTATTCCGAATCAAAGCCTCTGCCGTGCGATGGCGAGGATTTGATCCGGCTTTGCATCGAAGATTGTTATAAGGTCGGCTTCTTCAGGCCCGAAGACCAGGTGATTGCCGCGAACCAGGTGGACCTGCCGTTTGCCTACGTGGTCTACGATCACGCGCGCTCGAGCAATGTCGAGTTGATCCGCGAATGGCTGCTGGGGCATGACATTGTTCTCGCCGGCAGATATAGCGAGTGGGAGTATTACAACTCAGACCACGCGTTTCTGGCGGGCAAGAAGGCTGCCGGGAAAGCCGTCGAGCTGCAGAAAGCGAGAAACCTCTGTCAGGTTACTCTCAACGCATGACCGGAGGTAACAATCCTCTCTCAAATGAAACAACATTTTCATGCGCCACTCTAGTAAGCCCTTGCTATAATCACGCTTGGATGCAATTGGTCCGCTGCTCGCGGTTTCACTCTCTTCCCTGCCTGAAGACGTTCCTCGCCTTGAAGTTTCCTCGTTCCGTCTTACAACTCCATTGATGTATTTGTCTCGTTCCATACGAATCCGATTACAGGAGGTTTCGCTCCAAACCAAATGAGATCCAGCGTTCAGATTACCCGGGGTGTCGAGAGTCTCTTCGGCACTCGAGATGAGAACATACGCGTTCTGGAAACGAAGCTCGGCATTAAGACCAGCCTCGTGGAAAGCTCGCTTGAAATCGAGGGCGACGACGCGGCCGTTTCGCGCGCCGAACGCATTCTCGAAGATTACGCGGATATGGTGAAGGAGGGCGTCGTGTTTACCAACGGCGACCTCAATAGCTATCTGCGCGTGGTGACCGAAGACCCCGACGTCTCTCTGCGAGCCCTGGTGCAGAGCGGCAAAACGCGCAATTTCGGCAAGAAAGTTCTCGCGCCCAAGACCATCAACCAAAGGCGCTACCTGGAAGCGATCGAACGCAATGATCTGGTATTCGGCATCGGCCCGGCGGGCACGGGGAAGACTTATCTCGCCGTCGCCATGGCGGTTTCCGCGCTGCTCTCGAAACGGGTGAGCCGCATCATCCTGACACGCCCTGCTGTGGAAGCGGGCGAGAAACTGGGTTTCCTGCCAGGCACGCTAAGGGAAAAGGTCGACCCTTATCTCCGCCCTCTGTACGACGCTCTTTACGACATGCTGGAAGCCGACAAAGTGGAGAAGCTGATCGAGAAGCTCACCATCGAAGTGGCGCCCATCGCCTTCATGCGCGGCCGCACGCTCAACGACAGCTTCATCATTTTCGACGAAGCGCAAAACTCCACCCCGGAGCAGATGAAGATGGTGCTCACGCGCCAGGGCTTCAGTTCGAAAATGGTTGTCAACGGCGATCCCACGCAAGTAGACCTTGGCATGGGCCGCAGAAGCGGTCTGATGGACGCCGCCGAAATCCTGAACGGAGTCGAAGGCATCAGTTTCGTCCACTTCAATGAACGGGACGTGGTGCGCCACAGCTTAGTCCAGCGCATCGTGAAAGCTTATGAACGGGCGAATGACGCCAGCGCGCGGCAACTGGGCCTCAACTTATCCGAGCCTTTGCCGGAAGCCGCGATGGCGCACACGGGCGCGTTCCGGCAAACGAATTAGCCAATGGGCTTAGCACCTTCCGTCCAACCCTCGGACCCACTGATAACTTTCCGGCGCGTGCCAGCGCGCGCCGGGCTCGATCGCAACGAACTGGAGCGTTTCGCGCACAGTCTTTACACCAGCGTCGCGAAAGGCCGCAGCTTCCACTGCCTCATCACGGGGGATGCCGACCTCCGCCGCTGGAACCGCGAGTTTCTGCGCAAAGACTACCCTACCGACGTTCTTTCTTTCCCTGCGCAAGGGCCGCGGCATCCGGGTGACTTGGGTGACCTCGGCGATTTAGCCATCTCGCGCCATCGCGCC
>Ga0182012_10007073_pt1 | contig 11296 bp, 12 predicted proteins | sample 612S2SmetaG_FD_120486 | JGI IMG/M metagenome (GOLD analysis project Ga0182012, IMG submission 120486) | Permafrost microbial communities from Stordalen Mire, Sweden - 612S2S metaG | ecosystem: Environmental > Terrestrial > Soil > Wetlands > Permafrost | place: Sweden: Stordalen | collected...
AAACCTGCGCCGAAGAAGGTGGCGATGGCCCAGGCCCAGGTGGTGCGAGGCTTTTGGGTGGGAGTCGTGGCGGCGTCAGAGTCAGTATTCATCGTCGTCGCCTCGACTGTGCGAGCCCATGTTGCCGAGATCTTCGAGGACTTCGGGGTCGAGGACGGGTGAGCTGATTTTGTAGACGCCAGAGGCCCACTTGCCGAGGTCGATCTTGCGGCAGCGGTCGGAGCAGAAGGGGAAGTCTTCGTCGGTGAGGCGAACGAGCATGGCGCAGGTGGGGCAGCGAAGGAGCTTGGCGGATTTTTTCTTGGCAGGCATGGGTGCTTTTCCTGATTTTAGATGCTCAGAGAGAAGCAGTGGTTTCGAGTCAGAGGGTGAGAACGTTGAGGCCGGGGATGAGCTGGAAGTGGCGCACATTGGCGGTGACAACGGAGTAGCCGAGTTCGAGAGCAGTGACGCCAATGAGAAGGTCTGTTACAGGAATGACGATGCCCTTGACACGTTGCTCCCCATCGATTCTTCCAGCGACCATTGCAGTTGCCTGAGTGTAAGGGACGACCGGAAGGACCGCCACCAAGTCAGCGATGAATGCTTGGTGGCGCTGGCTTACCGCTGGAACGTTCGAGCGGTAAATCGCGTGGACAAGCTCAGTGAGACCGATCGAGGAGAGGGCGGAGAGCTGATCTCCAGTTGCGAATGCAACATTGCTGAGCAGTTGGGCCACAGTATCCCTGCGCCGTTCTGCGTTGATGACGATGCTTGAATCGAGGATCAGGCCCACGAGATCAATCCCATGCAGGCGGATCAAGGGGCTCGCGATGCGCCTCAATCGCCGCCAAAACATCGCGCGCAAATTCCTCGTCGATGGTCGCAGTCGCACCCCTCGCTTCCGCTAAAGCGATGCACTCCGATAGCAAACGTCCGGGCTGCACTGTAGTTGGGCGCACTATTGCGACTGCCTGTGCGTTCCTCTCGATGATGACCTCGGACCCGGAGTTGATGTGTGCCATGACGACGGCGAAGTTTCGCTCGGCTTCGGCTTCCGGGATGTGGATGGTGGCCATGGCTCAATGATAGCGCGATTTCAGCTTCGGACGACATGCTACCTAGGGCAAAGGCGGTCGGCGGACGAGGACCATGATGCCGCTGGCCCAGGCCATGGGGAGCGAGACAAAGCGTGGATCGGCAGAGAGGCTGTATTGGAGCGGGGGGATTTTTTCGGCGTGATTTTCGGGCCAGTTGGGTTGGGGGAGCAGATCGTCAATGACGTAGAAGCCTCCCGGTGCGACCAGGGCGAGGGCTTGGTCACGGGCGATGAACTTGCCGGGGATGGCGTCGGCAAAGATCAAATCAAATTGCTCTTCTCGTTTTGGAGGGGGGTTCTGGGAGGGGAAGGGTAGGGGACAGTGACTGTTAAGCCAGGCCTCGGCGTCTTGGGTGAGGAGGGTGAGGCGGGGGTCGTTGCCGAGGATCTCGCGGGCAACGGACTGGACTTGGTCATCGGTGTCAATGCTGATGAGGGTGGAGTGCTTGTCCATTCCTGCGAGGAGCCATGCTGTGGCTATGCCGGTGCCGGTGCCGAGCTCGAGTAAGCGTCCGCCGGGCTTTGACGCAGCGAGGACCTGGAGAAGGTTGCCGGAACCGCGTTCAGAACCCATGTTGAAGTCGAGCGCGACGGTGCAGGCCTGAATAACGGCGAGGTGGGGCGGGAGCGTAAAAAACGGGGACTCGTGCATGTAAGAACAGATTACAGCGGAGAAGATGTAAAGGAGGGGTGAGAGGAGGGAAGCTGCATGTCTCAGCAGGAGGTAACGCGTCAGGACTCGAGGCAAACGCCTGCATGTGGGGCGGGGAGGTTTTCGAGGGACGGTGATGTGCCTGGGATCAAGGCGGGCAGCAAAGCTGCTGAGGCGTGGTCAACGGCGAGACTCTTGAGGGCGCGGCGCTTTTTAGTTCTTTGGCGATGGCTGAGTTTTATTTCCGGAAGGGGTTTTTGCGGGAATGGGACGGGGAGCGTATAGAAGCCGGGTTCGGCGAAGGTTGCGCCCCATGACTCAAAGAACTCGTCGTATTTTTGCGCAAAGGTGGAGTGGACTTCACTGGAGTCGGTAGCCTGGTTGGCGGCAGACACACACACGATCTCTGTGATGCCGACCGCTTGAGCAATTCCCTCAAGCGCTGAGACCAGGAGAGCCTGCGGGCATACACCGAGCAGGGTCCTGGTGGCCATGCTAATGGCCGGCTGTTGGCCTCGCGTGCCTTGATTCCGGGAGATGAGGATGGCATCTTGGGCTGGAGAGCCCACGATGCTGCCAGGAACGATGGTGAAGGAGAGGACAAAAACATCGATGCCGTCGGCGAGAAAGTTTAGGCGAAGCTCGCCCTCGTAGTAGCCGTCAAGGGCGGCGGCGAGGTGAATGGCAAAGATATGGCCCTGCTGGCTGGTTTCAAACAGTCTGATTTCGTGGTTCAGAATCTGACTCAGACTGGGTGGAGAGAAACGGGATTGAAGGAAGCTGTAGTGGTGCAGATGAGCGCGGGCGCGCTGCGCCGAATTGAAGGATCTAGCCAAATCATTCAGCTCTGTATGTTTGTAAGCCACGCTGGGAAAGCGGCGAAAAAACTCCTCGAAGCCAGGGCGTGAAAGAACCTGAAAGAACTGTAACTGGGTGCGAATATTGGCGGCAATGATGCAAACCTTGCGCGCCAGGGTTTTGGGGGACTTGTGAACGAGGCGTTGCGGAAGGTAAGAGGCGAGCCAGAGAACGATCTTGATCACACGTGCCTCGAAGACAGGAAAGCAAAACGGCCGAGCAGCTGCTGTCGGGACAATAACATATGTTATTGCAATGGATCGGCATGCCGGTTCATTGCGAGGGAGAGAACTTGGGGCAGTCGTTAGGCGAGAAATGATTCTCTGCCGAACGGCTGCGCCGGGGCCCGACGGATTTCCTTGAGAAGAGTTTACCTCAGGGAAGAAAAGATTTGTTTAAGGCTGTGAGAAAGGAATTCTGAAGGCTTTTGGGCACGTGGAGCCAGGCGCGGGCGGAAAATCTCTCTCGTTAACTGGTGGAGGGGGGACTTAGAGCGGGCCGGAGAGGACGCGGGCAACGAGGTCGTAGTCATGGGCCTCGGTAACTTCAGCCTGGTAGAAGCGGCCGGTAGTGAGCTCGGGGAGGGGGCCGAAGTCGTTGATGAAGACTTTGCCGTCGATCTCGGGAGCGTGGAACTGGGTGCGGCCTTCCCAGAGGAGGTCGGTTTCGGCGCTTGGGCCTTCGGCGAGGACGGTGACGGTGCGGCCGACCCATTGTTGCTTGGCCTTTTTGCTGATGGATTGCTGGAGTTTCATGATGCGGCGGCGGCGGGCTTCAATGGTGCGTTTGGGGACCTGGGAGTCGAGCGAGAATGCGGCGGAGCCTTCTTCGTGGGAGTAGTTGAAGACGCCGAGCCAGTCGAACTTTGCCTCTTGGATGAAGGCTTCAAGAACTTCGATGTCGGCGACGGTTTCACCCGGAAAGCCAACGATGAAGCTGGTGCGAAGGGCGATGCCGGGGACGGTTTTGCGGACTTTCTCGAGAGTTTTGAGGAAGATATCGGCGCCTGCGCCGCGCTTCATGGTTTTGAGCACGGATGAGGACGCGTGCTGGAGGGGGACGTCGAGGTATTTGCAGATATTGTCGTGGCGGGCGATGGTTTCGAGGAGTTTATTTGTTATGCGGTTGGGATAGGCGTAGAGGAAGCGGAGCCAGCGCAGGTTTGGGATGCGCGCAAGCTCGTCGAGGAGAGTGGCGAGGCCGTCTTTGAGGCCCAGATCTTCGCCGTAGCAGGTGGTGTCCTGACCGATGAGGGTGAGCTCCTGGACGCCACTTTCGACGAGCTTGCGGGCTTCGGCGACGACGGACTCGAAGCGGCGGGAGCGGAACTTGCCGCGGAGGTTGGGGATGACGCAGAAGGTGCAGGGGTGGTCGCAGCCCTCGGCGATCTTGATGTAGGCGGAGGTGCGGCCGGTGGTGATGTAGCGGGGGGTGGACTCGTCGTAGAGGTAGGTGGGCAGGAGATGAGTTGCCCCCTGCCAGTCGTCGCGGGTGAAGCGGCCTTGTTGTTCGCGGAGGTCGCCTTCGGGACGATAGGCGATGTCGACCTTGTGCGTGGCGGCGCGGGATTCGAGGCCGGGGCGAATTTCGACAGAAGCCGGAGGCGAGGGAATGAGTCCGTGCTGGGCTGACGAAGTACCTCCCTCAGGGGCTAAAGCCCAGTCTCCCGTTTTGTTTCGATCGGCACGACTGAAGTCGTTCCCTTTCAAGACTTCGGGTTCCTCCAGCAGCTCTATGTGCGTGGCGGCGTGGGAGCCGGTGAGGATGTTGAAGGGCGAGGGCGCAGTGGTGGGTTGGGCGATGCCAGCGGCGGCGAGGATGGATTCAAGCTCGCCGGTACCGACGACGGCGTCGACCTCGGGGATGGACTTCATGATTTCGTCGCGGTAGCGTTCGACGAGGCAGCCGGCGACGATGAGCTTGCGGGCGGAGCCGGAGGTCTTGTAGCGGGCCATCTCGAGGATGGTGTCGACGGACTCCTGCTTGGCGGTGTCGATGAAGGAGCAGGTGTTGACCACCAGGATTTCGGCGTCTTCAGGGCGGGCGGTGAGGTGAGCGCCGGCGCGATCGAGCAGGCCCATCATGACCTCGGAGTCGACGAGGTTTTTTGGGCAGCCTAAGGAAATAAAGCCCACGGAAGGGGCCGTGGGGGTAGAGGATTTTGTCACACTTCTATTGTACGGGGTCGGAAGATCTACACAGGAATGCAGGCAGCCTCCGACCGCAGCATTCGCCTTGGAGCTGGGCTGCCTGGTGCTCTCGTGAGTATGCCGCTTCCTATGGCCAGACTGAGATGTTCGCTGGATTGATGGCCGCGGGAGGTAGCCCGGCGGTGCCGACTGCGATGTTTCTAAAGCCCTGGGTCGCGCCGACGTTGTCCCAGGGCCAATCGCCAACGCCCCTCACACGGACCCGCACAGTCATTAACTGACCTCCAACGTTCAAGCTGGTGTCAAGATTTGCATTGCGGAGCTTGTTCATGCAACTCCAGAGCTCCTGTCGGGTGGGCTGATAGTGCCCGCTCTCGTTGGAGATGAACTCGAGGAATCCGCCGGTGGCACGGATCGACCCGGCGCAGATCACTTCCCGGCCAGCATTGAACGATGAGTGATTGAACATGGTGGCGCCGGCCCTGTCATTTTTGGCGAAGAGGTTTCCGTAGCCGTCCATCGCAAACATGAAGGCTTCATTGCCGGTATCGAATGGAGTGAGATCGCGGGCCCAAACAAGCCGCCGGTTCCTTACCAGGACCATGTGGTGCAGACGCGCTCGCTTATCGAAGAACAGCACCTCGTCGGTCTTCATGTGTCCGGCCCGCATCGTGCCCGCGTACCCATCCCAAGTAATGTCGTCCATAGTGGCGATCAATTGATTTGCGTCAGCCAAGGGCCCTGCAACGATATGCGCCTGATCGCGCACCTGGCTGGCCGAGATGGGATTCCTTGTTTTTCCTTCGGCGACATACATTCGGCGCTCGTGATGGTATCCGGGAGCCATGGCCTTGAGATTTCCGGCTTTGCCCCCAGCCTTGGCTGCTGCAAATTCGGCCCATCCCGGTTGATTTGCCGTGAGCTCGTTGTTAGCCTCCGTTTCAAGATTTCCTACCTTGGTATTGATATCTGCGAGGCGCGATGGGCTGTTGTCGATGAAATGCCGGCATCCCTTGCGCAGTTCATAAGCTGCGGTGTTCATCGCGTTACGGTCGTTATTGCCGTGGGCAGTCCAGTAGGCGCGAATCTTGTCGTCGATGATGCCCATCGCGGCGCTGCGGCCACCGATGGATGCAGCCAGCGTGGATTTCTGCCATCTTGCGAGTGTTGGAATTGCCATGAGGAAGGAACCTCCCGAGGGAATCAGTGAAGTGAAGCCCAGAGTAATAATGGCTCCGCGCGATGTCAACGGAAGAAATTCAACAATCTTCGATGTGTCGCAGGCGTGACCGGCGAGTTCTTGAGTCAGCGAGTCAGAAGTTTGCTCATTGATCTGGTATTAACCGATTTTGAACGGCCCTTTTACTCCGTTGACGACTTCTGCATACTGCCGAAGATCGAATCATTGGACGCGCAGCGAATCCGTCAATTGGATATCGCTCGACGAGTTGCCGACCATCAGCTTGACGGGTTCGGCTTCGACGCGGAAGTTGGAGAGTTTTTCGTCCCACCAGGCGAGGGATGAGGCTTTGAGCGGGATGGCGACGGTTTTGGTTTCGCCGGGCTGGAGGGTGACGCGCTGGAAGCCTTTCAGTTCCTGATTGGGGCGGGTGACTTTGGAGGCGAGGTGCTTAACGTAGAGTTGCACGACGGCGTCGCCTGCGCGGGAGCCGGTGTTGGTGACGTCGACGCTGACGGTGACCGAACCATCTTTGGCCATTTGTGGAGAGCTGGTGCGGAGGTTGGTGTACTTGAAGGTGGTGTAGCTGAGGCCGTAGCCGAAGGGGTAGAGCGGGTCGCCCTTGAAATACATGTAGGTGCGGCCGTCGCGGATGTTGTAGTCCATCATGGGCGGTAGCTGGTCGACAGATTTGGGCCAGGTGACAGTGAGATGGCCGCCGGGGTTGGCGTCGCCGAAGAGGACCCTGGCGAGGGCGGTGCCTTCGTCCTGCGAGGCGTGGGCCATGTGGAGAATGGCGGGGACGTGTTCCTGCGACCAGTTGATGGCGAAGGGGAAGCTGGAAACGAGGATGACGATGGTGCGAGGGTTGACGGTGTAGACCTGCTTGACGAGCTGTTCCTGGGCGAGTGTGATGATTTCGCGATCACGGCCTTCGCGACCGTCGCTGGGGACGGTGCAGGGGAGGGTGACGCCGGTGCCGTCTTCGTTGCTGTACCAGTCGTGGCCCATATCGGGGCCGCAGGTGGGGTCGTTGCCGACGACTACGATGGCAACGTCGGATGTACGCGCGGCCTTGACTGCGGCGCCGCCCGACTCATCCGCGGCATAGTTGACGGTGACGTTGGGGCCGACTGCGGCCTTGATGCCATCGAGGGGTGTGATTTTGTAGGGAGGCGTGCCACCGTACCAGTCCCAATGAACGGAGTCAGCGAGCGGGCCGATGACGGCGATGGACTTGATGGAGTTTTTATCGAGGGGCAGGATGGGCCGGTCGAGCGGGAGAACGGGCTTAACAGGCGAGGAGTTTGGGGGCTGGTAACCCTTTGCAGGGGCTTCGTTTTTGAGCAGGACTACGGACTCGAGCGCGATTTTCTGGGAGATGGAGCGGTCGCGGTCGCTGTTCCAAGGATCGTTGTTCTGGGGCTGGTTGTTCTGGGGCTCGGTTGTCGTGTCGGCGGGGTCGGAAGAGCCGTGGATTCTTGAATACGGCACCATGTCGGGCGGGTCGAGCAGGCCGAGCTTGATGGTGGTGCGGAATTTGAGGCGAATCAGCGCGTCAATCTCGGCTTCGGTGACGGAGCCGTCTTTGAGAGCGGCGAGGGTTTCGTCTTTATAGCGGTCGAGGAACTGGTTAACGCCGGCTTTGAGACAGGCGACGACTGCGGCTTTCTGATCGGGATAAAGGTGGCGCGGATCGACGAGGAGGTGAACGGCCTGGCCATCGCTGGAGAGGATGTCAACACCCCATTTGTCGCGGGCGATGCTCTTGAGGATGGGGTTGACGACCATGGTGGTGCCGTTCCACGCGTTGTAGGAGGCCATCACCGCGCGCGCGCCGCCCTCTTGAAAGCCCATGCGAAAGGGGACGGAGTAGTACTCCCAGAAAAGACGCTGATCGAAGTCGGAGGTTGATGTATTGCGGTGGTCTTCGTTGCTGTTGGCGAGGAAGTGTTTGAGGAGGGCGGCGGACTGCCAGTATTTGGGATCGTCGCCCTGCAGGCCGTGGATGAAGGCGACGGCCATGGTGCCGTTGAAGAATGGGTCTTCGCCGTAGACCTCTTCGCTGCGGCCCCAGCGCGGATCGCGAGCGAGGTCAGACTGCGGGCCCCAGAGCATGAGGATCTGGCGGTCGTATTTGGGAGTTTGTGTGATGTAGCGGGCTTCGTAGCCTTCGACGCCCGCGGCCTGGCGAACGAGGTCGGGGTCCCATGTTTCGCCCATGCCGGGGGGCTGGGGAAATTGTGTGGTGGTGATGGGAAGGCGCTTGCCGCGGGGCTCGCGCTGGACGATGCCGTGAATTCCTTCGGAACTGCCGATGTTAGGCACGCCGAGACGGGGTACGCCGGTCTGGGTGCCGAGGACAGAGACCTTCTCATCGGTGGTCATGAGCGAGAGCAGGTTGTCGATGCGCTTCTCCATGGGCAGCGTGGGGTCGTTGAAGGGGTACTTGGGCTGCTGGGCAAAAGTGGATGTGGAGGCGGGCGTGAGGATGGTGGCGAAGAGCAAGACGAAGATCAAAGAGAGTTTGAGAGTCATAGTATTTTTGCCTTGAGAGCGCTACTTGGTTAACCGCGGAAATCGGCACTTGCGCGCGGATGAATTGGAGTCGCAGAAAGCCTAACACGCCGGGAGCGTTGGGGGAATGAGCGCGCGGGCGTTGGTTGGCAAGTGTCAAAAACCGAGCAGCTTCGAGACCTGCGCAATGTGATTCTTGGTTTGGGAAGTCGCTTTTCTCTTTTTGCGAATTGGGCCTGCAGGCCAAACATGCTTCTGCGACGTGGCAATCCATATTGTTTTGGCGCAGCTAATAAAGCTAGAATGCAGCGATGAAGCAGCCGCCACTCAGATCACTTCACTCCGATGATCTGCTGAGCGAAGCAAAACTCGAAAAAATGCGAGGGCGGCCTTCAGAGGAACTGCTGGAAACCTTGCTCCCGGGACACTTGCATTGCCTCAAGACGCGGCCCGATGGCATGATCCTTGACGGTCACCATCGCATCAAAGTGCTGCGCGAACGGGCGGTCGATGTCGATATGCTGCCGCGTGAGATTCATGAGCAGGAGGGTCTTTAGGAAGTGAGTACAGAACTTCGTTGGGTGGAAGGTCCGTGGAGAGGGAAGCTCGCGATTGCCGCGCGTCCGCGTGGAGGCGACTGGCTGGAAGATGAGATTGAGGCGTGGCGCGGGCAGGGGGTGACGACGGTTGTATCGATGCTGACAGCGGAAGAAGAACGTGAACTCGATTTGATGGAAGAGGCCGCGTTTGCCCGATTAAACGGTCTCGCCTTTCTTTCACTGCCCATCCCCGACCGCGAGGTCCCGGCATCCGAGTCGGAGGTGACAGGAATGCTTGCGCGGCTTCACGGCATTCTTGCTAGCGGGGGAAATGCGGTGATCCATTGCCGACAGGGAGTCGGCCGCGCAGGCTTGCTGGCGTCTTGCATGCTGGTTTTCGAGGGCTGGCCAGCCAGGGAAGCAATTCGGGCCGTCAGTGAAGCGCGCGGCGTCGAAGTTCCGGAGACTCCTGACCAACTGGCATGGGTTCTGAATTACAGGGTGGCTACGGCAGACAAGGTGTAAGCGGAAAGAATCGTTCAGCCGCACCGAAGGGCTGCAGGCATCGTTCCCGAACCGCATCTTTGGCGCCATCTGAATCCCCGCGCCAGTGTTAAAATCGATCAGTGCCGGGTCCTACGCGACGTAATCCCGCCAATCCCGCCAGGTCCGGAAGGAAGCAACGGTAACGGGCTAGTACGGGCGCAGTAGGTCACCCGGTACTTTTTTCGGCCAGAGATCAGATGTCAGAGATCAGAGATCAGAGATCAGGGATTGGATGGCCTACTGACGCTGCCTGAATCAAGGAGAAGTTCATTGAGCCTTACCGTTCGCCCCGTGGTGGGCACACGCGCAAAGATCACGGCGCTGGGCACGTACGTTCCTCCCGAAGTACTGACCAATAAAGACCTCGAAAAAATGGTGGATACCAACGACGAGTGGATTCTGAGTCGTACAGGGATCCGCGAGCGGCACGTGCTGGCCAAGGGACATGGGGTAAGCGATATCTGCGTGGAGGCGGCGAAGAACTGCCTCAGGGCGCGCGGGATTGAGGCCGACAAGATTGGGGAGTTCGGGCTGGAGTGCATCATTGTGGGCACGGTGACGCCGGACATGATGTTTCCCTCGACGGCATGCCTGGTGCAGGACAAGATTGGGGCCAAGGGCGCGTGGGGATTTGATGTGAGCGCGGGCTGCTCGGGGTTTGTGTTTGCGCTGCAGGCGGGCGTGAAGCTGGTAGAGAGCGGGGCACACAAGAAGGTTCTGGTGATTGGGGCGGACGCGAATACGCGGATGACGGACTACACAGACCGGACGACGTGTGTGCTGTTTGGAGACGGCGGCGGCGCGGTGTTGATTGAGCCTTGCGAAGAGGGCGAGATTGGGTTTATCGACTTTGTGCACGAGGTGGATGGAGCGGGCGGCGTGTCTTTGAATTTGAAGGGCGGCGGCAGCTTGAACCCCTCAAGCCACGAGACGGTGGACCAGAAGATGCACTACATCTTCCAGGATGGGCCGGCGGTGTACAAGTTTGCGGTGAGGAAGATGGCGGAGGCGACGACCAAGGTGCTGGAGCGCAATGGCGTCACCGGCGCGGACCTGGGGTGCTTTATTCCACACCAGGCAAACAAGCGGATTATCACGGCGACGGCGGAACGGCTGGGAATGGCCGAAGACCGGGTGATCATCAATATTGAGAAGTATGGGAACACGTCGGCGGGTACGATTCCGCTGGCGATGGAGACGGCCATTGAGCAAGGGAAGCTGAAGAAGGGCGACCTGGTGCTGCTGGCTGCGGTGGGCGCGGGATTCACTGTGGGTGCGGCGCTGCTGCGGTGGGAGATATAGAGGCAGGGAACAGGAAGAGCGGGCTGGTTCGCGATGCGGGCCAGCCCTTTGTTTTGGGGCGGAGCGGGGCTAGTCGATTTCTGTGGGCGTAGTGACGGTGGCCCAGCGCTCGGCGATCTTGTCGCCTTCGAAGCGCCATTCGACGAAGCCGTGAAACTCCATTTTGCGGCCGGATTTTGCGTTGGTGCCGTGCCAGCGATTTCGGCAGACGACCCTGTCGCCCTCGGCGATCATCTCGTCGATGGTGATGGTTAGATCAGGGAAGACGGAGTACATGGCGCGCATCATCTGCTCGTCGCCTTCAACGCCGGTGGGCTTGCCGCCGGGTCCATCGTGATCGTAGAAATCCGGGGTCATGTTGGTGCGGATCACTTCAGCCTTCTTGTTGTTGACGAAGTCATCAAAATGGCTGTGGACTTTTGCTTTCATTTCATCAAGTGTCAGGGTAGTGGGCATGGCGTGGCCTCCGTGGGT
>Ga0182012_10007075_pt1 | contig 11294 bp, 7 predicted proteins | sample 612S2SmetaG_FD_120486 | JGI IMG/M metagenome (GOLD analysis project Ga0182012, IMG submission 120486) | Permafrost microbial communities from Stordalen Mire, Sweden - 612S2S metaG | ecosystem: Environmental > Terrestrial > Soil > Wetlands > Permafrost | place: Sweden: Stordalen | collected...
CCCAAGCTTCGCCAGGTCCTGCATTTCCTCGCCAAGCAGGGAATCGCCATGGCCGGCAATCTGCTCTACGGCCTTTGCTGCGTACGGATGCTCCCCAAGCCGGAATACGCCATGTTTGCGGTGCTCTTCGGCTTCATGGGCTCGCTTACTGTGCTGCTGGATATCGGCATCTCCGGCACGCTGGCTCCATTGGTAGGCGAACAGATCGACAACCTGCCGCTGATCGCGAACTATGTCGCATCCATCCGTAGAATCGCGCTGAAAATGTACTTTCTGGTGGCTCCGGTGGCGGCCATCGTATTCACGCTGCTGGTGCAGCGGCAGCATTGGGGCTTTTCGGTTGTCGCGCAGATGCTCTGCGCGTTGCTGGTTACCGCGTGGTTTGCGCGGGTCAGCTCCTCCTACGGCGCTGTGCTGATCCTGCGCCGCGACCGCAGCCGTTACTACCGCATCCAGATCATCGGCAGCCTCGGTTCACTGGCCCTGCTGCTCCTCTTCTGGGCGCTGCACCACATGAATGTCTACGTGGGCATTTTGCTCAACGTGGCGCAGATCCTGTTCATGGCCGGCAGCTACTACCTGCGGGCAAATCAACTCCTCGGCGTAAAAGGGCATCCCGAACCGCAGCAGCAAAAAGCCATTGTCCGGCTCGCGATGCCCAACTTTCCCAGCAGCGTTTTTTACGCCGTTCAAGGCCAGATTACGCTGATGCTCATCACCATCTTCGGACACAGCGCAGCGAGCGTCGCCAATGTGGGAGCGCTGGCTCGGCTGGGCCAGATTCTGGTGCTCTTTTCGCAGATGAACCCGGTGCTGGTTGAGCCATTCTTCGCGCGACTGCAGGCTGCGCGACTGGCGCGCGTCTATCTCGCGGCAGTCGCGCTCGTTACGCTCTTTGCCGCGGCGTTTACCGCATCCGCCTTTCTTTTTCCCCAGGTCTTCCTGTGGGTGCTTGGAGCCAAGTACGGTAACCTCCGCGTTGAAGTTGGATTGCAGGTGCTCAGTTCTTCGATAGCCTTTGTCGCCGGATTTTTATGGGTCATCCACTCGTCGCGCCGCTTCGTCTACTGGTGGAACACAGTGGCCAACATCAGCCTCACGCTTCTGGTGCAGGCAATCGTCATCTGGAAATTCGACTTGAGTACCGTGAGCCATGTGCTCATCCTGAACATTGCGTCGGCCACAGCCTCTCTACTTGTATGCGTCTCCTGCGGCATCTATGGCTTCTGGCGTGGACCCCAGAAGATGGACGAGGCTCGCACCTGAGGATGCGCCCCTTGGCATCGATCGAAATCGCCATCCCTGCAAAGCGGGTAATCTGGAAGGAAAGATGAGCAACGGATCGACAACACCACCACAGAACGCAGGGGTCATCTGCACGCTCTTCGAGGGGGACTACCACCTCGGCGCAGCAGTGCTCCTGAACTCGATCGTCCGAAGCGGCTTTCAGGGCCTGTTCTGGATCGGCTACCGGGGCTCGCTGCCGCCCTGGACCGGACAACTCGAAAAGACGGGGAAGGGCCAATACCGGGTCGGCGACGCCCTTATCGCCTTTGAGGCAATTGAGAACGCCAGCCACTTCACCCAGTTCAAGCCAGAATTCATGCGCAGCCTCTTCGATCGCGGGATCGCCACTCAAAATCTCTGGTACTTCGATCCTGATATCACCGTGCGCTGCCAATGGGAGTTCTACCAGCGATGGATCCAATTCGGGGTCTGCCTCTGCCAGGACATCACCATGGGTACCATGCCTTCCAACCATCCGATTCGCCGCGAATGGATGGTGGCTGCGAAAGAGAGCGACTGGGCTGCTCCGGTTTCCACGCAGGAGCGCTACTACAACGGCGGATTCGTCGCGCTCCACGCCGACTACAGAGAATTTCTTGCGACCTGGATCGCCGCAATGAAGCTGGCGAACTCCGCCGGCGTCGATCCGCACCAGTTGCAACATGGCACGCGCGCCAACACGTTCTATTCCACCGATCAGGACGCTTTGAACATCGCCGCCATGTATAGCAACTGCCCGCTGAGTGCCATCGGCCCGGAAGCGATGGGTTTCACCCCCGGCGGATTCACCATGTACCACACCGTCGGCGGCAAGAAGCCGTGGCGCAAGAAGTTTCTATCCTCAGCCCTGACCGGCGATCCGCCCTGGAACGGGGACAAACACTTTCTTGAGTGCGCCGACGGTCCAATCCATCCCTACTCCGCTGGCCAGCTCAAGAGCATGCGCCGGGCCGCAAATTGGGGCACCCTCATCGGGCGCTTCTACCGCCGCCAATAGCCTCACGCACTGCGCCGCGCGGGAAACAAAGGGCCGAACAGGAAGGTCAGAGGTCGCATCACCAGCCGGAACCAGCCGGTCGAATTTCGAGTGCTTGCGTCACCAATCAGGTTGCCCGATGTTGTCAGGGCAATTCCCGGCTCAGAACCAGTGGTGCTCAGCGATCGCATCTCCGCCAGAGCGCGCTTGACCTGGGTGCGAAGCTGGTCGGCATCCACCACGCAGGAACGCATGTAGGCCGATACGGAGATGCCGGATTCCTCCGCCCGATCTCGCAGGCAGGCAAATTCTCCTTCGGTGAGCCGCACCGAAACAATGGTGCGCCGCTGGTCCAGCTGGCTCAACTCGTGCAGCAACTCCAGTTGACTCCCGGCCGATTCGACTTCCATCGCACCCACCGGCGGATCCAAAGGAGGCACCTTGCCCCGAAGTGCGCTGCGACCGGTGGCGGAAGCGGACAAGATCTCCTGGGGGAAATCGGCATTGGAGCCCTCCCGGGAGTCTTCCCGATGCGGCCTTCCCGGCGACTTGACCTTGCCTTGCGATTTAGAGTGGTCGGGCTCGTCTGCAGAGTGGTGCGAACTGGACCCCTGCGTCTTTGCAGCAGCTTTTGGAAGCGAAGCCGGCGCCACTCTTCTGCGGCCAGCCGCAACGGGGACAGACGCTTTTACCGGGTTACCGGAACTGGTTCCGGGCGCCGGGATTGGCGCGGACGCGACGCGGAGATTTGTCGGCGTTTGGGGATGTCCGATTGCGGAGTGGATCGGTGTCGCGCCGTCTGGTTTGCCGTTTCGGACTGCCCGGGGAGTTGCCTTCGCGCCGTTGCGCGACGCGGAGGTGTCTGATTTGACCGGCGCAGTTGGAGTCCTGCTTTGTATAGCAGCCGGCTTCCCGTTGGAAGCAGCATTTCGAACAGTGGCAGAGGCATCTTCGTGAGGGGCAGCACCAGCCTGCCGACTCGGCGCGCCTGTACCCGTCCGTCCCACCGGCACGGCTGGCGGGCTCCGACGCCTGCCGTGAATTCGCAGCGCCTGTTCGTAGCTCAATGCCGCGGCATCCTGCTGAAATGCACCTCGCCCCGGTTTGCGCTCCGTTACCGGCGCCATGGTCCGCGCGCCATTGCGTGGATTTGTCAGCGACCCGTCGTTGGCAGGGGATTCCGGCTTCGAAGTGCGGCGAAAGGTTGCTCCGAAATCGGAACCAGCGTCGGAACCGAACGCGTCTTCGCGACTGAATCCCGTGAGATGATCCATCAGCCCCGCGAAGCTGGGGGCTCCCTGCGAAACGACATTACGGCCCATGGACGGAGAATACCGCGCGGGAATCCAGGACGATAGCCGGAAGCAGCAAAGATTCGGTTTCCATTCCCGGAACGAAATCGCGCAAAAATCCGATTCAAGATGGGAATCAGTTATTTGCCGCCCGTCTCCGTCCAAAGAAAAGCAAGCTGGTCGGCGTAGTCGTCCACCAGTTGCGCCGCCGAAACACCTGCACTATGCCCGCCTTTCAGGCTGTAGTGCAGGAGAATCGGACGCTGTTTCGCGCCCTGCTCGGCCTCCGCAGCCTGCATCAGCGCCGCCATCTTGCGCGCATTCATCGGGTCCACGAGCGTATCGCTATCGCCGGTAAAGAACATGATCGCCGGATACGCCGTTCCCGGCTTTACGTTCTGATAGGGAGAATATTTGCGAATGTATGCGAAATCCTTCTCGTTTTCGGCTGAGCCGTATTCGGAGGTCCAAAGCCGGCCCATCTCGAATTTCTGATAGCGCAGCATGTCCAAGAGCGGAAAGCCGCACCAGATCGCCCCAAACAGGTCCGGCCGCTGGGTCATCGCAGCGCCCATCAGCAGGCCTCCATTGGAGCGCCCGCTGATGGCGAAATGCGCCGCTGAGGTATAGTGTTGCGCGATCAGGTATTCGGCTGCGGCATAGAAATCGTCGAAGACATTCTGCTTCTTCTCAAACATCCCCTGCTTGTGCCAGCTTTCGCCGTATTCGCCGCCTCCCCGCAGGTTGGGCAGCGCAAACCATCCGCCCTGCGCCATCCACGCTGCCCAGAGCGGATTCCAGTCCGGCAGCTCGCTCAGGTTAAATCCGCCATACCCGGTCATCAGCAGGCGCTCGGTCCCGTCGGTCTTGAGGCCTTTCTTGCCGGCAATGAACATCGGAACTCGCGTGCCATCCTTGGATTGATAAAAGACCTGCTTCAGCTCGTATTCGCTCGAGTCAAACGGCGTCTTCGGCTGGGCGAAAATCTCCTGCTTGCCAGTCGCAGTATCGTAGCGATAAATAGTCGGCGGCTGGATGAACGATTGAAAGCTATAGAACCCGTAGCGATCCTTCGCCGACCCAGAGAGATCGGAGGCGTCGCCAATGCCCTCGAATTGAATCCTCCCGCTCTCTTTGCCCTCCAGTGTGTAGATCGAAGTCTCAGACCGCACGTCATGCAGGCGATGCACAAACAGCTTTCCGCCGACGATGTTGGCCCCGTCGATCACATCCTTACCTTCGGGCACGACGGTCTTCCAGGCCTCCGGCGCAACCCCGCCCGGCATCGCCTTGAGGATGCGGCCGTTGGGCGCTTGATAATCGGTGCGCACGTAAAAGTCGCCGTTCGAGTAAATGGGCGAGAAGCGAGAATCGATGGCCCAGACCAGAAGCTGAAAGGGAGTCTGGGGATGGCGCAGGTCGCGGTAGACAATGTCCACGCGCCGGGCCGGAACGCCGCGGCCAATGGTCACGATGAGATAGTGCCCATCCTCAGTGACACTCGCGCCGATCAGGTCCATCTCCGCCAGCGGCTCGCCGCGAAACTCGCGTCCAAAGATCAGTGTGTCGCTCGAATTGCGCGTGCCGAATTTGTGAAAGTAGACCATCGAACCCTGGTGGCTGAAGCGGGAGTAATACACCCCGCTCAGGTCCGGCGCCAGGTCCACGCTGTTATAGCGCGCCTTCGGCAGCACATCGTCGAGAGCCTTGCGCGTCTTCACGTTGAAGGTGTGGATCTCTTCTTCGTCCGCGCCGCCCTCCCGGACGCCATACACCAGCAGGCCGCCGTCTTCCGATACGGCATTCATCGAAACCGAGGTATTCGGATCGCGGCTCAGCGACGCTGGGTCGATGAGGCGAATGTCTTTGCCTGCATCCGAGCCTGCTTGCTTTGAGGAAGTCTTGGAAACCGCGCCCGGCGCCCATCCGTGCCGCACGTAGATCGAAGCCTGGTCCTCGCCCGAAAGCCGCTTCATGAAGAAGTAGCCGTCGCCGCGCTGAATGGGCGTGGACCAGGTGGTGACATGGATCAGCGCATCGAGATTCTCCGCAATCTCGGGCCGCACCTTCGCCTGCTTCAGGTAACGATCCGTATAAGCGATCTGCTGGTCGATGAAGGCGCGCGTCTCGGCGCTTTTTGCGTCCTCGAGCCAACGGTAGTCGTCGGGGATCTTCGTTCCAAAGTAGTCATCGACTACGGGAACCTTGTCCGTCTCGGGAGCCAGCGGGAGGGTGATGCGGTCGCCGCCTTTCACGGTTTGGGCTCCTGCCTGGGGCGTGGTTTGCGCCTGGGCTTGAGCATGAATCGGGGCGATTCCAAGAAAGACTAGAGCGAAGGCCAGCAGGGTACGCACGGAAGTCTCCATTTTCAACACCATACACCCGTGCCGCGACGCCCCAAAGGGCAATCTCAGTTTCCAATCCAGCCCTTCTCAATCGCCCAGAGTGAGGCCGAGGCAGAAACGACCCAGAGCAGCACGCCTTGCAGCAGCGGCATCACGCCCACTCGCGACAGCGCCTTGCGGTTGAGGCTGGAGCCGATCAGAAACAGCGTTACCGCAAGGCCCGATTTACCCAGCGTCACTAAAGTTGCGAAGTCGGCATGCAGCGGCAGGGCCGGCAGCCATTGCGGCAGAAAGGTCGCGACCGTCGCCGCCATCAGGAACCACAGCAGGAACCAGGGCAGCTTCACCTTAGCCCGTGGGCCGCTACCGGATTGTTTGCTCAGCATGGCCGCGTAAATCAGGCAGACAGGCACGATCCAGAGCGCTCGCACCAGCTTGATCGGCACTGCGATCGCCAGCGCACCACCGCCGTAACGTTCCGAAGCGCCGACAACCGAGCTGGTGTCGTGGATAGCCAGCGCCGCCCAGGTGCCGAATTGATTCTGAGTCAATCCAAAATGGTGGCCTAGCACGGGAAAGAGAAACAGGGCGACCGAGTTGAGGACGAAGACCGAGCCAAGCGAGATGGCCAGAGCCTCTTCGCCCGCTTCCATCACCGGACCCAGCGCGGCAATGGCGCTGCCGCCGCAGATGGCCGTTCCAGCGGCGATCAGTGTGGAACTCACCCGCTCCACGCGGAAGAGCTTGCCCAGCGCGAGTCCGAGCGCCAGCGTGAGCGAGATGCCGACAGCCGAGTAGACCAGCCCGGAGCGCCCAGCCGCCAGCACCGCGCCCAGATTCATGCCAAAGCCCAGCAGAACTACAGAGGCCTGCAGCAGAAAGTGCGCCAGTTGCTTCGATTCCGTCGCAAACGGGTGTTGAAAGAGGAAAGCGAAAAGCAGTCCGCCAGCCAGCGCGATGGGCGGTGAAATCAGGCCGGTCGCGCCGAGCAGGATACAGACGAAGAAAAGATTTCGGGTTGTGCGAGTAGCTTCCATGTCTACGATGGTGCGCTTACCCTGAAAGGAAATCCAGAACGCAATTCCAATCAATGATAGGTAAAAACTATTGGTCGCGGGCCTTGGCGCAAACGTCCCGCTTAAGACTTCTGCGTTCGTCCTGCCCGCCCCAGCGCAAAGCTTCGAAATGCCGCCAAAGGCCCGGCCGCCAGCGGCCCCGCCTGCCGGATCAGCGAAAAAGCGCGGCGAATTTCGAGGCCGGCGACCGGCACGCATGCGAGCGTCTTAAGGCGCAGCTCCTTCTGGATGGCCAGCTCCGACACGAAGCCAATTCCCAGTCCAGCCTCCACGCCGGAGACGATGGCCTCGGTCGAGTCCAGCTCCATCAGGATTTGCAGTTGATTCGACCGCAGCCCGGCGTGGGCCAATGCGTCTTCAATCACCCGTCGGGAGCCGGAGCCCTCCTCTCGCGTGAGCATCGGGCAGGTCGCCAGCGCCGCCAGTGGCACCGGCTGCGCTGTCACCCGCGCCCAGGGATGATTGCGCGGCACAATCAACTCCATCCGGTCGTCGAGAAAATGCTCAACCAGCACCTCCCGGCGCGTCGGCGGCCCCTCGATCAGCCCAAGATCCGCTTCGCCCTCGGCGACCCAGGCAGTCACCTGCGAAGTGTTGCCCGTCTTGACGTTCAATTCCACGCGCGGATTCTGCTTCAGAAACGGGCCCAGGATCCGCGGCAGCACATATTGCGCAACAGTCATTGACGCCGCCAGCTTCAGCGCGCCCCCCGCCGCGCCTTCGAGCGCCGCCAGTTGGGCAATCGCCTGCTGGCTCAACCGTGAGGACTGGTTCGCGAACCGGAGCATCACTTCGCCCCCCGGTGTGAGCCGGATCCCGCTCGCGCCGCGATCCAGAAGTCGCAAACCCAGTTCTTCCTCGAGCAGCTGCACATGCTGGCTCACCGAGGGCTGGCTGATATGCAGCCGCTCCGCCGCGCGCCGAAAGCTCAGCAACTCGGCCACAGCGCGAAAAACCTGGACACGGTAGTTTTCCAGCATGGTTACCAGCCTAAGCCAAGCGAAGCCAAACAGCGCCGTCGAATCGCAATCCCCTGTAAAATCAGGCCAGTGGCCAAGTCATCCCACGAGAATTATCTGCCGGGCATGGGCCCCCAGGCTGCCGCTTCGAAAGCCCCCGCCGAACCCAAGGCCGCTGCGCCGGTCCCGGCTTCGCGGCTCAGCCGCCTTCTGCGCCTGATGCGCCCGTCTCACAGCCATTCGGCCTATACGGCGACGGTGCTGCTCATGGCGTCGGCTACTCTTTCGCGGCTCATGGGGCTGGTGCGCGTCAAATACATCGCGCTGGTCTTTGGCCGGGGCATGCAGGCGGACGCTCTCAACGCCGCCTTCGTCCTGCCGGAGATGATTTCGTATTTCCTGGTCGGCGGCGCGGCTTCGATCACCTTTGTCACCATCCTCACCCGCTATCGCGACTCGGGGCGCGAGGCGGAGGGTGAGCGCTCGCTTTCCGTCATCCTCACCACCATGGCGCTGGTGCTGGGCGCGGCGATTCTGCTGGGCGAACTGGCCGCTCCGCTGTTCATCCGCTGGTGGTTTCCGGGCTATGTCGGCGTCAAGGCCGAGCTGACCGTGCATCTCACGCGGATCCTGCTTCCAGCGCAATTCTGCTTCTTTGCCGGGGGCGTCTTCGGCGCGGTCTTGCTGGTGCGCAAACAGTTCTACGCCCAGGCGGTTACACCGCTGATCTACAACCTGGGGACGATTCTCGGCGGCGTCTTCCTCGCCCGGCACCTAGGCGTTTCTTCGCTGGCCATCGGCACGGTTGCTGGAGCGATCGTTGGGCCATTCCTCATCAACGCCGTCGGAGCCTATCGCGTCGGCACGCGCTACCGGCCCATTCTGGACTGGCAGGACGAGGGCTTTCGCGAGTGGGTGCGGCTTTCCATCCCGCTGATGATCGGCGTCTCGCTGGTTACGGCGGACAACTGGTTCATCGCTCACTTTGCTTCTGAGGCAAGTGGCGGCGTCTCGGTGATGACCTACGCCAAGCAACTCTTCACCGCGCCCATGGCGGTGCTGGCGCAGGCCGCAGGCGCAGCCTCCATGCCATTCTTTGCCAAGCTCTGGGCGCAGGACAAAAAGTACGAATTCGCCGTGGAAGTGGCCAATTCCGTCTCCCGCGTCTCCGCGTTGGGCCTGCTCGCAGCCTCGGGAATGATCGCGCTGGCCCCGGCGCTGGTCGACCTGGTGCTGCGCGGCGGCCAGTACAAGGCCGTCGACACGGCGCAGACGGCCGGCTATTTCGCCGTCTTCTCCATTGCGCTGTTTCTATGGTCGGCGCAGGCCATCTATGCCCGCGCCTTCTACGCCGCCGGCAACACGCTCACCCCCATGATCGCCGGCTCGGCGGTGACGCTGGTCTCCTGGCCCATCTACGCCGCGCTCTTCCGCTGGCACGGCGTCACCGGCCTGGCCATCGCGTCGGATATCGGCATCACGCTGCAGACGCTCTCGCTCGCGGTACTGCTACACCAGCGCAGGATGGTCTCACTAGCCAGCATCGACTACCGCGAGCTGGGCCGATGTCTCATGGCCGGCGCAGTCAGCGGGGCAGCGGTCTGGACGGCGGTCTTCGGTGTGAGCCACGTGCTTCCGGTGCAGACGCGCTGGCTGGATGCCGGGGAGCTGGTCTTTGGCTCGGCGCTGTGGCTGGCTCTGGCGGGGTGGTCGCTGGACCGGCTGGGTTCCGCGCTGCCGCGCGCTGCGATGAAGCGGCTGGGAATTCGATAGCCGGAACGCCGCAAATTCGGCCCATTTTCAGCTCGTTTTTCGCCAAATTCAAGACGAATCAATCACGAGTTAGCGTGAAATTGAACGAATTCATTTCCAGCCCATTTCCAATGGACTCGCGCAAACACGAAAAGCCTCCGAAACGAATCGGAGGCCTTTCGATGGACTGCTTGCGATCGGACCTACGCCTGCACCGGCTTAGCCGGCTCGGTAGCGGAAGCCGCCGCCGCCGTCGTGCCCGGCTTCGCATCCGGCTTGCGGATGTCGATGCCGCCCTTGAAGAAAGCGCCATCTTCAATGCTGATGCGGGCCGCGGTCACGTCGCCGGTCAGCGCGCCTTCGCTGCGGATATCCACGCGGTCGGTGGCGAAGATATTGCCGCGCACCTTGCCCAGAACGACGATCTCGCGGGAGGTGATGTTGGCGGCCACCTGGCCGTTGCGGCCGACGGTGACGCGATTTCCCGGCAGGTTGATGGTGCCTTCGACCTTGCCGTCAATGAACAGCGACTCGCTGCCGCTGATTTCGCCTTTGATGACCAGTCCCTTACCGATCGTGGCCTGGTCGCCTGTGGGAGCGGCTGCGCGCGCGGGCGGCTCGTACGTGGGCGTGGGGGTTGCCGTAGGGCGCACCGGCTCGGGGGTAGGGGCTACGGACGACGCTCCGGGCTGACTGGGTTTCCACATAACAACTTCCTTTCGTTACCGACTTCAAAATAAGACGAATGGGACATGCGCGAGGTCACGAAGATAGGACTCCGAAATCGGCGGTCTCTTCCATGCCGCGCCTGCCGTTCCAAGGCTTCCCCTCGATTGTAGCCGCTCACCCAGTCGCTGGAGATTCGACGTGTCGTCCGTAGTTTTGCACCCAGACTCAAGGCAGGCAACTATCTGCGGGAATCTTCCGGAATCATGGGTGTTTTCCTGCTCGCGTGCGAAACAAAAGAAGTGTTCAGAATGGCTCAACCGCGTGGGATGATGATGGTCATGCGAATTGACATGCGTCTCCCGGTGTTGTTTGGATGTTTTGCCCTGTCCATCAGTGCGCTGATAAGCGTGGCCGGCGCGCTGACCGCAGGCTCCGTGCCGCAGCCCTTTGACGTTGTCATCATCAATGGCCACATCATCGACGGGACCGGCTCGCCCTGGTATTCCGGCCAGATCGGAATCCGCGCCGGGCGCATTGCCGCCATCGGCAACCTGGAGAACGATCCGCGCAAGCAGTCCCGCACTCGCATCATCGATGCCAAGGGCATGGTCGTCGCTCCCGGCTTCATTGACATGCTTGGCCAGTCGGAGATGACCATGCTGGTCGATCCGCGCCTGCCGTCGAAGATTTATCAGGGCATTACGACAGAAGTGACCGGGGAGGGAAACTCTGCTGGGCCGGTGAACGCCGCGATCCTGGCCGCCGACCGCGCCAGCTACCAGCACCTGAAAATCGTTCCGGACTGGACTACGCTGGGTGGCTACTTCGCCAGGATCGAGCGACAGGGGATGGGCATCAACCTCGCCAGCTATGTGGGGGCAACCACTGTCCGGCGCATGGTGCTGGGAGACTCCGATGTGCAGCCCACGCCCGAGCAA
>Ga0182012_10007077_pt1 | contig 11293 bp, 13 predicted proteins | sample 612S2SmetaG_FD_120486 | JGI IMG/M metagenome (GOLD analysis project Ga0182012, IMG submission 120486) | Permafrost microbial communities from Stordalen Mire, Sweden - 612S2S metaG | ecosystem: Environmental > Terrestrial > Soil > Wetlands > Permafrost | place: Sweden: Stordalen | collected...
GCTGTCAGCTGTTCACTGTTGGCTGTTAACTGCTTCACCATGAATACTTTGCCTGTAAAGTCTCTACCATCAATACTTTGACCCCGAGGTCACCCGCTAAACCGCTGATTCCAAAGACCCTCCGGAAAATAATAGTAGGGGGTACCCTCGCCTTGCGGTGTCTCTTCAGAGATCCGAAGTACCGGAAATCAGCGTGTTTGTTCGAGAAAATCGTCGCGTAAGCTGAACGCATGAAGTCGCAAAGCGCTGAAGTTCTCATCGACGGAGTGGAGAAGCAGACAAATGCGGCTCGCGAATTGCAACGCGCAGCGGCAATCATGGCTCGCCTGCGCGCAGTCGATGGTTGTCCCTGGGATCGCGAGCAGACCTTTGACACCATCAAGCGCTACACGCTGGAAGAGACCTATGAGGTCTTTGACGCCATCGAGCGCCGCGCTTGGCCGGAGTTGAAGGACGAGCTCGGCGATCTGCTGCTGCAGGTCCTCTTCTACGCGCAGATGGCTACAGAAGCTGGATACTTCGACCTTCGCGACGTCGCCGAGAACCTGAACGCCAAGCTGATTCGCCGCCATCCGCATGTCTTTGGCGACGCGCAGGCGATCGATTCCAGCGCTGTGCTGCGCAACTGGGAGCAGATCAAGCTGGAGGAGAAGAAGGCCGCGAAGCCCGACGAATCACTGCTCGATGGGATTCCACGGTCGATGCCTGCAACGCTCGAGGCCGCGAAGCTTGGTTCCAAAGCCGCTAAGGTCGGTTTCGACTGGCCTGACGCGAACGGTCTCTTCGCCAAGCTCGACGAGGAGATCGCAGAGCTTCGCGCCGAGGTCGACCGCAACGACGCGGACCGCGTGGAATCCGAGTTCGGCGACCTGATGTTTACGGTGATGAATCTGTCGCGGCATCTGAAGGTCGACGCGGAGAGCGCGTTGCGCCGCAGTAATGCCAGGTTCCGAGCGCGGTTCGCAGCTATGGAACTCGCCGCTGGAGGTGCTGACTCGCTCCAGGCGATGTCCGCTGAGCAGCTTGAGCGGCTTTGGGAGAACGCCAAGGCCGCAGAGTGAGCGAGGAAGCAGGATTCAACGCAGGGGAATCTGCTCGGCGAGCAGCATCCTTACCGCATCCTGAAAGGACAGGGCATTCGGCAGAACGTGGAAGTCCCACGCATTCATCTCGCTGTTCACCGCGACTGTCTTCACCATCAACTCGCGAATCGTCAGGTGCTCCTCGAGATGCGAGTAGACCCAGTGATCGCCGCCTGCATTGGCCTGCTCGAACTCGATGGTTCCTCCGGGAAAGATGCGACCAACGACGCCCCAGCCGAAGTTCACCGGATGCAACACGTGGGCCTCAGCGCGGGTGAGACGCTGAGACTCGGCATCAATCCAGAATCGTCCAGCGAGACCTGTCAGCAAGTCGGAGAGCATGGTTGGCGGATGGAACTTCGGATCGGGGCGAAAGTCCAGGACAATCTGCCTGGATTGTGCTCCCTGCGGTTGCGGCTGTCCGGGAGCATAGCTGTAGATCATCGCTGTCGGCATCAGGCGGATCAACTCCAGCGCATCTTCGCGCGAAGCTTCGTCGCGCCTGTGATGGCGAAGAAAGTCATCCGGAGAAGACAGGACCTCTTGCAGCCGCTCCCGTTCCGCGGCGTCTTCGGCAGCGGTAATCGGTCTTCCGTCGCGCTGCAACATGCGCGCAACGTTGCCTTGCCGGCTCGTGATCTCCTCGCGTGTCGTATCGCCCTTCGCGTCCGACTTGTGGATGCGATAGGCGATGGAAGCTGAGTCCTGGTTCTGGATGATGGCAGCCTCATGGTTCACGGCAGCCTCCACCCAGGAAGCCGGCGAGCGCTCGGTGGACTGATCTGAGACGATTGCCTGCTGCGCGCAGCAGACACTAGCTGCCAGCGCGCACCAGCCCAGCAGCGCAGCTTGTCTGCACAGCCGCTGCATTGGCCTGCTATTCACGCTGGATTGGGTGCTGTGGATGCTGTCCTGCAAGCGTAATCAAGCCTCTCTTTCACTTTAGACGAAGCTTGCGGCTGTATGGTCGATTGTGTTCCCTCTACGTTGTTGGGTATAGTCGGCTTGGCACCCGGATGCGCGCTTTGAGCGCTCCAACTGCCCAGGAGCGGCCAGAATTTTATGAAGCCAGGTGAAAGTTCCACTGTAATTGGACCCTTGACGAAGATACGCGGAGAGCTCTCCGGCACAGAAGACCTGCTCGTCGACGGAGAGATTGAGGGTGTAATTCGACTGGAGGGAGCCTGTCTTACTGTTCGCGCGGAAGGCCGCGTAAAGGCCACAATTCTGGCCCAGGATGTCGTTGTTCTCGGTTATGTCGAGGGCGAGATTCGCGCCGTTGGTCTGGTGCATCTGCGCGGCAGCGCGGTCGTACAAGGCGATGTCTTCGCCGCGCGGCTTTCCATCGAGGATGGAGCGACGTTACGCGGTAATGCCGATCCTTCCAAGGCCTCTGAACCGCTGCCAGGCGCAAGGCACCAGGCCAACGGCGGATCCCTGGAGCACGCAGCGTCGCAGGCCTGAACGTTAGCAGAGCGGAGCGCATCGCGATGTTTGGCATCTTCAAGAAGGAGTCCGGATCGGTCACGCCATCGGCGGAGGGATACGCACGTCACTCCCGCGGTTGGAATGACGTTCGAACGCACCTGCAGAAGAGTGACTCGCTTCGCGTGCTGGATTTCGGCTCCACATCGCCGGCCAACATCAACTACCTCACATCGCTCGGCCATAGCGTTTACATGGCAAACATCGTGCAGGATGCAACCCGCCCTGAATGGCTGAAAGCGCCTGCCGCCGATGCGCCGGAAGGCTCGGCTGCAAGCTTCGATGTGGACCGCTTTATCGCCTCGAACCTGGATTTCTCAGGCCGCGACTTTGACGTGATTCTTCTGTGGGACACGGCGAACTATCTTCCACCGCAGATGGTTCCGGCTCTGTTCAACCGGCTAAGAGAGGTGCTGCGCCCAGAAGGAAGGCTCCTGGCGTTCTTTCATAGTCGTCTCAACATCGCCGATTCAGCATTCTCTCGCTATCAACTCAGTGACAGCGATGATCTGCTGGTACTTGACAGCGGAAGTTTTACCGTTCGTGAGGTTTATCAGACGCGTCAGGTGGAAAAATTCCTGGAGGGCTTCAGCAGCGTCAGATTCTTTCTAGGTAAAGATAACGTGCGAGAGGTCATTGCCGTTCGATAAATCTTGCACGGAAAGTAAGCAAATGGGGAGACGATATCGGCTCCCCATTTGTTGGCGCTGCCAGCTACTTCTTACCGCCAAGTTCTTTACGACGTTCGGCCCATCTGCGCTTCATGGCTTCAGCAATACGCTCCCGCCCCTCAGGACTTAGGTTCCGCTTACGCTTCTTTGCCTTGGCTTTCTTCGGCGCATTCACGCTTCCCTTTGGGCGACCGCGCTTGGGCTTCTCGGTATTGCCCCCGATCTGAAGAATTGCAGCTCGTGCCTGTTGCAATGAAGCAATCTTCGCATCGATCTCGGCAAGAATATTCTTTACATCCATTGGATAATTTCCTTTCCATTTTCGGCCCGTGGCCCAATTAGTTGCAAAGTTTCATCATACAGAGGATAAGCTCGAATATCTTGCGACATTCAGAAAAGGAATTGATTCTCTAGATTATTGCTGGTTACTCTAGATGGCATATCAGATTAGAAAATGAGAAATTCTTCCGAGCCTCCTAGCAAATGGATTCATCCTTACAAAGCCCTAGCATGGTTCAATGCTAGACTTGACTCGATGCAATCGATTTCTCTGCGGTCATGGGTTCTGGTAGTTGCCGCCGCAGCCGCGGAGCTAATCCCATTTCCGATCGCAGGTCCAGTTCCTTTGTGGCGCAGGGCCTTCTGTTGGGTTTGTCTCGCGCCGTTGTTGTGTGCAATTCTGCGGCAGGACCGCCAAGGTAAAGTCCTGCGTCCATCCCTTGCTGCGCTGCTTGGATATACATTTGGAGTTCTTTGGTATGCAGGGAACTGTTACTGGATTTATCAGACGATGCATATCTATGGAGGTCTCCCCGGTCCAGTTGCGCTGGGAATTCTTTTTCTTTTCTCACTATATCTCGGCCTGTACCCCGCGTTATTTGGCTGGATATTAGCACGCCTTCGCATAACTCACTCATTGAGGAGGGCGTTGTGTATTTCGCCATTCGTGTGGGTGGCTTTGGAACTGGGGCGTGCGCGAATTACCGGCTTTCCCTGGGATCTTCTCGGTTACACGCAGGTTGATAACTCGATGCTCACATCGCTGGCTCCCATCGGTGGCGTGATGATGTTGAGCTTTCTAATTGTTTCGATAAATGCTCTCTATGCTGGGGCCGCGCTGACACAAGGTTCGCGTACTCGATGGTTTTCTATTGCGGCAACCACCGTTCTGGCCGCCGCACTGCAATTGGGTGTTCTATACAAGCCTAATGGCGACTCCGCGGATCATGTAGCCTCGCTGTTGCAGGAGAATCTTGCTGTGGGCGCAGCTATGCGAGAGCTAGCGCCAATTTCCGCAGAAGATAAGTATCAAGTGTTCACTGAGCTGAGCCGATTCCCTAGCATCTCGATGAATAAAGGAGCTAAGGGAATATTCCGTGCGCCCTTCAATAAAGCGATAAGTAGTGATTTGATAGTTTGGCCGGAGGCTCCCGCTGACTTCGCAACCTCTGACCCGGAGTTCCGCTCTGAACTCAGTTACCTCGCGCGCTCAACAGGTACTCCGGTTATCGCAGGCAGCATCGGGGTAGACTTCGACCCCGCGGTAAAGAGCGGCTATCACGAGTTCGGTTCTGCTGCGGTGTTCAACTCTGATGGCGGCTATCTCGGCCGTTATGACAAAATTCACCGCGTGCCGTGGGGCGAGTATGTGCCCTACAAGCAATTGTTTTCATTCGCCGGCCAGCTCATCGCCAATGTCGGTAATATGGAGGCGGGCAACCAGCACAAGGTCTTCGAACTCAATGGCCACGGTGTCGGCATCTTCATCTGCTACGAGTCCATCTTTGGCGAAGAGGTACGCACATTCGCGAAGGACGGCGCGGAGGTCTTCGTCAATATATCCGACGATGGCTGGTATGGAGACAGTGGAGCTCCATGGCAGCATCTGGATATGGCGAGAATGCGAGCAATCGAGAATCGCCGATGGATTCTCAGAGACACTAACACTGGTGTGACTACATCTATTGATCCCCATGGCCGCGGAGTCTTCACCACGCCTCGCCATGTCCGCGCTGCCTTTGCTTTTCCCTACGACTATCGCAGCGATACCACTTTTTACACTCGCCACGGCGACTGGTTTGCGTGGATCTGCGTCATAGTCATGGCTGCATTTCTGGCTTTGGGCCTTAGTCCAGGAAGAACTCACGTAAACTAACGCTATGCTGAGTGATCTTGAATTCGCTTACTCCCCGGTTCGCGCGAAGGTGCGCGACCTGCGGGAGTATCTTTGACGCGCCCCGCCTGAAATCCGATCTTGCCACCATCGAACAGAAGATCTCCGACCCGACCGTATGGGCAGACGCCACACGCTCGCAGCCGCTGATGCGCGAACGCAAGCGTCTGGAGACCCTGCTGGCTGATGATGCCGACATTGCGCGCCGCACAGGCGACATTGATGCCTACTTCGATCTGTTGCGCGAGGGCGAGACCTCCGTCGAGGTTGACCTGAAGCGGGAGATTGACGAACTCTCGCGTCATATCGATACGCTTGAATCGCGCACTATGCTCTCCGAGGAGAACGATGGCCTCAACGCCATTGTCACGGTCCATCCTGGCGCCGGAGGCACCGAGAGTCAAGACTGGGCGGAGATGCTGATGCGCATGTATCTGCGCTGGGCTGAGCGCCAGGGCTTCAAAACAGAGATCAATGAGCTGCAGGACGGAGATGAAGCAGGCGTCAAGTCTGCGACCTTCACCATCACCGGCGACTCCGCCTTCGGCCTGTTGCAGGGCGAGACCGGTGTGCATCGTCTGGTGCGCATCTCGCCCTTCGATCAGGCCAAGCGCCGTCATACCAGCTTCGCCAGTGTCTTCGTCTCGCCGGAGATCGACGACTCCATCGTCATCGACATCAAGCCCGAGGATCTGCGTATTGACACCTACCGTTCAGGCGGCAAGGGCGGACAGCACGTCAATACCACTGACTCCGCCGTGCGCATCACACATCTGCCCACAGGACTGGTCACCGGATGCCAGAATGAGCGCTCCCAGCATAAGAACAAGGATCGCGCCATGAAGATGATGCGGTCCAAGCTTTACGAGCACGAACTGGATAAGAAGAAAGCGACCGCCCGCAAGCTGGAGGACTCCAAGCTCGAGATCAACTTTGGCTCGCAGATTCGCAGCTATGTTCTGCAGCCGTATCGTATGGCCAAAGACCTGCGCACTCGCGTCGAAGTAGGCGATGTCGATAAGGTCCTCGACGGTGACATCGACCCGTTCATCCGCGGCTATCTTAGAATGCGCCGCGAAGGCGGCATTCCTGCGCCCATAGTCGAAGACGAAGACTAGGGTTGAACGCGCCCGCGAAGTGTGCCATCCTTACCGCATTCTGGTCAGGACGAAGACTTTGCACTCGGGCTCCTGCGCAAACCCACAAACGAGCTAGAAGGAGAACAATGAAGCACCGTCTCGAGCTCTTCAGCGATGCCGTTCTGGCGATCATCATCACCATTATGGTGCTGGACCTGCATAGGCCTGCGACTGGGGGCTGGCATGCGTTTGTTCCCATCCTTCCGTCGATCGGAATCTACGCAATCGGGTTTTTCATCCTCGGCAGCGGCTGGCTTTGGCACCATCACTACTTCGCGAACTTTGAGACCTTCAACCGCAAGATGGTTTGGTCAAATCTTTTTTTCCTCTTCGTGGCGAGCCTCCTGCCACTGCTGATTCGGAACCTGGCAGACCATCCTGGTGATGCTGCGGACACAGTGGCCATCATCCTTTGGGTTCTTTCCGCAGCCATTTCACTGACCTTACTGCGCCTTGCATCGTACCGGGACAATATAGGCCGGTCCGGCTTCCGCGAGTGGTTTGAAAGCTCTAATAGACGAGCTCTCCTGTTCATCTATCCCTCCTTGCTCGTTCAGGTGGGAGTGGCTTGCGTGTGGCCTCGAGTAGGCCTCGGACTATTTGTAATCTACAACCTGTGGGTAGCGGCTGTAGGGTAGACCGGTCGACTCGTGTGCCCCATGTCTCTGACTGAGATAGGTCCGGGATTCAACCCGGACAATCTGGCTTGCCATAGAAGAAGACACCTTCAGTCGCCCTTGCCCTCGAGCCAGCGGTGCAGCCAGCTGATGTGCAGGTCCAGACGAAGCGCGGTATAGCTCAGCATCTCGTGCATCATGCGTTGTGCAGCGTCCAGGTCGTCGATGTGTCCCAGCGGTGCGCGCGGCGAGGTATAGACCTGCAAGCCGGCGCGGCGGCACAGCAGCGCGATGCGGAACAGGTGGGTTCCGTCGCTGACCACTACGATTCGCTGGAAGCGTTCGCGCGCCGCAATCTCCGCCAGTCGAGCGACCTGTTGTTCGGTGTCGAAGGACTGCGTCTCGGCGATGATGCGGTCGTAAGGAACGCCGTTGGCCAGCAGATAATCCCTTCCAACACCGCCTTCGGTCTTGCCCGAATCCTTATCCGATCCGCCACCGAGCGTCACAATCACCGGAGCAATCCCGCGGTTGTACAGCGCAACAGCCTTGTCCAGGCGCGCATGCAGAACCGGCGAAGGACGACCAGCGTACTCCGCTGCGCCAAACACCGCAATCGCATCGGCTGGTTGTGCATTGTCCACCTGAGCGGTTTGCTGTATCTGATGGTGAACCCAGACGAACCAGCCCATCACGGAGAGCAGGCACAATAGCGCCAGCCAGCGAATGAGATGCTTGCTCTTTGGCGCGACGTTGGACTTCGATCTCTTCAAGGCAGAGCCCATCCTGAAAATTACGGTTCGCTTCCAGTATGCCGTTTGTGTAAGTGAAGAATCCAGCAGCAATCTAGCGCTGAAGGGCGAGTGCGATCTCATGGGTCGGAACCGCACCTTCGCGCAGAATCATCCATGAGTTTCCGCCGCCGCTCAGGTCGACGATGGTCGTCGCTACCGAGCGCGCGGTCGGTCCGCCATCGACGATGAGGGGAATCTTCTCGCCGAACTGCTCACGCACGCAGCCTGCGTAAGTACACTCCGGAAGGCCGCGCAGGTTTGCCGAGGTCGCCGTAATCGGCAGACCGAGTTCGCTTACGACTGCGCGGCAGATGGCAGCTTCGGGAACGCGGATGGCGACGTTGCCGGTGTTGGCTGTGACGCGCAGCGGCAGCTTGCTGCCGGCTTTGACCACGATGGTCAACGGTCCAGGCCAGAATCGTTCCGCAAGGCGGTCAAAGGTGCTGTCGATGCCGCGAGCCAGCTCGTAGGCCTGCGACACGTCCGAGATCAGCAGCGAGAGCGGCTTGTGGCGCGCGCGCGACTTCAGGTCGTAGATGTGTTCCACCGCGCGCAGGTTCACCGGATCAACAGCCAGGCCGTAAAAGGTGTCTGTTGGCAGCGCGACAACGTCACCGCGCCGCAGCGACTCAACCACCTGCCCAATCAGGTGCGGTTCCGGCTCGTCCGGATGGATGCGAAGTACTTCAGCGATCAAGAGACAGACTTCCTCCAGCAGTGACTTTACCGCATTCCGAGGACTTGCGTTGGACGAGATGCCAGCGCGAGGCGCGGCGAATCAGCGCGTACACTGGGTCTCGATGGACCTGAAACCCCCGATAACGAGCAAGGCCAACGCGCGCGTGAAGGCCCTGCGCGCTGCGTTCAGTGGCAGCGCCAGCTCGCCCGGCGAGACGCTCGGTATTGAGGGTGAGCACCTCGTCGCTGAGGCACTGCGCTCGCGGCTGCATCTGGATACGGTATTCGTCCGTGCGGGCAGCGAGGAGCTGTTGCACCGCCTTTCGCTCTCCGGACTTCATCCCGCAAGCATCTCCGTGCTCAGCCGCGAGGTCTTCGACAGCGCGGTGGACACGAACTCGCCGCAGGGAATCGCCGCGACGCTGGCGATTCCGGAGCTCGTGCTGCCCAACTCGCGGCAGCGCGCAGGCATCCTTCTGGTGGTGGAAGCCCTGCAGGATCCCGGCAATCTCGGCACGCTGCTGCGTTCGGCGGAGGCCTTTGGCGTTGACCGCGTGCTGCTCACGCCGGAGACCGTGAATCCGTGGAATCCCAAGGCGGTACGCGCGTCCGCTGGCTCGGTCTTCCGGGTTCCGGTTGAGCGGTTGCCTTTGCCGGCGATTGCGGAGCGGCTGCGCGGCGCGAAGGCGAGGCTGTTTGCCGCGGTCGCGCAGTCCTCCGGAGCAACGCCGCTGATGGAGGCGAAGCTCGACATGCCCTGCGCGTTGCTTGTCGGTAATGAGGGCGCTGGACTCTCGCTGGAGGCCTTGCGGCTGGCCGATGAGAAGGTCAACATTCCCTGCGCGGTCGAGAGCCTGAACGCGGCGATTGCAGGCTCGACGCTGATGTATGAGGCGATGCGCCAGAACCTGCATGTGGAGGACTGGCGATGAGCCTCTTCGCGCCAGACATAGGCAAAGCGGGCTCGGCTCGCCAGTCCGCGCCGCTGGCCGAGCGCATGCGACCGCGCTCGCTGGACGAGTTCTTCGGCCAGACGCATCTGCTGGGCGAAGGCAAGTCTCTACAGCTCCAGATTGAGCGCGATGACTCGGCGAGCCTCATCTTCTGGGGACCTCCAGGCGTTGGGAAGACCACGCTGGCCAAGATCATCGCCAACGTCACATCGGCGAGCTTCATCGAGTTCTCGGCTGTCCTCTCCGGTATTAAGGAGATCAAGGAGGTGATGGTGCAGGCCGAAAAGGCCGCGCAGTTCGGCTCGCGCACCATCGTCTTCGTGGATGAGATTCACCGCTTCAACAAGGCGCAGCAGGACGCATTTCTGCCCTACGTGGAGCGCGGGAGCATTCGCCTGATCGGCGCGACGACCGAGAATCCAAGCTTCGAGATCATCGCCGCGCTGCTCTCGCGCTGCCGCGTCTATACGCTGCGCGCGCTGGAGCAGGACGAGATCGTCGCGCTGCTGGAACGCGCTCTCAGCGACTCCGAGCGCGGTCTGGGAGCGCTGAAGCTCGCCGCCGACGAAGGTACGCTGGAGACGATTGCGTCCTACTCCAGCGGAGACGCGCGCAACGCGCTGAACGCGCTGGAGGTTGCAGCCAAGCTCGCCGAAGGCCGCGGCGAGAAGCGGCTCACGCAGGCGATCGCGGCTGAAGCGCTGCAGCAGCGTGTCCTGCTCTACGACAAGAAGGGCGAGCAGCACTACGACATCATCTCCGCGCTGCACAAGAGCGTGCGCAACTCCGATGCCGATGCGGCGCTGTACTGGCTTGGCCGCATGCTCGCTGCCGGCGAAGACGCGATGTACGTTGCGCGGCGCATCGTGCGCATGGCGGTCGAGGACATCGGGCTCGCCGCACCGGAGGCGCTGAACCTGTGCCTGTCGGCGCGCGATGCGATGCACTTCCTCGGCTCTCCGGAGGGCGAGCTCGCGCTGGCGCAGGCGGTTGTGTATCTGGCGCTCGCGCCGAAGTCCAATGCCGTTTATACCGCTTACGGCGAGGTGCTCGCGGACATCGAGTCCAAGCCCGCGGAGCCAGTTCCGCTGCACCTGCGCAACGCGCCGACGAAGCTGATGAAGGAGCTCGACTACGGCAAGGATTACCAGTACGCGCACGACGTGGAAGGCAAGGTCGCTGCGATGGAGTGTTTACCTCCGTCGCTGGCGAATCGCCGCTACTATCATCCGACCAGCGAAGGCCGCGAGAAGCTGCTGGCGCAGCGCATGGAAGAGATTGAAGCGTTGCGCAGGAAAAAGCCCTGAGCGTCAGAGCGGGGTACCCCCTATTTTTTTCCACAGGGGTCTCTGGAATCAGCGGTTTAGCGGGTGACCCCGGGGTCAAAGTATTGATGGTAGAGACTTTACAGGCAAAGTATGGGATTTATATACTTGACTCCCCGGTACGTTGACGAGTTCACCTTTCCGCCTAAATGACGGGAATGTGACTCAGCATACAATGGACAGGCTAGACAGCGTGATCGCGGCTAATGCTGGACAGCGTCTAACCTATGCGAGGCTGACGGCATGAAAGACGTTCCCGACGCGCTGAATAGGATCGTAGACATCGTACTGGCCTATCGCCCGAAACCGAAGACCAAGGCAGCGCGGACCGCAAGAAACTGAACGCCAAGAAGTCGAAAGCGAAAATGAAAGTAGA
>Ga0182012_10007078_pt1 | contig 11291 bp, 11 predicted proteins | sample 612S2SmetaG_FD_120486 | JGI IMG/M metagenome (GOLD analysis project Ga0182012, IMG submission 120486) | Permafrost microbial communities from Stordalen Mire, Sweden - 612S2S metaG | ecosystem: Environmental > Terrestrial > Soil > Wetlands > Permafrost | place: Sweden: Stordalen | collected...
CGGGGCCGTGCATGCGACGCCGTGCATGCGACGCCGTGCATGCGACGCCGTGCATGCGACGCCGTGCATGCGACGCCGTGCATGCGGCGCCGTGCGTCCGGGGCCGTGCATCCGCCGGCCCTGTGTCCGGGATCGCCGAATGTAGCTGGTCCGTTGTCAGGTTATTGATATCAACATGCATTAATGGGATTACCAGGGCATTAACCTGTTGGAAACAATGACGTGCGGTCGCCTCGGGGCGATCGGGAGGCAACCCAATCATGTTCAACCGGATCCTGCTGGCCGTCGACAACTCCGAGTCGAGCGATGTCGCTCTCAGCTTCGCCATCGCGCTCGCGGCCCAGAATTCGAGTTCCGTTCGGGTCGTCCACGTCAATGAATACCTCGTCGGAGGGCGCGGGTTCACGGTCGAGTCCCGCGCCGAGGCGGTCGGCCGCCTGGAGGACGCCGTGTCGGCTCTGCGCAAAGCGGGGGTACCGACCGAGGGCTCCTTGTACCTCACCAGCTGCTTCGGGGTGGATGCCCGGATCGCCAGTGCGGCCCACGACTGGTCGGCTGATGTGATCGTTCTCGGTTCTCGCCGCCGGCGTCGCTTTGCCCGTCTCGGTGGGAAAGGGATGCGCGAACGGGTCACCAGCCTGACCTCGCTTCCCGTCCTCACGGCGCCAGCCCCCCTGGAGGTGCGCACCGGGAGCGGTGCCGGCCTGGCTGGCCGTCTGGGCGCTCCGCTCCCCGACTTTCCCGCCATCAGTATCTGAGTGGCGAAAGGCCGGTCCGCTAAGGCCGGTCGCCGCCGTAGATCGTGATGGAGAGAAACCGTATCGGGAGCTTCACGAGCTGTGTCGGTCCATGGGGAATGTCGCCTTCGAACTGGAGGGTGTCGCCCTTCTCCATCCGGTAGTGCTCGCGCCCGTAGCTGTACTCCATGATGCCCTCGAGCATGTAGAGCATCTCGATGCCGGCGTGCTGGAAGAGCGGGAAGACCTCCGTGCTCTCCGCCAGCGACACCAGGAGGGGCTCCACCCGTTTGTACGGTCCCCGCAGGGTGCCGAGCAGTTGATAGGTATGCCCGGCCCGGGTTCCTTTGCGGACGATCTCCGGACCACTTCCTGCCTTGACGAAGACGGCGTCGCGTTCTTCGGCCAAGCCTCGGAACAACGACGTCACCGGCATGTCCAGGGCCACCGAGAGGCGTTCGAGCGTGGACAAGCTCGGCGATGTCTGCGCATTCTCGATCTTCGAGAGCATCCCTTTCGAGATCCCCGTGCGCTCGGCCAGCTGGCCGACCGTCAGCCCGATCTCCAAGCGACGGCTGCGCACGTGGTTGGCGATGACCTGGCCCAGTTGACCGGTCTGGCCACCGTCGCCGTCGAGGACCCGTTCGAGGGCCACCACGTCGGGGGCCCCCCGGGCGGCGCGGGCCGGCACAGGAGCGGCGGCGCGGGCCGGCACAGGAGCGGCGGTGCGGCCGGATCGCTTGGCGCTCCTCGGCGGCGGCGGCTTGGCGGCCGTGGCCGCCCGCTTGGATCGGGCCGCTTTCTTCGCTTCGAGCGCCCGGAGGTTCGACGCGCCCATCCCCTGTCGACTGGCCACGACCGGCCAATATATGCCCCCGGCCTCGTCGGACCCCGGAGTCCCGGTCTCTCAGCGCATTTGCCCTGCGCCGGCGTAAGGATGGGGGCTCACCAGCAACTCATCGCTGGCAAAGCGGTCCCACCGGAAATCGTGATGATCGACATCGGGGTGCCTGCTGGAACCCGCCGTCAGAAGATCCGCCATCAGCTCACCCACCGACGGCGAGATCTTGTAGCCGTGACCCGAAAAGCCGGCGCAGATCCACAGCCCCTCCAACGGAGAGGCGGAGATGACCGGGTTGTAGTCAGGGGTCACGTCGTAACACCCGGCGTACGAGGACGACAGTCGCGCCCGGCTCAACCCCGGAAAGCGCCGCTCGAACTTCGGGATCATCTGGTTCAGTTCCTCGTCGCCGGCCCTCTCACGGTAGTGATCAGGATCGGACCACTCCGGGTCTGCGTGATCACTGTCGCCCACCAGGATGGCGGAGGCGCCGTCCATGCGGACGTACTGCAAGGCGGCGAGGTCGGAGAAGACCGGGAGATCGTTGATCGGCTGGCCCGGATCGACCAGGAGGACCTGGGCGCGCTGGGAACGGATGGGCAGCTCGAGGCCGACGCCGGCGGCCAGGGCGACGGACCATGCTCCGGCGGCAAGGACGATCTGCCCGGCGGCGATGTGATCGCCGTTCTCGAGTCGGACACCGGTGACCCGATCATGGCGTAGCTCGAGGGATGACACGGCGCTGTGCTGGCGCACGCGTGCCCCGCCCCGTCGGGCGGCCACGGAGAACGCAAGGGCGGTCTGATGACCGTCGCCGTAGCCTCCCTGCGGTTCGAAGGCGAACGCGGCGAAGTCGCTGAGATCGGCCGCCGGCCACAGCTCCTGGGCCGTGTCGTGGCCGACCAGATCCACGTCGATTCCGATGCTGCGGTGCATGGCCACGTTGGCGCGTAGAGAGCCGATGTTCTGTGCTCCGACGCCCACCAGGTAGCCGGTTCTCCGGTAGCCGGACTCGGCCCCGAGGATCTCCTGCGCATCCGCCAGGACCGGCAGGGCATGCCAGGCCATGGCGGCCAGGGATCTGATCCCATAGTGGCAGCGGACGATCCCGCTGGATTTGCCCGTCCCGCCAGATCCGATGGCGGCACGGTCGAGCACGAGCACCTCGCGCACGCCTAGCTCGACCAGGGCCCGGGCGGTGCTCAGCCCCGTAACCCCGGCGCCGACAATGACGACATCGGCGGACGCGCCGCCGCCGGACAGCGCGCTCATCCTTGGGGCCACCCGGGGATCCAACCCGTGCCGGCCAGGGGCACCTTGGCCATGGCCGCCGCCTCGATGGTGAGGGCGGCGAGATCCTCGGGTTCGAGATGGTGCACGTCGGACTTGCCGCAGGCGCGCGCCAGCGCGGTGACCTCCATGGTCGTGGCGCGCAAGAAGTTCGCCACGGACTCGGCACCGTGCCGCAGGTCCAGCCGGGACTCCAGTTGTGAGTCCTGTGTCGTGATGCCGACAGGGCACCGTCCCGTATGGCAGTGGGCGCAGTGTCCCGGAGAGGTCGACAACGCCGCATAGTCGGCCGCGACATCGACGAGGCCGCCGTCGGGACCCGGGTAGGAGGGCCGGTTGCAGCCGAGGGCCAGGAGGGCGGCTACTCCCATGGAGACAGCGTCGGCCCCCAGTGCGAGCGCCTTTGCCACGTCAGCCCCGGACCGGATCCCGCCCGATATCACCAGCTGCACGTCGCCTTTCATGCCGATCTCCTCGAGCGCCTCGGCGGCCATTCGGACCGCCGGCAGCGTCGGAATGCCCGTGTGCTCTATGAAGACATCTTGCGTGGCGGCCGTCCCGCCCTGCATGCCGTCGACGACGATGACGTCAGCGCCCGCGGCTACCGCGAGCTTGACGTCGTGATCGACCCGGGTCGCACCCACCTTGACGAAGATGGGGATCCCCCACTCCGTGGCCTCGCGCAACTCCTCGATCTTTATGCGCAGGTCGTCGGGCCCCACCCAGTCGGGATGGCGGCTGGCCGATCGCTGATCGATCCCGGGTGGAAGTGTCCGCATGGCGGCCACCCGGGCGTTCACCTTCTGCCCGAGCAACATCCCGCCGCCGCCCGGCTTGGCTCCTTGCCCGACCACGATCTCCACCGCGTCGGCCTGGCGGAGGTCCGCGGGGTCGAATCCGTAGCGCGAGGGGAGCACCTGGTAGACGAGGAGTGAGGATGCCTTGCGCTCCTCGGCGGTCATGCCCCCGTCACCGGTGGTGGTGGACGTGCCCACTGCGGTCGCGGCGCGCCCCAGGGCATCCTTTGCCGTGGCGGAAAGGGCTCCGAAGCTCATGCCTGCGATTGTGATGGGGATCTCGAGCTCGAGCGGCCGTGCCGCGTGGCGCGTGCCGAGGATCGTCTTGGTCTCGCAGCGCTCGCGGTATCCCTCCAGTGGGTAGCGCGAGACCGACGCCGTCAGGAACACGAGGTCATCGAAGGTCGGCACCCTCCTGCGCGCCCCCAGCCCGCGGATCGGGTACTGGCCGTTCTCGGCCATCTGATGGATGCGGTCGATCACCTCGGGCGGGAAGTTCAGGTTGTCCTGGTCCTCGAAGGCGCCCATCAGTAGGCGCCGTGATTGTGCGTCGAGAAATGGTAGAGCTGGCGGGCCGAGGTCACCTTGGTCACACGGGTCGGGTCGATATGGTCGAAGCCCGTTTCCGAGACGAGCTCTTTCACCGCCAAAATGTCCTCGTCCGACATCTCGGTGATCTCGGCGTCCGCGCCGAGCGAGTCAATGCTCCCGGCTACGTAGATCACCGCTTCGTAGAGCGAGTCGCCCAGGCCCCCTCCGGCGTTCCCGCCGATCAGGATGACGCCGGACTGTGCCATGAATCCGGACATGGCCCCGGCGTTCCCGCCGATGGCCAGCGTGGCGCCCTTGAGGGAGATGCCGGCCCGCAACGACGCGTCCCCCTCGATCACGATGGTGCCCCCCCGGGCGCTGGAGCCGGCACTCTGCGAGGCACTGCCCCGGACGCGGATCGACCCGCCCATGAGGTTCTCGCCCACCGCCCACCCCACGAAGCCGTTGACGACGATTTCGGGCCCCGTGCCGTCCGGCCCGCCACCGAGGCCACCGACGAAGTACCCGGCATTGCCCTCGATGCCGATGCGGACCGGCGCTGACAGCCCCACGGCGAGATTGTGGCGGCCCCGCGGGTGGAGCAGTTGTGCCTCTTCGCCGTCCGCCAGGGCACGCAGGCGCTGATTGACCGCTCTCGTTCCCAGCACCTCGCAGTTCAACGACTCCATGTGTAGACCTCCTCAGGTCGGGGCTCGAACACGTTGGCGGTCGCGATGCCCGGGAGCTCGGCCAGGGCCCGGTACTCCGAGGCGACGGCGACGTAGTCGCCGGTCTCGGCCACCACCGCCGGTTTACAGGCGAAGGCGTCCCGGACGACGGAGAGCTCGCCGGCGGTCGAGATCACGAGCGTGAAGAACCCGTCCATCTCCTTCATCACCCATCGGGTCGCTTCCTCGAGATCGTCCCCCTGCTCCAGGCGCCGGGCCAGGTACCGGGCGGCGACCTCGGAGTCATTGTCCGAATCGAACTGCACACCGGTAGCCATCAGGGAGCGCCGCACCGTCGCGTAATTCGAGAAGGAGCCGTTGTGCACGACGCAGAGGTCACCGGCCGGCACGAACGGGTGGGAATGCAAGACGGTGACGGCCGACTCGGTGGCCATGCGGGTGTGGGCCACGGCCAGGTATCCCTCCCAGTGCGTCACCCCGAAGCGGGCGCAGGTGTCCGAGGGGCGACCCGTGTCCTTCAGCACCCGCAGGTCCAAACCGGTGGCGAGCACGCGCACGCCGGGCCACCCGTCCCTGATGAACTCGGTGAGCGAACGTTGTTGGTCCGGTGACACCTCGACGACGAGCCCGGCGCCGAACGGATGCGCGTCAGCACCGTCTGCGAACTGCTTCGCCAGTGCGCCGGCCAGGTTGCCCCAATCCACGGCCTCGTCACTCCCGAGCGAGACCTGCACCCGCGGCGTGTCCCCGACGCCGCCAGACCGATGGTCGGCGTACACTGCGATGCCCGATGAGTCCGGGCCACGCTCGTCGAGCGCCTCGATCATCGACACCAGCATGGCGCCGAGTTGTGGCTGGAGGTCCCGATCCCGGATCAGCAGCCCGATCACACCACACATGCCGTACCTGCCTTCCGCCCGTCCTTCGAAGCCCGCACCCCGTGTGCATAGCCTGCACCCGTTTGCCGTACGCACTGCGCCGGGCATTGCGCTGCGCCTTCATCAAGAGTAGAGGAAGTTTCATGCAAGGAAACCAATCTCTGGCCCATGAGAGTGGTCCGTTCCCGTGGCACCTTCAGTGCCCCCGAACGCGTCCGTAGTTCTCGACATACTCAGGCACGCCGAGGTCGAAGCGCAGGTCCGGATCTGCCAATGGTGGAAGAGCTCGTTGTGCAAACGGGATCACTCCGGCCCATGTGGACAGGTCGTAATCTTCCTCTTCATCGGAGGGCCACCCGGTCCGGATCTTCGCCGAGCTCTCGGTGAGAGGGAGCGCGAGCAGCATGGTGCTGCGCAGCTCCTTTTCTGTCGGTGGGCGCGCATCGGCGGTACGCCCCGGGATGATGTGTTCGACGAGCGCCTCCAAACCGATGCGCTTCTCCTCGAGGTCCTTCACTTCGGAGGCATGCCCGATGATCACCACTGAGCGATAGTTGATATCGGTGTTGTACGTGGACCGGGCCACGACGATCCCGTCCACGAAGGTCACGGTCAGGCACACCTCCACCGATGGCGTACGGGCTGCCCGGAAGAGGCGGCTCGCTGCTGAACCGTGCAGGTACACGATGTCGTTGACCCTTCCGTAGGCCAGCGGGATGACGACGGGAAAACCCTGCTCGGTCTGCAGGCCGACATGACAGACGATCCCGGCGTCCAAGATGGCGTCAATGGTGGGGCGGTCGTATGCCGCCCGGTGGGCGTAGCGACGCACCCTGGTGCGCTCAGAGACCACTTCGCTCACGGCGGGCACATCCTTTCTGGCGCCGCCGCCAGCCAGCCGGCACTCCGGCGACGTCTGCAGCTACCGGCGCCATTATGACGCATCGCCCCCACCTGTCAAGAAACTCTGTCCACTATTGGTAAACGACTGTTGGTAAACGACGGGGCGTCCGCGGGCAGGCCTCGCATGGGCCATCCGCCCGCTACTGAAATTTCCCCGATACAGAAATGTCTCCGATGCAGAAATGTCCCCGATACTGAAATGTCAATGCAGGAACCGGAAGTGTTAACAGAGGAGCAACATTTCGCAACAGTGAGGAAACCATCGGCAGTTTCCCATCAGGCAACATCGTTGACAACAGGAGTTGTCCGGCAGGCACGGCGAGGAGGCGGTGAGGCTGCTGATGGGTTCTTCAAACGCACCGACCACCAAGGATGAGCTCATTGCCGCCACCGCGCGGGACGGCGTCGATTTCCTCTTCGCCATGTTCGTCGACATGCACGGCAAGCCGTGCGCCAAAATGGTCCCGGTTTCCGCGATCGACGGACTCATGTCCGACGGCGCTGGATTCGCCGGATTCGCAGCCGGCCCCATGGGCCAGTCACCTTCGTCCCCCGACCTTCTCGCCATGCCGGACCTCAGTTCGTACATGCCGGCCCCCTGGCGCCCGGGGCTGGGGATCGTGCAATGCGATCCGTACGTAGAGGGCGAGCCGTGGCCGTTCGCTCCCCGCGTGATCCTTCGCCGGCAGCTCGAGCGTCTGGCAGCATCGGGAAAGCAACTCAAGGTCGGGGCCGAGGTCGAGTACTTCTTGGTCCGCCGGTCAGCCTCCGGTGGCATCGAAGTCGCTGATCCCTTGGATCGGGCCAAGGCGCCCTGCTACGACGCGCGGGCACTGACGCGGATGTACGACCACCTCACCACCGTCTCTCGCCACATGAACACGCTCGGGTGGTCCAACTACGCCAACGATCATGAGGATGCCAACGGGCAGTTCGAGCAGAACTTCGCCTACGCGGATGCCATGACGACAGCCGATCGGGTCATCGTCTTCCGCTACATGATCCACTCTCTGGCTGCCGAAGCGGGCATGCTGGCCACCTTCATGCCGAAGCCGTTCTCCAATCTGACGGGGAACGGTCTGCACATGCACCTGAGCATGTGGGGTGAGGACGGCACGGAGCTCTTCGCCAACCCCGCTGACAGCCGGGGGCTGGGGATGTCGGCCATGGGCTATTCGTTCGTCGGGGGCCTGCTCGACCATGCGCAGGCGCTGGCGGCGATCGCCTGCCCGACCGTCAATTCCTACAAGAGGCTGGCCAGCGCCGCGCCCGATTCGGGTGCGGCGTGGTCGCCGGTCTATGCCACCTACGGGGGCAACGACCGGACACACATGCTGCGGGTGCCGGACCCGGGACGGGTCGAGGACCGTTGCATCGACGGTTCGGCCAACCCCTACCTGACCATGAGCGCGATCGTCGCCGCCGGCCTCGACGGTATGGAGCGCGAGGTCGATCCCGGAGACCCCTGCGAGCTGGACCTGCTGAAGCTGACCGAGACGGAGGCGCAGGAGCGGGGGATGGTGTCGATGCCCATGACGCTGTGGCACGCGCTGGAGCACCTCGAGACCGATGGCGTCTTGCGTGAAGGACTCGGAAAGACTCCCGCAGGCGACTACGTCGACTACTACGTGGCAACCAAGCGAGCCGAAGTGAGGTCAGCCCACGCTGAAGTGACGCCATGGGAACTGGATCGCTACCTGAGCGCGATCTAGCCGCAACCGGCCAGCAGACATGACACGCATCACGCACAACGGAACCGAGTCCCTCGAGGAGACGAAGACATGAGCGAAGCAGGAACGGCGGTCAACAGCGGGCCCGGCGAGGTGGCCACGTCGTTGAGCCGGGGCACGAACTGGTGGGGGGCCTTCGTGATCGGTCTCGCCGGCACCATTTTGGTCACCGGCATCGTCCCGAGCGCGGTGGCGGCCATGGGTGCGGCGGCCATTCCCGCCATTGCGCTGGTCGTGGTGATCGGGCTCATCGTCTGCCTGTGCATGGGCGAGCTGGCGGCATTGCTCCCGCACCGAACCGGTGGGATGCCCTCGTACGCCTACGAGAGCTTCGAGCCGCTCGGCAAGACGACGGCCAAGCACATCGGTGGGATCTCAGGATGGGGATACTGGCTGGGTTGGTTCCCCGTGGCACCGATCAACATGCTGCTCGCCGCCGGTTACATCGCGGTGCTGTTGCACGTGCCCCTGGGGCGCACGGTGCTGCCACTGGGCGATATCGGTGCACCCGTATCCATCGGCGTGTTGCTGATCACATTCTTCGGGCTGATCGGGCTCTTCATCCCGTGCTATCTGGGAATCCGGCTCGGTGCAACCTTCGCCACCATCCTCGGCGTCGTCTCCATGGTGCCTCTGACGTTGCTGATCTTCCTCCCGATATTCAAACCGAGCACGTTTCACTGGCACAACATCGCGGGGTTCCACTACGCCGATGCCAAGACTGCCGGCACCGTCTTCTTCTTGGGATGGATCTTCGTCATCTCTTGGAACGCCATCGCGATGGAGGCCGCTGCCTGCTACATCGGTGAGTGCCGGGACCCCGCCCGCGACGCCAAGATCGCCCTCACGGCGGAAGGACTTTACGGAGTGTTCATCTACATCGCCACCGCAGTGGTCTTCGTCGGAGTGCTCGGCGCCTCGCTCAAGACAGCCGATCCATTGACGCTCTACACCACGTTCACATCACACATCTTCGGGAACGAAGGCTGGGTCAAGTACCTCATCGGACTGCCGCTGATTTTTGCGCTCCTCCTCTCCGTACTGAACGCCATCATGGGCGTGGCCCGTTCGCTCTTCCAAGCGTCGGAGGATCGCCTCCTTCCCCGCTTCTTCATGCACCAGAACAAGCACCACGTCCCGGACCGGGCGATGATCTTCAACGTCGTCTGCGCCATGCTGGTGGGGCTGTTCGGTTCGCCGGTCCGCATCTACATCTTCTCCAACGTGGGCTACATCGTCGCTGTGGCCGGGTCGCTCTATGGGTACTTCTTGATGAGGCAGTTCCAACCGCAGCGCATAAGCCCGTTCCGCCTGCCCGGTTTCTTCCGATGGATAGCACTGGCCTGTGCCCTGTTCTTGACCTTCGACTACGTGGTGGGTGGATGGAATTCGCCCGATATCGTCGTCGGCCCCGGCCAGGGGCATTTCCTTTTCATTCTGGGCCTGATCATCGTGGCCGCCTACGTGCCGCTCTATTGGTGGCGCAAAATGAGCGACAAGAGGCTCGGTATCGCTGAGTCAGACGAGATGCCTGTGGTGATGGGCTCCCCCGGCGGGATCGACCTCGATCCGTCCTCACCCCAACTCGAGATCCGGGGTGAGAAAAGCTCCGGGGCCATGCCGACGATCTCGGCCATGCGAGCCGACACCGACTTGTGACCTCGACCTGGGAGGACACTGCCTCGGCGGCCGGCCACCGCCTCCGTCGGTTCGGGCGGCGCAAGTTCGACCAGCAGCCGACCCAGCCGGCCGAGGTCCTGATCGCAGCACCGATGGGCGAGCCGATCCCGCCTGCGGCCGTTCGGGCGGCGCTGGCGCGGCGCGCCGGGGGAGCCGTGGCGGTGGTGACGATCGCCCGCATCTATGGCTCGTCCATGGGTCTTCCCAACCCGGGCCTGATGCCGACGCGCAAGGAGATGGCCGCACAGAAGTCACAGGTCGAGAAGGCGTTGCGGTTGATCGAGAAGGGTGGTGCGGAAGCCTGGGGTCAGGTTGCCGCTTCTCGCAAGCCCGTGAAAACCGTCGCTCAGGCGGCGAAGGCGCGCGGCGTGCGGCACGTCATCGTCGTCCGCACCCCACATTCCAAACGGTGGAGGGAGGTCGTTGAAGGAGACATCGTCAAGGACATCGCACGCAAGCTCGGTTCCACGGTTGGCGTGGAAGGTGTCAGTCCCTAGTCGCAACCAACGGAGGAGGAGTCATGGCCATTTACCTCAGCATGCAGCGCGTCCGGTTCTCGAGCCCCGACGCATACGACAAGTTCAGAACGGTGTTCTCCAATGTGCGCCACCACTTGATGAGCAAGCCCGGGTTCGTCCACCTGACGTGGTGGGAGCACCCTGACGAGCCTGGCTGGTACAACGAAGTCAGCATGTGGGCCAGCAAAGAGGCGGTCAACGACTGGCACATGGACACGTATCACAAGCACGCCAAGGAATGGGCGGCCAACGGGGCGATCATGGAGGACATCATCTCCAATTTCGAGCTCGTCGGGACCCGGCTTCTGCGCATCTGCCCGACGTGCGGCACCTTGCAGGACAAGTCGTACGACATGCTGGCGGAGCTCAAGACCCTGGGCGAGCCCTGTCCCAAGTGCGGGTACATCTTCCCGGTGTCCGAGACCACGGCGAACAGCACGACGGTGGCCAAGGACGTGATCTGAAGGACGCCTCCGGTACAGTTGCGCCCCAGTGGTTCGTAGCAGTCCGCTCATCGGCATCACGACGCGGCGCCAGGACACGGAGGCTCGCCGGCTCGATGTGGTCGACCGGGCGTACGCGGAAGCGGTCATCCAGGCCGGCGGTACCCCTCTCCTGCTGCCGTGGAACACGGGGACAGGCGGCCTGGTTGCTCTCGACGGCTTGTTACTGACCGGAGGGGGAGATGTGGACCCGC
>Ga0182012_10007079_pt1 | contig 11291 bp, 13 predicted proteins | sample 612S2SmetaG_FD_120486 | JGI IMG/M metagenome (GOLD analysis project Ga0182012, IMG submission 120486) | Permafrost microbial communities from Stordalen Mire, Sweden - 612S2S metaG | ecosystem: Environmental > Terrestrial > Soil > Wetlands > Permafrost | place: Sweden: Stordalen | collected...
CGGCAGTTCAGCGGATCGTTTGTGCCGTCGAATGGAGTCGGCACGGGCTTTGCGCGCGAGATTCTGGAGCGGCTGGCGTGCGAGCGCGGCGAAGTGTTCGATGCGGAGAGCCTGACGGAAGATTACGAGATTGGTGTTTACATTCACGACAAGGGCTACCGGCAGTTATTCGCACCGATCAAGAAAGGCGATAACGGCTTCGTGGCCACGCGCGAGTATTTTCCACGCACGACCAAAACGGCCATTCGCCAGCGAACGCGTTGGGTGACGGGAATTGCATTGCAGTGTTGGGAGCGGCGTGGGTGGGCTGGTGGGTTTGGTACGCGCTATTGGTTTTGGCGCGACCGGAAAGGGCTGGTGGCCAATCCACTAAGCTTGCTCACAAACATTCTGTTTCTCACCGGGCTGATTGACCTGGGGTTGAGCATGCTACAGCACCGGCCGTGGCTGTTCGCGGTGGATAATCCGAACGTGATCTTTCTTTGCGGGCTCACGACGGGGCTGCAGTGTCTGCGGTTGAGTCTGCGCATGCTGTGTGTGGGGCGCATCTTTGGAGTTGGGTTTGCGATGGGTGTGCCGATGCGGTCTTTCTTGGCCAACCTGGTGAACTGCTTCGCTTCGATTCGAGCTTTGTGGCGCTACTTCCATGCGAAGCGCGATAAACGGAAACTGGTTTGGCAGAAGACTGAGCACGCGTATCCGAAGCATTCCGCTCTGGCGGAGCACCGGCGCGACTTCGACGAAATTTTGGTGAACTGCGGCTTTCTGAGCGCAGAGAGTTTGGCGGCTGCTAAGCAGAACATGCCGGCGACCGCAGACTTGGGCGAGTATTTGTTCGAACGGGGCTCGCTTAGCGACGAAGATCTATGCCGGGCGCGGAGTCTTTTCACGGGCGCGCCGATGGGCCTGTTCAATCCGAAGAGCATCAAGAAGGGCGTGCGCTGGAGCTTGCCCGCTCATATCGCGCGACAGTTCGACATTGTGCCGGTGGATTTGCGGGCCGGACACCTGGTGGTGGCGGGGCAACGAGAACTGTCACCCGAGCAACTGGAAACGATCAAGAGTTTTACTTCGATGGCGGTGGAGTTTCAACTAACCACGCAGAAGAATTTTGCAGAACTCAAAGAGCTACTTTGATTTGATCTCGGGATCGAAAAACGCCAGCGGTGCGATGCTGACGATGCGCCAATCGTAGTTCTTCATGGCGAGCTTGACGGTGACGTCCTGGACTCGAACTTCGCTCAAACCGGACTTCAGATCGCTCAGAGTCATAATCCAATGTATTGTGAGCGTTGCTGCGTGCTTAACGATTTGTTCGTCGGTAATTTCCAGGTCGTTCGTCAGAGTGTAGGCGTTGGTGAGTGCAGAAAAATAATCGCTCAGTCTGCCGTAGTTGTCGAAAGATTTATCGAACGGCGTCATGGCTTCTTCCGGGTTGCCAGAGCTGAGCGCGGTGCCAACATGGGCGACTTGATCGCGAATGGCTCTGCTCTGCTGCGCTGGTAGAACACAGGCGAGAGCCAACAAGAGCGCGATTGAGCGGCTAAGTGCGATAGCTGCCATTGATTTGGATGTAGCCTTCCGTGAGATCGCAGGTGAAGAAACGGGCTTCGCCTTTGCCTCCTTTTCTATTGACGATGCGAATGCGCACTTCCGATTCATCTAGTTTCTGTTTCAGTTCGTCTTCGTCATATTTGGCGGCGAGGCCGCCGCGGCAGACGGGCACGCGCTGTAGTTCGATATCGATGTCATCGGGGTTAAACTCCACACCCGCGTAACCGGCGGCGGACAAGATGCGGCCCCAGTTGGGATCGCTGCCGGCGATGGCGGTTTTAACGAGCGGCGAATTTGAAATGGCACGCGCAATTTTGCGAGCGTCTTCGCGCGTTTTGAAACCGAGCGCGCGGACGATGATCAACTTGCGTGCGCCTTCGCCATCGGCGGCGATTTGTTCGGCCAAGCTTTCCATCACCCAGGTGACGATTTCCTGCAGCTGTTTGCGTTCTTTGCCGGACGGTTTGACTTTCGACGCGCCGCTGGCTATGAGCAGAACGGTGTCGTTGGTGGACATGTCGCCATCGACACTCAACGAATTGAAAGAGCATTCGATGGCGGGGCGCAGCATTTCTTCCAACTCTTCGGCGTCGGCCACGACGTCGGTCATGACGAAGCCGAGGGTGGTGGCCATGTTGGGATGAATCATGCCGGAGCCTTTGGTCATGCCCGCGATGCGAACGGGGCCGCCAGAAAACTGCACTTCTTCGGAGGCGATTTTGGGGCGAGTGTCGGTGGTCATGATGGCTTCGGCGACGGCCTGAAAATGGCCGGCGTCGAGGTGTTCGACCAGTTTGGGCAGAGGTGCCGTGAGAAGATTGGCGTCGAGTTCCACACCGATAACGCCGGTGGAGGCGGGGAAGATGTATTCAGGGCGAGACTTGAGCGCCTTTGCCAGCGCTTTGCAGGAAGCGAGCGCGACGCGTTCGCCGGTGCGAGTGGCGCAATTGGCGTTGCCCGCGTTGATGAGAACGCCGGTGACTTTGCCCTTGGAGATTCTTAGATTTTCTTTGGCGAGCTTGACCGGCGCGGCTTGCACCATGTTGCGCGTGAACACAGCGGCTGCGCGCGCAGGCTGATCTGGCACGATGAGCGCCACGTCGTCTTTTTTCACTTTCCGAATGCCGGCGTACGTAGCGGCATAGCGGAATCCCAAAGGAAGCTTCAAGGCTTTTCTCCCAACGATTCGTTTTCAGTCAATGGATAGCCGTTGAGAAAATCTTCGGCACTCATGCGTTTCTTGCCGGCTAACTGTACTTCTAATAACTCAAGGACGGTGCCAACGCCGCAAGCAACAAACAGACGGCGCTTTGCGGTAAAGGTGCGACCGGGTATGAACTGTGTCTCGCCGGCCAAACTCGCACCGGTGATGGACATTTGCTGGCCGCGAAAGAACGTATAAGCGCCGGGCCATGGATTGAAGCCGCGCCAACGATTATGGATTTGCGCGGCAGGGCGCTGCCAATCAACCAGACCATCTTCCTTCTTCAGGATGGGCGCGAGGGTGGCGTGTTCATTGTTCTGTTTCTCACGCTTAGCCGTGCCTGCTTCGATCTTCTCGATGGCTTCGATCAACAAATCAGCACCCAATGGGGCAAGGCGCGCGCTTAACTCAGGAGCGGTTTCTGTGCGACCAATGGGCAAGGTAGCTTTGAGCAGCATATCGCCCGTGTCGAGGCCGGCATCAATCTGCATGATGGTGACGCCCGTTTCGGTTTCGCCGTTCGCGATGGCCCACTGAACGGGTGCGGCACCGCGGTACTTGGGCAGCAGCGAGGCATGCACATTCAGGATGCCAAAACGTGGCAGGTCAATTATGTTTTGGGGAATGATTTGGCCATAGCCGACCACCACCATGATTTCGGCGCGCCAAGCTTTGAGCGGGTCGAGGTTTTCGGGGTGGCGAATGCGTTCGGGCTGGAGGACCTCAATGTGGAAAACCTTGGCGGCGATCTTCACGGGCGATTCGGCCAAGTGATTGCCGCGGCCTTTGGGACGATCGGGCTGCGTGTAGACTGCCGCTACCTGATGGTGCTTCGCCAAAGCTGCCAGGGATGGCACAGCAAACTCAGGCGTGCCGAGGAAGACTACGCGCATGGCTGGCCGCTTAATCCCACTCGCCGGCTTTTTGCATCTTCTTAATTTTGCGGCGGATGATGTCGCGTTTGAGCGCGCTTAGATGATTGATGAAGAGCTTGCCGTTGAGGTGATCGATTTCATGTTGAAAGGCGCGCGCCAGCAATTCTTCGCCCGACAGTTCGATGGTCTCGCCCTTTTCGTTGTGCGCTTTGACGGTGACTTTGTGGGCGCGGGTAACAGGTTCGCGAAAGCCGGGAATGCTGAGGCAGCCTTCTTCGCCCACTTGCGTGCCCTCGCGGGTAACGATTTCCGGATTGATGAGCACGAGTTTCTTGGTCTCATCTTCGCCGACGCTGATATCGATGACGGTGACGCGCTTGCTGATGCCGATTTGCGGCGCGGCCAAGCCAACACCCTTAGCGGCGTACATAGTGTCGAACATGTCTTCGACAAGCTTCTTGAGATCGGGAGTATTGAAATCAGAGACGTGGTCTGCCGGTTGCTCCAGAACCGGTTCACCGTATTTGAGAATCTTTAAAACCATTTTTCAGAAGTTCTTTACCTGCGTTGCGTAGCCATCAAAGTTACGCTTTGTTTCCAGTAGCGAATCGCCGCCAAATTTCTCAAGGAAGGCTTGCGCCAACACTAACGCGACCATGGCCTCGCCAATCACACCCGCAGCCGGGACGACCGCCACGTCACTGCGTTCATACGCAGCGAGGGCAGGTTCGCGCGTGGGTAAATCTACCGATTCCAGCGGCCGGCGCAGAGTCGAGATGGGCTTCAAGAAGCCGCGGACAATGAGATCTTCGCCGTTGGTGATGCCGCCTTCGAGTCCGCCCGCGCGATTGGAACCGCGATGGAAGCCATGCGCGTCCTTATCGTAATGTATCGTATCTTGAACGGCAGAACCGTAGGATTGCGCGCCCTGTTCGGCCTCGCCTATCTCAACGCCCTTCACGGCTTGAATGGAAACGATGGCTTGGGCGAGTTTGCCATCGAGGCGCGTATCCCAAGTAATGTGCGAACCAATACCGGGAGGGAGACCATGCGCGACCACTTCGAAGACTCCGCCGACGGTATCGCCGGTGCGGTAGGCATGATCGACCGCTTCTTTCATGCGCGTTTCAATTTCGGCATCGACGCAGCCGAGCAGAACGTCGTCGCGCTGACTGAGCGCGACGATCTCTGACCAATGGGCCGCACGATCCAGACGGACCGGGCCGACGCCGACAACGTGGCTCAAAACCTCAATGCCAAATTGACCCAGAAATGTTTTAGCGAGTGCGCCAATGGCCACGCGGGCGGTGGTTTCACGAGCACTGGCACGTTCGAGAATGTAACGGGCATCGGCATAGTTGTACTTGATAGCGCCGGGGAGATCGGCATGGCCGGGGCGCGGACGAACGACGGGCTTGTCTTTGGTAGGGTCGGCGTCTTTGGATTCGACGGGCAAGATGCCTTGCCAGTTTTTCCAATCCTTGTTTTCGATGATGAGAGCGATGGGCGAGCCGATGGTTTGGGAGTGGCGGACGCCCGAAACAATACGGGCCTGATCTGTTTCAATCTTCATACGACCGCCGCGGCCGAAGCCCTGCTGACGACGCCAGAGTTGCCGATCCAAATATTCGACGGATACGGGCACGCCGGCGGGCAGGCCGGTGAGTGTGGCTATAAGGCACTCGCCATGGGATTCTCCAGCGGTTTCAAAACGAAGCATGAATCGACCTTTATCGTAGCAATCGAGTAACATTGCAGCATGCCGGACTGGTTCGGGATTTTCACGGATTTTTGGCACCTTTCGGTGGCTTTTATATTGGCCAGTGTGATTGGCTGGAATCGCGAAGAAGAGGAACACAACACGGGCATTCGTGCGTTCCCAATTGTGGCGATGGCCAGTTGTGCGTTCGTGATGATCGCGACGTTTCATGGCGATCAGGCGGCGCAGTCGCGAGTGCTGCAAGGGTTGGTGGCCGGCATCGGCTTTGTGGGCGGCGGGGCGATTATGAAAGACGGGTTGACGATCAAAGGCACGGCGACAGCAGCGAGTGTGCTGGCGGCGGCCGCGATGGGCGCGAGTGTGGCACTGGACCGGTTTGGGATGGCAGTGAGTTTGATGGTGTTGAATTTGATTGCGCTGCGCGGGTTGCTGCCGATTAAGAACAAGCTGGATGGCGTGAAGTAACGAGAGGGAAAAATTCGATGAAGAGACGGCGAAAGTGAAGGAATATTTGGAGTCTATAAATATAAGTGAAATGGAGTGGTAAATATTCGACGGTTTTGGGGCAAGTGACGGCGAATTTTTCCCTTTTTGCGCACGGAGATTTGGCGTGGGCGTGATGATGTTTGTTTTGCGAGTGCGCGAGGGTTGCATTGCGAGTCCAAGATAGAACGGCGGGGTTCGGGAGTTAGAGAGCTTGCGGGGGTGGATGAGCGGCTAAGTGGTTGGTGGAGATTGGGTTGCGGCGTTTTGGAAATATTTTGAAAACTTGTGACCGCTCCACGAACGGATGAAACAAACACGACCGTTTCCCCACAATCGATTGTAGAGGCTGGCAGGAGATTGAAAGGGCTAAGTTTTCGACGCGACAACCATGGGTCGCAGATGAAAAATCCGGGATCGCGTCCCGGACTTTCAAATTCAACCCTGCGGCTGAAAGGTGGTCTTGATGATCATCGAACTACGGATCGTGATTCGCACGGTTGTGTTCACTATTCGCTTAAAGCTGTAGTGAAGCAGGGGGTAGAGATTAGCCGTCTCTGCCCTCACGTAGTTATTATACATCGGGAACGAACCGCCGGATTTTGATTCAGCTTTTGGACGTTGAGAAATACTGGCTTTCACTTCCTCATGCTCTATGAGTTCGCCTCGATTGACTGGGATTCGGGAAATTGATCGAGGAGGGATTGCGCTTCTTTGGCTAGGTCGGATAGCCCTAGCTGAAGGAAGCCATCGCGTACGCGGGTGAGAATTGGGCGGCCTTGATCGATGTGGCCGGCCCTGAAGAGTAATTCACCGAAGGGGAGGCCGCAATGACAAATGCCAAGGAGATCCTTGATTTGGAGCAAGATCTGGTACGCCCTCAGCAGATTTTCGCTTTGCTTGCCTTCGTCGGGTTCGAATTGGGCGATGGACCAGAGGGAATGGGCGATCTGCCCCTGTTCTCCTAAGCTTTCCGCGACGGCCAGTCTTTTTTAATGCAACTCCAGTGCTGTTTTCGTTTCGCCACTTTGCTGCAGCAGTCGCGCTTTGTCGCCTAGCGTAATTACCCACTCCCGTCTCTCCCCAACTCCTTCGAGGATGACTAGTACATCGTCGTAGAAGCCCATCGCAAGTTTAACTTCGCCCCTCTCGGCATGAAGGCGCGCGACGTCACGCAGAGCAATCGCCTGCGAACGTCTATCGCCGAGACCCTTCATGATTTCGACCCTTTGACGATGCAACTGTATCGCGGTATCAGCATCCAGGTCTCCGCGAGCTCTCCTAAGCCGCGCAATCTCTCCGAGTACGACAACGCGGTCACGCTCAGTGGGAGAGGCAGCGTGCTTGCTCTAGAACGGGTATCGCTTCGTCGAGGTCACCCTGGCGAATCAGTGCTCGCGCATGCGTAAGGAAGGTGGCGCCATGATCAGCTATCGCAGCGGCGTCCTGTGGCGAGCGTCGGATTTCAGCAAGAGCTCGTTGAAGAAACCTATCTGCTTCCTGCGCTTCGCCCACTTGTGCGCAACGTTCGCTCGCAATTCGGAGTAAACGAACGGGTGCTGCCGTCCCCGAGGCATCGAGCACACTCATGATCTGTTTCGCGGCCACCGCTGCCGTCTGATATCCGAAACGCGCCTCTAGACCGCGAAGTGTATTGGCTCCCGTACAAGCGAGCACTTGGGGATCAGAGGCGAGCAATGCCAAGCGCGTCATCTCGAAATCGAGAAGGTAGCTAAGGTAGCTACGGTGGGCGCTCCCGGATTCGACACCCCACAGATCGAACAAACTCGACACAACGCGGCTGGAGACAGCTTTCTGTTCGTCGTCGTTCAAAGAACCGGCGTAGGGGCGGACGATGTTATTGATGGCAAGCGCTTCTTCTTCAGGGTTGTACAAGTCTTCGTAAACTTCGCAGAGACCTAGTGCGACGAGGCGCTCGATGTCCTTTTGAGTTGCCGCAGCGGTGAGCTTTTGGAAAACAGGGACGGGTACTGGCAAATTAAAGAGAGTTGCGGCGCGCAGCAGGTCGCGCTGGTTTGGTGTGAGGAGCGCCAAGAGAGACTGAATGGCGAGGTTTTCGAGAAACTTCGCAACTTTTTCGTCGGATGGTAGAGTACCGCTCTTTTGAAATGTCTCCATCTCAGCGAGGAGTTGGCAGCGGGCGGGATCTTCAAGGCACAAGGAGAAGAGAAGATCTTGCAGACCAGGGTTACCTTGGAGGCAGCAATGATGGGGTCGAGATCTGCTTGCAGGATGCGAAGGTTTGTTTCGTGACGCTTGGTCGCGGCTTCGAGGCGGAAGCGTGCACCGGCTTGCTTGCGGGCCTCATGGGCGGCCATGCCGTGCAGGGGGACGTCGAGGAGGAGATCGGCGAGGTCTTTCGCCCCGGAAGGCAGAGTAAATTGATAGCGGCTGGTGAATAGTAGTCGAGACTCGGTAGACGCATTGTTGAAGGCGCTAACGACGGCGGAGATGGAGGCGACGAAATCGGGCTTGAGCGTGTGGTGCCCCGAGGGATTTTCGTCGAGGGCTTGTTCGAAATCGTCGATGACTAGGAGGACGGGCCGAGTTCCGTCGTTGGTTTGCTGGGCACATGGGCCTTCTAAGAGTTCAGTTAGAGCGATGAGGAGGTTGCTCGGATCGGCTTGCACATATGGGAGGTGGCGGTTCACGATATCAGCTACAGCGGAGGTAGCGAGGCTGTCGCGGAAGGCGCCGAGGACGGCTTGGGCGTCGTAACGGCCGAACATGAGGATGAGTTCGTGAGTAGGTTCGAGGCGGCGGGCGATACGGGCGGCGAGGCTGGATTTGCCTTGGTGGCCGAGGCCGTGGATGAGAACGCCGGCGTGGCGATCGGCGCCCTGGGAGCGGAACTCGCGGAGGATGGTTTGGATTTCGCGGCGGCGGCCGACGAATTCGAGATCACCGGCGACGGGGACTTGCTTGCCTTTGGCATCGAGAAAGGCTTTGAGGCTTTGCCGAGGCCAAGGTGACGGCGTGCGCCGGCGGCCGTGGCGAGTGCGCCGGCCCCTTGCGGGCTGAGATAGAGACGGGCGAGGTGCCAATCCTTTGAGCCTTGCGTTGGGAACGTTTGATTGAGATCGAAGCGGGCGTAGGCGAGAGCGTGGCATAACTCTTCGCCAGCAGTCAGGCGGCCGTAAAGATGCGCGGCGAAGAGAGTGGCTTCGTTATCGAGAACGGGGGCTGCCCAACCGAGGACAGCGGGCGCACCGGCGCGAACGAGGCTCCGCGCGAGGGAATCGAGGACGGGGTTGGCTTCGGCAGTTTGGCAGGCGGAGAGAAAGAGAAGGCGCGCGTGATGGGCGGCGAGTTTGCCGATGAGCTGAGACGTTTTAGCAGAGGCGATTGCGCCGGTTTCGTCTTCGAGGAGAAGGCAAGGTTCGGGAGTGAGAGTGCCGTGGCAGGAGATTTGAATGGCGTCGGGCTTTTCGCGGGCGACGCAGGCGGAGAGGAGGTTGAGTTCGCCGCTTTCTTCGACGACGAGGTCGAGGCCGAGATCTTTGGTGGCGTTGAGGACGGAGGCTTCTTCGGATTCGTAGTGAGGCGGTTCAGGAACTTCGTAGGGCCGTTAAAGCCAAGCGAAGAGTTCTTGGCCGAGCGCGAGGAGGTCAAGCGGGGCGGTGAGGTTGCGGTCGCGGGCGATTTTTTGGTAGCGGATGGAGAAGTCGGCGAGGGGGTCGGGGGTGAAGGGGCGGTTCTCGGAAAGGTTGGCGGAGGGGCAGCGGAGTTCGAGACCGTGATAGGCGAGGGTGATGGTGGCGTGAGGGGTGAAGGCGGGAGTTAGTTGAGTTTGAGGACGCATACAGGTGCAGCGCTTTTAGTAATGGTACTACCGAAGTGGTTGGCATCGCACTGAATGTAAGGGCTGCGCCTTAGTCCAGCGTTGGTTGTGGCCTTGTCTGGTGGGTCGTACCTAGCTCTGGCTTCACGCCAATTTGAGTAACTCAAACTCACTGGGCGCGCGTTCTTCGAAGCTAAGTGCGGGAAGTTCTGCGGCGTTGGCGCTTCGGCGTCGTCGCAGTTCGAGCCATGAGAAAGCCGTGCCAGACGCGACGATGAGATAGCGCCACCACGCGATTGTGGCCCAGTGTTCGAGCCAACTCAAGAAGGGCAGGAGAAAAAGGAGTCCGATGAGTGCGACGACAAAGCGGATGACTACTTTCCGCGAATCGGCTTGAACGCTATAGGTGAATGGGATGCGGTTGAAGGAGAGTAGCACCAGGTCAATTCCTAAGACGCTAAAGGCGAGGTTGAGAGGGACGGCGGAGAGGGTGGTGGTGGGTAGAAGCTGCCAAGGGAGGACCAGTATCATCATCAAGCGCCGCGCGACCGAGTTTGGAGTGGGTGTGAGATTGTTCGCTACAAAACGAAACGCCCAATTGGCTGAGGCGACGGCGGGGATATCGAAGGAGAGGCGTAGGCCGATGATGAGAAAAAGCGCAAGCAGCAAAGGGATTTCCGCGGGGTTACTGGCAGCGGATTGAGCCACTACAACGAGTCCCACTCCCAAAAAGCCACCGAGGAACATGACGTGGCGTTCGCTGCGAGTGAGAACTCGGAGTGCGAATAAGATGACAGCCTCTTCAAAGGGAGAGCGGAAGAGAAAACGTGCGAGCCCTTCGGGGAGCTTAAACCAAGCGCCATGGCTGTTGCCAGCTAAGGTGTCGAACGATTCGGCGAGCCGCAAGAAATGACGGCGATAACACAGAGCATAACTGCCGAACATGATGATGACGGAAGCTCCGAGAGCGACGAGCGCGTGGTGTCCCATCTGCTGCATGGCGGGTTTGGCGATGCCGATGATCGTTTCATAAATGCCAAGGAACCAAAAGGAGGGCAGAGAGTGGAGATAGGCCCCGCCTAAGTGTCCGGAGAATAACTGCAGGAAGAAGTTAGAAAAGAATTCGACCATCAGGATAACTGCCAGCAAAATGCGAACCATCACAGAGACAGGGCGCAAGGCGCGCGCGGGTAGCAACAGCGTAAGTAATCCGACAAGTGCGAAGAGGCTGAAAAAACTGAAGAGCGTGGCGCTGAACACCGTGATTATATGCCCGACGCCCACTCTGGCTAAGGCATTCCAGCGCCCATCGGCACCAGTGACGAACGCAGGGAAGAAGAAACAGGAGATGAGGTTAACGTCTACGGCGAAGACCAGAGCCAAGCCACCGAGTGCGGCGAGGTTGGCTAAGAAGATGTGGTGAATGGGAATGGGGAGGCCGGCGAGGTTGGCGAAATCGCGACGGTCGGGGAAGAGGCGGTTCCAGCGCATGAGCATGACAAGGCCGGTGATAGTCATGGAGAGGACGATGAAGAAATACTCGTCGGCCACAGAGGCTTGGTAGAAATCGAAGTGGCGCTGGCCGCGAAGCCATTGCAGAAGCGTTGAGTATTTGTCGAGCAAGAAGAGAGAGGCGAAGGCGCCGGGAGAGGC